>ERZ1090881.604-NODE-607-length-17004-cov-46.860641_pt1 | contig 17004 bp, 38 predicted proteins | sample MGYA00478470_ERZ1090881 | MGnify/ENA primary metagenome ERZ1090881 (study PRJEB33644, sample SAMEA5815736) | chicken gut metagenome | biome: Chicken; feature: Gastrointestinal Tract; material: Caecum | place: Ireland | collected 2019-01-01 | study: A study of the...
GAAATCTCCCATACTTTAGTCTGTTCTCATAGATGGGCCGCCCTGGTCGAATTATAGTTTTCACGCGGCTTCGTCCTCCAAAAGATATTTAAGAAATTGCATTGCAGCGTCTTTATCCTCTATCCATCCAAATCGCGGAGAAGTTCCGTATTCACCAAATCGGCACACCAAGATAAACCACAGCCACCCCGTAACACTGTGCGGGTCTCTCAGCCAATCCGGGCATACAACAGGCTTTCCTTGAAATCCGTTGATGTGATCGACTATACTTTTTACACAGGATTCATATCCGTTATATTTTACCAGCAGGTTTAGTGCATCATCTGTATTCACGTTTCGTCCTCCTCATCAGCGCCCGCCCCTCCTCCGTCAGCTCACCGGTCTTGCGGTCATGGAGCTTGTTGTGCGCCGCCCTTGATAGGCTTATTAAATTCCACATGCAGTAGGCGTATTCCGGGTACTCATCCACAGGATAGATATGATGCACGACCTCCGCCGGTACGTTCTTTCCGTACCTAGCGGATAGCTGGCATTTGTATCCATCCCGCCTCATCGCCCTTCCCGCCATCTCTATCCAGCGTTTGGATTTGTACATAGTGCTTTGAGCTATATTTCTCGATAAAACCAAACCTCACGCTCGGCGACATCAGCCGGTGGATTAAAGCAATCCATGTGTGCGTCTGTCACCATCCTGGCCTTAAACACTCGCCCATTCTGCGCCATAAATTCATACCACTTGCCATGCTTCCATTCTCCCGGGTGGAGAAAGCGCCCACCGTGGTAAGCGCAAGGAATCCAGCCTTGAAGCTCTAAATAAGTTTCCTCTGCATCATCCAGAAGTTCCTTTGTTAGCGGAACAAACCCATTGTTCATACAAGCATAACCTCATTATTTAAGCGTTTGGATTTGTACATAGGTCCGTCAGCCTCGCAGCCATGCCACCACCCTCCTTTTAGCCGAGTGCGAGGTATTCTATCGTGCAAGAAGTAGAAGCGCGATAGGTAAATTTCGTACCATCTGACAACAAATAAATATTTACATAATTAATTCCAGGCCCCGTTGCAATTACATTTGCCCCAGGGAGCGCAACCGCAGAATAACGGTCTCCCCCACCACCTGAAAGGTTAATCAATGATGCGATAAGAATTTTTACTTCCTTATTAAAGCTGAATGTTTGCTGAGATGTGGTAATATCCAAAGTCCCCTCTGCAATTATTTTCAGTCCGCCCCCGCTACCCGGCTGAAAAATCATCTTCTGTCACCACCTTTCGGCAAAGTGACAGTTAGGCAGTCAGGCTGCCCCCCCCCGGTTTACATAAGTAGATTTGTGCATTGTACTACCTCCCCTATATTTTTAGCAGAGTTAGATAATTTCCGCCTGAAAAACTATCATAGGTATAAATAAAATAATAATCTTCAAAACTTCTCAAGCTTATAGAAATGTAGCTTTCTGTTTCCGAAATGTCAAATGAAACTGTATTGCTGGGACCTATACTGAGTTGGTTTTTTTTATACAAATTTGGTGCATAAGTAAATGCACCTTCTACTATATCTTCCATTCCCGGATCAATTGCTGTTGAAAGGTGAACATTCCCCAAAATAATAATATTTCCAGATGTTTTGTTTTTGAAAGTATTTTCTATCTGTATTGTTTTACCGTTTAGGAACGGTGGGTTTGAAGCAAAATGGTATTCTGCCCCCTCTGTAAGTGTTCCCAAAACTCCAAATATACTAACCCCGCTCTTGATGTTCCCAGGAATCAAGTCGGCGTCCCCCTGTACGGTCTGCGTACCCGTCAGATACCTTCCCGCCGCGATGGTCCTGTTTGATGTCCCAGGGGTAATAGTCTGCGCTCCTTGGGTCGGCATCTTCCCCGTCAGCACATTCCCATTTGCGTCAATCAACTGCTTCCCGCTGAGGAGGTCTGCGGCAGTTCCCGGATTCGTCAGCGCCGGAAGCGGCTTCCCAACGATTTGAGGTTGAAAGATCATACGGCCACCTCCGTCGAAGTGACCAAGAGGGCTAGATCACTGCCCCCCCCCTTTAATGCGCTAAAGTGCAGCATAGTGCATAACCTCCGACATAGATTTCTGGTACCGCCCCGCCCTCATGTTTGACTACCATCTAAAACAGCACGACTCTCAAACTCAGGCTGTCCGCAGGCCTGTCCGTGGCCTGTCATAGCGGCCACGCTTTTTTACCTGACCCTATGACGATCAGCTCTGCCGCTTCAAGGTCATGCCCTATCTGCGGCATATAATTGCCCCGTTACTATAGCCGCCACGGGGCCAGGGCGACAGGAGGAAGGGATGAAAGGCAACGCCTTCCGAAGGGAGGGGAAAGCTATGGGAGCGCAGAGGATGCACGCCCCCACGCTCCCATTATAAGGGATGTATTTGGCTTTTTTGGCTCAACTTTCATCCATCAGCCCGTAGTTTTTCGCTACAAGCTCAATAAATCGCTGTATCCACCGTTTCGCCGTTGCGTATGAACAAGGTACCATCAGCGCAGCTCCGGCCAGTGTGTGCGAGCGGCTAAAAAACACCATGTCAACCACTTGCATCCGCTCTGTTCCATTGGTCATTTTCTCCGTTTTCTCAATCGCTCTCTGCACGGCCATTCGTTCTTTCAGTGTGTTCCCCTGGCAGTATTTGTCTTGCACCGCCGGGTAATTGCGGATCATGGATTTAACATATCCCCACCAGCGATACCTCGGCTTGCTCACTTCTTATACCTCCCGCGTAGTCAGCATTATGTTCATTAGCTCACCGCCGCACTTCGGGCAAGTCTCAATTATCATGCTGCGCCTCCTCGTCAAATATGGTGCCGATGACCTCGCTGTATGCTCCGCCTTCTTCCATATCGAACCAGCAAAGTGTGTCGATATTTGGCTTCGGGCCACTCAGATGGACGATCTGATAGCCCCAAGTGTAGCCGCCGTTGGGGTTTCCAAATTCAATGCGGCCAGTCCACTCATAGTCGTTCGGCCTGTCTGTAAATTTGAGAATGTCACCCTCGAACACCTTTTGGCCGCTGCTGTCTGTCAGGCCGGTGTACTGGCCGACCGTGGAGGGAAGAACATCCAAGCTGTGCCCCATGACATCGTCTATGTCGCAAATTTCATGCGCAATCAAACCTTTAACGGGGCCAACGTAGTAGCCATATACCCATCTCCCCTTAACCTTCTCCCCATCCACCACAATGGTGTCCGGGCAGTCGCAGGGGTGGAAACCTCTGAATAAGATTTCTCTCATGTCACCCTCCAATCTCTGCAATACTCTCAACAAAGCAGTTGTAGTAGGTATATCTCTTCCCCTGATAGTCGAACAGGACATATCCGCCATCGTTTCCTTCAATGTCGATTTTGCCCTCGAACTCCGCAATTAAATCCCCGTTAGCTGTATAGACGCGGATAACCCGCTCCATCCCATTTGACAATTCGCTCTCCTGATCTACCAAAGCTCTTTGGCCGCTGGCTGTGTTATTGTAGTACCAAAGCATACCAATCAGGAGCGCAATGCAAATAACACCGCATATAATTGGCGTAGCTATTCTGGCTGCAAGAGATTCCGCGCAAACAGCAATAAAAACTCCAAAAGCGATCAGACAAGCCGCTATAAACAAGAATATAATCCATCCGCCAATAGTCATCTTTTTCCCTCCATCTCCAAAAACTTCTTGCACATTGCCGCCACCTGGATAGCCTCGCAGGCGGCGTTGATGGCGTCGTCGTAAATCCGTGACACAATCTCCTCGTAGCTATTATTAAATCTTATCTTGGCCCATAAATAAAGCATTCTGTTGTTTGTGAGGTCAGTATACTCTTTCAATTCGTCGACTTCTTCTTTGATGACCGCATATCCTTCATGCTGACTGTGAAACTGCGGAAACCGCTCATTGGCGGCGGCAAGCTCGACCTTGACCAGCTCACGTACTTGGTTCTCTACGGCGTTCATTCGGCACCTCCGATGATCTCGTCAAGGGTGACAGCCATTTCATTTTTTAGAGAAGGAAATGCATCTTTGCGGAGATAGATAATTTCCCCATCTACCTTCATCGTCACCATATCAGCAACTTTTTTTAATTCTGCGGGTCCGACTACATCAAGAAGGTTCTTCGCCCTCTTCACCTCCTGCTCGGTGAAGCGGGGCTTGCGGATGATGCGGTCGGGGTGGTTGATGGCGGCGCACAGAACTCCACCGCATGCCATTTCCCCTTCCGCCCCCACCTCACACCACATATCTCCGTTCTGGTCAACCCAATATTCGTATTGGCCAATAGAAAACCTTTCCTCTGGTTCAACCCCCAGCACCTCACAAATTCTCGGCTTGTCCATGTTGGCCTCCTCCAAATGCACGCGTGCGTTTTCGATTGCATCAGCGTGCGTTTTTTCGTGTGTTTTCGTGTGTTCATCCTCCACTATCTCATAGCCCATCAGGCGGGCGGCTTCGTGGGGGTTGTCTACTGTGTATCTTTTCAGCATCCCAACGCATCCAGCACTTTCCCAATACGGGCACGCCCTACTGTTGCAATGAAGTGAACAATGATTTTGTACTGCTTGCCTGATAGTATGAAACACTTCCCCCGTCTCCGGGTTACGAAACTTCATGGTCGGCCTCCCTCCCTTCCCATTCCTCGCAAACGTCCTCCGGGTCTGTAAAGTCCGCACAGTTCGGCGAATCCCCGTTGAAGCATACGCCCTGATAGTCCTCGTACCAGGCGCATGTGGCGCAGCATTTAGTCATGCTCGGCCTCCAAACTTTCATCTTTTTCGTCACTTGTTAGAAGTACAGTTTCAATCTTTCTCCTGCCGTAAGCACAGTAAAAATCTGGATCAGGGCAAAAATCATAGTTAATAGTGTCAGAATGGATGCCAATCCGTAAATCTAAAGAAATGCAATCTCCATTCTCGTCATAGTTTTCGCACTCCCGGCACCTGACCACAGGCACGGCATCGATGGTAGGTTGCTCATCTATAAGCCGGGGTATAAATGTTTCTCCCCAATTACTCATCATAGGCAGTTTATTTAATTGCGCTTTTAGCGCATCCAGGTCACCCAATCTCATGCTCGTCCTCCTTTCGCTGGCCATAGGAGCAGAAATCGTCATCGTGCATTTGTCCGCAAAGAATATTGGGCTGTCCAGGTGTTCCATCTCTATGGATGCACTCTCGGCACCTGACCACAGGCACGGCATCGATGGTGGGAATCGCTTTTAAGATAGCGGCATCTATAAAAGCATTATTCTGTCGCATCCATTTATCTGCTACATCTGCATCAACCAGCCTCATGCTCGTCCTCCTTGTCCCACTTCCAAACAAATCCATACGCCGACTTTCTTTTCCCGTTGCAGTTTGCAGTTATATTCCTAACTTTAGACAGGTCTCCTTCTGTCGCCTCCGCAATCGAGGAATATCTCTTTATTTCTGCTCCATCTTTATTGCATTTGATAACTGGTTTTCTGTTTTTGCTTGGAATTCCCTTACAGGTGGAAACATGCGTTTTATAATATGCTGACACAGAACGTGCGATTTTTTCCTTATGCTCTTTTGCGAGAGGAATCCCTTTCCTCTTTTTCGCCATCCTAATTAGCCCAGTTCCGTAATTCGTATTATACTTTTGTGTGCACCATTCAAGGTTCTCAATCAAATTATTTGTGCCGTCTTCATCTTTATGGTTTATGATCGGAAGCCCTTCTGGATTCGGAATAAACGCTTCGGCAACAAGCCGATGAATATATTTTGTGTGATATTGTCCTTCTTTCCAAAGGCGAACAACTTTGTAGACTGTCCCTGTGGTTCTTTTGAGCGTTGGCTTTAATATAGCCCCTTTGTTATTCCGCACCTGCCCCAGTGTTGAAATATCATATTTCCCTTCAAATCCGATTACTGGGCTCCATCTCACCTCCACCACGTCGGCGGCTGGCGTTTGGCTTATCGCCGCAGCCAAACTTGTTACAGATGCGGGAGCTGGCATACTTCTCCAAATTGAGAAAATCTTTTCTCTATCGATATAATCAGCCATCCCGCTCCCTCACTCTCCGTACAATGTTTTTCTTCCCCAGTCATAAAGCCCCGGGTATTCATGGGGATTGAAATTGAACCCGTAAAGGTCGTAAAAACCATCATTGCTCATTTGGAACCAATCAAGGCAAAGCTTTTTCTTGCTATACAGCTTCCCGTGAATGAAAATCCCATCTGTCCCAGGTAGTGTGAAAGCGTTCATTCCTGCTCCCCCTTCACGAATGATACATCATGTAATAATGCCGCCCTTTGTACTCTGTGTGCTTATATCCGACACAGCAATTCGCCATTCTGTCCAGCAGGAAGTATTCGTAGTAGGACGCGCTACCATCAAACCAACCGCTCTCGCTCCACTCTGTATCAGATACAAAACCGAAGTCCCAATCATCCAGGTCAAAACCAGCGTCCCACAAAGCAGCGTCGTGGTCATCTTCTGGCAGTTCGGTCAGTTCCCGCAACTCCTCACGGGTATCAAAAAACGTGGCGGTTTTCATTCCTGCTCCCTCCTCTGTCAATATAGCCCCTGTCCATGTATCTCCGGTACTCTCTGTCTACGATTTCAATGTACGTCCAGAGCGCGTTGTTTTCCCGCTGTCACTCGCTCCAGCTCGGTCCGCAGCTTCTTGATCTCCTCAACGGATTTATACCAATTAGACCGCATACCTTCCGCTTCAACCCGCAGCTTCTCGTTTTCGGCCTCCAAATCATCAAGGTATGCGCACATGGACATCTCTTTGTCGTACTGCGAGACTGTTCTTCCGCTATCTTGTGTTGTCGGAATGGAGCAAACAATTTTGTTTAAGTGTTTGTTTTCGGCCTGGAGCGTGGAGAGGGCGGTGGCGGCTTCCATGCACAAATCCATGATTTCAAGACTTGCCTTATCAGCATATAGGCTCTCGGTGCGCAACCGCTCAATCAGCTTGTCGTAGTCCATTAGGTGTCCTCCTCAAACTCTATTACCTCTTCATACTTTCGGCATGCCTCTTGAATTAAACCCCAATTTATTCCTAGCAATATAGCTATCTCGGCCATAATATCGCAGCCGTCAGAAAATTCTTTCGCTTGGAGTTTTTTAATATAATGCCAAAGGCACCCAAGCAGGAAGGCAATGTGCTTTTTCTTTTTTGGGAGCATCATGTGTCCTCCTCTCCCTCCGTCGGGCGGCGGTCAGGCGGTTCGGGAAGGGGCATCCAGTGGGTGACTTTACCCGCATCAGGCCCAATGTCCGCCATCCAGTTACCCCACAAAATCCAGCCCACAGACGTTCCAACTCGCTCGCAACGCACGATAACCCTCTGCTTTTCCTCCGGCAGCCTCTCCTCCACGCTCACCCACTCGTTCGGCGGGGTGAGGGTTGGCATATTTTGGACTGCCTTTCTCACTTTGTCCATATCCATATACGGCTTCCAATGCGACATCATTTTCAAAAGTCTATCCGCATCAATCGCCCGCATCTTTCAGCGCCTCCTCCAAAATCACATCATAGGCAACAGGCTCCCGGGCAAAATCGTTTCGGACAACGGTCCCGGTTCTGTCCCGGTAGCAGTAGCCAATATCTGCCCGGTGTAAAATCGTCAATGGATAGTAGTGCCATCTGCGTGGTGTAGCGTCAATTGTTTTTCCGACAAACTGCTCAACATTACTGGCATCAATCCACGCCATCTTTCAGCGCCTCCATTTCTCCAGCAACGTGCCACTCGTTTCCATCGCCCGGTACTTCTATATCAACGGTTCGGTATTTGTGAGTATACGTTTCGTAGCTCGTTTGTACGAAAGCCTCAAGAACAACTGTTATCTTCATGTAGCGCCTCCATCCTCTCCATCACCATGTCCACGGCCTCGTCCGTCAGCGGGCGACCACAATGGGGACAATACTTTGCGAGCAATATTTTGGTCAGATTTTCAGCATATCTGCTGTATTCCCCGGCACCATTACACTTCTCGCACCCCCTCCACGCCTTCTCCACCTGCTCCCGGCTGACGGGGCGGAGGGCTAAGATAGCAATTTTCAAGGCTTCCATCGCTTCAAAGCCTCCAGAGTTCCGAAAATCTATCGGAAAATTGTTCAAGACTTTAATCGCTTCTTCCCACGTCATCATGGCTGGGCCTCCTTACTTAATTTTGCGGCATCGTTATTTTAGTTCGGCCTCTTCCAATAGCCGGCCTTGTCCCGTATCTATCCGGCAACCGCCGCTCCACCGAACCGCCCGGAATAATTTTCACAAATGAATTCCGTTTTTCTTAAGTCGTTTCGCTGATAGTTCGTGAAATACATCCCATTCAGTTGTCCCTATCCTGGTTTCCCCAGCATCTCTGTTATGGGGCCTAGTAATGGTTTTCTCTTGTTCTTTTCTCCATTTCTCTGAATAATCACAAAACTCTTTCAATTTTTCAAAATATGCTTTGCTTTGTTCCCAAGGAGCCTTTTTACTATCATAAATATCGAAGGCTTCTCGCAAGAGGTTTAAAGGGTCTTTCATTCCATCCCCTCCAGCATCTCCATCTGCTCGAACTCTGGCGCTCTTGTCGCCGGTTCAATCATTTCTTTTACTGCCTTTTCGTAAAAATTCCGGTCAACCTCGAACCCATAAGAATTTCGGCCCAACTCATAAGCTGCCCGGAGGGTGGACCCACTTCCAGCACAAGGGTCAATCACAATATCTCCCGGATCTGTAAAGACTTCGATTAGCCTCTTTAGCAATCCAACGGGCTTTTGTGTCGGATGGATTTTTGGATAGTCCTTGGTACTGTCCCTGCGCCATTCAAACCAATTGAATACCATGTGTCCGTTGTTTCGGAACTTTGGAAGTTTGTCCCTGTAAAGCACAACCGCAAATTCTGTCGCTCCCACAATCTTCATATTCGCTTTCAAGACCTGAGCGGAGTAGTTTTTGACAAAGAACAAGGGATAGCTATGTACAAATCCATATCGTTTACCATAGTCAATTACTGTCTGCATTTGCTCGAACGCGCAAAACACGATCATGGCCGGGGCCTGCCCCTTTTCTTTTGGCTCTTTTTTCAAGAGGCGGTTACAGAAATGCATGTACTCCGCAATCTTGAAATTACCATCCGTGTGGAAGAAACTCTGCTTTGCCAGTTTGCTCTCCCCATTTTTGTTGTCCCCGCCCTGATACCACATTGGATTGCTGGCATAGGCATCCACTCCGATGTTATACGGGATATCTGCAATCACAAGTTGGGCTTTTGGGATGTTGTACCGCTTGAAGTTCTGAAAGTTATCGTGATATAGTTCAATCTTTGGCATCCAGCATCTCCATCTCCTCCGCGCTCAGAATTGGTGCGCGGGTGTTCCAGGCAAGCATGGCTTGTTCAACATATGGCCTAAAATTTTTGTTCGCCATACCTAAACCGCGTCCAAGGCCACGCCACCACTCTGTAGAATAAAAACTGCCTTCTGCTATATATCCATGGTCTGAATAAAACTTTATAGGCTCTGTTTTAATTGGCTTACTTCTGGCATGGCATCTGTTGCACTTCACATATATCCGCCAACTAAGTTTTTTGTTACCCAATGCGTTCTGACCGTGGCAAGCATTTTGTCTGGCCATAATCCTTGCCTTCCCCTTGCAATGACTACACGGCGCCAGCACCCCCGCCTCCGTCAGCCGCTTCGCCGCCTCGTGGTCTCCCAGCAGCGCAAGCCTAACATCTCTATCCATGCTTTACAGCCTCCCTTAGCTCAATCATCCTGTCCCTGACCAGCTTGTCCACCACCCCGCCGGGGCTGGTCTTGTCCATGTCTGCCAAGCGCTGCAAGTTATACGCCGTCACTGTCTCAGATATGCGGCGTAGATTCTTCTTACTTCTGCCCATGCTCCTAGCATCCATTCCTTCCACTCCTTGCATCCTCGATTTTTTTCGCACCCATCTCTAATACCGCAGGATTCGCATGGTGATTTTTCCATGTCACACCTCAATGATCGTAATGCCTTTTTCCTGCATTAACTTTTTCTTGATTTTGTACGCTTCGGTTTTAACGCCCTTCACGTCCTCTACAATCGATTTTCCGCCTTTGGTATAATAGAAGTCAGCCTTATACGTCAAAGCCCGTACAGCGTCTCCTGAGGCCGAAATATAGCCCTCCTGCAAGGTGAATGTCTGTTGCAAACGCAAATCGGATATTTCCCCAGCCTTGAGCAACAAAACCAGTTCGTCATACCGCCGCGCTTCTTTCTGGCTGTCAAACGTCCTGATTGTTCCGTTGGGCATCCGGCGGGTGGCTTTCTCGTTGCGGTACTTTGTCGGCTTGGCTTGCTGGCCAAGCTTGGCTAATATCTGCCTCTGGGCCGATTCGCTCAGTCGTGATATGTCCATTTACTCACCTCTTAACGCCGCAATGACCTCTTCCCTTGTTCTCTTTTTCGGCTGCTGTGCTTCTCTGGCTTCCCATTCCTTTTGCCTGCTTTCCTCCAGCCTCTTTAACGTGTCCTCATGGCTTTCATATGCAGGCGGCAATGCTTCCGGCTCTTTGTTCATCGCAAAGTTAATAAGCTTCTTCACATCGTCCGGCAATGCAGCGATTTCTTTCTCCCTGGTAGCAACCACCTTGTAACTCCTCTGGAAGTTCGACGCAACAACGGAATGTAGCGTGTCACTGTCCATAGATGCCCAATCTCGCAGTTGTGACGGGCTTCCCACAATCCGCTTAACAGCAGGAGTAAGCTTTTCAAATTCTTCCACAGCTCCATACAAGCCATTCTTGACAGCCTTTGACACAAGGTTCCACGCCTCTGCCTCGGTCAATTCATCGCTTCCAACCAAAAGCCGCATTTTCGCTTTGACCTGCCCAATGGTAGGAGGAAAACCTTTGTCATCACCATCAATCAAGCTTTTTACAGACGACGCAACAATAGAAGCGTCGTCATTGGAAAACATATCAGTCCACAGGTTAATGGTGTCGTATGCCTCCTGCTTGCTTATGTCGCGGTAAAAATGCGGATATGCACCACGCAGAACAGACATGATCTTGATTACATCGTCTCTTGTCAAATTAAACCCTCCTCTCTTGCAATCTCAAGAAATACATTCCCAGTTGTTGTTTTCTCTCTACGCTGCCAGTTCCTAACTGCCGCTTTCCAGTCCTTCATCTGCTTGCCAGACTTTCCATAAATCCAACCTTGTGCGGCATAATAGTCCACAAATGCGTCCGGGCTGATAGTGGCGTTGATCTCGTTGCAATATTCGCGGACTTCATCAACAGAGGGCGGTGTGAAGCGTAAATTTTGCCGATTGCGGCCAAAATAATTATTTGGGTTGTTAGGTGTGTTTATAGATGAGTTATTATCTGGTATAGGTTCGCCCTTTTGGAAAGATTGATTTGCCTTTTTGTCTAAATCCATTTGCCCTTTTGGCAAAATGGAATAAGCCAAATCAGAAAATGCATACCACAAAGTTCTATCGTAAGCGGACTTATTAAAGTTGCCAGTTAAAATCAATCCTTCGTCTTGCAAATGCTTCAATGCATTTCTAATTTTCTTTTCTGTTAAATAAGGAAAAATTTCAGAAAATGCTTTCATTGAATTGAACGTCCAATACCTACCATCAAATAAATTTTTTCCGTTCGCTTTATTTAATTCAATCCAATATTCAAAATGATTAAGCAAAACCGCTTCCGTTACCCCGTATTTAACAGCAAGTTCTACATCAAAATGATGTTGCATTTACTCGCCTCTTTTCTCGTCCCAATACCTTGTAACGCAATAGCGAATATATTCGCTTATGCTCATTCCGGACTTTTTGGCTTCTTCCCTAATTTTTGCCATAAAAACTTCTGGCAAGGAAATTGTGGTAATCATATATTCACCTCCAATAATTATTATATAGCTAAAAAATAAAAATGTCAACACAAATTTATAAAAATGCCCCGGATATTTCACCGGGGCATTTTCTAAAAAGGAAGGTTTCCGGGTTCCTCATCCTCGATCTCCTGGAACTCGTTGCTCTGCTGCGGATACTGCGGGGCGGATTCCTTCTTATCGCAGAAATGAAATTGGGAGACATTGACCTCAATGCTCTTTCTCCGGTTCCCTTCCTTGTCGTTCCACTCTCTAGATTGCAGAGACCCCTCAACGACCATCATCCGGCCCTTGCCCAAATACTGGCAGATCGCCTCCGCCGTTCCGCGCCATGCGACGCAGTCTATGAAGGTAGTATCATCCTTCTTGCCGTTGACCGCGAGAGAAAACGACGTAACTGGTATCCCGCTCCCCGTGCTCCTCAGCTCCGGGTCTCTGGTGAGCCTGCCCTGTAAAGCCACATGGTTTAACACAGCTTCCCCTCCTTTTTGATATCGGTCCGAGCAATCAAAAGCTGTTCCATTTCTTGTATGTAACCTCCTCTTTCGTCCAGTTCGGATAAAATTGTTTGAGATAAGCGATCAGGTAGCATTGTAGGCTCTCTCTGGTCGTTCCCTTCCCAAACTTCTCTATGTTCTGCCCCTGGTCATAGGCTCTGTGGCACTCAGGGCAGAGAGTCACGATGTTTTCCTCCACCCCCATGCCCATTTGCCCACGGGAAATGACGTGAGCGTTGGGAAGGCCCCACGGGCTTCCGCATAGAACGCACCGGCAGTCATCCCGCAGAAACACCGTTTCTTTCACGCCGCGCTGGATCGCTGTCGATTTAGTTGCTCGATGCACGGCCCCACTCCCTTTCGACTTGCGCGTCCAGAATCTTGATTTGCAGCTTAGTGGCGTTGATAGCCTCCAACGCGGACCGATAGACTACCTCAGCCACATCCCGCTCAAACCGGAGCTTTGCGATTTTCCGGTCTCCACGGCAGACATCGGAGCAGATTGTGGCCGGAGTGCCCTTGTCCCGCTCCAGGAGGGTCTTTTCTGCCAGGGCGACGCGGTAATCGTGCTCCGCCTGGGCATAGGCCCGGCCCCGTGTTCCAAGCTCCCGTATGGCCGTGTCCAACATCTTGGACTTCTGTCCGATTTCATTTATTAAATCGTATCCTGCCATACAAACGCCCTCTTTTTTTGCGTGTCATTCCATACGGCTAATGCTGTGATGCGCTTCCCGTCATCGCTGTAGACAATTTTCTCGACAGAAAATTTGTCATAACATTTCGGCTTTTGTCCCTCTCGGATGTTGCAGCGCTCTTTTGGGATCCAAATAAACGGGGACGTGTATAGCGCCCGTCCAATGCCCCAGCGGAAGCCAGCCCTCTTAAAAGCGTCGCTGGCCTCGCCCTTCTTTTCGTTGCCGTCATCCTCCCTGGATTCAATTCCACAATCCCACTTCCAGGTCCATCTATCTCCCTCTCGGATAGCAATCCCGGCGTATAGATTCCCCTTGATCTCCCGGTAATCGTTCGTCCAGTTCTCCGGCCCTACCGTTTCGTCCAACAGGTCCATGTCTGTCCGTGCCGTCTTATACAGCAGAGCGACGATGCCATTTTCTTTGACCTGTCCAACCTTTACTTCGATTTCATTTTCTGTCAGCGGTCTAAACTCCATCTCTATCCTCCTCAAATTGCAGCGGGCACTCATACCCGATTCCCCTGGTGTCCAGCAGATACTCTCCGGTCCTGCGGCATTGCTTGCGAGCGTAAGTTTCCAGCAGAGGGCACAAGTCACAACAGACGTGTCCGTCCGGGAAGTTGATGGTTACATTGGCGTGGATGTATGATGTGACCCCATTCTTTACCAAATCGCGGCGTAAAGCCCCTGCCTTTAGGCATGGGGATATAAGCCGGCCTTGTTCTCCCACTTTCTCTTGCATTAGATGCCTCCTTGTGGTATAATGTTTGCATGAAGTATAAAAGCAACTCTAATTTGGTCTATTCCTGCAAATATCATGTGGTTTGGTGTCCAAAATACCGCCGAAAGGTCTTGGTTGATGGGGTAGACGTTCGCCTAAAGTCTCTGGTTCAGGAGGTTTGTGCAGAACGTGATTTTTCTCTCATCGAGATAGAGGTCATGCCAGACCATGTGCATTTGCTAATTGAAGTAGACCCACAGTTTGGTATCCACAGGGCTGTCAAACTAATTAAGGGGACAACGTCCCGTATATTGCGTCAAGAGTTTCCTTGGTTGCGTTCCCGCATCCCAACACTGTGGACAAACTCATATTTTGTTTCTACTGTTGGCGGCGCTCCGCTGTCTGCGATCAAGAAGTACATCGAGAGCCAAAAAACCGTGTAAGGAGGGGGTACAATGGAATATTCCTATAAGTTCCGCCTGTACCCGACCAAGGCGCAGGAACAGCAAATATCCCGCAACTTTGGTTGCTGCCGATATGTGTTTAATCACTTCCTTGCGCAGAAGCAGGAGCACTACAAGGAGACAGGGAAAGCCCCAACACGGTTCCAGCAGGACAAAGCGTTAACTTCCATTAAGCAGGAACTGCCGTGGTTAAAAGAAGCGGATTCGACGTCGCTGCAAGCAGCCCTCCAGGATTTGGACGCAGCCTTCCAAAACTTCTTCCGCCGTGTGAAGAAGGGTGAGAAACCGGGCTATCCCCGGTTCAAGAGCAAGAAGAACCGCCACAAGTCCTACAAAAGTAAATGTGTGGGCACGAATATCAAGGTGTTGGGAAACGCTGTCCAGTTGCCGAAACTCGGCCTTGTAAAGTGCCGTATCTCCAAAGAGGTCAGGGGCCGTATCCTCTCCGCAACCGTATCGCAGAACCCCAGCGGAAAATATTTTGTCGCTCTGTGCTGTACCGATGTGGAGATTGAGCCGTTGCCCTCTACCGGTGCCGTTGTAGGTCTCGACATGGGTCTTAAATCATTTGCCATCACCTCCGATGGGGTGGAGTACCCCAATCACAAGTTCCTGGCAAAGAGCCTCCGCAAACTTGCACGCCTCCAGCGCCAGCTCTCCCGAAAGTCAAAGGGGAGCAATCGTCGTGAGAAAGCACGGTTGAAGGTTGCCCGGTTGCAGGAACACGTTGCCAACCAGCGGCAGGACACGTTGCACAAACTGTCCACCCAGCTTGTCCGGGACTATGACCTAATCAGCATTGAGGACTTAGCGCCAAAGAACATGGTGCGCAACCACAAGCTGGCCCGGTCTATCTCTGATGCAAGCTGGGGTGAGTTCCGGCGGCAGTTGGAGTACAAGGCGGCATGGTACGGAAAACAGGTTGTCACAGTAGACCGTTTCTTCCCGTCCTCCCAACTCTGCTCCGACTGCGGCGCACAGTGGCCTGGAACCAAGGACTTGTCCGTCCGGGAGTGGGTTTGCCCCGTCTGCGGTGCCGTCCACGACCGGGACGTAAATGCCGCCAAAAACATCTTGAACGAAGGCCTGCGCCTGCTGGCGTAACCTCTGCACGGTAGGGCGGGACACGCCCGAACCTAACGCTCGGGGAGACTGTGCAAGACCCGCTTGCGGGCAACGGTCAGTGAACCGAGAATCCCCCGGATTTATCCGTGGGGGAGTGTCAACTCCAGCCCTGCCGCTTTCGTCAGCTCCTCCGTCCCGCCGGTCTCTATCACCCATGCTTCTGCGCAGGTCAGGCGAAGGACCTCGTTGGTACCACGTTCCCGGTACTCTCGATAAGTGTCCTCAGCGTGGAGAAATTCTCCGTCCTTCGTCTCGAAAACGTGATCGCCCCAATAGATAGGGTCTCCGCACATGGCGCAATAGGCAACAGGGATTGGGTCAATATAATTCTCACTCCTCATCCTCTCTCCCCTTCCTGAGTGCATTAAACCGCCCTATGGCGTACTCTCTATCAAACGTATATCGAGCGCCGTTCGGATCCGGGCAAAACTTCGGACAATCCAATACGATGTAGCTTTCGAGGACCACTGTTGACCCATCAACACGGCCAGACGATATGTCATTTCGGATTGCTTCCCACCCCGGTACCGGGCGCATATTACCGTACTCGCTCCATTCGCAGAACCCGCAGGCGTTGGCGCAGAGGTCGCACAGTGTAGATGCTTTGAATGGTGGTGGCGGCAATTCCTCCTGCTTCATCAGGTGGAGGACATGCCTGAGCTTCATCATGAGTTGAGTAAGCTCTGTATTCATCCGTACCGCCTCCTAAACGCCATAGGGGAGCCCTGCTTTCGAACAATGTCGCAGTAATATTCTTGGTAGTCTCGATCTTCCGGGCTTGTGGAGTGTATCGCTGTCCTTAGCGGTGCCCGAAGCCTTGCCCCAGGCTCAAAAACTGTGCATTGGTCTCCCGGCGGGCACCCCCTTGAGCTTCCCATCAGCGCAAGATAATCACAGCCGTATTTCGTTGGATGCGGTGACCTGTAAATGCACTTTCGACACTTACTCAATGATAAACACCTCTCTGCTCTGCACGCCCCACTCAAGAGCGTCCTGGTGGCTGTCAAAGAATAAATCGATTTTGTTTCCCTTGATTGCCGCCCCGGTGTCCTCGGCGATATAGCCGCCTGTCAGCCCGTCTATGCCCTCGAAGTACACCACCGAACCCGTGGGTATCACGCTGGGGTCCGTGGCGATCGTGCGGCCCTGGGTGGCCTCTGTGCCGCTGGCAGTGATGCCGTAGGCAGGGTGGCTGGGGTCCTTGCCGCAGCACTTCTCGCAGGCGCAGTATGCGGTGATGGTAAACTCCCCTATGCTGGTCAGCGTCGGCGGCTTCGGCTCCTCCGGTTCCTCGATCTCCGGCAGAATCACCACTTTGGGCTTGTCCGGTATGTAGCTCACTTCTACCGGTTCTTCCGCCGCCTCTGCCGTGCCGCCGAAGTAGTAGCCAAGCATAAAGGCGATGAGGAGGGACATCGACAGGAAGATAATACTAATCACCTTCGCTCTGGCACGTTCCATTTTTCGCTGTTCCATTCGCGTCATTTCTGTTCTCACTTTCGACCCAATATCCAGAGATAAGATTTGTAGGTTTACATGATGCGGACACACGAGCATATAGAGACCAATTTGACAATTTAATTTTCAATCCTGCAAAAACGCCGTATCCCTCGCCAGCCTCGATGCCCCAGCCAGCCTCGATGCCCTCGCCAGCCTCGATGC
>ERZ1090881.610-NODE-613-length-16884-cov-15.656010_pt1 | contig 16884 bp, 16 predicted proteins | sample MGYA00478470_ERZ1090881 | MGnify/ENA primary metagenome ERZ1090881 (study PRJEB33644, sample SAMEA5815736) | chicken gut metagenome | biome: Chicken; feature: Gastrointestinal Tract; material: Caecum | place: Ireland | collected 2019-01-01 | study: A study of the...
GCCAATATCGTCACTACATACCACGCATGAGTTTATAATTTTTTTAGAATTTCTTAATACTTCCGTAATTGATTCAACCACGCTTCCGTGGTATAATGATATCATCAAAAGAGGAAAGGAGATGTTCTTATATGGAGGACACGAAGTTTTATTCATTGCTTATGACACACATGGCAGGTAGAGATTACACCGAGGTGTTTCAGCACATGGACGAGGAGTTTGTTGATTGGGTTAAATATGTGAGGAAGTGGTTCATGCGCAACGTAGAACACGCGGTTGAAACCATGGACGAAGCGACAGGTGCTGATCATGAGCTGTTTTATAACATTTGCAATGGCTTCTTCTACCAGGTAATCTACTCAGATTACATTCCAACAAGAGAAGGTTTGGTAAAACAGTTGATTTACACGTTGGACTATATTTTCCAAATTGCTGAAGCAATTTGTGAGTGTGAGAAATAGGAGGATTAGATTATGAATACTGAACAGCTGAGAAACATGATTGAAAACCAGAGGATCGAACCGTATACGAATGACGTAGACACGATCGAAGTAGAAGCTAAAACAGACGATGTGGCTGATATGATTGCAAGAACATTGTGCGTGGAATTTAATAACGCATGCCGCGCCGAAGACTGGCTTGACTATTACTTTAAAGTGTGCGACTATGTAAACAAGCAGTATAGGGCGCTGATGGCCATTTCGAACAGGTGTTGGAGTAGCTATATTGCAAACGTTGAACAGGGCGTTGAGTTTCGCACAAAAATGTACATTGAAGCAAACCACGAGTATTTGGAAGCTGACGAAAAGCATCGGATCATTTACATGACTGGGATTGATAGTAAGTTTCATGATTTTGTATCTGCGTTTTTAACTTTGCAGAAAACTTGCGGTGTCAACCTTGACATTGAAAAATAGGAGGATTTGATTATGAATACTGAACAGCTGAGAAACATGGTCAACCACATGAAAATCGAACCCGAAGATTACATGACGAACCCCGTAGACGGTATCGAAGCACAAGTTAAGACTAAAAAGGTGACAGATATGATTGCAAGGGCGCTTTGCGTAGAGTATAATAAAGCTTGCGAGGCGGAGGATGGTCTCGACTTTTACTACAAAGCGAGTGAATATGTAAATAAGCAGTATTGCGCCCTGATCGCAATTTCACACGATTGTTGGAGTGATTATTTTGCTAACGTAGAACGGGTTGTGGCGCTGGAAACTAGAATGCAGATCGCATTAAACCATGAGTATTTAGAAGCAAAAAAAGAGCATCGTATTAAACACATGGAGGCTATTAATAAAAAATTTTATGACTTTGTATTATGGCATGTAATGCTGGTAGACTCCATGAATAAAAAGTGTGATGTCAACCTTGACATTGAAAAATGATTCGGTTATAATATAATTAACCGGAAGCCCTTGGAAGAGATTCCAGGGGCTTTATTATATGTAAGGAGGGTGAAACATGATTGACATCAACGAATTGAAACCAATCTTGGAGCCGTTACTCAGCGGTGATGATACCGCCGATGTGATCGATCGGATCCGGGAAATTGACAGACCTGGCGTTACTCAGGCTGATCTGGACAATCTGAACAAAGAGTGGACGGAGAGATATCGAAAGGCGTTTTTCGAAGGGCCTGATAACTCAGTCACCGGAAATCATGATTCAGAGCAGCAGGCAGAGGAGCAGGCAGGGGAATCAGAAAAAACTACATTTGAGGACTTATTCAGTTCCGAAGAATAACAGGAGGTATTAGATATGCCAAAGAAAGTAGCAGTATCAAAATTGAATGCCAGTACGATTGACATCCTGAATGTAATCAGGCAGAACGCATCCGCAGCCTACCAGGATTCCGTACCGGCAGTGTCCGTTGAGACTGATATCCCGAAAGTTGGTGAAGTTCTGTTCGGGTATCCGGCATTTGCCAATGAATTTATCAGTTCTCTGATGAACCGAATCGCTCAGGTTCGTGTAAGATCGGCAGTATTCAACAACCCTTATGTTGACTTGAAGAAGGGTCTTATCACCTATGGGGAATCGATTGAAGAGATTTTCGTACAGATTGCCAAAGCCAGACCGTTCTCCTATGAGAAAGCAGCAGCGAGGGAACTGAAACGAACCATGCCGGATGTCAAATCGGCGTTCCACGTTATGAACTGGAACGTTCAGTATCCGATCACCATCACGGAGACGGATCTTCGAAAGGCGTTCCTGTCCATGGAAGGGGTTCAGGATTTGATTGCAAGAATCGTTGACAGCATTTATAAAGGTGCTGAGTACGACGAATTTTTGCTGTTTAAAGCCCTGATCATCATGGGAGTTACAAGCGGCAACATGTATCCGGTGTCCATCGGTGACGGTACCAACCTCAATGACGCAGCGGTTCAGTTTAGAGGAATGTCAAACCAGCTTACATTCATGTCTCCAAACTACAACAACGCCAGAGTATCAACCGTAACTCCGAAGGAAAATCAGGTGATTTTCATGTCGGCAAAGTTTAACGCTGAGTTCGATGTTGAGGTTCTGGCAAGGTCTTTCAATATGGATCGGGCAGACTTCATGGGTCGGCTGTATCTGATCGACGATTTCACCACATTCGATAATGACCGATTTGATGAAATCAGAGCGGAATCTGACATGATCCCGGAGATCACTTCTGACCAGCTGGCATTGATGGAGGACGTGGTGGCAGTTCTGGCTGACAAAGAATGGTTCCAGGTCTATGACAATGTTATGAAGATGACCGAAACGTACGTAGGAGCCGGCGATTACTGGAACTACTTCTACAGAGTACAGAAGACAGTGTCTTACTCCCCGTTCAGCAATGCGGTTGTATTTGTGACCGACAGCGCTACGATCACTGATCCGACAACGTTGGCAGGGTCTGTAGTAGCCAAAGATACCAGCGGAGATATCACAGTGCTTACGGTTGCGGTTACCAATCAGAATACCCTGCAGCTGGTAGCAGCAAACTTCATCCAGACGGAAGCGGCTACGAAAGCTGGAATTGCGGTACATCCGTACGGAGCCATCATCATGTCTTCTTCGGATGATACAATCACTCCGCAGATTCAGATTCAGAGCGGTACTACGTACACGGCGGCTGCCGCGATCACGCCGGAAACGGCGGTTGGAACCGCAGTAACTTTCAACAAAGACGCCTAAGAGGGGTGGGGATAAAACCCCACCCTCTTTTATTTGGAGGTAGTATGAGACGACAAGACAAATTATTGGTAATTGAAAACAGTGAGATTTACCTCTATTATAAGGAACGTCTGATCAATCTTGCACTGGCTCAGTTTGAATGGCACGGTCTACCAGAAACCTGTGATCGTAGATACTTCGAATGGTCTTTACTTTTCAATGGTAAAGCGGCGATGTATCTTCCAAAGGGATTGGAGGAATTGGGAACATGGCTTTCTACCGATTATCTGAATCTGGGTGATTTTGACATCTACGGATACCCAACTCATATTGTGGGAACTGGATATAATGCAAGGCAGATCGAAACTGACGTATGGGAAATCTTATATGACAATATGACAAAGACCACCTTACTCCCCAAGATCGATCTGTATGCCCGATTGTTATGGGAGTGTCACAATGTATTCCGGTCGAATCTGAACCAGCAGATCACACCATACCTTGTTGCCACCACGAAAAACAAATCATTGACATTCAAGAATTTCTTCAACCAGCTGTTGGGATTTCAGCCGGTCATTGAAGTGAAGAATACTGAGAATATCGAAGAGGTTATCAAAACATTCAATCTCGGAACTCAGTTCCGAGGGGTTGAAATGCTGCAGGCTCTGAAAACCTTGTGGGCCGAAGCGTTGTCCATGTTGGGGATTTCCGCTAAGACAACCAAGAAAGAGCGATACATTGAAGACGAAATCACAATCAACCGGCAGGAAGATCTGATCTCACTCAATGCAAGACTTTTAAACAGAGTTGACTTTTGCAACAAGATGAATCGTAAATATGGACTGAATCTGTCAGTGAATATCAGCTCACAAGATTTGTCGTTTGTACCATACGGTGATATGGCAATGCAGGAACTGACAAAGACCGATGTTGATGAACATCAGGCATCCAATAACAACGAAGTAAAGGAGGAAAACGATGGCTAAGTATACGATTTCCATTATGGATAAGCTGCTGGAACATGCCGGCAGCCAGGACTTAACCAACCCAGAGGTAATGACGGATCTTGCAAAGACCGTCATTTTTGGGCCTGAACTGAATGTGGTATCGGAGCAGTACCGGGACAGGTTCGCATTAGGGTTCGCCCAGCACTTTCTCTATGACGAGATTGGGCTGGAAACATGGGCCGGATGGCGTATCGCATTGATGTCCAAGATGTATGATAACGCTGAGATTATCAACTGGACATACGAAAATCTGGATAAAACCGTATTTTCTGATTATCGGGTGCATAAGGTAACCACAACTCGTAAAGTAGACGGGAGCGCAGGACGAACCACGAACTCGACCTCAACGACAGATGGTACCGTAAATGCTACGGATACGGGGACAGACAGCCGCACGTCCACCAGAACCGACAAAGAAGAGAGCAGCAGCGATATTGCAAGATCCGGAAGCAGCAACACAACCACATCAGAGGAAACGTCCAATAGTGGCACTACACACAATACAGACACCACGAAAACCACAACCACTGGAACCGACAGCAAGACCTCCACGACAGAAGCTACGAACTCCGGCACGGTTACACAGAAGAATACCGGAACCGTAACGGATACGAATTCTGGAAAGGATACGCAGACAACAACCGGAAATCGTTCGGTAGAGACCAGTGGAACCGAAGACGGTACCACCACGACCGATGGAACAAAATCGGACACCCATTCGGGAACGGACACCCAGAAAAACAGCGGAACGAAAGAAGTTACGACATCTGGGAATGATGAAGCCACCCATACCACGGAGGGTAATAAAACCCACCAGGATACGACTACGGTAGACTCTACCACAGATACGACTCGGAGTACCGATCATACGGGAACCGATAAAGTGGTTGGATCAGAGGATGGCACCGACACCAAGAAAACCAATGGTAGCACCGATACCAACGAGACCGTGACTCATAATACTACAGTATCAAATTCAGGAACGGTAAGCAATGAGGGTGGTAACAACTCCACGACAGAACTCACCAGAAACAATACGACATCCGGAGATCAGGGATACAGTGACACACCACAGAACCTGTTATCGGACGTAAGTGGAAATCGGTATCTTACCAATTATACTACCAACAGCAACCGTGAGAACGGCAGTGAAGATACCACAGTCTCGGGTAGTAACCACAGTACGACAACCAACAACCTTACGGAAAAGAAAACCGGAACAGACAGTACCGACAGTAACACGACCGTGACCAATACCGATACCACCACCATCGACCGCAGCACGAATAGCACCACCACGTATGACACTACGGAAGCTACGACCGAAAATGTGGATATGAATGGTACGACAAAGGTAACCGGCACCGACACGGACAACACCACAGTTACCGACTCGATCACAAAATCCGGATCCGAAGAGACAACCGACAGCTCCACCGTGGTGACCACCCACGGGTTGAAGGTGACCTCAGAGGATAACACAACCGTTACGGACGCGAAAACCCGCAGCGGAACCGAAGAGACAACCGACAACAGCACCGTTGAAACCACACACGGTTTGGTGACAAAAACGGAAAACAATACGACATCCACCACGGAGAACGATCTGACTACAACCTCGGAGACGACTGACGAGGGAACCAGATCCGACACCACAACGGGGACGGTTACCAGTGACGGCGAAACAACCAATACCGGAACGGCATCGGGAACGACCGAGACTTCAACCACCGGTACGGAGAAAGGTGCGAACACTCGAAAGAACACCGGAACCACCGAGGATACCGGGGAGCATGAATCCACGCATACCGAGACAAACGGAAGCACAACAACCGGTGCTGGCAGTGAAGATTCCACCCATTCCGAAACGGAAACCGTTGAGGTGCTGGATGAAAATTATGGGTTCTCCTACGAGATGGTAATGAGAGCCGACTCTCTTTTGAACAATATTTGGAGAATTTTCGATGAAATTTTCCTGGGACTCTTATAAGGAGGTGCGATATGTATCACGAATGTTATGATCCGCAGCTGGTCATTCCTTCCACGTTTGAGGAATGTCTGACCTATGAAATGCAAATTCTGTACCTGAAAAAATATATCGACGATATTGCTTCCGGAGGAATTCCGGAAGCAGATCTGAGCGAAATCAAGGCTCAGATTGCTGACCTGGAATCTCGGATGGATACCGTAGAAGGTGAAATTGACGCACTGGATCCGGAAAAAGTTCAAGAACAGCTGGATGCGTTCTCACTGGAACTGACGGCTATGAACGAAACCCTGAACGGATTTAAGACACAACTCACTGGACTGGATGAAACGGTATCGGGGCATACGGAGACAATTGCCACCCTCAAGGGAACTCAGACAACGCAGGGAGAGACGATCACACAGCATGGCGAGCAGCTGACCTCCAACACCGAAGCCATCGAGTCGTTGGAAACTGAGTACGGCTCTCTGGCTGAGAAAGTGAACACGCAGGGGACTCAGATCCAGGGCAAGCAGGACAAGCTGACGTTTGACAGCACACCGACAGCCGGAAGTAACAATCCCGTAACGTCCGATGGTATCAGGAAAGCGATTGACGCTGGCGGAGGTGGTGGTGGAAGTGTGGTACTGGACGATACAGTGACACAGGCGTCTCAGAACGGAGTGAAATCCTCGGGAATCTATTCGTTTGTACACGGAATCACGGATCCTCTGGGAACGACCGTGGGTGAACACACCAGTAAACTCGGAACGCTCACGGAAACTCAGACCACACAGGGAGAGACGATCACGCAGCATGGCGAGCAGCTGACCTCCAACACCGAAGCCATCGAGTCGTTGGAAACTGAGTACGGCTCTCTGGCTGAGAAAGTGAACACGCAGGGGACTCAGATCCAGGGCAAGCAGGACAAGCTGACGTTTGACAGCACACCGACAGCCGGAAGTAACAATCCGGTAACGTCCGATGGTATCAAGAAAGCGATTGACGCTGGCGGAGGTGGCGGTGGAAGTGTGACACTGGACGATACCGTGACACAGGCTTCTCAGAACGGAGTGAAATCCTCTGGCATCTATTCGTTTGTACATGATATCACGGATCCGCTGGAAACGACCGTGGGTGAACATACCACTAAAATCAGCACCCTCACGGAAACTCAGACCACGCAGGGAGAGACGATCACACAGCATGGCGAGCAGCTGACATCCCTGACGGAACAATTGAACACGCAGGAGACTCAGATCCAGGGCAAGCAGGACAAGCTGACGTTTGACAGCACCCCGACAGCCGGAAGTAACAATCCGGTAACGTCCGATGGTATCAAGAAAGCGATTGACGCTGGCGGAGGTGGCGGTGGTGGAGCTGGATTTTCTCTCTGGAAGTTCTCACCGACAACAGAAGGTGATGAAGCCAAAATTCAGTTTCATGTGAATGTCAATTTCCTTGAAGAAGACTCCACCACATTCACAACGCGCGATGGAAGTATTGACTTTTTGAACTGCACCATACTGGTTCCGGTTCCTACGGATGCTTCGGTTGGTGATTTATATTTGGGAACCATGCTGGTGGGTATGTGGGGAACGGGAATCAAATTACCGTGGCCGAGCGAGCAGCCATTCGTGGTGGCGGTTCGAATCGTAGATTTGGAACAGCATATCGCAAGCGTACTGATCCCACCCACCGGTTCTCCGTATCGGGAATCCGGCCCGGTCGATTACATCAGTGTGATGTATGCCAGTGCAACCGCCAATGTAACATTTACCGTATAAGGAGGTATCTTATGGGAAGAATTTGGAATCCGCAGCTGGTGATCCCCTCAACATTCGAACAGTGCTTTACGTATGAAAAGCAGATCTTATGGTTGAAGAAGCAGATCGACGATCTGAAAACTGAGAATGAAGATTTGAAGAATCGGGTTGCGGAATTAGAACAGAAATGATATAATAACTACAGAGGTAATGCACGGGTCGGCCGATAACGGATCAACCCTCCTGAAAGAATGGAGCCGTTTCGGATTTTGGGTGGTACCCTGCTGGCCCGGCGATTACCCATAAAGGAGTGATGATGATGTCAAGGTATTGGACAGAACGACATATCATAGAACTGATTAAGAAATATGGAAAGGGGAATGGAAATGCCACGCGACTGGACAGAACGACACATCAAGGAACTGATCGGAAAGTACGGAGGCGGTGAGAGTCTGTTTCCAGTGTTCCAGACGCTGGGGCCTGTCGTTCGAAGTAATAATATAACGGGGTTTTCCATGTACTACACCTACTGGCCGCTAGTGATTGATTTCCTGGAAGAACTCGGAGTTTCAGGTCTTGAATTTCAAAATCAGCGCTTAACTTACAACGATGAATTTTCAGTTATCATAGCTAGGTGGCAAAATTATTATTTCACCATTGGTGCTACCGAAGATCAATGTTATACTTTTGGAGGCTTCTCCATTGATGCTTCACAAATTGAGGACCATTTTTATGTATGCGATTGGTCCCCCGGCCGTGGTGGTGGGAGTGCTATTCAAGCTGAAGTGTGGGATTCAGCCATCACTATAACCCGTGGCATGTTTAACATCCGAGGACTCCTTCAACAAGACAGAACATTAACGCCAGCATTGACGTATGGTAACACAATAGTGTCGCCATTTGGTGATTGGTCAGCTGTTTATGAAGGGAAAGAAATGCATATCATCCCAACATTTGTTGTTCACGATATTAACGGGGAGCGAGAAATTGGAAGTATTACCCGTGGTGATATATCAATCGCGGTGTTGGAAGGAACGCTATCTGCTACGTCTGGGGGTGTTCCTGAATCCTATGTTTTGATCTGCTTTGAGGATTATAAATCCGGTGATTTGGGTACAACATACTATATGAATATCTATAAACGGCTCGGAGATAAATTAGAATATGTTAAGTATCTATCACGGATAAATTAGAATATGTTAAGTATCTATCATACGTGAGGTGAGGAGGTGATAATATGGAAGAGGTTGTGAACTTAATCATGAACACCAGCACAACCATTGTGGTCATTGCGTACTTCCTGTACCGGGACTACAAATTCATGGGAACTTTACAGACCACACTGCAGACACTGGTCGATACCGTACAGTGTCTCAAAAACACTATGAAAAATGAGGAGGAAACAAAATGAGTTGTACAGCAACACAGATGGTAAATCAGATGGACAGTTGGGTGGGAAAATCCGAGTCGAATGGTGGATTTAAAAGCATTATCGATCTGTATAACTCCCACAAACCGCTGGCCCGAGGATATCGGGTGAAGTACACCGATGAATGGTGTGACACTGGCCTTTCGGCAGCCGCAATCGCTTGCAATGCCACAGACATTATCGGAACGGAATGTGGAGTGGAAGAGCATGTGAAGATCTTCAAGAAAAAGGGGATCTGGATCGAAGATGGTACCATCACTCCGAAAAAGGGTGACATCATCGTTTACAACTGGGATGACTCCACACAGCCGAACGATGGATATTCCGATCATATCGGCATTGTTAAAACGGTCGTTGGAAGTGTCATTACGGTGATCGAATGTAACCGTAACGCAGCGGTTGGTTATCGCAACATCACAGTTGGTCATGGAAATATTCGCGGGTATGCCAGACCGAAATACAAAGCGTCCAGTTCTGGCGGAAACACCGGAAGCTCCGGAGGATCTACGTCTGGCGGTGATCTGAACACCAAACCGAAATGGGTTGGTCGTGTAACGGCTGACGTTCTGAATGTTCGCACCTGGGCCGGCACGGAATACCCGAACATCAAGTCCTGGCCGAAACTCGGAAATGGCAATTTGGTTGACGTTTGCGACACGGTGAATGCCAAAGATGGAACTCCGTGGTACTACATCCGCATCGATGGTCGGATCTACGGTTTCGTATCGTCCGCATACCTCACCAACAACGGAGCTGGGGCTGCGGAATATCATACCGTGGTAAAGGGCGAGAACCTTACCAAAATCGCCAAACGGTACGGAACAACCGTACAGAATCTGGTGAATCTGAACGGCATCAAAGATCCGAATGTGATCGATGTTGGTCAGAAACTGAGAGTAAAATAAGCAAGGGGGAGATTTAATCTCCCCTTTTTGACAATAAGGAGGTTTTGTTATGCCACAAATTGCACCAACATCAACCATAGAGTTGTACAGCGGAGTTGAGATTACAAACGGACAGCAGGTTGTATTTGCATCTGCTTCCGGACAGAATGCATATTTTCAAGCCCGAGTGGTTCTGTCGTCTGTCAATTGCTCCTACGTGAGAAAGACCGGACGGCTCAAAGTAGAAGCGCCGGCAAGCAAGGTTGCCAATTGTAATTATATTGGGTTCCGAAACGCCAGCTTCGAAAATCGGGTGTTTTTCGCTCGCATCGTAAACTGGGAGTACCTCAACAATGTGACCACGGAGATTGCGTATGAGATTGACTACTTCCAGACCTATATGTTTGACGTTACTTACGATAATGCTCTCATTGAGCGAGAACATCTGAGCGAAACGGATTTTCAGAAAGCAGCTGCGGATCCGTGGGATAATTCCATCTATGAGTTTCAGACCAATGAGAATCTTGCCATTTCCGAAGATATGTTCGAAATATCTTCGGATGAAGATGTTGCGTTTCCCGACTTGGGTGGAAACTATGCGGTATTGTGCATTGCGTCATGGGCGGAAGCAGCAGGTGGTGAGGAGTCGATTTGGAAACAACTTTTGCAAGCAAACTGCTCGTGGGGAATTCTTGCAAACGGCGATAGCATCAATGGCATCCCGGTAGAGGTTGGTACACCTCCGTTCAAGTTTCCGATGTTGAATCCCTTTGATATTGTTGTAATTGAACTTGGTGACGATTATGCCGGGGCTAGAACCAAAATCAATAATATCTTAAATTTCATGACGGTTCGTAATATCACCGAGGAAATCTTGGGACTCTACATTATGCCCTATTCACTTCTTTCGATTTGGCTCAACTCGGTGGACTCTCAGGTGTGGAATGCCAAAGCGCAGATTGCACTGCCTGATTTTTCTGGTGAAGGATCTTACGTGAACAAAAAGTTGTATCGTTCCCCGTTTTCATTCTGCGAATGTGTTGCTGATTCAAATATCAAAGAATTCAAATATGAGAATTTTTCTGACCGGAGTGACGATAGTGTTAAATTTACGATCGTTGGAAGTTTGGATAATATTCCAATTGTATCGATTGTACCGTTGAACTACAAGACAGCGTTCACCCGTCCCGATGGTTCTACGGAAGCTTGGAGTGGCAATCTTCTGGAACGAATTGATATCAACAACATTCCGCAGATCGCGTATACCATCGATTCCTATTTAGCATTTATCGGGCAGCAGTATCAGCAGGTGTTGGGTCAAACGAACCGGATTCAAGAAGCTGATTTACGGTTTTACAGTCCACAAAATGGTCAAATATCAGATGGTACAATCCTTGCCGGTGTTAACGATGCTTTAAACTATGCAGGCAGCGTTTTTAATAATGCTAAAGAAGCAAATCGCATCGAAGCGAAAAGATTCGACGATTATGACCTTCGAAATGAAGCTTTTTCGTCCACGGTAAATATCAGCGGTGACTACGTATCGGGTGTGTTCGGCAGGGCAACCAATGCATACGCAGCTCATGAATATCACGCTGGTACCGGGAATACCATTCCATTATATGCCGGATTTACCGGAGGGCCTAGTGGATTTTACTTCCTGAGACGTTCCATTAAGAAAGCAATCGGCGCTGTGTATGACTACTACTTTTCGGAATATGGATACACCTCAAACCGAGTGGGTGTTCCTAGAGTGTGTAACTATATTACTCAGAGCGGTGATCAGCCACATTTCCAGGGGCCTGCTACCTATTGTAAAACAACTGGGATGAAAGTCATTTCGCCAATGAAGACGGTATCGGATTATATCGAAGGTGTGTTCAATGGTGGCTGTAAATTCCTGAAAGGAGACTGATATGGAAATTTCTTTTGAAGAATTGTTGAAAGATATGCCGTGGGATGCCATTCACTGGAATCCCACGAAACTTCTCACCATGAAAGACCGGTATCGAAACACTCCGGAATGGTTCCTTGCGGTTTCCAATCGAGGGCCTGGTAAGACCTATGGTATTTCGTGGGTACTTCTTGAGTATTTCAGAAGAACCGGTCGTAAGGTCGGTCTTGTGACCCAAATAAAAGAGAATCTCGGCGGCATAGCAAATGGAGTTTTAAATGCTCCCTTGCTTGACCGTTATCCGAACTGGTCTCTGAGTGAAAAATTGGCGACCAGTAAGCAATTCTCTGAGATATGGGTTTCGGATCATTCATCCGATGAAACGGTAAATACTTTAGCTGGTTACTGCTTCGCAGTGAACAATTCAGGCCGGCTGAAAGACTTTAGTTCCCTCTTCCATGATGTGGATATTCTATTCATGGACGAGTTTCAGAGAGACCATTATGTGTCCCGGGAATTTGAAAAGTTCGTGAATCTTCATGATTCAATAGCTCGTGGTGAAGGGAAGACGGTACGATACGTTCCGGTGATCCTGTGTTCCAACTCCATCAGCATTGAAAACCCATACTTTTATGAGTTGGGGATCTCCGCAAAAATCCAGAGTAATACCCATTTTTATCGTGGCGATGGTCTGGTGTTGGAACGGTTTATGAATAAAAATGCTGCAGAAGAGCGTGAGAAGTCTGCATTCTACAGAGCCATTCGCGGCAACCGCATGGTTCAGAGCAATATTGACAACTCATGGCTGAACGATAATACCGCTTGCATTGCGAAACCTACGGAAGAATGGGGCAATCATGTGTATCTCGCCACTCTGGTGGATGGTGATCGCAAATATGGTGTGCGTGGCTATTATACCAGCGGCTATTGGTACGTATCGGCAAGTGTCGATGCCAATTGTAAGAACGTATGGAATATTACAGTGGACGGTGTGGAAAACGTGCCGATGCTGCGTACCGGAAATCTGTTCGTTAATTTACGGAGAAAGTATACCGCTGGGCAGCTTCGGTTCGCCAACCTCCATATCAAAAATCGTATCGTAGATGTGATTTACAAATGAAAAAAGACCCGTATGATCGGGTCCTTTTTCGTGTTCATGAATAATTTAACAGAAAGGAGAATTGAGGATATTTAAGTGGTTTCTTTGGTCATCTTTAATATAACACAATTCACCGTCCATGTCAACCATTAATACCATTTTTTTAAAATTTTAGACGGACATTCCAGCGTCTGGTTCGTTGCTGCAGTCAAGACGCCTATCAGGGTTTTATAATCACTATCAACTTCCAATCGAAACTCTTCCGGTGTTAAACACAACCCGTATTTGTCTTTTGAAATGTAGTGGTTTCCATCCCGATCAATCCATTCCACAGTTCCTTGATTGTCGTTATAGGTGCTTGATAATTTATGGCTGCTTTGTGGATCCCATTTAAGTCCATCTACAAAGTCTCTCACTGACTTCACTTTCTCAGGGCCTGCTTTTTTCGGAAGTCCTGCGATTGTAGTCTTCACAACATACTTGTTTTTGTCAGCATCCCACACTTTGTAACAATACCTTTTAGCACCCAAAGTTTTGAATTCCACGCAATCATCTTCTCGGTCAAAGAATCCAATTTCTTTCGTGGCTCCATCCTTTGTCTTCGGTCGGAATAACTCAATATCGAGGTGTCTCTCTTTCGCAACCTCTTCACAGAGTTTCCATATTTTTTCGTTATACTCATCAAACCATTTCATGTCATCATCTGTGAACATACCCTTCACGGAATCGGTATCGCAGTATACCACTTTCTTGTCCATTGCGTAAATAGCATCCCACAAATTATGTCTCGCCCATGCTGTGATCCAGCATCCGATCTGGTAGGTTGTCCACTGTGCTTTCTTGAGGATCTGCTCAATCGCTTTATTAAATGTGTATTCGTTAGCTGAATCTTTATCCCAACCAGTTTTATTATAAATAATTTCATCCACGATTAATTTAGTCACAGCACACCCGTAGATTGAATTTATGAATTGTTTTGACTCGTTATATAATGACTCCATACCGGCTACATTTTTTAACGAGGTTTTGTACTTGTAATAATCAAGAATGACCTTAATCATACTGGCTGGTAAATACTCGGATCTTGATTTATATGCTCGTTTAATGACAAATGATTCGACCCTATAAACCTCTAAGAAGCGTTCAAAATCCAAATCGGTCATTACTGAAACGACTTTCTCAGCTGATAATATTTTACCATTGTCACAAACTTCATTGACAATTTCCTTTGTTTTCGATCTTGACCAGAAGGTGTTTCTGGTTTTTGTAAACACTTTATTGAATTCAACTTCAACATAATAGGCATAATCCCGTTTCATAAAATCCTTGATTTTACGAATATTATCAATATCCTGTGCGGTGGTTTCAATGAATTTCCCCACTGGAAATTTTCTGGTACACATCACCGCCGGATAACTGGATGTGAAGTCGAAGCATCGAATATCCTTTAACAATTTGCCTGAATGCCATGAATTCGCATGCGTCCACCCACCAGCAAACAGTTCCGTCAAATCCTGTAACTTCTCGAAAGTATAATCGCTGGTTACATCATAGCACATCGCAGACCATGCTGGATCGGCAACTCCAATCTTTGAAATGCACGTTCTTCTAATTTCCCCTGTTTGAGTCATTGGCACGTCCGACAATATCTTGTACTTTTCACGATATTCACGAATACCATATACCATGGATACCACATCATTTTCGGAATACTTCAACTCGTCTTCCTTGAGTGGAGTTTCTGGTGTTCTTACTGGTAAATAGTAGTCTTCACCTTCCTCAAGCTTTGCAACTGGAAGGTGAGAATCCTTACACCATTTATTGAGGGATTTCTGTACCAGAACATAACTGTCATGCAAAATACACTTATTTTTCAGAATCTTCACCGATGCTTTCATCGGCCTTCTCATGGTTCTTGCAAATACTGCTTTTCTCTTTGCAAACTCCTTATCCCAAATATTACGAAGGTGCTGAAACTCAAACTGCATATTGTGAATGTATACGTGAAAGTCAACCGAATTGCAATTGGACGCTACTTTCTTGAGTTTCTTTAAATCCAATTGGTCCAAAGGTACCCCGGGTGCGATCCTGTTCGAAATTAACGTCATCATCAGACTAAGACGTTCCATGAATTTGATATAACTCTCCCATGTTCTACCCATGAATACGTAAATGTCATCAGTGCCATAACTTTCAACTGCTGCCTGCCAGATATACATAAGACTGCATTTGATGCTGTTTTTGTAGAATTTCTTACCTTCTTCGGTTTTATACTTTTCATGATCATACCCAATAGCAACTCGTGTATTGGGATCCATATAACCATTCGAAGTTTCAATGTCAAACGTGATAATGTTTTCACATTCCGTTCTCACCCATTTTTCCTTGACCACAGTCCGAAACTGAAAACAAATCTTATCCAAATTGTCTAAACCAAATGACCTGTAAACCACTATTCATCACCCTTTGTCCTAATTTTAATGTAAGCATCTACCGAATCCATCAAGTCTCCGTGGGATGCTACCAATGATGCGAATTTGTCCACATCAAAATATACTCCTTCTGTTTTTATAACTCTCACCAACTCATCAAATGCTTGCTTTGAATACCATTCCTCAAACTGTTTCCAGTTATTTTTTAATGCGTTCCACTCTGGCGTTTCAAATAGATCCATGAGTTTATCCAGCTGTTCGTCCGTGAAATCACCAATAAGCCAATTATTTTCTCTGAGTGAGCGGATTGTCTTTGCTTTTCGTTCCGCTTGTAAATCCTCATACTGATCCTCATAGGCTGCTCGGGTATCGTTATATAAAAAATCAAGCATTTCATTGAATGCTTTTGGATCATTATTCTCATACGTTTCCAACGCCTTAATCAGTGCGTCTCTATCCACATTTTTCTGAAATTTCTGTATAATTGACTTCTTTGACAAGAAATTATAAAAGTTAATGCCGTCCGGCAGCCCTGCTGTTATGTCTGTATTTGTTTCATCTGACATTGTTATTAATTCGAACGCCATTCTTCCTCTCCGGTCGCTCGGCATCTTATCCAATGAGTAGATCAAATCATTCGCAACGGTATCGTAATATGTGCTGGAATTCCCATCCGTCTTAGTTGGAATACCACTCCGATATGCTGCACTTTTGATTTTCTCGGGATCTGAAATTGTCAGATAACTCGTAAAGTTGCTCCCATAAATGTTTTTAGGGCCTTTCAGAATTTCTTCCCGGTTATCAACCGAATATCCTCTAGCTTCAAGGTCTCGTATTAACTTCTCTGCGGTTGTTTGAGATTTCTGAATATTCTTTTTTCTACTCGCAATTTCTTCCCTGACTGTTTGGTTCGAAATTCTCGTTGGATTATTTGTGAACTCCCTAATTCGCTTATAAGAATTGATATCTTCTTGGGCTTTCTTCAACTCATCTTTGACAAGTCTAATTTCCTTCTGAGCTTTCCGATATTCTTTCTTAGCGCTTCGAATTGCATTACGCATTTCCTTTGACCTACGCTTGAAGCCCTTGCCTAATGCCTTGATTGCTTTACGTATAACACCTTTGGCCATTCAAACACCTCCTCTTTTGATGATATTATTATACCACGGAAGCGTGGTTGAATCAAATACGGAAGTCTAAAGAAATTCTAAAAAAATTATAAACTCATGCGTGGTATGTAGTGACGATATTGGC
>ERZ1090881.615-NODE-619-length-16763-cov-5.229531_pt1 | contig 16763 bp, 8 predicted proteins | sample MGYA00478470_ERZ1090881 | MGnify/ENA primary metagenome ERZ1090881 (study PRJEB33644, sample SAMEA5815736) | chicken gut metagenome | biome: Chicken; feature: Gastrointestinal Tract; material: Caecum | place: Ireland | collected 2019-01-01 | study: A study of the...
GTCATTGAATTTTAAGAACGTATAATCAAAAGGGCGGGGCATCGGAATTCCGATGTTCCGCCTTTTTTAATAAATTTCAACGTGACGTAAATTTAACCGCATATTTTCTTTAGCGCTTGCACAATATCTCTAACTTCCTCTTCCGTGTTATCTTTACTAAAAGATATTCGAATTGTACTTCGTGCAATATCATTCGGAAGACTTATAGCCTGTAGCACATGCGATACTTGAGTTTTTTTACTATCACAAGCAGAGCCAGTTGATACTAAAATACCCATTAGATCTAAACGATGCAAAATAGTTTCACCTTCGATCCCTGCAAAAGCTAAACTTAATATATTGTTTGCTTTTGGCATTCCTCCATTTATCCGAAACTTCATCCCTGCCGCTTTTAATCCTGATATTAGTTCTTCGTTAAGATGTAAGATATGCTGGTCGTTTTTTAACAAATTCTTGCAATTCTTCTCTAAAGCTACCGCCATTCCAACAATAGAAGCAACGTTCTCCGTTCCTGCCCGTGCACCAAACTCCTGCGCTCCTCCATCGGCATATGCAGAAAGTTTTGTTCCCTTTTTGATGAACAAGAAGCCGACTCCTTTAGGCCCATTGAACTTATGCGCAGAGCACGACAGCATATCAACGCCAAGAGTTTTTACGTCCACAGGAATATGACCAAGTGCTTGAACCGCATCGGTGTGGAACAACGCCTTATATTTATGTGCGATATCGCAAAGTTCTTTGATCGGTTGTATGGTTCCGATCTCATTGTTGACCATCATAATGGAAACAAGCTTTGTGTGATCGGTAATTGTAGCCACAAGAATATCCGGTGTAATGAACCCGTCTTTATTGGGATGCAGATACGCTACCGGATAACCAAATGCCTCGATCTTTGCGCAGGCGCGAAGAATGGCATGATGCTCAAACTCCGAGGTGATCGTTGCACGCCGATCCCCATATTCAAGGCTTCCTTTAATAGCCCAGTTATCACTTTCAGTGCCGCCGGAGGTGAAATATATCTCCTCCGGATCCGCATTGATGCAGGCAGCAATCTGAGCCCTAGCTTCTCGAATGGCTTGTTTGGCCTGTCTTGCGAATGAATATGGTTGTGATATATTAGCATATTGATCCAGCAAATACGGACGCATCGCCTCCAATGCGCCATAATCAAGTTTTGTTGTTGCAGCGTTATCTGCATAGATCAAGCGGCTCATGCTAGCACCTCAGCGACTATAAGTTACTTCCGGTATCGTATTTTTACCCGGAACATTGAACTCCTTGGGGTCAATAATACATAATTGTTTTTTAATGACTCCTCGCATTTCAAGCGCCGGTTCAAGGCAATAGTGTTCAAAATCCTCTTTGCTTATATCATCCGGCGACTGAACATGCGGGAAAAGCAACTTTAAAAATGCCGTACAGAGACGCTTGATCGCGGTCAAATCTCGTTTATCCGCATTTGACTTATAGGAGATCAGCGATTCAACGATCGATGCGTATGAGAGATCGCTGCGTAGTTCGTGAAGCACCTCTGCAAAATATTCTGTATTGATCGCCCAGCCATGAGCGATCATGCCGGTAGTCATTCGCGGGATCTCCCAGCCCGGAATAAAGCCGTGGAATCTATCCAAGGTGGCCGATTCGCCAAAAACTTCACTGATGTGTTCAACCATATTTTTATTTATATCAAACCGCTCAGCATTGATATTTCCGAGGACAATAATACCAGCCTCGGCCGTAAGAGAAGCGTCAAAGCCCTTGATCTCACCAAACTCCATATAATGCTTCAATGCTTGCTGGATTTGTCCGGGCTGCTCGAAGGTAATAGATTGCACTTCGTCAAAACCAACATAGTCAAAACGAGTCAGTAAGCCACCCGTCTTTTTGGCATTGTCGTAGATCAATGAAGCGCGAGACACTGTACCTCCGCTGATAAGCCATCCTCTCTTGCTGATTTTTTCAAAGACGTAACTCTTTCCGGTCCCTTTGGGCGCGAGCTCGATCAGATTCACTCTTTTTTCTACAAACGGCAGCAACCGGCGTAAAAAGCACAATTTCTTACCCTCGCTCTCTATGCCATTTGCGTTCACGTAACCGGCAGGATTATAATCTACCGCCATAAGAACAATATCTATCCATTCTTGGATATTGAAATTTTTTCTAGCCTCCCTGAAGAAATCAAGGTCAATGGAATACGGACAAAATGGTTTATATCCGACCATAGAGATCACGCCTTTGGGATTAGACGTCGTTCCCTCAAGCGCCCATACCAAGGTGATGATCCCCCAGTTTTCACTTTCATGAAGCAACGTCGCCTGCCATTCTTCAACGACCTCATTGGCAACTGTTCCGCAGGCACCCCCCCTTGTTCCGCCAAAATCAGGCAACTCAAACTTCGTCTTCCCGCTTTTTATGTCCACGTTCACACGGACCCGCGCAAGAAATTGAACCGTATCGCCGTTGATCATTTGGAACTTAAACTGCTCAAAGTCATCTTTCCCAGGGATATATCTCTTAATATATCTGCGAACACTATCGTAATCAACAATCCCTTCGTTATCCGAAAATTTCATGACCAGCCAATCACGCATGTAGGATGGCATACTGAGATTGGAGAAATATTCGCTCCTCTGAGGATCCTTCAGAACAACCATATCAGCAAATATCTCTTTGACTTTATCTTCCAACATGAATTAACCTCCTCAAAGGAATAATGCACAGCCTTGCTCTTTAAACTCTCTGATCTTGATTTTCAAATCTTCTTCATCGCAGCCCGAATATTCAGCCATGCATGACAAACAATAGAAATCTTCTGTATCGGCATCTATCAATTTTTTAGAAAGAGCGATCTCGTCTTTTTTTAGCGGCTTTCCGCAATTACAGCAAATCTTCTTTATCATGGCAAATCACCATCCCCTCCGCCAAGCGCGGAAAGCAGTGTGATATCCGGCAAACCGACAATTCGACCGTCTGCATTTACCTCAACAGAATAAGTACCCGCTTTAACGCCCGAAAATATGACGGTCCATTTTTTCCCCTCATCAATTTTAGAAACGGTTGCCTGGATGCCGGCCATCTTTGCCGCAAGTGTTTCTATTTGTCTATTAAAAGAAATGGACAGTTTTGCTTTTCTCATTGAGATCTTTACAGTCTGTTTTTCCCAGGACGCCATAATCTGAACGGCTTTCTTGCTCTCGATCGCAATGACCGGGACCAACATTTCTTCCGGAGCCGCACCCCCATGAATCTCTCCGTAAACGGCATTTTCATCATCCGCTCCGGCGGCAAATCCGGACTGCTTAAAATGATCGTAATTGCTAAACAACGCATATCTTTCCCCCTCGGCACTTTTAACGATTTCTACATTAGGGAGGGTTAACGTTGCATTCTGCGCCAACTTGCAATATCTACCATGACTACACACAATGGCATCTTGGGGGGCATCAACTCCTTCTCTACAATGGAAAAACCGAGCCGCGAGGCGACTGGTGCCATGATCCCCTGTGATTACCACACGGCGATAATCTTTCAAAAGTGAAGAGACTTGATTGCCGATCTCCACCATAAAAGCCATCTGTTCTTCGATGCAGGCATAGTAATCCGGCTCATCGATCACGCCTTTATGTGCCAACTTATCAAGCTTATTCAGCTTCTTATAAGGCATTGACATCCTTTCCCATTGTGCGTTAAACCCTGTCTCCGTGGGTAGCGTCGCTTGTGCTATCGCAACATTTGTAATGATGCCGTCACAATGCTCGGCGATGCACCAATATAAAAGCGGCAACCATTCAATGCCAAGGGCATCCACCCAAAGAATGATCGTATCATCACCTTCATATTGCGAAAGAATAGAATACCGATAGTCATAGACCGACGCATTTGCTCCGCTAAAATACAGCTCTTCGTCAATCGGTAGAGTATTTTCAAGTTTGTGCGCCTTATATCTTGACATGTACGCCCCGATGTCGCTTTGAAATACCTGCAAATCATGGGACAAATACGCAAATAGCTCCGGAAATGTTTCTCTTAACTTTGCGCTTCCATTGGCCTGCTCCGGGTCTTTCCGCAACCACTGCCCGACCATTTTGAGAAGATATATTCTCTCTTCACGTGAAGAGCTTGTAATATAATCCAGCCGCGTCTCAAATTCCGGTATCGCGTCGATAGCAGCAAAATAGTCTGGATCGGGTTTAATTTTCATAACCGACGCTAACGCCTTAAACTCATCGACCCAGTTGGATTTATCTACTCGTTTTTCAAAAATCCGATGCAAAATGACTGAAGGAACGTCTGCGACAGAATCAGCAACGGCAAAACAGTAGCTCAGGTAGCTGTTATCCGGATGAATTTGGAACCAGAGCTTCACAAATCTCTTGTGGCTCAGGGACAACACGTTCCATTTACCCATAATGTCAACGCCGGAAAATGCCGATATATTCAGTATTTTAAGAATTGCATCGTCTAATGACACTCCCTGTAAAGCATAGCCAAAGAGCTCCGACTGCATTTCATCAGAGCAGTTTTCTTCGGTCAGACAGTTGCCGCACGACATTTTCTCTCGAATAAACGATAAAATATCATTCACCACATGAACATTGATTTTTCCACTGATCGGACTAATGCTGTTAAATCGCTTGGTCAGCAAGACAAATTCTGTATTTGCAACAGAGGGATTTTCCCAATACTCAAACCACTCCTGAAGACCAATAAACACTATGCCGGTGCCCCGCTTAAATTCCGAAATATATTGATCAAACATCCCGGACAATACAAGCAGATCCATTTTCTGATCCTCTTGTTCATCATCGGCACAGTCAAAGAAAAAATCTACTTGCCGCAAATCGCCGTTGAGATTGATCGCAGGGTCAAACCACTGTGCTTCGCAACCCCATAGAGGAATGATGATCCGCCCAAGACTTGTGGCCGGAACTTGGCTGCCCCATAAGGCAGCGAATCTCCTATCAGCCTCTTCTTTTTTAGAAAAAAGCCGCAAATATTCGCTTACGCCGGTCAAAATGACCCATTCATCGCGATATGCCGCAGTGGATAAATTTGAGTATTTCGGCATAACATCGGCACTTGAAAAAATCTCACTTGCCTTAACGATCCGAATATCGCTGATCTTCTTTAGTTCTGAAAGCAACTGGCAATACTGCGCAATGGTCTTGACCATTATGGCGCGACAGGGAAATCGCGAAGGCAATTTGTTTCGTTTTTCCTGCTGAAGCACAGATACAGCTTCTTTGATTGTCATGCAGCTTCCCTCCTTCCCTTACTTTAAAAATTCGTCACAAAACTCCGGGTGCGCATCCAAAAATGCCGCGACCCGATCTCTCAAAACAGACTCCCGCATGATACGAATGTTGTTCTTTGCCCCGGCTAATTTTTCTTTTTTTGCCGTTTCTTGCTGTCTCCGTTTGAGGATCCCTTGCAGCGTAGTAAGGTCGGCGGCAGTCCATGTGCTCATATCGTTACCGATTTTGATTTTTGCTTCGGTAATTATTGCCGTGCGATTTACATCCCACAGGAGGGAATACTCCGAACCGATCAAGGCCATAAAAGCTTTTTCAATACTGCTGTTATCCGTCAGGATACTCGTATCCATTTTCTGCAGAGAAGCGATCGCATTTACAACGGCCGTATTAATCGCATAGTTTCCGTTTTGGACATCCAGCAATGTACTAAATGCTTTGGTCAGTTCTTTGGGAATGATCCACATCAACGGCACATCGTACTTATTACACCACTCTTTAATGGAATCTTCTCCAGTTATAGTGCGCCATGTCTCCAAAAGCGTAGACTTATTCCGCGCAAAGCTGACATTATTGATCTGTACGTCCAATTCTTTATGAAACTGCGTCAGCGTCGTGTTGCAATTCAAGTCCTTCAGCCCGGCATACACAGCCTCAAGTTCATCCTTAGTGCATTCAATATTGCGGCTGTTCAATATATCTTCAAGCACAGGCTTCCCATCCCGCAAGCAATCTCTCGCCAGAACGCCGTACTGTTCGAGAGCGATGATGGCCGCTTCTCGATTTTCCGGGCTCATATGAGTCACATCGCTGTTGGCCACATTGTATAGAACTTGCAACGCAGAATACCAAGGCTTGTTGAGCTCGGCGATCGCGCTCATCGGGATCCTCAGGAAGCCAAAGAGATTTGCCAAGTCCTTTTTCGCCGCCTCGATACTATGATAAACCGTTCCTTGAACTTTACCGATCGCTTCCAGATATTTATATTGCTCCGCGACATCGGCAAGTTTTTCTTTGACCTGCTCTTCTGTCCATGTATAGATCGCAGTCTGCATGACAGCGTGCAAGCGATCGCTCAATTCCTCCGGCTGGATCGCGAGTCTCGTTGCCACATCTTTGAGTTCCGGGGAGGCTGTAAAAAGGAAAGAGCGGAAAGCGGCTGCCATTGCATTCTTATCCTGAAATGCTTTTGCCAACACAACGCGGATCTTCCCACGGCCGTTAAAAAGCTGCAAGGTTTCGCTCATCGCACCTTCAACGTCGCCATCTTGGGTAATGAAAGTCTGAATATGATCGATCACTTTATCCGCCGTCTTTCTAAGGTCTTCGTTGTTCCATTCATTTTCTGGTAAATACTTTAATACCCAGAACGGCGATCCGTTTTTGACGACCGCTTCACGCACATTATGATAGCCAGAAGTCTGCTCTGCAAGCTGCGCTACGGTGAGGTTAAAGATCTTAGAAAGATACTCGCTGAAATACTGCCATGTGAGAGAGCCTGCAGACAGATAATCGGTGGTCATTTTGCCTCCGCACATAGACGATACCATTTTGCTTATGGTTGCTTCCGCGAAGACATGGGGCGACTGAACCGAATCGGTCCAAGTATATTTAGAATCCTTGTAGCAAGAAAATACGAAACCGAGCAAAACCCCGCAAGCGATCGTATTATAATAGCCAAAGGGTGGCTTCTGGAGCGTTTCCCAAAGATCGCCAAGGTTGACCTTCTGGCCGGACTCCATTTCATTTTTTATATGTTCTGCCAATTCCGCCACACATTCGGCCTGTTTATTTCCACTATCCTTTGCAGCAACCATTTCCCCGATCGCGGTGAGATCGAGGACACCTGCCAATTTGAGAGAGTTCAACACGCTATTGAGCTGGCTGTTTGCACTTTTCCGTTGAATACCGGCAATCGGCGCTCCGTCATTGCACGCTTTATAGGCAGTGTTCGTCACAACAATATTTTCGGGCGCATACTTGAAAATCTCATCCTGCACATTTGTGCGAATGGTTTTTCTAAGATGGGCCATTCCGTATAAGCTATTAAAAACTCTATCCCTATTATAGGCAATGATCTTTCCGCCGCTGACAGCACTGCCGACCCAAGAACTGATAATGGTGTTTGCCTCCACGCGATACTGCTGAACAGAACCTGTCTGACCGGAATCGGCAGCCATTTCCTGCTTTGTAACGGTGGTCACCCATTTGGTACGGGTTTCATCGGTGAGCGGTGTTTTCACAAGAGCGATCGTAAGGCGCGGATCATCCGAGGCGGCTTTCTGCTGCAAGATTGACTGGATCGATACGGCCTGTGCCTCGCTCTGTACAGTCACGATCAGTAAACCGAGCTTATAAGGATACTTTTCAAGCTCCTTTGTGACCTCCTCCAAGCGGTTTTTGATAGAATTAGCCTCGGCACAACATACAGCAATCTTCATACGGCGCAATGCAGCATCATTGGCGTCCCAAGTTTGCTGTTCAAACGCTTTTGCAAATTCTCCGTCTTTAGAGAACATCATATATCTGCTGTATTTCTTATCGTTTGCCGCAAGCCGTGCAGAAAAATCGCCATCACCGACGCCGTTAAAAGGCAGCTGAATGCGAACGATATTATTAGAGCCTTTGTCTAAAACAAGGATCTTGCTGTCGACCATCGTCTGAAGCATATCATCTATCTGCTTCTTGCTCATAACGCCAGCCAAACAAGTTCTAAGACAATCTGCCGTAGCAGCAATACCGTCCCTTGCCCTTCTGCCGCTATAGATCCCCTTTGTTGAGGACATGAGAGCAAGCAGAAGCATAGCCGTCTTAAATACGCGATGCGCATTCTCGTCGTTTTCGACTAAATGACGGCTCTCTTCATAATGGCGAATATATTCTGCCGCTTTCGTATCTTTGTCAGAAAAATCGCTTTCGCGCGTAAAGAAGTAATCCCAAAGCCAATCGGGCGTCAGCCAGCAAGCCTGAGAATCAGGGCCCTCTTTATTGATGTAGCCAACGAAGCCCTGCTCGGTGTTGGACTGATCCTTCATAAACCGGAACATCGTGCGTTGAGAAGCCGCATAGTTCTCGGCCACGCGGGAAAGGAGCTTGATCGTCATGGGGTGCATCGGGCAAAGGTGCTCGATCTGCTCACTGATTTTATCATCCAAACCGGACATATCGGGAAGGAACGGCCTAATATTGTCGATAACGCGCTTGCGCTCCTCTTTCCAGTGTTCGCTCATGCCGTTGCGAATGTTGATGGAACCGGCGATCAAATCGAAAGCTGCATCTGTGCTGATATGGAACTCCACATGATGAAACCTGTGTGTGATCAGCTGATACCGTTCAGGCGTAATGCGCTCTACCATTTCGGTAGTACGGTGGACCACGAAAAGCATAAAGAACGGCTGCACCTTGCTAAACTCAGAAAGCTGCTGAAGGATCGTCTGATCGTCACTGTTTGAAACATACTCTGTGAACTCGTCCCAGATAAAGAAAATACCGGATTTAGAAAGTCCGTTGTTCTCGATAACGGTGGCGATCCATTTTTTGAAGGTTTCAAGACTGTCGATCAGCCCCCAATTAAACTGACGGATCACGGCGGCCGTTTCTTGGAATGCACGAAGGTCCCCCGCTTTAAGGCTTTCGCGCAGTTCCTCGATGGTATCGTAATCGTCGCCCAAAATGGAATTTTCTAGGATGTAATCCCAATTGTGCACAGGGCTGTTGACCTGTTGCATGACCGCATCCTGCAGTGACGCCTCACCATAATCTGCCTTATCGCCAAACTTGGCTGCAAGCGCTTCGCGAACGGCCTTCTCCACCTCCATCAGCATGGCATTTCCGTCGCGGATACCGGTACAGCCGGTTTTCCAGATGTCGAGATAGTCCCCCTTATCCTTTGCGCGGCATTTCATAAAGCGGTTGCGATAAGGCACAAGACGGCTGTTCCCGGCAAGGAAGGCATCTACAACCTCGGAAGGATCTTGCATCAGATGCTTGATCATGATGGCGGCATAACTTTTGCCGGTACCGTATGTACCTTCGATCCAGAAAGAACGGCGGCTGTCAGGTTCCTCTTTGTTGAGGGACTGGCACAACACCTCCATCATCTTTTCCATGTCTTCGCCGACAATATACTCGCGCCACAGGTTTTTATTGCGTGTATCGGCGTCGATGTCAACGACAGATTCAAAAGTTGGACTGATTTCGATAAAATCTGAGTACTTCTTGGTTGGCATACCGGATATCTCCTCACTTATTCATTTTCAGCAAGATCGAGAATTTCGACGCTTGAATGATCTTCAAGAATGATATTATCGAGATTCGCAATGAATGAAACGCGAATATACTGCGGATAGGTCATTGCCAGCCCCTGAACCTTTTCTCGGAAGGCTTTTACATCGATGCCGTATATATCATGCGGAGAAATACCCTGTGCCTCCGGGTTTGCATGAGCGTTGGCAAGCTCGGTGAAGGTAAAAGTCCTTCGGCCGGTGTGCTCCGCATACAGATACAGCGCGTAGAGAAGCGCGACCGCATCGGGATAATCCCAACCTTCACGTAAATATGAGAAAGTATTCTTGGTAAGTTCAATGGGCAGCCCTTGTTTTAGAGCAGAGCCGATCGGCGACTGCCTTAACGTCTCGGTGAGCGCTGTGATCGCATTCTCGCGGTTTGACCTTGAATAATTATCTCCAAGCATCACGACAAGATCGCCCTTTTCGTAGGTTGCTCCCGGCTCGGCGTTAAGACAATACCATCGTGTGATTACCGAATTATAAGCCAGATTTGCCCAAATAATAGCCCATGTAAATGGATTATAAGAGCCAAAACGTTTGAGCTTATCAAACAGAACTGTTGTGGATAGTGTTTTTTCCTTATTGACAATTAAGAGGTCGCTCTCCTTGAGCCAAGCTTTTAATCCTTCGTATTGACGTGTACCCAAAACACCTTTCGAAAAGCAGTCTGCACCTTCTGCCATATAATGCTCAAGCCATGCTTGTCTAAGCCCAAAATGCTGATATGGGTTCATTCCTTTCATTTCCATACTGGTTCCTCCTGTTATGCTTAGGGATTTTGCTAGTAAGCAGCTTTTTTCGACAAATGACAAGCAATTTGAACAATGACAGCAAAGAGCCTCTCTAATAAGAATCTTTCCATCGGGTTGAATGATAAATGCGCCCGTCGGGCATTGCACCATACACGCTTTACAGCCTTTACAAAAAGCAGTTTTATTTGCAACACCTCGCAAATGACTAATCGTGAAACGATCCATTTGCGAGAATGGGGAATATGACACAACTATCTTGTCATCATCCTTTTGAACGCTAAACTCAAAATTGATACCTGATATTTTATGAATGCCTCGCTCGCCATCAAACTCAGTTATTGCCCCCAATACTGGTGCACAGTTCAACCACCCCTGCGTTGGTTGGCTAATCGAGAAATGAATGGTATTATCCTGTATTTTTTCCTCGACTCGATTTCCACCGTTTGGAAGTCCTCGACCGCCCATTCTGGCTTTCCAGCCACCACCTTCTATATATTTTACCACTTCGGTCTCAACTTTTGTACGCCTTGCATATTGTTCCACTCGATTGAGCAAAGGTTTCATTTCATCGGCATAGATATGATTTGCTATGCCATCCCACCAGTCTGATGAAAGAGGGCATACCATACACCCGACTCTAAACAATCCAATCCTGTATGCATCGTTAAGTAGAATGTTTTCGCTGAGCAGATAACAATAGAGCTCAGCGGTATTCCACTTATGGATTGGACTAACATTGACTTGACTAATGTTTTTTGCACCCACGCTTACTTCGTCATATTTTGCTCTACGAGCACTCTCCTCCGCTCGCACGCCATCGAATACGACAGCTTTTGCATTGTAGTTTCCAGTGATTTCACGCAACTTTAAAATCGTTGGCACAGATTTATGCACCGCACAACACCAACGCATTCTTCTACCCGGCGGGCCGAACTCGTCCCAACTTTCAGTAGGATCCATGTGGCACTTTGCCTCTACAAAGCGCAGATTAGACCAGTGTAACTTTGCTCGCTCAACAGATTTTAATGTATCGGATAATTCCATGCCTGTATTACTAAATATCACCAAAAACTCATTTGGCGCCAAGGCTTTAGAAACCAAATCCAATAAGGTCAAAGAATCTTTCCCTCCGGAAAATGCGCAAAGGAAGAAATATCCCTGCTTTGAGTATTTTTCGTATTGCTCTTGAATAAGGCCAATCGATTTCTGCTTCATGTTGACAAGAATCGAATGGTTGACTTCGATTAAGCGCGTAATATTGATTTCTTCCAGCTTTAACCTTTCTGTGGTATTCAACTTAATTTTAGGAACGGTAAAAAAGCCACCGCCCTCAGCTTCGGCTACACATACTCCGTTCATTACATATCTACGAATTCCCTCTGCCCATAAAAGCGGTGCATCTGTATCTTTCGGATAATCCCAATACTTGTCCATTCCGAAGAAATCAAGTTCTTCATGAAAAACAGGACGGATCTCCTTTTGTATTTTTGCATCTATTGTCAGACGAAAAATCCCATATTCGTCTGTCCACTCATATCCGTACATTTTTATCTCCCATCAACAAAGTACATCTTCACAATTCTCCCTCGACAACCAAGGTCTGTAACGATGCAGCGCTGCATGACAGGTTGGGCACACAGTTAAAAAGTTATCTGCCCCATATCTTTTAGAATGCTCCATGGCGGTCGGGGCAACGATCAAATGATTTTGAAGCAGTTTTTCGCCATTCCGATAGCAGAGAGCAGGCCTGCTGTTACATATCTCGCAATGATCTTTTATTGCCTGCTTTTTGCCGTCACGCTGCTCGATCATGCGGTGAAGGTGGCCCAACAGAACTCCTTCCGGGAACCCTTCATTCTCAAGCGGAGAACCAAACAGCGATACAAAAGCTTTTTCATTTTTCCGAATCGCTCTTGCGATAGAATGAATTTCGTTTGCCCTATCTTCATATTCAAAAGCAACGCAAAAGAATAAATCGCCAACACTTGGACTTTTTTTACCCGACAAACAGCTTAAATAAAATCTTCTCAGATGAATCGCCACACCATTCGGGCTCCTAAAATCAGACCGTCTATTTTCTACCGGATGAATTGGCAAGCGGTTTAAAAGCCGGCTGAGCTCTTTGATCTCATCGGAGTCTGCTGTTACCCTGCCATTTTTAGAGGAATAGAGCACATCCAACGCCAATATCACTTCATCCCGCGTAAAGCTTGCACTTGCCATTTCATCACACCCTTACTGTAACATTTTTGCCTTTTGCATCCCACGCAAAGCGCTCATCCTTCGCCAAGGCATCCGACATTTTATAAATTAGCTCATTGCCTTGGATCATAGCTGTTTTAACGACAAACTGCCGCAGCTCTTCAGCTTCAAAAGAGCGCTGTTTTATCTCGCTCTCTATCAGACAAGCGATCACGGCATCGCCGAAGTTTTGTATCGGGCTGTCCGATTTTACCAACATCGCATGTAACGTATCCATGCTTTGTGATCTCATTGCCGCGATCGTCTTTGCGCCCCATTCTTTACCATAGAAGTGCAGCACATATTGGAGCAACAACGGCGTCCAACAGCGATGTCCCGGCAGTGTGGTGAGCGATTCGTACCAAGCCGATTGTATCTGCCGAAGGACAATATGATCACCTACATCATTAAAAAGTTTGTCCAGTGCTCGTCCAACGCTTTCTTTCCATAAATTGTCGATTTTCATGCTTTTAGCAGAAATGATCGTACCTGGCTGGTAGAAAAAGAACTTCGGTTCTAACCCCAGCCGCATTTGCATTCTGAGATTCCCGGTCTTTATACGAATGTTCTGTAAATACTCGGCGAGATCACTTTCTTGAAATACGCCACCCTGCTCTTCTGCGAACCTGCAGATCACATCAAAATTGCAGCTTACTACATCCTCAGGCTTGGAAATATGTGTCTTATTGACGAAAGTATAATGGATATCATCATACTGATTCTTCTCAAATAAGTGCTGAGCAATATCATAAACGGAACGCTCATCATTCATATCATTGTCGTTGAGAAACATATTCATCTCTGCCCGCACGTAATCGTACAACTGCACGGCAGAAATATAGCCGTTGTTCTTCTGCATCAACTTTTCCATGATACGGCACATCTGCTTGGCACCGTCATCCCAATCGACAAAGGCATTTTCATGGTAGAGCTTCCCTTTGATCTCCACAATGTGTTTGCTCTTCCGGACAAGTGCCTTTATCGCATCCATGGTCATATTCAAAGTTTCATATAAGGCATCATAAGTAACGCCGGTCATATCAGCGTCAAACACGATCTTTTCAATTCTTGCAATTTGCTCAGAATCGTTGGCTTCTCTCTCCCGCGAAAAGACCGAAGATGAAGAGATCGCTCGGACGTTATCGAATACGACTTGACTCGTTTGAACGGCATTACCATCATCCGACTGTTTTTCGTCAATACCATTTGCGACAAATTTATATTGTTCCGGCTTATTTATGGCAGAAGTAGATTCGGCGGCATGCTCATCAAGCGGATCGCCGGGCAATTCTTCTTGCGGTGTTTCTGCATGAACAGCGCGCACCAAATGATCATCCGGTTCTTTGATCGAAATAGGCACCGCCACGTTTGTGCATCGCTGCATGATCCATTCGACTGCGGCGATGACAGAATCTTTTGTTAAATCCGCGCTGACATAGCAAATAGGATTTTCCATTTCAATAAAATTACCATTTTCAGGAGAATGATATATTTTAATGTTGGAATGATCCCCGATCGTTTTATCTAAAAGCGATCTGAAAAACAAAGGATACTTTTTGGCGATATCTTCACAAAAATGCAGGAATATTTTTGCAGGTGAATTCCCGGTATAAGCAATCAAGCCGCAACGAAGCACATACAGAGACTCTGGCTTTTCTATTGCTTCCGGTTCTAAAAGTAGACGCACTTTTGTAAGGACATCCTGGCGTGTTGAAATAGAATAGAGATTTTTTTGGTTCATGAACGCCCAAAGCTTCAAACCTCTGAGTTGCTCTATCGTGCGGATGTTTTCTTTTGCCAAAGCATTTCGGAGTGGTAAAAAAATATTATCGCTTAGCAGTGCACCTATATCAAATACTGTCGGCACATTTGCATCCACCGAGGACTCTGTTTGGGGTTCTGATTCAATGATGTCCTCGGCAACCGAGGCATCCTGCTGCTCTTCATAAAGCGCTAAATGACAACTTACCGTATTGGCAAGTTGATCCTCTTTACCGGGCGCATTCTCTTCAGCCAGTAAAGTAGAGCCAACGACCGCAGCGTTATCAAAGTCATCGGTCGTCCACCACGCAGGGGAATGATCCACCGCCCTGGCGCCATCTACTTTGAAATGAAACCTCACGCCGCGATCGGAACATTTTTTAACAAGTTCTTTTAATTCTTTGCCTCCGATGATCCAAAGACAGCCATTCTTTGGACGATTATCTATGAATTCGATATTATTTGCAGCCAAAAAATCGACAAGAGCCTCATTTTCAAGCACCTCTTGTCCCGGGTTTTGAGGCGCTTCATTAGGAAAATTTACAGACTCGTCCACGATGCCGATATCCTGCATTTCCTTAATAAAACAGCAATAATATTGGATTACTGCCACCACAGTGCTTTTTTGTTTCCTATACTTAAACGAAAAAAATTTGTTGCTTCTAACAGCCTCGAGAGCGTTAAAAAGCATCTCTAAATCATCTGTTTCAAATAATGGTTTTTTTAATATCTTTCGTTTCAAGCAGAATCGATCAATTTCTCTGGAAATCGAATGAATAACAGACATCTGAGCAGAATGACCTTGCTTTACAAGCCACTCGGCGAAACTTTTCTCATAAGACGCATTCCCGCCACTCATTACCGCATACCTCTGTTTATCATCTGTTGATCTGGAGATACAGCGGTTAAGAGCGCTCATACCGTGCACTTATACCAGTGTAAAACTCCCTACAAAGCCATCTATTTCACACCATGCAAAAAATCATAATCAACCATTATCATTATACTACTAAAACGCCCATAAAGCAAACAAAATCGACACATAATGCTTAAGGACTTGTTGTTATGCCATGAAGCAGAGTTATATTTGGAAGAAACATTGATATCTTGCTCGAATGCAAATATTGCTGCAAAGTCGCTATATGACGGGAAATATCATTTTACAAAGCCGAACGCCACCTTATATCTCACTCTGAAGTTGAATGCAATTTTTTATAAGAATTGCTATTTTTAATCGATTTTCTTGGTCGTATTTCTATAAATCTTAGCGGCAATTTCTGGCGGCAAAGAGTCTCTATGTACCTGTACAACTCGCTTAAGGTCTTTCAGTATTTTTCGCTGATCACGCTCAAGGGAAGCTATTTCCTGTCTTATTGCTGCTTTTATCGCTTTGTCTCTTGTTTTCGATACTATACGGCGGGCATAGGCCAGCATCCGGCGATTACGGCGAAGTCTATACTTACGCTGCAAAATCTCATCCAAATAAAAGTCATACGTCATCTTACGACGATGTGCAAGCTCTTCAATTGCTTGCTCCATTCCGTGAAAGACATTGCCAGATGGTTCCCGCATCGTTATAACGCGCCGCTCTAATTCGCGGATAATGCGCAAACACAGCATTTGCATCCAGTTCGGCTCTTCCTGAAATCGTTGAAAGAAAAACTCTTTGGCGGGCTCAGAAAGCTGCGCCAGCAATTCCTCTCGTGTCTCTTTGCCGCCGACCATCAGATAACGGATAGAATAGCGTAAAAGTTCCCGCGGCGAATAATACCACTTGTAAAGCGATGACAAAAAGCTTTCGCCCACAAGTAATTGCAAAGCAAACGCCCAAACATCCGCGTCGCCGCGCATATGTCCGTTGCGCAAAAACTCATCCCACGCGGCTTCAAAGGCAAGCTCCTTTTGGCTTCGCTCGCCGTCGTACAGCCGCATGAGGTCCAGGCGCATATAAATTTTCTCCAGCCGACGCGAGACTGTTGCCTGATCGAGATGCAGCCTTCGCGCGATCTCCTGCTGCGTAAAGTCTTTCCGATCCAGCCGATAGATACAACGATCGGTCTTATCAAACGAACGCACCAAAGCGCGGCGATCGGCCTCCTCGCAGATGTCGCCCTCGATGTAGCGCGTCTCCCTGTCCTCCGCGCGGTCGGACCAAAAGTCGATCTCTTCCCCGTCCTCGTCCTGAAGCCGCGGGATGTCCGCCGTCCACCGCTTGTTGTGCGCGCGCCGCTCGCTGTTGTACTCCTTGTCGTCCAGCTTGCGCAGCCGCGCCCACTCCTCTTCGGAAACGGCAATGCGGACATAGTGCTTGCCCGCAATGAAAAGTGTCGGCGTAACGTCCTTCTCGCAGCGGGTATAGGGGTAAAAATAGTAGACCTTCCCCTCGCCCGCGTCGCGCTTTTTATGATTGAGCCAATATGCCGTGATATCCATGCCGCCATGATACCACAAAATATATGACAACAGTT
>ERZ1090881.618-NODE-622-length-16749-cov-14.133940_pt1 | contig 16749 bp, 14 predicted proteins | sample MGYA00478470_ERZ1090881 | MGnify/ENA primary metagenome ERZ1090881 (study PRJEB33644, sample SAMEA5815736) | chicken gut metagenome | biome: Chicken; feature: Gastrointestinal Tract; material: Caecum | place: Ireland | collected 2019-01-01 | study: A study of the...
ATGGACCGCTGTCCTATGCGATGTCTTACGGTGAGCGGCCGCTCTTACACTTCGAAGTACCGCATAGGTTTCGCCTTATATTCCTTGCGTTCGGTTACGCCTCAGTCAGTCGATGTATTTTCGCGTATACATCGTGGTCGGCAGACGCTTTCCGTCTATGTGCCGACGCCTGGAGAAACAGAGCTTATACAGAAGATCCCTTTCGGGCGTCCGCAGATAGTAGGTGTCGTAGCTGCATATCGCGCTCGTTTCAGAATCGCTCATGACGACTCTCACGACCTGCTTTACGATATAGCAATCTGTCCTGTACACGTTGTCTGCATCGCCGATGAAATCCGGAACCTGATTTCTCATATATTGCATCCTCCTTGTTTATTCAGTGCCTGCTCAAAAAACAGACAAAGTTTGTTGTTTAAGTCCTTTATGTAATTGATAGAGTAATCGCGGTCATATGCAAACGCAGCCTGTGTGTTGTTCTGCATATACAGCGATACATAAAGGTCGAAGAGAACGGGCGGCGCCTTTTCTATGATGCGATTGTACCTTTCCGCCTTCTGGATCACCGAACTGCGCACGTTTTCACGGCTGGCTCTGTCAAAGACTTCCTTGTGCGCATAGTAATATCGAATATCTTTCAGATCCTCTCTTATAGCAGTCAGTCCGTTCATCTTTGTTTCTCCTTCCTGTCCGGCAAAGAAAAGTCCCTCAGAATGGTGCGAATCACCAAAGCATCATGATCGGGAAGGGAAGACGCAAGATTTAACAGCAGATTTTTCTGAACGTCATCCAGATACCTTCTGCCCAGCCTGAAGCCTTCCGCCACAAAGATACCGCCGCCGTTTCCCTGGACTGTATAAACGGGGTAAGAACATGAGAGCACGAGAATATCGTTGCGGATCGTGCGATGGCTGACGTCAAATTCGGTCGCTAAATTTTCGACCGTATCACGCCTGCGATCGCATAACGCTTCGAGTATTAACTGTCTGCGTTCCGCCGTGCTCTTCAACGCTTTTTACCTCCTTTGCCGTTTTCTTGGCTGTATTCTATCTGGCAAACCGGCAGCCTAATTGCCTGTTTGAAAAATTTTTCGAAATTTTTTTGAGAAAACAAAAACCCCGACAAACCGACCTCCCAAAAAGGGAAATCCGTTTGTCGGGGCCTCTCGATTCTCCGGTTTAACCGTCCGACTTACTGAGAATATGACCTGCGACAGGATTTACACGATGGCGCTGTTTCAGCCACGACCTGAAGCGTCGTTATTCCGTATTCAGTTTTCGATCTGTTCGCCGGGCGGCGGGGTGATGTCTATCCGCTCGTGCCTTCGGCTCATGCGTTTGCTGACCATGATCAGGCCGCATCGCGCGCATTGCAGTTTTACCAGCCCTCCTTCATTTCTGAAGCCTGTCATTACATGCCCGCAGTTTATGCAATGACGCCTTGTGGGTTTCCATGTGCTTTGCATATGACATAGATCCTCCTTTCCCGTGGTCCGCAAGATGGAATTTAAGAAAACTGCATTGGCGCGGTCGGGAACTCCGGCGCCACAGTGATCTTATCTCATCGGAGCCATAAGCACGGGCATCTGCCCGAATCTTATCTGTACATTTTGATGCAGCCGACCAGAACCCCTTGCACCGCGCATTCGTCCACAACGATGTCTTTCATACGCTTATTTTCAGGGTGGAGCACGATCTTCCCGTCTTTGCGATAGAATCGCTTGAGCGTTGTTTCTCCGTCCACCAGGGCGACAACAATATCTCCGTCATCCGCCGTATCCTGATGCTGCAGGACGATGAGGTCGCCCTCGTTGATCCCCGCGTCGATCATGCTGCTGCCGAAAGCGCGAAGCATGAACAGGTCGCCGTCACCGAACAAAGCCTTCGGAAGAGCAAAACTCTCCTCTATGTGCTCCACGCCGTAGTTCGGTTTTCCGCACGCAATCTCCCCTACAAGCGGTACGATCTTGGATTCACCGCGGAGCAGGGAAGGAAGCGGCTGGATGGAACCGTTTCTCTCCAGAGTCAGGCGACCGCTGCGCTCGAGAGCACGGATATATCGCTGTACCGTAGCCAAAGACCCTAGCCCCAGCGCATGCATCACATTCCTGAAACTCGGCGCCCTGCCATGCTCTTTCTGATACCCGATGTTGTACTCGGCGACCGCATTCATCGTTTCTTCGTCCAATACCCGCATCTTTGCCTCTTTCTAAAACAAAACTTTGCGTTTCGTTATCATGCCTGTATTATATCAAAAGCGAGACCCTGATGTCAAGGTCTCGCTGTACAAGTTTACGGACTGTGGAAAGAAAACTATTAAAAAACTAATGCGTCATTGCTTCCCGAAAATAAATGCAACTATTCTATCACCAGCCACATCCGTCGCATCTTCAATATCCTTCTTACACCAATATGGCTTAGTATTATTTGCATATTTCTTAACTAAAGCTGAAGCGATAGGATAATTACTATCAATATAGCCTGTCTTATCAGAAAGTTTCGTAGACACCTTAGTTCTAAACCACTCGTTACCAATAGCCCTATTAATTTTTTCTTCGAGAAGTATCTTATTGCCAAGCTTGTTTACAAAATAGTCAAATTCTTCCTTACTAGCAATCTGAGCATCTTTTCTAATAACATCAAGATTTGCACCGCTTTGCGGCATAATATGCTCTATATCATACTTGTTACCAAGGACAAACGATAGACCATTTTCGTTGGCAAACAGATACTCATTCAGATACACGAGCATGTTTTTGTCGTACTCACACACATACTTTTTGATGTCAGGAATGTCCCATCTATCGGAAATATGCTTATCAAAATCCGCTTTTATTTCCTGAACGGGGACAGAAATATCGGCCATTTTTACTATCTCACCGAATAGGAATGTCTTAAACAAACTGCTTGAATAGCCTATGTCTACAAGTTCCAATACGGTAAACAACCTCAGCAAGCAAATAGCAATTTCATTAATCGTCTGCTCTGATATATCCTCCGCCTTAAACCGATGGAAATAACTCGCCAAAAAGAATTTTGCGTTGTCATTAAACTTCAAAAGAACCTGTATGACCGGATAGGCGGATACTTTCTTCCATATTTTTGCTATATTTATCAGCTGATCACAAAGTCCGATAGGATCATTAAGAAGGTCTTTATTCTCTTCGGTAAAATATCTTCTAAGACCCGGCGTTGTCACGTTTATTGAGCCAGTAGCCGTAACGATCTCATTATTCTTATTCTTCGCTCGTTCAAAATACATTTGCTGCATAAGAATAGCATCTATATTAGCAATGCCATTTTGCTTTAACTCATCTATTAATTCTATCAGTTCTTTCCATAGTTTTGTGAACTCATCACTGACTTTGTTCTTTTCTGCCTGAGCATAAAGTTTTGCTGAAATAATATCTGAATCGTAAAGAGGCAGCCCATCAGAGTTTAAGGAATTAAACATAGTGATAGCCTGTTCTACTTGCCAGCTCTTAATTTCGATAACTTCACAGCTATCCAAAAGAGTTTTTGCGAAGTTGTTAAGCTCCGAATCAGAAAGCTCTTTTGCTCTATCATAAAAAAATTTGAAATTTCTAAAGAAATTCGTGTACTTATTATCTTTCTGCTTGCGGGGAATTTTGATAACTTTAGACTCTGCTTCAGCATAGTCAACAGCCCCTAATATCGTCTGTAACTCTGTCTTATAAAGCTCATTTATTGAATAATTTTCTATTATAGGCTTGCTGTTGCAGATCGCTCTATCGATTACTATATCAGGCCGGTCAGGAATTTCTTCTGTTTCTGCCTTATATAGGATGCCCATAATCTTTCTTCTGCGTTCCTTTAGTCCTCTACACAGGCTCTCCGAATCAACATCTTGACTTGTGGTACCTATTGCTACATTAATACGAACTAAAAGAGCTTTCATTAGCAACAAAAACGTTGTCGTTCTCTGCTGTCCGTCAATAAGACCAAATAGTGTATCATCGTTTTGGCAATTGATAATGATAGTGCCAAAGAAGTATCTATCCTTGCTATCACTGTTCATAAAATCTGTTATATCCTGCCATAATTTATCGCAGTTATTGACAGACCAAGAGTAAGGTCTTTGATATTCAGGTATCGTGAATATCGTATCCTCTTCCAATTCGAGATATGCACCGATTTTACGGAGTTTTGGTTCAATACTTTTTGCCATAATATTCAACCTTCTTTCTATTATTTCATCTTATGCATTTTTACAGGCAATATCGAGGTATTATTTATCACTTTTCAAGTCATCGTAAATACTCTTGATAAAGATACCTAGCACTTCTTTTTTCAACGCTTCGTCATTCAAAAGCAGTGAGAAAAACTCTTGATTTTGCTGCAAACCATCAAGCAACGCTTCGTCAACACCTGTAAAATATGAAAACTCGAAGTTGTTCAAGGTGTTTGTCTTGGCACTTGCAATCAAGTCAGGATTCTTTTTCATAAGATCACGGATTTGCAAAGCAGCCTTGAACGCCACATCGCTATCAAAGGATTTTCCAGTTTTACTGTTGACTTCTTTGATAATATCTGAAAGCCGTTGTTCTTCGTCCTCCGTCAAATTAAATGTTTCTGCCGTAGGCAACTTGATGGTTGGATTGCCAATAAGAGCTGTACCTTTTTGTTCTTTACCTTTCTTTTGATAGAAATTTGAGGCCTGGATTTTACCCTTCAAATCAAATCCGGCGCCTGGCGAACCTATCTTAAGATACGGCAGTAGCCAAACAATAAAATTATATTTCTTGTGCAAGTCAACATCCATAAAGGAAGATACCTGCAATAAGAATTCATAAAAACGAACAAAGTGGCGCAATGTAAAATATAGCTCGCGCTGTTGAGCCTCTTTTAAACCCTTGAATACCTTGTTTGCCTTTGAAAGATAGTACGTAATCCGCTCCTCCTTCTTACTAGGGATCATCTCACTATCATAAAAATATTTGTTAGCGCTTTCGACATCCTCAAAAGAGAACAAATAATAGCTGTCAATTTTGGAATCCAACTCATAAACAAGTTCGGGAGTGACCGTGTTACACAGCAATGTTGTCGTATAATATGGCTTAAATGCGTTGACAATCTCGTCAATCGTATTTACAAAGTCCAAAATGAATGTCTTTTTATTATACGGTGGATAGATTCGGTTCAATCTTGAAAGCGTTTGAACGGCGGAAATACCGCTTAACTTTTTCAAAACATACATCGCAGCCAATTTAGGCTGATCAAAGCCTGTTTGATACTTATTAGCCACAAGAAGAACTTGATAATTTCCCTTGTCAAACTTGTCCGGCGTATAGTCCTCGCTAAAACCATTAATTGAACTTTCCGTATAATATTTATCCGTAGATTCTGATTCTCCCAGTTGTTTTTCGGTAATCTTACCCGAAAATGCAACAAGTGGATGCACATCAGTATAACCTTTCCTTTCGACGTACTCATTAAATGCACGATAATACTTAACTGCTTCTGCTCGAGAGCCTGTTACCACCATAGCCTTTGCCCATGATTGATCGGCCAACACGACATTACGGAAGTGTTCAATAATAATTTCAATACGCTGCGATATGTTTGTATCATGCAGCATGGCAAAACGAGCGATTTTTCGCTTGGCTGCATTAGTTTTATACTTCGGATCGTCCTCTATCTCTTTATTGATTTTATAAAACGTCTGATAAGGCGTAAAACTCTGCAACACATCCAGGATAAAGCCCTCCTCGATGGCTTGCTTCATTGAATATAAATGGAAGGCTTCCTGCTGTCCTTTCGTGTTGAACGTACCAAAAAGTGCCAGCGTTGTAGGCTTTGGTGTTGCCGTAAACGCGAACATCGACACATTGCTTTGCTTGCCGTGCTTGCATATTTCGTCCGCAATAATATCTTCGGCGTCCATCTGAAAAGAGTCGTCTTCATAATCGACATCAGATCCAAGCGCTTTGGTTACGGCAGCCATATCCTTGCCTGCCGTAGAAGAATGTGCCTCGTCAATAATCACGGCAAAAGTCTTTGACTTTAATCCCTGCACAATATCTGCTATGTAAAGGAACTTTTGAATTGTTGTGGCAATTATTTTGGTATTGCCTTCAAGCGCAGTTTTTAGGTCGCTAGACGAACATTTATCATCCATTACCTTGATAAGTCCAGTCTTATGCTCAATCGCAGTTACCGCGCGCTGCAACTGCCTGTCTACCACAACACGGTCTGTTATGATAATGATGTTGTCAAAAATAATTTTATTGTCTTTATCGTGGAGTGAAGCCAGACGGTGAGCCAGCCAAGAAATAGTATATGTTTTACCAGATCCTGCGCTGTGTTGTATGAGATAATTTTGTGAGGTGTGCGTTTCCACTACCTTGTGCAGCGTTTTCCTTATGCAATCCAGCTGATGATAGCGAGGGAATATGATATCCTCTTTTTTTCGGGTTTTACCACATTCATCCTTTATTTCCTTCCTTTCCACGAAAACAAACTTGGAAAGAATTTCAATAAGATTATCTTTTTGAAGAATATCCTCCCAAATATATGAAACGCCAAAACCCTCTTCATTCAATGGATTGCCCTTACCTGTTTGAATACCTTCGCCGTTGCCTCTATTAAATGGAAGGAAGAATGTTGACATACGATTTAGCTTAGTAGTCATATAACATTCTTCTAAGTCCATTGCAAAATTTACAATACAGCCTGCCTTGAAAAGGAACAATCTCGACTTGAGATCGCGCTCTGTTCTGTATTGCCTGATAGCGTATTCATAATTCTGCCCGGAAGGATTACATTTCAGTTCAAACGAAATAATTGCAAAACCATTCAAGAAAATAACAAGATCAATACGCTCGTTGTCTTTTGCATAAATCTCTTCTGCAACGGAAAAAATATTTTTTTCATATTTTATATTCAAATCCTTGTTAAATGCAGTTGCGGGCTTGGTGTACATCAAAGTCAACTTGATATTGGAAATCTCTACTCCGTGCTTCAAGGTTTCAATGAGGGAAGTACTCGTGATTCTCGAATTGATAAAGGAAACCAGCGTATCCTCATACTTATCCTTGTATATCTTCTTGAGCTTCGTTACTTCGTCCGGCTGCGTATCCTCAAGAAACCGCAAAAGAAGCGCTGTATCCATTGCAAAGTATCGGTTAAAATCAACGTTTGTTCTTTCAATATAACCAACATTGCTATCCGTAAGCTTGTCTATAATGTATCTTTGATACTGTTTCTCAGTTAAAATCTTATTCATAAATATTCCTCAACTAATGTAGGCAAGGCTAAATTTCTAATTTGATACTTATAGCCATAACCATAAAACTCATTTCCAGCATTTGTAGTTACGATAATAGGCTGATTTGCCAAATCCGGATCTAAATTACACGCAACAGTATATTTGTTACCTATAACATCCTCTACGCAGATCAATAACTGTTTAAGAGGTTTTGCAAATGCAAGCTCCCAATTTCCCGTAGTTTGAACTAAACAAATATTATTGGACTCCAATAAGTTTTGATTGTCAAATTTATAAAAATTCTCATCAAGAATTATTCCGCGCAACAACACATTATCCGAAGAGACATTCTTTATGAAAAAATTTTCGATGCTGATTGTATAAAAAGTATTTCCCTCGATTTGCGCTACATCATTTTCATCATCGAAATTCAAGGGCTGTTTAATAAAACAGCTCACAGCCTCTAAAGACTGTTTAGATTTAGTTATTTTTAGATAGGGAATATGTTTTTTTCGCTCCTCTTCTTTCCGCTCTCCTTCGATCCGCTTTAACTCAGCATTCCGATCAGCATCACCTTTCTTTATTGTCCACGCAACACCTACAAGAGTAAATAATCCCCCATATATTGCCGCAACGATCGCAAGCATGATCTGCTGCAAGGCGGTATCTGAAATAATATAGATAAGATATATGGAAATACCGACACCTACAACAAAATCTTGTATTATACCAAACCTAATAATCTCATGACGCTTGTGGCCCGATTGATTGATAACCGAGCAGGAAAGGTTATAGAAGATAATCAGCATAATACTGCCGCCAAATACGTACTTGCAAACCACGCTATCTATAATGAACGACATATAAAATAGGTCGCAAAGCCAATAGAACAGCATATATTTCGCAAGATTTATGTACATTACTCTTTCTTGCTCTTTGGTCGGCTTATTCTTCTTTTTTATCCAGGCCGCTAAACTTCCAAGCCCCGATGGAACAACAATTAGCAGCAAGGCAAATATCAGCCATTGCCACCACATTTACATAACCTCCTTCTTGCCTGTAACATATTCGTATATAATTGATTTCTTGTAGTTTTCCAAAATATCCAACTGTTCTTTTTTATCAGCAATCACGACATCGATTTCCGCACACTTTTTATCTAGATAATCCGCAATAGCTTGCTGTTCTTCAAGAGGAGGGACAGCATAATATATCTCACGCAATTTCCCCCAATTGGTATCACATGTTCTAACACGAATACCTGTTGATAGAGATATAAAAACGCCCCTATACGCCATATTGCGAAGATAATACATATAATATTTTTTACAATGAGTTGTCATAAGATTATTTAGGACAGGGGATGCCTTGCCGCGTGAATCAGAAATACCAATAGCACCAGCAAACCCATCCATGCCATGAACAATCAGATCACCAACATCTATACCTTGATAGCCAATTTCTTTTTCTGAAACAGTAAAGCCTTCTTCTCGCCTGTTTGAGCGTAAAGTTACCTCACCATCCCTAAAACAAGTAATAACACCATCATTTTCTTTGACAGGTTTTTGAATATAACTAAATATATACTTTCCTCTTTTTACCTCCCAATGGTGAGGGATGCTTCCCACATATTTAACTTTGCTTTCCCCTAAAGCCACCGAATAATCTAACCCTCTAGAAACCGCTGTTTGAATAACGGACCGCTTGTATTGTTCGAGGATCTCTATTTGCTTTTCAATATCTGCCGCAATTGAATTGATTTTGCCACATTCTCTATCCAAAAAATCCGCAATCCGATGTTGTTCCGACTCACTAGGGAATGGAACAAATCTTTTTAAAATATCATTTGCCGATACGCGCAACCTAATTTCAAGGATTCCATTCGCAAATTTTCTTAATTCGCGCTGAAAGCCCGTTGTTTGAAAAATGTAATTCAGAAAACGTATATTGTTTCCTTTTTTAGCCTTAAATACGTAATATACCGGGCTAACGCAACCAAAATAATTGCATAATCCAACTGAACCAATTAAAATATTCATGCTGTTAGCAACTATCGTATTTGGAAATGCTAACTTATATTCATAAACATTTTCTTTAGCTTTATTCCCTTGATTTCCTTTTTCCTCATAAGGAATAACACCTAGCTTATTTGTTAAAGACAAAACCTCTTTTGTTTGAATAGGATTATTAGAAATATTTATTTCTTCAATATGCCATTGTAGTCGTTCTAAACACCAATCGTTTGGCATATCTTCAATCCATTCAAACCCACTATTTTTCATCTCTCGCATGTTCTTGTTCTCCACCGTATAGAATAATCAATCTGCACAGTTCTTTGCAAGTATCTGGCACAACCGTAAACTGACCATAAAATCTACGCAAATCATTGTAAACAAAAGGTTGTCCCAGTGAATAACTTATAATCTCATTGAACGCCCAAGAAAATTCCGGTATATGGCTTCCATCACGGTATATCTGACTAATTTCTTGAGGAATATTGCTTCTATCAATACCTAAATAACTAATCATATAATCATAGTACGGCATGATATATCTAAGTTCTTCCGAAGAAAGGCTATCGCATTGTCTATTGATCATCCCCTGATTTTTGATAATCTCATCAGGTTTTAAGAATGTGGACGATATATTCTTGCGAATGTAAAAGGCAATAAGAATGAAGAACACATATTGCTGATTCAGCCTTTGCCAACCGAAATCATTGCATACATTCATTACGCCTTCGTAGTATCGGGTTAACTCCCGATTGTCTACTTTATCTAAAACCTTTTTATTTCCGTAAAGCAGGCAATAATAGGCCAAATTCACAGGAAGCGCTACCTCGTTTGCGGGTACTTGCAATTTTTCAAAATTCTTTTTGAAATCTTCCAGCAAGTTCTTCAAATATTCATTTGCAGAAATTTCAAGTTTGTATGTAAAATTAAAAAATTTGCGCAGATACTCATATCCGTCAATGCCATATACAGTTTGGACGGTTTTAGCGACGCAAGCCTGATTCATCGTTACGATGACAGCACAATTCTTCACTTCAAACAGATGATGCAGCCGCTCCAAAATTTTCAGCTGCTCGTCCGGCAAGCAACGATCAATTTCGTCTACAAGAATAATGAGTTTTTTTTGTTGTTCACGGTATTCGCCTGCCTGCGTTACCTCATTCAAAATCTCTTTTGTATCCCTCAACAGCCTTTGATATGACTTGAAATCGTTCAAAGCCGCCGTATCGATAGGGTTGTGAAAAGACTTTATTATCTCTTTTATCCCATCGATTGCCGCTTTTAATTTAGCAATTTTAGAAGAGAGTTTCGTCAATGTGTTAACGCCCGCTTTTGCTGCTTTTTTTACCTTCTCTTCACGTCTTTCCACTAAATAAAGCTTTCCTTCTATGCCGTCAATCACGCAGGACAAAATAGCAAGAAGCGGATCGGAATAAAACGTGTTTTCCCAAGCATCATATTTGATAAGAATATATTTTTCTTTCTTGGACAGCCTTTCCTCTATCAATCCCAGCACAAAAGATTTGCCGCTTCCCCAAGCGCCGTTGATCGCCAAACAAAAATTATTGTCTTTTTTCAACGAGTCTACTAAACTGCAAATTTTATCTACTAGTGCCGCTCTTCCTATTTTATCCTGTAATGCCATTACTTTACTCCAACTCAACCAAACAGCGTCTTAATTTTTTCGCTGACGCTTTTTTCGATGGTCAAAAACTCCTTTTCCAATACTTCACTCTTTTCGGGCTGCTGATATTTATAGAAATACCTAGTAAAGGGGATCTCCGCACCAACTTTAATAACGGGCTTCTTTGCCGTTAAATTCTCTTCAAAAAAAGCCTTTGCGTCGGGGACGTGCGGCAATACCTCACGCTTCATATAATCGGCAATATCTTCATCATACCTTACGATTTCAATGTCCCTTGTTTCTTTATCATAGATGATATTGCCCTTTTTATCTCTCTGAATCACGGCAGATTTGTTCATTCTTGAAAGGCCATCTATAAGTTTTACGATGATCTTTTTGTCAAAACCCGCCATAACTCTATAAAGAACAGGCTCAAAATCGGATACGTTCATATAAACATTATCCGAAACATTTTCGCGCAGCCGAGCTATGATAGAATCGAAAAGAGGCTTGTTGTCGTAAAAAGATTGCAGCTTCTTCTTTTCCTTCTCATCCAAAGGTTCAAGGCTGTTCTCCATCTCAAAGACCTTGCCTTCATCGTAAATAGAAGACAATGTCCCTTTGGAAATCATGTTTTCTATGCTTTCTTCTGTGATTTCATAGCTGCGCTGCAAAGGCTGGTAAACCGAATATTCGCGATATAAAAATTCGGTATTATCAAATATCTTAACAAGCTCGTTCTCCTCGAAATTAGCATACAATTCCGTGATACGTTTCCTATCTTCGGGAGAAAGTTCATTCTTTTTGTTACCGAGCGCTTTACGCAATTTATGATAGATAGCGCTTGCGTCAATCAACTGAATTTTGCCCATGCGCTCTTTACGTTTATTCTTGGAAAGGAGCCACACATAAGTCTGAATACCGGTGTTGTAGAACAAATCGGTAGGCAAAGCAATAATTGCTTCAATCAAATCGCTTTCCAAAAGCCATTTTCTAATTTGACTTTCGCCGGACGCGGTACTTCCCGTGAAAAGCGGTGAACCATTTGAAATAATTGCTGCACGCCCTAAGCGATCGTCCATTTTATCAATGGCAGATTGCATGAAAATGAGCTGAGAATCACCGCCGGAAGGCAAGCCTGCCGCCCAACGACAATGTTCGCCACGCATTCTCTTGTCATATTCATCTTTAACGGCTTTTTCCTGTCCGTCTTTAGCATCTTTACCGCTCCAAGGTGTACCAAAAGGAGGATTTTCCAAAACAAACCGCATTTTGGGCTTATCTGCAAAACAGTCCACCTTAAAAGTATCTGCATGACGAAAATTACGGGAATCCTGCCCTTTGATAAGCATCTCGGCAAGGCCGATAGCGTAGGTATCCGGCATATATTCCTGTCCAAACAGCCTAACATCGCACGTTGAATTGAAATGCTTGAAATAAGAATATGCAGTAGAAAGCATACCGCCTGTACCACAGGCCTGGTCGAGAACTGTGATAACCTTATGATCTTCGAAAATATCATCACAGCCTTCAGCTGTCAAAACAGATACAAGGCATTTGATAATATCACGGCCCGTATAATATTGTCCGGCATCGACATTCTGATAGAAACGACCGATGAGATTTTCAAAAATGTATCCCATCTTGATAGAATCATAAGTAGCAGGATTTAAATCAAGTTCTGAAAAAGCTTTAACGACAGAATAAAGGCATCCGCCGGCATCCATTTTTTCTATATGGGTGAAAATACCAAGATTCTTCAAAATAGACTGTACATTAGCAGAAAACCCATTAACATATTCTTTGAAATTTTCTAATAGATGATCCGCATCATTGCACAACTCTTTTAAATTAAATTCACTAACATTATAAAACTGAAAACCAGCTTCCTTCTCAAAACGTTGTGAAGGATATTCCGGATGTGCTTTGTACAAATCAATAACTTGATTTTTATTACTTTCCAAAGCGCATTCAAACCTACGGATTATTGTCATTGGGATAATGACATCACCGTATTTATCAGGCATATATGTGCCACGAAGTTTGTTGGCAATACTCCAAATAAAGTTTGCTTCTTGTGTTACGTCGACGGGATTATCATCCCAAAGAAAATCAAATTTTTTAGTCATTTGCTTTGTCCTTTATCCTAATAATTGATTTGTCACCGAGATATTTATCGTTTTCGGATACAATATCGTAATTACTGCTGATTTTTTGCAAATGTTTTTTCATTTCTGTCACCACAGTTTTGGGTGAAACAATTTTTAATTTATCCCCGAATGTGCAGCACCAGCCGAAGAATACGGGGCTGAGCTGAACAGTGGCAGTAAATTCTATCATGTTGTCGCCGCGGCTTGTAATGACCGTCTTTTCGCCGAACTTGTCATAGATGACATCCAGAAGGCTTACGTCAGCTTCAAAGCGGACGGTAGCCGTTTCTCCGCCGAACATGGAAAACGCCTGCTTGCGGTGTTCGGAGATATTGAGAGATTTCGGGCGCGCGCTCTCATTGATGGGTTCTTCCGTCACGCGGACGTCAAGCATACGGTCTATGCGGTAACTCGCCGTGTTTTTATGCTTGTCATGATAGCAGACGAGGTAATAGTTGTCGTTCGTAAACACCATCGATACGGGATTGACTACATAACACTCTCCGTTCTTGCGAAGCTGACGTTCTCCGTTGCGGTCGAGATCAAAGTATAAAAAAGAAATCTTGTTGCGGGAGAGTATGCCGTCCTCTATCGCATTTATGCTGTAATACACGCTCTCATTGGAGTGCTTTGTCGTATTGAATTCGACGATGTTGCGCTTCAATATCTCCGCGCGGTTGCTGCCGCCGAGAGCCGCAATCTTATCGACAAGTTCCGCAGTCTTCTTCTCGGTGATAAAACTTGCCGCCTGTACCGCGTCTATCAGAATGCGGAGTTCGGGCACATCGAAACTGCGGTCAACAACATAATACGAATTGCTGTGCTGTCCGCGCTTACTTATAACTTCATATCCGAAGTGGTTTAATGCGGCTATATCCTGATAAAGCGTTCTACGGTCACAGGAAATACCGCCCCTTGCGAGGCGTTCAATGATCTGATTTGTGGAAAGCGGATGCTCTTCGTCGCTTTCCTGTTTCAATATCTCCCAGATCCTTAGAAGTTTAATTTTTGAGAAGTTCTCTTTACCCATTATTACTCCATTTTAGACGCTATTTATATTATAGCAAAAACATGTTCACTTGTAAAGGTTTCAGAGTGCATATATACTGACAGCGAATGTAAAATCTCATTTGTCTTTCGTTTTTGTGTGGGTATCGGAAAAATCCGTTTTCGTCAAGGGCGGAAAATATCGCCGAAAACACCAAACAGTCCGCGGGTGTACGCAATATTTTTCGCTTGTTCCTTGACGTCTCCGTCTTTTCCCGATTTCTCCTTTGTGTCGAAAGACAAATAAAACAAAGGAGGACAACTCTATGATTTGTCGTCAATGTCAACCTGCCTGCAACCATCCGCAGGCATACCTGAAACCTACCTTATCCACACTTTTGCAAGGCCTATACCGTCCTGTACCCACTCGCCGGGAAGCAGACAGTTTTGCTATACTGCAAGCGAAGACGGAACGGGAAAGCCGCACACGGATAAACACGCTTTCCGTTCTTGTCTTTAATTCACTGAAAGGAGGCAGTACTTATGACGGAAGCGTATCGGAATATGGCGGCTTTATTGCTTTGCCGCAAGGCGGAATCGGTGCGAAAGGAATACGGAACAGGCGGCTTTTTGCTCATAGGCGAAAAAGACATTTGAACAACAACATCAGGATCGAAGAAATCATCGCGGCGGAGACGAAGCGGCTCAGCGAGCTGTTCGGAAAGACGTTTCTTGACTGTGAGGATCTCATCAGACTTACGGGGCTCGGGCGCGACAATGTGCGCCTGCTCATGCGCAGCCGACGTTTTCCCGTCGTGAAAGTGGGAAAGAGGCAGGTGGTAAGCATACTCAGCTTTGTAACATGGCAGATACGCGAAAGCGCGGGAGGCGACTACAATGCGCACTAAAAAGACGACTTCAAAACGAGCGAACAACGAAGGCACTGTCTACAAAAATAAAAAAGGACTTTGGATCGCGCAGGCGACGATCGGCTATGACGAGAACGGCAGACAGATACGTAAAGCCGTATCCGGCAAAACGCGCTCGGAAGCCGTGGCAAACCTCGCCCCTTTTCTGCCGAAAGGCGGCGCACGCAAGCAGATGATCCGGAAAGATATGCCGCTTAATCGCCACATGCAGTTCTGGCTGATGAAGTACAAAAAGCGCACCATCACCGCGCGGACTTTCGAGCGATACATCGTCAATGCGAAACGGTACATATACCCGTATATGGGCGACTACCTTCCGCAGGATATCTCCACCAATCTGCTGCAGGACTTTCTCGGCGGCATGCTGGACGACGGATATGCGCTGGATACAGTCAAACACGTAAAATACCAGCTCGGGCAGTATTTCGAATATTGCATCGACGAGGAGATCATTGACAAGAACCCCGTGAATAAGGTGCGGCTGCAATCGCACGAACGCAAGACGAAAAACGCCGCAGAACAGCAGGAATACAAGGCGATCCCGGAAGAACTGCGCAACCGGTTTTTGCAGGCAATAAGCACCAGCCTTTTGTTCAAGCCGCTGTGTCTGACTTCTATGTTTGCCGGGCTGCGTATCGGAGAAGTGCTTGCGCTCAAATGGAAGGACTTTGACGAGGAGAACAAAACGCTCTCCGTCGTCCGTGCACAAACCGTGGAAACGACATTCGACGAAAACGGCAACGTCGTCAAACGTGAATACGTGGTAGGCAAGACCAAGACCGCCGGAAGCGTACGTGTGCTGCCCATCCCCGATCTGCTCGTCGAGGCTCTCAGCGAATGGAGAAAACTCCGCGTCATTCAGGAACTGACGACCAAAGCGCCGGTAAGCAAGGCGGATGATTTTATCTTCGCAAACAACAGCGGAGCAATGCGCACCTATTACGGTACACGGACGATGTTCAACAGGTTTCTGAAAAAGCACGGACTGGACGATGCCGGTATACACTTCTACATGCTGCGACACACTTTTTCCAATACGCTCTTTGAAGCGCAGGAAAACCCCAAAGTCATCCAGGCGCTCATGGGTCACAGGAAAGTCGAAACGACGATGATCTACAACACCGCCACCACGAATAAGTATCTACAGAAGGCAGTCGACGTGTTCGACGCACGATACACCTCAGAAAGACCGTCGAAGCAGGAGCAACTGACAGATACGCCGTCCGACACTCAGAAAGAAGAAAAGCAAAAGGACGGCGGCGAAGGATTCCTGCAAAACATAGCGCGCCTGATGAACGGCTACGGCCTATCGTCAATCGATGAATTGATCAGGTCAATCGATGAGCCATCTAAGCCGAAAAAATAAAAAATGAACACATTAAACGACACAAGCCGTCGCATGAAGAATGCGGCGGCTTTTTACTGTGATATAACGCGAGGAAATCCGTTTGCTATTGTTTGCTACGGCCGAAAATTCGACCGTTTCAGGGAGCGGAAATTTTGCCGCTTTTGAGAGGTTTGCAAGCAAAAGTTGTTTGCTATTGTTTGCTACCGGGGCAGAAAAAGGCCGTTTTTAAGCGTTTTGGGCAGTCAGAAAATCGTTCATCCCCAACAAACGCAAAAGTCAAAAAACTTCCCTAAAACCCCTCCGAAAAAATAGCAAATCCTGTTTGCTACTGTGTTTGCTACGGATATTTTGTATTTCCTTGATTGTGGTTTTTTACCCCTAAAACAAGAGAAAAACCACAATATCTTGTGGTTTTTCGTCTGGAGCTGCTAACCGGATTCGAACCGGTGACCTCGTCCTTACCAAGGACGTGCTC
>ERZ1090881.624-NODE-628-length-16678-cov-52.597786_pt1 | contig 16678 bp, 24 predicted proteins | sample MGYA00478470_ERZ1090881 | MGnify/ENA primary metagenome ERZ1090881 (study PRJEB33644, sample SAMEA5815736) | chicken gut metagenome | biome: Chicken; feature: Gastrointestinal Tract; material: Caecum | place: Ireland | collected 2019-01-01 | study: A study of the...
AGATTTAGAAACCGCAAAGGACGAACTAAACTACCTGGGTTATTATGATTTTGAAATAGAAATTAGAAAATTGATTAGGTTATGTTAGCACAGGGGGACGGCGAGACCCACAGCACAAGCCAAATATTAGTTAGGAGGAAAAAATAATATGAACAATGCAAAACTTATTATAGTATGTGACTACTCAGGAACTAAATTTTTTATAATGACACCAGAGGAGAAAAAACCTATTCAAATCTCAGATTTAGAAACCGCAAAGGACGAACTAAACTACCTGGGTTATTATGATTTTGAAGTAGACACCCGGGTGAGATTTACTTATTAATGTTTCACGTGAAACATTTTGCATGAGAAAGCAAGGAGGTTTAAAAAATGTGTTATAGATTAGTAGATTTAATAAAAGAAGGAATTGAGATTCCACTGCGTGTCCAAAGTGCAATGAAAAATTTAATAGGCGACGTAAATCTATATGGTATTTATGTATTATTTCCTGGCGATTTTACAGACCCGGATTTTGACTCAGTTGATGTTGCTTACACCACAGTCGAAGACGATAAGAAAGGTGTAATAGTTCTTTATGAAAGGGACTGATAAATAATGTTTCACGTGAAACATTTTGCATGAGAAAGGAGATATTACAATGATAAAAATCGTAAAAGTGGAGAATTTAGTTAAATATGCAAGAAATTGTGCTAGTTTCTTAGAAAGCGACAGATTGTCTGAGAAAACAAAAAGTGAATATAGATTACGTGCTGAAACAATTAGAGGATTTTTAGCCTCAGAAGAGGCTAACAGAAAATATAAGCTTGGAACGGGAAAATATAAAGAATGGGAAGAATGTTTTGATGAGGCTTGGAAAGAATACGACCGCATGATTTTTGGATAATGTTTCACGTGAAACAATTTTTGCTGACCTATCGGCAATACGGGGAGAAATAATGTTTCACGTGAAACAAAAGGGAGGATTATAAAATGAAAGTGAGAACATTAATCGGAAACTATGTTGATTTATCACCTTTACAGATAAAACTTGCATTACATTGTATTCCACTTCGCCTTTGTAATTGTGGCCAATGCAAGTATGATTACACTTGCGCTAAAGAATATTTTGTTCCATTAGTTGACACGCCAAATGGTGCAATTATTCCTAAAAATTTCAACACTCGTATTTGCACAAACAACTACAGGAAACTACACAACCTCCCAAAGAAAAGGAAAGGAGTTGACTATTTTGATTAGAGTACCAACATCTTGCATAGAATTATTATATGACGGTTTTGAATCACACATTAAATGTAGCGAACTACAGGAGGAAATAAAAAGAAATTGTTATCTTCACAAGCGTAGTCTTTTCAAAGGCTACCTTACCAGGAAGACTGACAATGTCGGCTCGTATGTAACTAAAATTTATAGATACAACGGCAGGTATGGAAAAGGATATGCAATCTTTATTCCAAACTGGAACACACGGAACTATGTGTATGTAGAATACTGGATTGAGAGGAAAACAGAATGAAAGGGGACGTATTATCAACATGTCTTATTTGGATACTGATTCTATTAATAGCATACTTTCTGGACAAGAAATACAAAGATTAAATGTCGAATCTGAGAAAACTTCAGGAAAGGGAATAGGATTCATGAGAAGCATAGTAATCCATATGCTTCTCAGAAATTCCTTTGACAAGCTAGGGGTTGAATGTGCGTACTTATTTTACAAAGAAATCAGAGGATATAAAGTCCCTGAAAGGATATTAAGACCAACAAACCTAATTATATCTAAGGAATTATTAAATACTATTTATGGAAGGAGGGACAACGTTGACAGTTAAAGAACTCTATTATGAGACTAGTTTAACAGGACGCATATTACTAGCATATAAATGCATTGATGTATATGGTGATGAGATTAGACAAGAAAAATTATATGACTGTGATTCAGACTTAATCAATGATTTTAACTATATTGGTGACTATAAAATAACCCATATACAAGCATTAACCGGAATATTAGAACTCACCATAGAAAATCCATAACACCAGGTTATACCCAATATTCCTTTAGGTTATATTTATTATAACCTAAGGGAAACACCATTATAACTAAAAGATATTTTACAAATACCCCAAAAAAGTTTATTATAATAACACAGGGGCCAACCAAATCATAAAATGAAAGGAAGTGAAAAAACCTCCTCTATATTTGTTAATCCGCTATCAAGTTTAATTTGGCCCCATTGTCCAAACAGAGGGACGGCGAAACCTACAGCACGAGCCAAAATAATTGCTAATAAGAAAGGAAAAAAGAAAATGGAAAATTACACAGCAACAGTAACAGAGTCATTTTTAGAATTATCAAAAAGAGAAAAAATCAAATTCAAAACAGCCCAGGAAAAAATTTCCCTGTCTGATGAAGCAAAGCAAGGAGCCGTTATTTTATCCCCTAAAAATCTAGTAGTTGTGCAAATTCACAACCCACACACAAAAGAACGTCAGACTGACGGAACAACGAAAAGAGTTGAAAAGGACTACAAAGAATACATAATCGAAACTCAAGACGGACTTATGTATTCAACATCAAGCAATTCCTTGTATTCTTCCTTGTACGACATTATGAGTGATATGTTAAATGAGGACGGAACTCTGGAAGAATTTGAAATTAAAGTAATCGAAAAACCTTCCTCAAATTTCGCAGGAAACTTTTTGACTTGTCAGCTTATTTAAAAATAAAGAAAGGGAGAAATAAAAATGAAAGCAAATATGATTACAAGAACAATCAACACAGTAACAGTAAAAGGAAAAAGCTTAAAAGGGTTTAACGGAACTACCCCTATCTTTGAGGACGTTACTTATACAGTAATCAACCCACGCAATACAGAACAGGACACTTTAAGAAAAGCTATCAAACGTAATTACGGGGCAAAGGCAGAAAGGGACCTTATGGTAATTGAGAATATATCTGAGAATCCTCAGCGGTATGGAATGACAGAGGAACAGTTCTTTGATATGGCTACTCTCCTAAGTGAATCCCCAGAGGACGTACCTACAGAAAATCCTTTACCATAAGATGAATTTTACAGTTTCACGTGAAACAGATATAAAATGTTTCACGTGAAACATTTCTAAGGGGGTTTAAATATGAATAGAAAAAACCTCATAAGGAAATATAGAAAGGACTACGAAAAAGCAGAAAAAGAAATAAGAAAAGCAGGACTAGACCCGGAGGATTATATATCACATATCCCAAAGCCAGGCAAGACACGAAATTACAACCTAAGAGAAATGGAGTTATATCTGAGAGACATACAAGACATTATAAAACCGGGAGCAACAGACACAATTACATATAGAGGTTCTAATATCCCTAAGTTTTACAAGGACATATACACAAGGGCAAAACAAAGATACAATAAAAACACCCCATTTCTACAAAGAATGAATTTAAACAAATTTAAAGAACCGTCTGCCGACTATTCCCCCTTTATGGATTATTCAGGAAAGATTATAGAAAGGGCCTCTCCTGAATACAGGAAACGGAGAGAGGAACAATATAAATCTAATTATCTAAAGGCAGTGAAAGAAACACTTTCCCACACTGGGAAAGGCAAAGATTTATATAAACTTGTAAAAGGAATAGACGCTAGAAAAATGATAAAAACTTACAACACCAAAGGAAATGAGGACTTAGGAATTATTAATATCTATCCTGGCGATGCAGAACAAGCAACCTTGCAAGCTGAATACTTAATTGAAAGGTGGAATCAGATATTAAGTGGCTAACTGGTTTTGTGCCGATTTGGAGACAACAACAGATGAAAATGATTGTAGGGTTTGGGCATGGAGTTCTGTAAATATATTCGACCCTGATAATACTTTTGAATGGGGAACGTCATTAGATGAGCTGTTAAGTCATATGTTTTCTTATGAAAAAAGTATATGGTATTTCAGGAATCTAAAGTTTGACGGTGAATTTTTATTAAATTATCTGTTTAGGAATGGCTATACATACCACAGTGAAAGAAAGTTACTCCCAAATACTTTTAACACATTGATTTCCGACAAGGGGCAATTCTATTGTATCCGCATTTCAAACGGCATAAATACTATAGAAATAAGAGACTCACTGAAGATAGTTACTCTGTCTATTGAAGAAACAGCTAAAGCCTTTGGCTTAGAGATATCGAAGCTGAAAATTGACTATCATAAGTACAGACCTCCGGGCTATCAGCTTACCCCTGATGAAGTGGAATATATAAAGAATGATGTTAAGATTGATGCTAAATCGCTGATATATTTCTTTAATCAGGGCCTAACGAAAATGACAAAGGGTTCTGACGCACTTTATTATTTTCAGCATTTTGTCATGGGAAGTAAAAAGAACTTCAGAAGGAAATTCCCCCAGATTTCCCCTGATGTTGATGAATACCTTAGAAAGGCTTATAAAGGTGGGTTTGTATATGTGAATCCACTATATGAAGATAAAGAAGTAGGGGAAGGCTCTGTGCTGGATTGCAACAGTTTATTCCCTCATCAGATGAGAAATAAGAAAATGCCGTACGGTGAGCCGAAATACTTCACAGGGAAATACAAGGAAAATAAACTCTATGATTTGTATGTGGCACACATAAAGTGCATGTTTAAAATCAAGCCGGGTAAAATCCCCACTATCCAGATTAAACACACACTTGCCTTTCAGGAAAATCTTTATCTTGAATCCTCAAATTATGAGATTGTAGACTTATATCTCACGTCATGGGATTTGGAACTATTTTTTGCTCACTATGACGTAGACCCGGAAACGCTGGAATATGTAGACGGTTATATGTTCCGTTCTATGGTGTGCAAAGAGTTTATCCAGTATATAGATTACTGGGGTGCTATAAAAGTCCAGGCTGGAAATGACGGCAATAAAGGTCTTAGAACACTTGCAAAATTTATGTTAAATTGTTTATACGGTAAATTTGGCCTTTCCGTTCAAGTTGCTTCTAAGATTCCCTATTTTGAGGACAATATAGTAAAATATAAACTCACAGAAAAGGAAGAAAGGGAGGGTGTATATCTGCCTGTTGCGTTGTTCGTGACAGCAGGAGGTAGAGTAGACACAATAACTAACGCACAAAAGATAAGAGACAACACAATAAAAGACTTTGGCATAGACCTTTACTACTACAGCGACACGGACAGCATACATTCAGGAGTGGCGGACGAGAGCTATTTAGCACGGTTTATGGAAATTGATGATAATGAGATAGGCAAGTGGGCCTTAGAGTCTCATTTTGAAAAGGCTAAGTTTATCAGACAGAAATGTTATCTTGAAACAATAAAAGGCGAACTATCCCCCACAGTAGCAGGACTACCGAAGCAAATGCATGACATGGTTAGTTATGAAAACTTTCACAAAGGACAGACATACAAGAGGACAGAAGCAGAGTGCGACACCGATAGGGGACAGGGCACAAAAAAGAGATTCAAGCACGTTCCCGGGGGTGTGGTGCTGGTAGATACACATTTTACAATTAAGGCTTGACAAACCTAAAAAAAGTGTTGTAATATAACGTTAAGCAAAGGGAAGTAGAAAAACCCCCAGGAAGGTTGTTAAGTCAACAGGTTTTTCTTTCCGTTTACTTCCTGACATACGGGCTTCCCTTTGTGAGATGAGGTGATATAGCATGGGATTTTTTGATATAAGAACAGAACTCGTTGAGGGTGTGAACGTCATACAGGCAGTAGGTCAAAGAAACTGCGGTAAGAATTATAGCACGGCTCATTTTATCTATGACATAGTGACGGGCAATTCTGAATCATATAAAGACGGAGACAACGTAGAAAGAAAATACCCTGAGTTCCTAAAATCTTTATTTGTCCCCGGAGCTGAGTTCATATACATGAGAAGATATGTGAAAAATGAACTTAGGAAAACAAAGAACACATTCTTTGACTATGATGACTTAGAAAAGCCTATTATATGTGACGGTGAAGACTACTATATACAAGACGGAGACCAAAAACGACATTGCGGGTATGCGTTTTCATTGTCCACCTTTCCGAAGGGAACAGAGTTCCCAAAGGTAACAATAGTGGTCTTTGATGAGTACACAATAACAGAGCAAAATGTACATTATCTCCCTGGAGAGTTTGAAATATTTGCTAAAATGCTGGAGAGTGTTTGCAGGAGAAGAAAAAACGTATTATTCATTCTCTTAGGCAACGCAAAGAATTTCTTTTCGCCATACACTAACGGTTGGGGCATAAATCTAACAGAGGGGCAGAAGAGGTGGAGAAGTAAAAACGGCAGGGTTAAATATTGTCTTGCATATGCAACAGGAAAAGAAGCAGAGAGAAGCAACACTCTGGCAGGTAGTATCTTTGCAGGAACCACCTATGACAAGTGGGCTGGAAATAATGAGTTCACAGACAACACAACAGACAATGTAAGAACAAAGCCCGGAAATGCGAAGTACTGGTGTTCAATTAAATATGATAGCCAGTTATTTACAATCTGGTATGACGGCAGAGGTATGTATGTTTCAAATTCAAAAGGTGAGAAACGTGCAGTATATAGTCTTGATAAAGAGAATCTCAAAGAAGGTGAATTTTATTTTACAAGACAAAACAATCAAATATCAAGGGTTAAGTTTTATGCACAAAGGGGGCTGTTATATTATGAAAACTTAAAAATTAAAGATGCTTTTCGATATGTCATTGGTTTTATACTTAGATACTAGAAAGGAAAAAGAATGGAAGACTATTTTATCATGATTCTTGTAGCACTTAGTTTCAATGTCCTTGATTTAATTACCGGGTTCGTTTCAGCGGTGTATAACAAAAAAATCATGAGTTCAAAACTCAGGGACGGACTTTTCAAGAAAGTGGGCTTTATCCTATGTTACATACTAGGATTTATGGTTGATACAGAGGGACAGCTAATAGGTCTTAATATTGGAGTAAAAATATTACCTATTATTATCTTAGGGTCGGTCTTAACCGAAATAGCTTCGCTAGTCGAAAATATTGCAAAGATAAACAGTAAAGCTATACCGGATAAGATAAAAGAAATCTTTAATTTACAGGAGGACGATTAAATGGAAAAAGAACTCACAGGAGTAACAGTAACAACACCTGACGAACTTGCTAAGGAAATGCAGAAAGAAGCAGAAGAAAAGGAAGTGGAAAAATGAGCATTTTCAATGGAGTTGCCGGGAGAAGACCAGGCAATCCGCTAGGGGTTTGTTTTCACAATGACGCAGGAAGTGCAAGTGCTGACGTTGGGTTTTATGAGGGCTGGCTACCAAACCACAACCCTGAATCTGGTTTTGCTCATGCTTATGTCGCCGAAGACGGTGTGCTAATCGCAGAAGACCTAACAAATAAAGCGTGGCATTGCGGTGATTCATACGGCAACGTAAATTTCCTTTCAGTGGAAATATGTCAGAGCATGGGAGATAAAGACATATTCTTGAGTAACGAACAAAAAGCACTTGATGTGGTAGCGGAATGGTTTAAGCTTTACGGTCTGAGGCCAAATAAAGACACCGTAAAAATACACGCTGATTTTTCACCAACGGATTGTCCACACAGAAGCCAGGAGATTCACGGCCCAGGGGAATCATGCAGAGAATATTTTATCTCAGAAGTCAACAAAAGATTAAATGCAGATATAAGCACAGTAGGGAGGTTTAATAAAATGATGTGTTTATACAAAGTAGAAGGAAATGCGAACGTTTACTGGTTCAATGGGAATGAAGTTCGACTTCTCACACACCCAGACCAGATAGTTATTTTAAATGGCATTCATAAGAAATATTACGGAAAAGAAATTCCTTCTTATGTATTTAAAAAATCAGCACCATACCATGTGAGACTAATTCAGGCTTGCAACGGCCCATTGCAGAAATAGGGAGGTAGATAAAAATGACACCTTTTAAAGACGGAGAGTACATATATGCAGAAGGTAGTACAGTGTTCAGGATTTTAATTAAGGACGGGCAACCATATATCTCAAGTAACAATCCAGTGAAAAGATTTGTTGATATTTTTAAGGTATTAAATCCGTCAAACTGGAAAAATGCCTGATTTAAACAAAGCCTATTCATGGGCTATCGAAACGTGTAATGCTCCTAACATTGGATATAGTCAGCCGTATAGAAACCAGCAAACTGTGAACGGAATTACATACTACGATTGTAGTTCTTTCATATGGTATGCACTAATAGCTGGTGGGTTCGATTGTGTGGGAGCGAACGGAGGTGTAACATGGCCTTTTGTTACTGGCACTATGCCAGGAGTCCTACAGACATTGGGATTTACACATTATAACAGTGCTGATGTAGAGTGGTTACCCGGAGATATCCTATTAAGTTCCGGGCATACGGAAATGTGTTACACAGGAGGACAAGCACAAGGTGTGTGTATGGGTGCTCATACTAATAGTGCCCCTCTTGAATATCAAGTATCAATCGGCAGTAGTTCAGGCAATACTGGATATGTTTCTACTCCCTCAAGATTCCCTGACTTATGGAGATATGGGGACGGAGGGGCAACAGGATATGGCTATTCAATATATGTAATATCAGCCCTTTGTGGTAACTCATGGAGGGAATCGAATATCAACCCAGGATTACATCAGATAGGCGGAACAGCATTCGGTCTGTTTCAGTGGGACGGTGGAAGGAGAGATTCCCTGTATCAGTGGCTATCAGAAAACGGTTATGAGCGAACGTCTCCTGAAGGGCAAATGACGTATTTAGTTGTTGAAGATGACTGGATACAGAACTACGGCCCCTGGACTTCTTTGCAAGATTTCCTCACAACAGTTTCCACAGACATTGCAGAACTTACAACAGCATTTTGTAGGAACTGGGAGAGAGCAGGAGTTGAAGACCTTGAAAACCGTATCAAATGGGCTAATCAATGTTTTGATTACATACAAGCACACGCAAACGATACAAGTATAAATACATGGGTAATTACAGACTATTATTTGACAGAAGAACAGATTTTAAATAATGCGGTTCTTATGTATCGTTTTTACTCAGCAGGCGGTGGAGGTGGCGGAACACCAGGAAAAGAAAAACAAAAAATGCCACTAATATTTTATCTATTCTTATAAGGAGGTTAAAATGTTTAAAGACGGAGAAGAAAAAACAGTTGAAAAGGCAGTATCAAACATTATTGACGCTGTCGACATGACAAACTTTAGCGAAGAAATGGACATTATCAGGGGAGCTTTAGCAGACAATACGGGCAGAAATGCAGGAAACGAAGATACTATTTGGAAAGATAAATATGAAACGCTTTACGAACAGTACACGAAAAGGTTTAAAGAAACCTTTGCCGAACCTGTAGGTGACCCCAGGAGATTAGACCCTGATGTACACAACATGGACACAACATTTACTGAAAGAGATATCATGAGATTTGATTTCTCAGGTAAAAATGAATAATTAAGGAGGAAATCATTTATGGGAGAAACAGGAAAAATTAAAGCAACTAATGAAAACATTGTGAATTATATGCGTGCGGTTCTTCCTACATCAGTTGCAGAGCGTATTCCAGAGGCAACACAGGACAATTTAAGCACAGTGTTCGATAGCATTTGGAACTATAAACAGGTGAGAGACCAGTTTTTTGTAAGTATGTTTGAACTTATCGGCATTCAGACCATTGACGGTGTAGCATTTATCAACCCGTTGGCAGAATTTAAAAAATCACCTATCCGCTTTGGCTCAACAGACGAGGAAACATTTGTCAACATGGCAAAAGGTACTGTGTTTGACAGCAGGGCAGGAGTTGAAAAAGCCTTTGCATATTATGACAGCTATGTGATGTCGCTATATCACAAGGTGAACTTTTCTATGCAGTATCCAATCACAGTACAGTACAACACAATCCGACAGGCATTCATGAGTGACTACGGATTAAAGACCATGATTCAGGCCAAAATGCTTTCAGCCTATACCGGGGCTAACTATGACGAGTATCTCGTAATGAAAGATTTACTTGTTCAGGGATATGAAAAAGGCATTCTTCCTGGCATTCAGGTAGCAAGTGTTGAGGACAAAGAGAGTGCTGAGGACTTGCTTGTAGAACTTGAAGCATTCATAGACCTTGCAAGATTCCCTCTGCCGAAAAATAACCCGGCAGGAGCAACGTCAGTTTCCAATGCCGAAAATATTGTGTTCTTCACAACACCGACTATTAAGGCAAGACTGGGTGTAAAAGCACTTGCGAACGCTTACAATCTTTCATACATGGAAGCAAAAGCAAGAACAGTAGTTGTTGACAGTCTTGACGAAGCGGGAGAAATCCAGGGAATTGCTTGTGATTTAAGATTTTTCCGTGTAAGAGACCAGTTCAGAGAAGTGAGCGAAAACAGGAATGGTGCGGCATTAAGCTATAACTTCTTCTTAACCGTGCAGGAGCAGATTTCAGCGTCTTTGTTTTATCCGGTTATGGTGTTTACAACTAAGGCAAGTGATGCAACTACTTTAAGTCCTACAAATATCTCAAATGCTGTAGCAGGAACTGAAAGAGAACTTGTCGTTACTCTTAACGGAACGGGATACAATCCAAAGTTGTTTGATTATGAAATCACAACGACTGTTCAGGGGCCTAAAGACGGCAGACCGGGAACTTGCATTGTACCGGGAACTAATATCATTATTTTAGACCCAGAAGAGACTAATTTCCCAATTACTGTAAAGGTAACATGGAGAAATAACCCTAACATTACCACTAACTTAACGGTGGGAAACTCCTAACATTACCACCTGACATAAACAGGGTTGAACTTGTGGAAGGCAATTTAATTGTGACTTATAATGAGTCAAGTGGTAATGTTTCTCAGGTAGCAATAGAAAACGGAAACTTAATGGTTACATATATAAAGGAGGACGGAACTATGGCAAAAGTGAATTTAGGTAAAGTTGTCGGAGCACAGGGGCCAAAAGGTGACCCAGGAGCACAGGGGCCAAAAGGTGCCCCAGGAGCACAGGGGCCAAAAGGTGACCCAGGAGTACAGGGGCCAGCAGGGCCAAAAGGAGACCCAGGAATTTCACCGACATTTAGCATTGAAGGCGGGAACCTGTATGCAGATTATGACAATCCATACACTCCCGAAGAATAATGGCTAAGGTATATGTAGGGGAGGGAATGGTTTTACCATGGTATAATTTGTATCAGCTATATACTACCAAACCAAACAATTTTGACGGGAACGGGGGTTATGTTGTAGTAGATGGAAGAACACATTTTATGTTAAGTGGTAATATCACAGAAAACATAACCTTCCCTACACCACAGGAAGTGTTTGATTTATATTATCAGACAGAAGACGGTGTGAAAATTCAACAGAATTTCAACGGAGTGTTTACAGGCAGAGGAAATATTTATATGGAAGGGAGTTATATTAATGCTTGATTTTATTGATTTTCCTAGCAATATAGATATGAATGTGGGGGCAGTTGCCCCCTCTGCTGAGGTCATTATAGCAAAAGGGATAGAGTGGGACGATGATTATATACATTGTAGGCCATATGGTTCAGTAGCCGAACTTTTAAATCATGTCAGGTCAAAGGCGGTTTGGCAAAGTTCTAGTTGTGCTCCCGTCAAAGAAGGAAAATTTTCTTTTAGACCGGATAGTAATTCAGCTGTTATAAATGAATGTAATTACATTGCATACAACAATAAACCTTATGAGGATAAATGGCATTTTGGATTTATAACCGGGGTAAACTGGGTTAGTCATAACTCTTGTGAGGTTACATTTAAATATGACGTATTTCAGGAATGTTGGTATACAGTGAATTTACTTCCTTGCTTTGTGGAGCGTATGCATATAGCCAAAAGTGATGATGTGATAGGTGGAAACTTAGTTCCTGATAATCTGGAGACCGGGCCTATGGAGTGCTATCACCATGACTTTATAGACTGGGGAAAAATGTGGATAGGTGTATATGTGACAGAAATGCCTAGAGGAGGAACACCACCAGGAACCGAAAGGCTTTATAATGGTGTGTATAACGGTCTTATTTCATATGTCGAGGAAGCAGAGGATTATGAAAAAGTAACAAAACTTATTAACCAATATGACGAAGGAAATCAAGACGCTATACAGTTGATTTATATGTTTCCAAATATATGTCTAAATACAGAGGACACACCGACAGATGTTAGTCAAACCTTTAATGTGCAAACTGATTTTGGATATACACCAAAAAATAACAAAATATATTCATATCCATATTGTTATTGTGTTGCTGACGATAATGCTGGAAATTCATATGAGTATAAAGCCGAACTTTTTCCACAAGGCATTTATCATTTCACTTCAACAGGTGTTAGAAATTCAATGCCTGCTGTTTATACAAGACCTATAAACTATGCAGGTGTGCAGTTTGACAATTACAATTTTGGATTTTCAACAACAAGCTTTCCGTTGTGTGCGTGGAGTGTTGATACATTTAAGGCTTGGTTAGCACAGAATAAAAATTCACTTGCATTAGGTGTGATATCTAGTGGTATGAATATGGTAGGAGGAGCGTTCAAAGCCGGGGCTATAGGTAGCTTAGCAGGGCCAGCAGGTACAGTTGTAGGAGCCATAAGTGGAGCAGGTAGTGGATTTATGCAGATAGCTGGGACTGTTGCACAAGTATTGGATAAACAGGTAATACCTAACCAGGCAAAAGGAAACATAAACTCTGATTCTATAAACATTGCACTAAATAAATGTAGGGTTGATTTATACGGCATGAGACCAACATTGAAAATGTGCAAGGTTCTAGATGATTATTGGTCAGCGTTTGGATATCCGATTCATGAAATCACAACACCTTTATGGAATAGCAGAAGTTCATGGAATTATATTAAGACGATTGATTGTGCTTTTACCGCAGAAGCAGAATTAAGTATATTGAAGGATTTCAGAAACTTGTTTAATAAAGGTGTGACTTTGTGGCACACTGATAACATAGGAAACTATGGATTAGACAACAACTAAGGAGATGATATATTGCATGATTTTTATTCACACCCCCTAGCCGTGAAAGAAAATTTCAGGGGAGGTAGGAGAGGAACAACACAGAAGTTCAACACTATTAAAACTATGTACTTCTACAAGATATTGAACCTTGCAATAAACAGATTCAAGTATGAGGGATTACCAGAAGAAATAGACCCTTATTTTCTTGAAAGAGGTTTGTTTTTTAATGGCAGTATGTTGATGCTTAAAGACCCTGTGGTTAATATGTATGCAATTATGTATTATTCATTAGGTGGAAATTTAGATATTTACCAGTTCCCACAAGATAGATATGCGTATGCGACACAGAGTTATTTTAAGATGTATGATAAAAATAATTCTGTTATTATCAGGGATTCTCCTACTATGTTTCCATTTGTACAAGAGGCATGGTTATATGCAGGCACACTGGCTAATTTATGGCTGACAAAAGACATTAATGTGTATTGGCTGAGGACTCCTAAGCTTATTACATATCCGCAAAGCCAGGGAATTACTGTAGAAAATATTTTAAGAGACTTTAATGATTATGTTCCTGCTATTAAGGTGTCTGACGAAGTGAATATAGATATGTTTAAAACTATTGATATTAGTTCGCCGGATGTAACCGAATCTTTAGCAAAAATGGAAAGGGAAACTAAAGCTAATGTATTGGTAGATTTGGGATATTCTGCTAGTGCTGTTGAGAAGAAAGAAAGGGTACAGAGTGGAGAACTCACACAGAACCAGGGCGAAATTTATGGTATGAGAAATGTCTATTTAAATGCAAGGCAAAGAGCTATGGATTTTGCAAATGAAATGTGGGGGCTTAATATCAAGGTTACATTCAATACCGATTTCGACACTATGGCTGATGAGTTTCTTTTCAAAGATAGTTTAGGAGGTAGTAGCAATGTTTGAGAATATAACTATTTCTATTAAAGATATTCTACAGCCATATTCTTTTCCTGATGTTATCCCTCATGATGAGCCGTGGAAAAGCTTGAGTGTCGACCAGATTATTGAGAACGGAAAAGACAAGTTCTTTGATTTTACATTTCCCTGGTATGCTGAGGATAATACAGGGCTTGACGATTTTAAGAATCTGTTTCTTAGAAAATATTATATGAGACAGATAGGGCAGGAGACTACAGCACAGTTTAAGCTATATGTTCAGGCAAGGCTTATGGAAAAAATGCCGTTGTATAAGCAGTTATATGAAAGTACTCTCATTGAGTATGACCCTCTTGTCAATAGAAAAATTACCACCACAAAAGATGAAACAGAAAATAAAGACAAAGGGAAAGAATCAGAAAACACTGTTACAATTAGTGGAAATGGAGAGACAACCGAAAATAATACAACTGGAAGAGAAGCAACAGGAGAAGGAACACAAGAACGAACAAATGAGCAAAACGGTTCACAAGAAAGAACAAATGAGCAAGAGGGGACACTAAATTCAGAAATCAACAATCAAAGTATTCATTCTGATAATCCTGAGATAACCATGGCGAACAAAGACTATGCATCGTCTATGGACAGGGAAAAGAAAACAGAAGAGCAAAGCACTAATCAAAGTGTTACTGAAAACACTACTAATAATCAAAGCGTTTCTGAAAACACTACTAATAATCAAAGTATTTCTGAAAACACAATAGAAAACAACCAGAGCAATAGCAAAGCAAATTCAACAGAACAAGGAAATTCAAGCGAAACTGAAAAAGAAGAAAGAAATCTACAGGGTAATGAAATGATAGAAGGGTTTTATGGAGAATCACAAGCAGACGCAATTTTAAAGTATAGAGAAACTATACTTAATCTTAATGAGATGATATGTAATGACATGAATGATTTATTCCTTGGGTATTATGGAGGTAATGACTATGGGCTCTGTTGGTAAAATGGACACTACTAATATGGATAATGTTATCAAGGAATTAAATACCTGGTGTATGAATTATAGAGGGTTCATAAATCAAGTGTTTAGTGAGCAGGTAACAATGGAAGAAAAAGTTACAAAATTGTTTTGGTGTGTGAAAAAAGTATGTGAATCACAAGTAGAAGTTATGGAACAATATAACGCTTTGTATGATTATGTGATGAATTACTTTAGTAGCCTCGATGTGCAGAAAGAAATAGAAGATGCGGTGAAGAAATACATTGATAACGGGACTATTGGAAATCTCATCAATGATGAACTGTTAGGAGAAATAAACACTAAGGTAAATCAAAATACAAGCGATATTGGTAATTTAAAAAGTGATGTAGAAAACATGAGTAATTTTCGAGATATCCTTAAACGAGGTGGAAAGCGGATTTTATTTATGGGAGATTCTATTGGAGCAGGCTTTGGTTGGTGGACAAATGGTGACACGTCCGGAGACCGAGCTGGAAAAGAGGGTGTGATGTCTATATGGCAATCATTATGGCCTAACAACACTTATGTTAATACTGCAAAATTGGGTTGCTGTTTAGGAGATAATGCCGCCGGAAATGAGTACCCAAAAATCAGAGACCAGATACCGCAGTCTCAATATGATTACATTTTCATATTTTGCGGGATTAATGACGTTACTGTAGCAGGGACTAGAGAAGGGGGAGCAGATTATTTGGGTTCTATGAACCCTCTATTAGAAGCACAGGCTATTTCGAATTGGGATACGGCTTTTAATGCTCTATATTCTTTGCTAGGAACAATCAGAAGTACCTATCCAGATACTAAAGTCTTCTTTTGTACTGAACCATCTACAGAATACAACTATTATAAATACATTCAACCGTTTAAAGAATATAAGCGTATTACAAAACACTTTGGTTATTATGTGTTGGATTTATGGGATATATTCCCGGTTTACAATACGTATGGTTGTAATCATCTGTTTTATGACAGAGTACACCCTAACTATAACGGCTATCTAAAACTATCAAATGATATGCTATGTATGATAGAGCGCGAGATTTCGCAGAGAAATAGCGACTGCTCAGTAGGCTCGAATGTTATTAATATTTATTCCCCATCCATGAAGCAGTTGGGTAACATTGATTACTATTCATATCTGCGCTATGCTCAGGCTGCGGTTCCGGATATTATACGTACACTAGGTGACGGATACTGGAACGAGTGTTTTGTATTCTGTCCAGGAAATGCTAATTTTATTCCAGTGAAAGTAGAACATAGTTATGGTGGCGGTATATGGTATATTACTTTTTATCCGACAGAATCTAATAAATTCCCTCTACGTTTTAAATCAACGGGAACAATCACAGAAATTGAAAATGAAGTTTCAATGTCACCAACTAGCAAACTTAATGGCTACGGTATCACGAGAATATGTGATATTCCTATTAGCGGCACGTTCTATGGTAGTATATCGGATTTTACTGATTTGCCTAGTAAGTGGGCTGGCACGCTTTTATGCGTTGTGATTGCACACGTAAATGTCATGGTTGCTTCAAACCAGCCGAACGGTTACCTTGCGTATAAATGGATAGAGGTCGTACCGTATGGTTCTACGGAACGGTTCTATTGCAGATATATCAAAAATGGGTGGACAAGTGACCCTCTAATCGACTATTTCACAGACACAAGTTTACAGCCGTATAGCGGATAACTAAAGCACAGCATGAGGTTATGTTTAACCTTGTGCTGTGTTTTTATGTGACGACTTTGGAGTGTGAGGT
>ERZ1090881.625-NODE-629-length-16676-cov-35.296974_pt1 | contig 16676 bp, 24 predicted proteins | sample MGYA00478470_ERZ1090881 | MGnify/ENA primary metagenome ERZ1090881 (study PRJEB33644, sample SAMEA5815736) | chicken gut metagenome | biome: Chicken; feature: Gastrointestinal Tract; material: Caecum | place: Ireland | collected 2019-01-01 | study: A study of the...
CTCGCCCTCGGCTAAAAGGAAGGTGGTGGCATGGCTGCGAGGCTGACGGATAAGCAAAAAAAGAAAATAGTGGCTGATTATCTGGAGCTGGGCAGCTATCGCGCCACCGCAAAAAAAAACGATGTGGCGGACGGGACAGTTAAGCGGATTGTTCTTGAATGTGGCGATTTTGAGCAGAAAATAGCGCAGAAAAAAGAGGAAAACACCGCAGATATCCTGGCATACATGGAAGCGCAGAAGAACCGTGTTTGCGAAATCATTGATATTAGCTTAGAGGTTCTTCCAGAGAAAATCAGGAATGCAAAGACTGCGGCAGATGTGACTACGGCCATGGGAACCGTTATCAGCAAGTGGGCAGAGGTCAATGGTAGTGGAAATAGCGACGGTGTACAGGTGATTATAGATGTCTGAGGTACGTTTATCAAATGTCCTTGGCCCGGCATTCCACATGATGGCTAGAGACGTATTCCAACACGGCCATACCCATTATGACCTGTCTGGAGGGCGTGGATCACTAAAATCCTCTTTCGTTTCTCTCCTAGTCCCGCTGATCCTGCTAACAAACAAAAACACCCATGCGTTGGTGCTGCGCAAAGTCGGGAACACTCTTCGGGACAGCGTATACGCGCAATACCTGTGGGCAATCGGGGAGCTTGGAATGGCTGCTTATTGGACGGCCAAGGTGCAGCCGCTGGAGTTGGTGTACAAGCCCACCGGTCAAAAAATCATGTTTCGGGGCGCAGACGACCCGATGAAGATAAAGTCCATCAAAGTACCGTTTGGATATATCGCCGTCACCCACTTCGAGGAAAAGGACCAGTTTGCCGGTCGGGCGGAAATTCGAACCATCCTCCAATCCACAATGCGTGGCGGCTCTAAGTTCTGGAACTTCGAGAGTTACAATCCGCCTATCAGCCGTGATAACTGGGCGAACAAAGACAGCCTGGAGGAAAGACCGGATAGGCTTTGCCACAAGAGCACATACCTGGAAGCACCACCGGATTGGCTTGGAGAACAGTTTTTGCTTGAGGCCGAACACCTGAAAGAAACGGATGAGCGGGCTTACCAGCATGAATATTTGGGAATTCCGGTTGGAACGGGCGGAAACGTCTTTGACAACCTGGAGTTGAGGGAGATCACAGACAAAGAAGTCAGGACATTCGACCGCATCTATCAGGGCACAGACTGGGGATATTTCCCGGACGCCTATGCTTTTATCCGGCTCCACTACGACAAGACAAGGGAAACTATTTACTTAATCGACGAGAACTATGTTCACAAGCAGAGTAACGAGACCACAGGGAAGTGGATAAAGGATAAGAAGTACACGGATGCTTACATTATCTGCGACAGCGCGGAGCCGAAAAGCGTTGCGGATTATCGGGCATTAAGTCTCCCAGCTAAGTCAGCCATTAAAGGGCCTGGCAGTTTGGATTACTCAATGAAGTGGCTCGCAAGACGTAAAATCGTCATTGATAGAAAAAGGACCCCATACGCTTACGAAGAGTTTGTTAATTATGAGTACGAGCGAAACAAAGACGGCGAAATTATTAGCGGCTATCCAGACGAAAATGATCATGTAATATCCGCTGTTCGATATGCGCTTGAACCTGCATATAGGAGGATGGGTGTAATTGCGTAATCCTGGGATGAAAAAGAAATATCCACGAATTTACAAGGCGTGGCAGAGCATCCGTCAGAGATGTAACAATCCAAACGACAAGGATTATCCTGATTATGGTGGGAGAGGAATATCGGTTTGCCAGGAATGGGATGAATCTCCGGAGACGTTTGTAATGTGGGCGCTTACAAACGGGTATCAAGATGGTCTGAGCATAGATCGAATTGATGTGAACGGGGATTATTGCCCTGAAAATTGTAGATGGGCGACTTGGACGCAACAAGCGAGAAACAAGAGGATTGAAAAAGCGAATAAAACAGGGGTGAACGGAGTTCACATGGATAGAAATAAGTATAGAGCAACTATTTATGTGAACAGCAAAAGAATAGATCTTGGAAGATATGAAACTCTTGAAGAAGCTGCTGCCGCCAGAAAAAGAGGAGAGGCCCTTTATTGGGGGGTGACCGCTTGAACGTCATCGAAAAACTAAAACAATTAGGCTATTCCACCGTTGATGAAGACTTTTACCGCAAGGTCAGCGAGTGGAAAAGCTGGTATGTCGGTGATGTGAAGGGATTCCACCGCTACAAGGTCAGGAACGGCCATAATACAGTACGCTGCAAGAGATATTCCCTTGGAATGGGCAAGAAGATCCCGGAAGATTGGGCAAACCTCCTGATGAATGAGAAAGTGAAAATCACTCTGGAGGGGGAGAGGGAACAGTCCTTCATCGACCGAGTATTTGAGGAAAACAACTTCCTTGTCAAGTCTAGCGAAATGCAGGAAATGGCGTTTGCCCTTGGCACGGTCGCTTTTATCCCGCGAGTTGTAGGGATGGAGGCAACGGAGGCGGGGCCTATCCCAGGAAGTGCAAGCGGCATTGTGCTGGACTATGTGACCGTTGAAAACATCTGGCCAATCGCCTGGCAGAACGGGATTATTACGGAATGCGCCTTTTCCAGTGTGGTCACGGTCAATGGTGAAGATTACTGCTATCTTCAAATCCATCATAAGGTCAATGGGATGTATGATATTGAAAACCGGATTTACCACTTCCGCAATGAAAATCTGGACGCAGAACTGCCGTTGACTGATGTGCCGGGATTTGAGCGTGTGCCCCCTGTGGTACATACAGGCTCTGATAAGCGACAGTTCGTGATTGACCGGCCAAACATCGCCAATAATTTCGATTATTCCATCCCGCTTGGGATTTCCGTGTTTGCAAACGCAATCGACGTTATGAAAGGCGTGGACATCGCCTATGACAGCTATGTGAACGAGTTTGTATTGGGCAAGAAGCGGATCATGGTAAAGCCAGCAGCGACGGAATACCTGGACGGTGAGCCGATTTTTGACAGTGATGACCTTGTGTTCTATGTTCTCCCAGAGGACGTGCAGGACGGGGCGGTTATTACACCGATTGACATGGCTCTTCGAACGCAGGAACATAACACAGGCATCCAGGACCAGCTCAATCTATTGTCCAGCAAGTGCGGATTTGGTGAGAACCATTACAGATTCGACCAGGGTAGTGTTTCAACGGCGACGCAGGTCATCAGCGAAAACTCCACCATGTTCCGCACCATCAAGAAGCATGAAATCATTCTGGAGCAGGTTTTGATTGAGCTGTGCCGGATCATTCTCCGGCTTGGGAACACAGCCATGAACGCCGGGCTGAATGAGGATGTGGAAATCTCCATTGACTTCGATGATTCCATCATTGAGGATGACCAGACCAACTTTTCCCGTGACATGCAGATGCTAAGCGCTGGGATACTCAATGATTGGGAGTTTCGGATGCGCTGGCTCAATGAGGACGAGGCCACAGCAAAGGCGGCGCTTCCTAAAATGGAGGACATGACGACCGAACAGCAACAGGAGGTTGAATAATGAAAGCAAGTGCAAGTATAAGCATTGGAGACTGGTATAAATCGGTTGATGTAGAACTTGATTCCACATCTGAAAGCGATGTCAAGTTTGCAAAAACAGCGCTTTCGACTATTGCTGAAATTAAAGAAGCTCCTAAAAAAATTACATTGGATGTTGATGGATGGGCGATTAAGAAAGCCGTCGATGAGGCGTTTGGTTCCGTTTTTTCGGATGATAAAAGGTGAAATATCCATTTGCCCCGGAGGTCCTTGACGCCCTACCGGAAGAACTTGCCGAACTATACCGAAGCCTTGAATCCCAGCTTTTGGATGAAATTTGCTCCCGTCTTAACCTTGCGGACCGGCTGAACGAGGTCACCGTCCAGTCCATCCGTGCGCTACGTTCCCATGGTATCAGCCAGCAGGAGATTGAGCGGGCAATCCGCCGCACTACAAACATCAGCGAAAAGAAGTTGACCGAGCTGCTGGACGATGTGGTGGAGCGGAATCAGAAATATTACTCCGAGTTGATAGGCATAGCCGATGTGACCGCGCCGCAGACGCTTTTGAGCATCGAGGACACCTATGCCATATACGAGCAGACACGTCAGACGTTCCGCAACATCACGCAGTCTATGGCGTTCCTTGTGGATAATGGGCGGACACTGCTTGCACCGGCAAGGGCATATCAGTCCTGCCTAGACAAGGCAATTCTCAAAATTGAAGCGGGAGCGACAAGCTACAATGAATCGATTAAAGATGCTGTCCGGGAATTAGCTGATAGTGGACTAAAAGTTGTAAACTATGAATCGGGGCATATTGACGCTGTAGATACAGCAGTGAGAAGGGCTGTACTAACAGGAGTAAATCAACTCAATCAAAAATATAGAGAGCAGTCTATGGATTATTTGGGCACTGATTTAGTTGAAGTTACTGCCCATTTAGGCGCGAGAAACATTCCTGGCCCGCTTGGTTTCGAGGCACATTCTGAGTGGCAAGGGAAAGTGTATAAATGGAATAAGTAGCAAAGCCTCAACTTGACTTTTTGAGTTCCGTAAAATATAATGATATTGTGGAACTCAAAAAGTGGGGTGATAAATGATGTCTCCACGCACAGGACGGCCAAAAGCCGAAAACCCCAAAAGGCACGATGTTAAAGTTCGGCTTGATGATGATACCGCAAGGCGGTTAGATGAGTTTTGCCGAGAAAAAGGTTTGACACGGGCCGAAGCCATTAGAAACGGGATTGCGTTGCTTTTGGATCAGCGGACATAAAAGAAGGACGCCCACTGTCCGGCAAGACAAGCGTGGACACCCTATCACCACCCGCGAGGGGATGGCAAATACATTATGCCACACCTTCAAAGGAAAATCAATCGGAGGTTTTGCATAGTGAAAGAAAAACATAATTTGACAGGACAGAAATTTGGCCGATGGATTGTTACTGGATATGGAAAACCAAAACAGCAAACAAGCGGACAATATAAAACGACTTGGCATTGTATATGTGCTTGTGGAGAAGAAAGAGATGTACTTGAAACAAACTTAATCCGTGGGCTAAGTACAAGTTGCGGCTGTATCAGGAAGGAAAAATGCGGGGACAGGTTAAGACAGTTGAACAAAACGCACGGCGACTCCCACACAAGGCTTTTCAGAATATGGACTGGGATCAAGACAAGGTGCTTTGACAAAAATGACAAGACATATAAACGGTACGGCGGTAGAGGCATTAGTATGTGCCAAGAGTGGAAAGACGATTTTACGAAGTTTAGGGATTGGGCGCTTGCGAATGGATATTCTGACGAATTGACTTGCGACAGGATAGATAACGACAAGGGATATTCCCCCGATAATTGCAGATGGGCAACCTATAAACAGCAAGGAAGAAATACTAGCAAAAACACGCTTTTGACCATAAACGGAGAAACACTCGCAGCGGCAGAATGGGCAGAAAGAAATGGAATCCAAAAAGAATTGGTGTATGGTCGCCTGAAAAAGGGATGGACGCCGGAAGAAGCCGTTTCCACAAAACCGTTTGAGAGGGAGGAAAGGCGAGGAAAGTATCAGATTACATACAACGGGGAGACGCATACTTTAGCAACATGGGCAAAGATTTTGAATATCCCAAGAAGAAACCTGTATCAGCGGATTTACCTTTGTGGGTGGAGCGTGGCGCGAGCCTTTACTGAACCTATTGATACAAGGAAAGGCGCAAGACATAAACGATAAAAAGGGGGTGGTCATATGGCAGAATACCCGGACTTTGTGAAATCGTGTGGACTTGGACATGTGCAAGGAATCGGGGGTGCTTAGGCAAATTGTCGGCATAGCTTCTGGCCGTTTATCGAAGGTGTCAGCGAAAGAACCTACACCGACGATCAATTGGAGGCCATGAAGCCGGAAAACCACAAATTCACCTTTGAGGGCAAAGAGTATGACGGATACAGTGCGAGTCAGAAGCAACGGCAAATAGAACGCACTGTCCGCAAGCTAAAGCGCGAGCAGACCGCATATAAGGCCGCTGGACTAACAGAGGAAGAACAGGCCGTAACAGCCCGCATTCTCCGATTAAACAAGGAATACAAGGCGTTTAGTGAGGCGGCTGATTTACCGTTGCAAAGAGAACGAATGAAAGTAGTTTACTAATTGCCGAGAGGCGTAAAACCGCAGGGCGACGGCCCTGTAAATAAACGGAGGTAATTATGAGCGAACCTATCAACAACCCTACTCCTACCCCGGCCCCTGCGCCGGAGCCCACGCCTGAGAAGACCTTCACCCAGGCGGAAGTGGATGCCATGATCGGCAAGCGGCTTGCAAAGGCCATGAAGGGAATGCCCAGTGAAGAAGAGCTGACTGCCTACCGAACCTGGCAGGCTGGACAGGCCGGAGAAAAAGAACGCTGGGACAAGCTGACCGGAGAGCGGGACACCCTGGCCGGAAAGCTGACCTCTACAGAGAGCGAACGAGACCAGTTGAAGCGTGAACTGTATGTCCTGAAGAAAGGCGTTACCGGCGAAGAGGCTGAGTTTATCGCATTCAAAGCTGCAAAGATGGTGGATGACAAGACCACCTTTGAGCAGGCCGTGGACGAGCTGACAGCTGACCGCAAGAAAACCACATTTGATTGGACTGCTCCTGTCGGTAGTGGAAGCACAAAGACAGGAGAAAATGACGTGATGAACGCCCTCATCCGGGGCGCACTGAAATGAAAGGAGAACGTAAATGGCTGTTGATATTATCGACAGAAGCAAACTGTCCGGGCTTATCCCGGAGCCCGTAACCAGAGAGATTATCCAGGGCGCTGTCGCTGAGTCCGCCGTCCTGCGGATGGCCCGGCGGCTGCCCAATATGACCAGCAAGACCCAGACGCTGAACGTTCTGGACGCTCTGCCCACCGCCTACTTTGTAAACGGCGAGGCTACTTCCGGTGCGGCTGATTCCAAAGCATCTTTGAAGAAGACCACCAACATGGCGTGGGACAAGAAGAAGATTTACGCAGAGGAAATTGCCGTCATCGTGCCCATCCCCGAGGCTGTTCTGGATGATTCTGACTACGACATCTGGGGTGAGGTCCGCCCCCGCCTGACTGAGGCGTTCGGCAAGGTCATCGATGCCGCCATCCTGTATGGTACGGACAAGCCCACATCCTGGCGAGAAGGGCTTGTCCCGTCCGCAGAGACGGCTCAGGCGGTGGTAACCGCAACGACGGATATCTTTAAGGACATCATGGGCGAGGGCGGCGTTATCGCCAAAGTGGAGGAGAGCGGCTACATCCCCAATGGCGTGATGGCCGCAATTCAGATGCGGGCCAAGCTGCGCGGTCTCGTAGATAAGAATGGCCAGCCCATCTTCAAGACTGATATGCAGGGTGATACACGCTATGCTCTGGATGGCATGAGCATGTACTTCCCTGTTAACGGTGCTTATGATCCCGAAGAGTCCCTGGCGATTGTCGGTGACTGGAGCCAGTTGGTCTATGCCATTCGTCAGGATATGACCTTTAAGATTTTCGACAGCGGCGTTGTTCAGGACCCGACCAGCGGCACCATCCTGTATAACCTGATGCAGAATGACATGGTGGCCCTGCGTGCCGTCATGCGCCTGGGCTGGGAGATTCCCAATCCTATCAATGCTTACAACGTCGGGAACACGAAGGCTTTCCCCTTTGCTGTCTACGCACCGGCGGGGGAATAACGCCCCCGGTCGAAGAAACGGGCCTCGTCGGCTCGGGGGTAGTAGGTAAAGCCAAGGTTGGCAGAAAGAGAGGCACATAATGGCGTATACACCAACTACATGGACAGACGGTGATCTGATTACCGCTGAAAAGCTGAACAAGCTTGAGGCTGGTGTGCAGAACGAGCAAGTTGGACCGCAGGGACCTAAAGGAGATACCGGGGCGCAAGGTCCGAAAGGTGATAAAGGAGATACTGGGGAACCCGGATCCCAGGGGCCTGCTGGGGCTGACGGGAGAGACGGTGCGCAAGGCCCCGCCGGAGCGGATGGAAAGTCCGTTAAGGCCATTGCGCTGACCACGACGGCGGGGGCAGTCACAGGCGGGACCTGCACGCTCAGTGACGACTCCACAATCGCCATTACAGTTACCACAACTGACGCATAGGAGGTCCTTTGATGGCTTACGCAGATTATGAGTATTACGCAACTACATACCTGGGGACAGCCATTAAAGAGGACGATTTCCCGCGCCTGTCCCTGCGTGCAAGTTCCTTCTTGGACTACTACACGCAGGGCCGGGCGGCTCAAAACTCCGATTTGGATGCACTGAAAATGGCTTGCTGCGCTGTTGCTGAACAGTATCAGCACATTGACACAGCACAATCCCTGGCGCAAAAGTCCCTGTCTGCGTCCTTGGAGTCTGATGGAGAACTGCAAAGCCAGACCGTGGGGAGCTGGTCCAAGACCTACCGGAGCGGCGGAGACAGCGCACAGCAGGCGCTTTCCTCTATCCAAACGGCACAGGCAGCGCTCGCTGCAATCGTGCAGCAGTATTTAGGTACAACCGGGCTTCTGTATCGAGGGAGGGGGTGCTGCTGTGTTCCCTCATGTTGTGACACTCTATAACGTAATTACGGAAGAAGACCCATCTACTTTCGAAGAGACGACCGTCAACCACATAACGATTCTGCGTGGTGTATTGTTGGATGCTGTCAAAGCCAAAAACGTCAACGAGAGCGGCTTGGTTGGGGCAGATGCGGTCAACCTCTATATCCCGATTGATGTTGAAGCGGTGGACGGTGTGACCGGCGAGCCAAAGCAGTACAAAGGCCCTATTGAGTTCTGGAGGGCAGAGGACAAAACCGGATTGTGGACACTATCCACAGGAGAAAACACCTTCTTTGTAAAAGGTGAAGCCGTTCATCCTGACTGGTCTGCGCAGAAAATCGACGCCGCTTACGATGATGTCTACAACGTGAACACGGTGGATTTCAAGGATTTTGGCGGAGACATGAGTCACTGGGAAGTCGGGGGGAACTGAGATGTTAAAGTTTTCTGTTCACACCAGCGGTCTTAGTGCAATACCGGATAGGTTAAGGACCGCCTCTGAAAAAGCAGAGCACACAGTTGCTATCCAAGTACAAAAAGATACTTCTCCGTATGTTCCAGCCTTGACTGGCTCGCTTGACCAAAGAACAAGGGTGGACGGTTCCGAAGTTATTTACCCAGGCCCCTATGCCCGCTACCTCTATCACGGAAAAGTTATGGTTGACCCGGAAACCGGAAGCACATATGCCCCAAAAGGCGGGACAAAAGTTGTTACTGACAAAAACTTGGTGTTCAACAAAGCAATGCACAGTCAAGCGCAAGCATACTGGTTCGAGGCCAGCAAAGCAGAAAACATGGATAAATGGCTAAGAGTGGCAGATAAGGCGGTGAAACGTGATATCTAGGGAAGAAAAACCGAAAATTTTAGCTTCCTCGGAAGAAGTTGACCGCATTTCCCGCTCTATGCTGATTTGGGCCAACACCTTTCCGGACAAGCCGGTTACTGTCATCAAGTACGAGTTTTTGGACATTGACGAAGCCTCCGGAGATGATACCGCTATGGCCTTGTCCACCATCCAGGGAACGTACATTACGCAGCAATACATTATCGGCGGATATCAGGCTGAATACCAATTCAAGCTGATTTATCGAATTAAGCCCGGAAACAGCAACGACAAACGGCTCCAGGCGGACGAGATGCTGAACAGTTTTGGAGACTGGGCAAGAACACAAAAGCCGGACCTTGGAGACGGGATCAACGCCTTGAGGGTCGAACCCACAACTCAGTCCTCCAAGTTCGCCCAATACGAGGACGGATACGAAGACTATCAAATCTTGATGCGCTTGACTTATGAAGTCAACGCGTGAAAGGAGTGAAATCCATGGCAGATTTAGAGTTTAACACCACAGAGGGCCAGACTATTGCCCGAGAACTGTTGATTGCATATCTGAACACCGGGGATTCTGAGACACCTGCATGGTCCGCGATTGGTAAGCGAGTGGAGGAGTCCGACGAGGAAATGGACTGGTCCGCTGAGTCTACCCAGGACATTTTGGGAAGCACCTGGACCACCATGCAGAAGCCGGTAATTACACAGTCGTTTGACCCCGTCCCTCTGGACGCTGGAGACCCTGCGGCGGTCAAGCTGTGGAATCTTGGCGTAAAGGATCAGAATGCCCAGGCGCTGGCAAATATGGATATGCTGATTGCCCATTATTATGCCACCTCTGAAAGCTCCAATTTTGCGGAGCGGTATAGTGGGTCCGCTATTTCTATTAACCGGATCGGCGGAACCGGCGGCGGAAACCTGGAGATCGGTTTTGACGTGACCTACGGCGGCACCCGGACCCTTGGCACTGTGACCAACAGCGCAGGGACTGTGAAATTTACTGCGGACGAATGAAAAACGGGTACAGTCTGACCGGCTGTACCCAAACTTTAAGATATGGAATACGGATTGCCAGAAAGCGTAAATATTTCAGGGGAAAACTTCAAAATTCGCTATGATTTTCGGGTTATTCTTGACATTTTCGAGGCATTGAATGACCCGGACATGGACGACCAGGAACGAATTATCGCCGTTTTGACCATGTTTTACCCGGATTTTGATGAAATTTCAGACTACGAAGAAGCCACAAGGGAGCTTTACAAGTTCATCAACGGCGGGAAAGAAAGCAACAGCGAAAAAAAGCACACAAAGCTGGTGGATTGGCAGCAGGACTATCCGCTGATTATTGCTCCTATCAATCGAGCGGTTGGAAATGAAGTCCGAAGAATCCCCTATGATATGGAATCCAACACAGGCGGGTTCCACTGGTGGTCCTTCCTGTCTGCTTATCAGGAAATTGGGGATTGTTTGTTTGCCCAAGTCGTAAGAATCCGAGAAAAGAAAGCAAAAAACAAGAAAATGTCTAAAGAAGATCGGGAGTTTTACCGAAAAAACAGAGACATTATCGATATTCAGCAGAAATACAGCGAAGCAGAGGAAGCCCTGATTGCTGAACTACTAGGGAGGAAAACAAATGGAGAAAATTAGCATTTCCAATTCTGTAAAAAAGATTCAGGTCAACGAAAGCGGGGATTTTATTACCTTTGACCCGAGGGACCAGGGATTTAATAATCGTTTTCTTGTTTTGCTCCAAGAGTTTTCCGAAAAAAAGGACGAATACGACAAAAAGCTGGAAGAAATCAGCGCAATGCCGGGCGATACGGACAAGCAGCAGATCGAGCGGGCGCTTGCCGCCGTCCGTTTCAACTCCGAACTGTGCGACTGGATGACAGGCCAGATCAATGCGGTATTCCAAGACGATGTGAAGCAGAAAGTCTTTGGAGATATTATCCCGACCGGGGAGGCGTGGGCCGAATTTCTGTACCAGCTTGCCCCTATTATCCAGACTTCCAGAGCGGAACAGAGTGACCGGGTAAGGAAATACACAGCGAAGTACAAGAGGTAATTTGTTATGGCTGAACGTGCAGACGGCTCCATCATTATTGATGTAAAAGTTGATACTGCTAAGGCGGAAAAAGGGCTTAATGACCTGAATGACGAAGCGGAGGGGCTTTCAAAACCTCTAAAAGACACCGAGAAAGCCGCCTTTTCCCTTGGGGACGCGATCAAAGCGAATGTTATTTCCAATGCAGTAGTTTCCGGCTTTGGGATGCTGACTGACGCAGTTAAGGGGTTTGCCGCTGGTATGGTTGGCACCGCCGCAGACTTGAAAGCCGAAGCGTCCCAGTATGAACAGACATTTGGAGACATGGGCGACACCGCCACAAGCGTTATCTCTGATATTGCGGATTCCACCGGTATTTTGGAGACACGACTGAACAGTGCGGCTACATCTATCTATGCGTTTGCCCGGTCCTCTGGCGGCTCCGAGCTGGAATCTATGGATTTGATGGAGGGCGCTCTTACGGTGGCGGCAGATGCGGCAGCGTACTATGACCGCTCCCTGGACGAAACCACCGAACAGCTTATGTCTTTTTTGAAAGGCAACTACGAAAACGATGCGGCTTTGGGCCTATCTGCCACAGAGACTACCCGAAATGCCGCCGCCATGGAGCAGTTTGGAAAAGAATTTAACGACCTGTCGGAAATCCAGAAACAGCAAGTCCTTTTGCAGATGGTAAAGGACGCGCAAGAGCTTTCTGGTGCAATGGGACAAGCAAGCCGGGAATCGGACGGCCTGGAAAACGTGATGGGAAACCTGAATGAAGTAGGTCGGCAGATTCAAGGGAGCATCGGTGCGCCCGTTCTGGAGGCCATTATTCCGGCCATTCAGGAAATTACAAATTCCCTTATGCAATGGTCAGAGGGGATGGACTGGGACGCATTTGGAGACGCAGTAGGCGGCTTTGTTACTGGAATTATTGATAACGGCCCCACAATTATTTCACTGATTGCTGGTATTGCGGCGGGATTCGTAGCTTGGAACGTGGTATCAACCATCCAGGGTGTTGTAGCGGCTATCACAGCATTCCGCAAGGCCAACGAGGGGGCCACCATTGCCCAGCTTGCCATGAATGCGGCAATGAACGCAAATCCCATCGGGATTGTGATAACTGCAATCACAGCTCTTGTAGCTATCATTGGGACGCTTTGGGTTACGAATGAGGATTTCCGAAACGCAGTCATTGAAATTTGGGAAAACATCAAACAGGCATTCATTGACGCATGGGAGGCAATCAAAGGGGCCTGGGATGCGGCACAGCCGTATTTTCAGGCTATTTGGGATACCATTGTAGCAATTTTTACACCTGTTGCGGAAACCTTGACTGGATTCTTCACCGCCGCATGGAACGGCATTCAGGGTGTTTGGGATGCGGCTACCGGATTCTTTGAAAATATCTGGAACACCATCGAGGGAATCTTCTCTGTTGTTGAGTCTGTCCTTTCCGGAGACTTTGAGGGCGCATGGAACGCGATTCAAAATGTTTTTGACGGCTGGGAGGACTTTTTCAGCGGCCTTTGGGAAGATTTAACCGGAATCTTCTCAGATGCGTGGGATGTATTTAGCGGAATCGGAAGTGACATTGTAAACGGAATCAAGAACGGAATCTCCAGCGCATGGGAAGGGCTGAAAAGCTGGTTCAACGGCCTGTGGAATGGACTTTTTGGAAACCGAAAGGCATCTGTTACAGTTGAGAAGCGGGCAGTTGATGCAGCCACATCCAGGTCGGCAAGCCTGGCTTCGGCCTCCCGCATGATCGCAGACGCGCCACGGCTTGCCACCGGCTCTGTTATCCCACCGAAACGGGAGTTTTTGGCGGTGTTGGGTGACAACAAGCAGGAGACAGAGGTGGTATCCCCTCTGTCCACCATTGAACAAGCTCTCGAAAATGTTATGAGCCAAATGGGAAGCGCAAGCCCTCAGCAGATCAATTTGGTCGTTGACGGTAAGGTCCTCGCAAAAGTCATTGTCCCAAAAATCAATGACATGACCCGTCAGGCTGGGCGGTCCGTATTGCTGATTTGAGGTGTCCTATGGAAGTATTGGTAATCAACGGACATGACTACACATCTTTTGTCGAAAGTAAAGGCTATGGCTGGTCCCGTGAAGACCTTGACAGCGAGAAAACAACCAGAACCAAAGACGGTAAGCTCCGCCGGGACAAAATCGGGACCAAACGAAAACTGAGCTACAACATGTTCCACATGACCAGGGCACAGTTGGCACAACTTGACGATGATTTGAGCCAGCCTACATTTTCCGCCACCTACCAAGACCTTCATGGGGTGATGACAAAAACTTTCTATTGTTCGTCGTTCTCCGCCACGCTTGCCACCGCCTACGACGAGGACGGAGCGTGGGAGGACGCAACGTTTAACATGATCGAGGTGTGACATGGCGCAAATCACGAGCGCACTGTGGAAAACCTTGTTCCGTATGCCAAACACTGTCAGAGAGTACCAGTTTGACATCAACGGAACGATATATGGACCGGAAGCGGAGGTCGAGCACAATGTGACCAGCGAGTCGCACACAGAGGACCAGCCAACCGGCAACGCCTCATGCGCATCCCTGACAATCAGCCTCTACGCAGATAGTATTCCCAGGAGCGCAACCATCAAGCGGTATATTCGGCTGAGAAACGGCGAACAAATCTCCGAGTGGCTTCCATACGGTGTGTTCTTCACAAACCGACGGGCAGAGGAGGATGGCTACTGGACCGTCGAGGCTTTTGACGGGATGCGGAAGGGCGACGTGGTTTGGGTACCGGAGCAGTCGCTAGAATTCCCCATGACCATGCCTGATGCTGTGGACGTGTTTTGCGAGATCATGGGCGTGGAGCTGGATTCCAGGACAGTTCTCAATTCAAACTACACCATCGACTACCCGGCGAACGACTACACCATCAGAAACGAACTGTGCTACATAGCGGCGGCTCACGGCGGAAACTGGATTATGACCGGGCCTGGGAAGCTCCTCTTAGTCCCGTTTGGTGGCCTGCCTGACGAAACCCATTATTTGGTCGAAGAATACGGCGACGCAATCACATTTGGAGGTGATCGTATCCTTGTCTGATAAATTGTTTGTGGGCCTTGGGGTCACATCGGTTGAGGACAACGGTACATTGCCTCCAATTTCTCGCGTAACGCTGATGGTGGATGACAACAATGCCATCACAGCCGGGGACGACACTGGCCGGGAAATCGTTGCTGATTGCCCATTTGCCACGCAGGAAATGGTCAATGCACTCCTTGCCAACTTACAGGGCTACCAGTATCACGCATACACAGCCAGCGACGCAGGGATAGACCCGGCGGTAGAGCTAGGAGACGCAGTAACCGTTGGTGGGATTTATTCTGTTGTCAGCAGAATTGAGGATGACGGAACAGGGTATCCAAGTATTGCCGCTCCAGGGGAAGCGGAGCTGGAGGACGAATATCCATCTGTAGGCCCTGTTACCCAGACGTTTAACCGACAGATATCAGAGACCCGCTCCCTGATTTCTAAGACCAGTGAAGAAATCCTCCTGAAAGTGGAGAATGAGCTAGAGGGGCTGTCCAGCAGCTTTAGCGTGCAGTTGCAGCAGATTCAGTCTCAAGTGACTGGGCTGAATGGGCAAGTGAGCAGCATCACGCAGAAAGTGGACAACATCACTCTGAGCGTGTCCAACGGTTCCACATCGTCCTCTATCTCCCTGAGCGTGGGAGGGGTGGTCGTGTCCTCGCAGAATATCCAGATGAACGGATTGGTTACGTTTACCGGATTGGCAAACGGCACCACCACCATCGACGGGGCCTGCATCAAGACGGGGACCATCGAGGCAAGCAGAATCGACACTGACAGCTTATATGTCAATGCCGCCAACATTACTGGGTCCTTGACCATTGGTCAACTTCCCAACAATGTAGCTACCACGGGAGACATACCAGACAGGGTAAGTGAGCTGGAAAACGATGAGGGATACCAGACAGAGCGGGGCGTGGTAGAGATCATCGACGGCACCGTCACAGCGGACTATGTCAATGCGCTGAGAATCACTGCCAGGACTTTGCAAGGGCGCGAGGTTGAGCTTTTGGATTCCGGCGGAAGCAAAGTCGGCGCTATGGACATCGTAAACACAAATACAGGAGACGGTCTGACTATTGGCACGAACAGAGGCGGCATCCGCATCGAGACGGGGCAGTCTGGTAACATCTACATCAGCTCCGGCTATGGGCCGTTTTTGATGCTTGGATACGGCGATACTGGTTCTACTGCAATGTGTCAGCTCGGCGGCGGGCCGCTGGTGCTTCCTGGGGCCAGTTATGGTAACAGAGCCCCGTCTGGTTCGGGTGAATACGGTGAGGTCTACTTCCAGTTGGAGTGAGCTATGCCTAGTTTTTCGATACAAAATTACGGAGAAGATTACGTCAACATCCGCGTGAGTCCGTCATCTCCCTACACTGCTTACCGGGTTTTTATCCGGTATGCAGACGACCCGGATTCAAAGGTGTACGACGAATGGTGGTACCCGTTTTCCTCGACGTTCGACGCATATGTGGACGGGCTGGAACCGGACACGGAATATCTGGTAAACGTCGATTACAACACAAGCCCCGTAGCAGCGGGGAACTGGCTGGGCGCACAGTATTTCACCACGGAAGGAAGCGGCGGCGGAGGCGGTGGCGGGACATACTACGTGACCCTCCGATTCTCCGCAAACGGCGGCAGCGGCGCACCAAGTACCATTGAGGGGGAGACAGAAAACGACGACCAGTACGTGGAGCTGAGAATCCCGTGGGATGAACCCACATGGGACGGCTATACCTTCCTGGGCTGGGCGTTGGACGATTCTAGCGCCACAAGACCGGAGTATTACCCAGGGGACTATATCACACTGTGGGGATCTGAGGAAGGCGAAACATACCGCTTATACGCTGTCTGGGAGGAGGAAGAAACCTCCGGCGGCGCATGGGTGTGGGACGGCGCATGGTACACCGCAACTCCGTGGGTATATGACGGGGCGTGGACTACATCGTCCGCATGGGTATGGAACGGATCGTGGAGACAAGGAGTGTAAATGGACATTAAAAAAGAGCTGAATGAGGCGCTTACCATGCTGGGGGCAATTATGGTCTCCGGCGACGCTGTGGACTTTATGGCGGCGGCGAAATCCAAAATCCGGCAGGTGGTCAAATCCCTGGACGAAAAGCCGCCCGCACCCCCGAAAATCCCCCCGGCAAAGAGGTGATTAG
>ERZ1090881.630-NODE-634-length-16651-cov-95.633948_pt1 | contig 16651 bp, 21 predicted proteins | sample MGYA00478470_ERZ1090881 | MGnify/ENA primary metagenome ERZ1090881 (study PRJEB33644, sample SAMEA5815736) | chicken gut metagenome | biome: Chicken; feature: Gastrointestinal Tract; material: Caecum | place: Ireland | collected 2019-01-01 | study: A study of the...
TACTTTGGCGCAAACACTATATGATACTTGCAATTCCATTGCGTATGTGCTAATTATCCTTGGGGATTTTTGTCCCCAAGGAAATTTTTTGCTACTGCGGTATATTCACCGCGCCTACCAATTTATAGATAATCTTTACTTCCTGTACTCTTTGTCCGTCTATCCTCTCAGGTCGTCCAATGTAAATCTTATCTATAAAACTATTCAGAATTTCGGGCGTCAGTTCCTTTACATCGGTATAACTTCGTACCAATGAAATGAACTTTGCAAGACTGCTGTCACTTTCCTCTTTTGCTGCAAGACTCAACTTCAATGCTTCTGTTTTTTGTTTCAGCTCTGCTTGTTCGGTTTCGTAATTCTTGGCAAGAAGTTCAAACCGCTCTTCAGGCATTCTGCCGCAGACTTTTTCTTCATAGAGTTTTACAATAATTCTCTCTATTTCTGAAAGCCTATTTTCTGCCTTCTTCAGTTCACTTTTTCCCATCAATTGCAGCCTTGCACTTTCTTTCACGGAACATTTCCGAAACTCCTCAACGAATTCCTGCTCATACTGTTTGATATAGGCGCAGACCTTGCGAATATCCTGTAAGACAATCTGATCAAGAGCGCTTACCTTAATGGCGTGTTCGGTACAAAGATTTTTCTTCTTTTTACGGTATGTCGAACAAATAAAGGCGTCCTTTCTTCTGTCTTCCTTTCTGCGGCGAATCGTCATCCTTCCGCCGCAATCCGCACAATATAAAAGCCCGGAAAAGATATTGACTTCATTGAACTTCGTATATGCTCGCTTTGTCCCTCGCATCTTCTGTACTGTTTCAAAGGTTTCTTTATCGATGATCGCCTCTTGTGTTCCCTCAAAGACAGCCCAATCTTCCTTACTTTGTATCCATTGTTTCTTGTTCTTAAACGATTTGCGCTTTGTCTTGAAATTTACCGTACTGCCCGTGTACTCATAATTGGAAAGAATATACTCTACGGAAATTCTGCTCCATATCTCAGGATAGGTTGCCGCCTTGTAATGTTTGATCCCTCTGTTTTCGGCATACAGTTTGGGAGTTTCTATCCCCTCCGCAGTGAGCATTCTTGCAATACCGCCCATAGTGTTTCCGTCAAGATACAATCGATATATCTTCCTGACGATTTGTGCGGCATCTTCGTCTATGATCCACTTCTCTTTATCGTTCGGATCCTTCTTATACCCAAACGGAGGAATGACACTTAAATGCTTACCCGAATTTCCCTTTGCATTGAGGACGCTGCGGATCTTTTTACTCGTATCCTTTGCATACCACTCATTTATGATATTCCGAAAAGGAGTAAAATCATTGTCTGCCTGATTTTCACTGTCTACGTTGTCATTGACCGCTATAAAGCGTATATCCATCTGCGGCAGCATAATTTCGGTATAATACCCGACCATGATATAATCTCTGCCGAAACGAGACATATCTTTAACAATGATCGTACCTACAAGTCCATTGTTCACATCGTCCATCATTCTCAGAAAATCAGGGCGATTGAAGTTTGTTCCGCTGTAGCCGTCATCTACGTAGAACCTCGTATTCCCAAGTCCGCGCTTTTCCGCATAAGCCGATAAGATTTCTTTTTGGTGTACGATACTGTTGCTATCCCCACTGAGTTCATCGTCACGGCTAAGACGACAGTAAAGCGCTGTTATCTTCTCACCTCCGTTATTTTTATTTCTTATTGCTACCGTTTGTGTTCCTAACATACTTTATTTACCTCCGTCAGGTCCCAAACAGCAAATTCGTTCTCTGTTGTTATGTATCAACCGACGTATCGCATCGTAAGGTGTTTGCGTTGCAAAATTGTTTTCCTCCGCAACTACCCTGTAAGTCACTCCGTCGATCATCACTACTTCCATTCTGTTCTTTTTATTTTCTTGTCCTTCCAAATCTCCTTTTTAATTTTGTGTTTTACGTAGGTCGCAGCGCGTGGGATTTTTATCTTTTTTTCACGCCGTCAAAGGCTCTTACATTATTCTCTTATTTACCGACTACTCTCCGTTACGCCGCAGTTCCTTTACCTTCTCTTAACTTATCCTAAACTTCCGCACTTCATCACGGAAAGATGAATGCGGTTTGCCCTATCACACAATTTTCCCCTTTCTTTTTTCCCGATATTACGGGTGTGTTAAGCACTTAATGTGTTCCGTGTCGTCACGGCAAACTTTGCTCTATGCCGTCCGCAAAGGCAGACGGCAATCTTGCGCCGTTGCCGCTCCTCTTCGCAAAAAGTTCTTCGATACTTTTTGCGAGTCATTGGTTATTTTTTATGAGCTCATAGGCAGTTTTAATGAAATCCACCTTGCTCATGTTGCGTTCCTTCAAAAACGCATTGATCTCGTCAAAAAGCTCCCGCGGGATCATTGTCTGAAAATTACCGCTCGCTGCTTGACGCTTTTCTCTGTTTCTTTCTTCGTATTTCCGATTTGCTACTCTCTGCGGAGTATCTTCTTTTCTTGTTACCATAATAACCTTCCGAAAATGATTATCGTATATATACCACATTATACAACCTCATTTCCCTTTAGTCAAGCATAACAAAGAAACTTTACTCCTTACAGTAGTTGTATCGGTTTGCTCTCGCTTCCTGCGCTTCTTGACGTTCGCGTTCTGCCTCCATTTCCTCTTCGATCTCTTGCAGGCGGTTGATATAGTCCCGGCTCAAATACTCACTATCCTCTCCGAAAGATGCCAAAAAACCGCCAATGAGCTTACCCACCTTTCGATGCGAAATGGCAAGGTTTCGTTTCAGGCGATTGTCATTGACCTTGTGCCTATACTTCCGCTCAAAAATTTCTGGTTTAATATTCTTGATTGCACGCAATACGATGTTGCCTTGCCGCCTTTTATAATCTTCTTCCAGTTCTTGTATGAGCGTTATGTTCTGCGGATCAATGAAATAATGGTTGCCGCTCTTTGTCGGTTCGCAAAATTCGTCTATCTTACGCTGCAAACCCGAAAGTCGTTCATAAAATTTTCTATCTGCTTTCCTTGCCCGTTTATCAAAAAGCATGAGTCGATTTACTGTTTTATCGATCTGCTCCCGATACGGCAACATATCCTTTTTACTATAGAAAAAACTCGCGTCCTTCGGTATCGTTTTAGCAAGCGCGATCAATTCCTTCCTCACCTCATATTCGCTTACAATACTCTTGGGAAAGGTTATCCTTTTCAATTCCCGCAAAGCCTCGTTCCGCGTCATATACGTCTTGTCCGTCCTTTCATCTATAAAAGCGTTCAGCCGAACGTGCATAAGGTCTATCACCGCTTTCTCAATTTTTCCCTTGTGGCGGTACTCCAACTCTCTTTTTCTGTACTTGCACTTCGGCTCTTTCTCGGCAAACCAAAAATGTATATGCAGATGATGCGGCTTATCCTTGTGCAGTGAACATATCAAATCCATATTCTTCGGATCAAGCCCCATATCCCGAAAGAATTCTCCGAACGTTCGCTTTACAAGTCGCATACATTTTTCAGGCATATCGATTTTGCGGCTCATCTCCTCGTTAAGAGAGATAAACCCGTGCCACAATATCTTGTCCGCCTTTGAACGCTCCTGTATTTCTTTGAGTTCCTCTTTCGAGATGAATCCGTCGCCGTTGAACACACCTGTGGATTTTTCAAAGTACGAAATCATGTCGCGCATTTCCGACTTGGAATTCTCGCCGTTCAGCTTGCGGTCGGCGGTCATATACTTGTAAATGTTGTTGCCGCCGTCTCGCATCTCATAATAAGGGCGTTCCCGTTCAAACTTCTTGCGTTCTTCTGGCGTTGCGTTACTCTTTAACTTCCACGGCGTATATGTAATGTTAAATATGATCGGTTGATTACTTATGACTTTTCCTCCTTTTGTTTCATTTTTACATGTCAATTTGCTTTTTATTTGCCGCAGGCAAACCGATGGCGGGTTTCCCGCATCGGAAAGCAAAAACGCAAAGTGCAACAGCAAAATGCGTTTTTCTTATCCTGCTTGCGGTTTTTGGACAAATCATCCCACCTCCCCGGTTGTTTTTGCTTGACCTCTTTGCACGTATTTCTGCTCGTAGTTCCTCGCTAAGTAGTAGATATTCCGCACCTTGTTCAGCCCTTCGTCCTCTTCAAACTTTGCGGCAACGTCAGCCCAATCGAGGTCGGTTATATACCTTTCGCTTGCACCGTACAGGTTGCCTTGAATGTCGGGATAAGTACTTCTGAACTGCTCATAAGTCATACTTTCTTTCGGCTTAGACAGTTCTTCAACGGACGTTATCTGCGGCATATCTGGGTGAGTAACAGGTTGCTTGTCCGTTTCCTGCTCTGCCCGTTCTTTAATCTTAGTTACGCCGCATTTTGCCTTACCTCCCCTGCTTCCGCAGGACTTTCGCTTCTTGGAAATATCCATTTTCAGCTTGCAGAGATTGTAATATCCCTGTATCTCTTTGTCCTTGAACTGCACCTCTTCTCCGCGGAACATATACGCACAGATCGCCTTGACAAATGCACCCAAATCACCACCTTTCAATAATTTCATCGCATCGAAATACGTTTCGTTAAACGTGAAGTATTCCGAGCGCAGGTTGAACTTCTTTAACGATTTACCGCTGCTCTCTGCCTCCTTGACCTCTGCAAGCATGTCCGAAATGTTGTTCCAATAAAAGCGTTCCTTGCCTGAAAGCTCCTCTTTGGGCTGCTTGTCCTCAAACTCGTACTCGCATATCCGCATTGCGAACTTGCCCGCATCCGTATCGTTCATTCCGTCTAAAATGTCCGAATACAGCTTGTAAAATGTAAATTGTTTCAATAATTACCTCCTAGTTTTTTATAATTTTTTGTTTCCTTTGTTGGCTATCTTACACTCATATATATCATCACCTCCTTGTGATTTCTTATCTTTACCCACACGCGAAGGCGCAGGGATGATTTGCTGCACTTAATAGTTGCCCTCACTTTAACAAGGACACGAGATTGCAAAAGTTCACGGTCTGGATAAAATTTTCTTTTAGTTTTCATCTTCGTACAAATCCTTCTATATTAACAAGGACATGAGATTAGCAAATGTGACGGTCTGCAAGAAATATTTCATTCAAATTTCATCCCGATTGATTAGTAGCTCTCACTCACTTATTAGAGAAAAATTGGGCAAACTACACCCACTTGGGGGAAAGATTGTATAATTTGTACAATTCAGCTCCTCATTTATCGGGGAAAAATCATTGATTGTTTTTTTAAAAATCTTGTGCATCTTGACCATAAGCCGGCGATGCCTCCATATATCCAAGGACACAAGATTTCAAAAGTTCGGGGTGCGCATAGAATTTTCTTGTGTATAACCACTCACTTAATAGCCACGGTACGAGGCATTTTTCAACGGGTAAATCAAAAATTTTTTCGCTTAATGAGGGAAGTGTTATAGCATCGCATAAAAGTCCCCTCACTATATAAAGGACACTTTTTCGATGTCAGTACGTGGTTTTGCTAAAAGTTTTATACTTTTTTAAAATCCCTACATATAAACAAGGACATGAGATTTCAAAATATAGACGCTTACGAAGATATTTTTGCGGTCAAAAAAGTGATTGTGGGCCTTTGTAAAAAAGTCCCCCTCATAATTACCCGACAATTGAAGGCAAAAACTTTGACGTTTTTCCCAAAATTCATCTGACGACACGAAAAAGTCCCTTCACTTAATAGCCACGAAAAGCGGCGTTTTTGGGGTATACGTTTAATAATTTAACAAATATTTTTTCTGCGGGAGTGTAAAACCCTTCTCACCTAATAGCCACAGGAATGGAAAATCGGAGCCCTCTATTTTAAGATTTTTCAGAATAGCAACAAAAAACAGCTCCCTACAAGTGGTAGCCAAATAAGGAGCCGTTTTTATGCGTATGCCGATATTTTTCTGATTGAAAGCAAAAGTCAATTCAATGATTTAAGCCTGCAAGCAGCTACCCAAATTAAAAAAATCCGCCCGAACGTAAAGCTGATTTACGTCAGAGCGGAATACCCACATATCAGTGATGATTAAACAATTATGTTGACCAGCGCAACAAATAGGTCAGCGGAACAAAGCTCGCTTATGACTATGCATTATTAAAAAAGAAAACAATAATTAATCTGTATAGTGATATTTAACGCAAAGGCGGTCACCCCGAAAGAGGTGGTCGCCGTCAAGTTATTCGTCAATCTGTTCTATCAACCTTTTCTTCAAAGCCGTCGAAAATCGACTTTATGCTGTCTGCCACATCAAAATATCCCTCGTGCGTAAGACAGCTTAAAAGCACTTCGCTGTCCTTCAAAAAAGTTATGTCCGCAAAGCCGAAATATGGGTCAAATCTTTGATACGCGTCATAATGATACCTGTCAAACCGCTTGTAAGACAAAAGGTAATCTTTGAGCTTTTGCGTGGGTTTAAGGTAAATGCGAAGCACAGTCATGCCGTAATTCTGAGTTTTTTCTGTCTTTACGACTTCGTCTAAAATTTGGGCAAAACGGACATCGCACTCGTCCCCGATATGAATACCCGCTTCCGCGTGGAAACAAACGGCGTCGCACTCGGCAAAGAGGTATTCAAGTTGCAGAGCCGAAAGTTTTTTTGCCCGCTCGTCCTCCGCCATTGCCTTATTGTAATCTTCCAGATAGCCGCTGTCTATGTATTTTTGCATCGCATCTATGTGGTCATAAATGCAGTCCGAAGGCATTTCAAACTGTATTCCCTCGCTCTCCTCCCCTGCAAGGGCCTTTGTGAGGTTTATAAACGGCAGGCTTTCGGGCGACGTTCTTTTAAGGTTGTACAGCGTTGAATCCCACATAAGCTCGTTGTCCGATATGAACTGCCTGTACATTTCTGATGCCCTCTTGTACTCCTCGCTACTCTCTGCTTGTCTGTGCATTTCCTCTATTTTGCCGTAAACTTCATCCTGCATCTTCCGTCCCTTTTCCTCATCGGAAAGGGAAGGATCTTCCATGATTTTTTGCGTCATTTCCTCTTCCCATTCCCCGATATGTGCGGTATAGCTCTGCCACTTCTGCAACAGGCGTTCCTGCTCCTCCTCAAAGGCGGCGCGCCTTTGCGCGTAATCTTCCGACTCCATAAGCTCCTTAATTTCAGTCAGATGTGACAACTTTTCTGCCCCCGCTTGGCGGAATGTCTCGGCGGTGTAGGGCTTTTCTCTGTCGATTTCGTTTACCATTGTTATAGGTATCAGCTTTTCCATAATACTTTATGTTCCTTTTTACGTTTCCTCTTTCATATTATCTGCCTGCGTTGCCAATCGTTCCGTAGCGGTTTGTGCGATTTGCGGCAAAATTATATTTGCAAACGCGTCACGGTCGAAAAACTTATTACACTCTTCACAGTCTTCTCCCGCCATGTGCTTTTTCAGCGCCGCCTCAAAACATAAAAATTGGTCTTTAGGCAGCTGCGTTTGAAACCTTTTCCGCATGGCTTTCATATCCCATTCTGAACTTTCAGCGAAATCCCAGAACTGGTCGAAGCCGCCGTTGCAGACTTCGTTGTAATACCACATGAGTTGATATGCCGCGAAAAGCACTTCGTCGTTTTCAATGTCTTTTTCGTCAACATCCTCCCACCATTTGATAAATTTGTCATACGCCTTGTTTTGTCGCCACGCGGCAATATCCTCGTCGTCCAACAACCCATTATAGTATTTGTAGATTAATTCCCACAAATTGTCCGCAACGGGAACAATCTCTTCCGCATTCCTGCACAGATAAATGTACCCGTCGCCGATACTTCCGTCGCCGAGAATTTTATAGCAAAGGTAGTTACCATCGCCGTACTGTCCGATGACGCACAGACCTTGATACGAAGGGTTGCCGCGCAAGCGTTGCGTAACTTCGATTATCTGTCTTGTCGAATAGAGAAATTCGCCGTCGCCGTCAAATTCCGATAAGAAATTTACAAGGTCGTTGGGGAGAGGCGTACCGAAGTAGCTTTCCGCCGCTATAACGGCACTAAGAGATGCAGGCAAAAGTTTATAGTATGGCGTTTTGCGATCCCTTGCATATGCCTGAAAGAGTTCTGCGTATTGACTTTTAGGCTTTTTCATAAACCCGATAAGGCTTGCTATACCTGAAAAAAAGCCTACGGTGCCAACTGCTCCGCCAATGCCGATCATCACTGCCGCCCACCGCGCCTCAGTCGGTAAAAGCGCGAATATCAGCGCAAGAACAAAGCCTGCCGCGAACAGGCAAAGGTTTAACTTAATTTCGCTACGCGTTGTATTGAGCCTGTTTTTTGTGAATAGGCAGCCGACAAGTCCTGCAAGCACCGCAAGAAAGCCTGCAAGCATGACCAGTTTGTACCACAGTGGAAGGAGCGAAAAAGCCTCGATTTCGTAAAACAGCGTTTCGGAGAGTATGAGCATCACCCGCACTGTCGCCGCACCCACAAAAATCAGAAAGGAAAATAAGCTTGCCAGCAAGTGGAGTATTTGATATTTTGTAAGTTTTTTGTCCGAAATCTTTTTCACGTTCAACCTCAATAAGGACTGCAAAATTACACGGTTCAATCGTAATCGATTTCAAAATCGGTGTAGTAAAACATATCTACAAGTTCCCGTGAAGATTTATAATATAGCTTCCCGTTTTATAATATAGCTTCCCGTCCTGAGAGAAGAATGTTTCATTTTCATCGCTGCACGTTATATAAAACCGCGGCAGGTACAGCGCGATGAAGTCATCTTCACGGTAATAAACAGCCGATGGGTCTTTGACAACGTAAACAGCCATGACACATTTGACATCTACACCATCAATATCGTTTACTTTTGCCCCGATAGACAGATGAAAGTCGACATTTTCAATGTTCAGTCCCGTGTATTCGCCGTTTTCATTTTGAATTACAGACTGTAAAGAGACATTTTCAGATATTAAACTTTCTGTACGGTAAATGACATCAAAACCAACAGGTACGCCTATATCGAACGCGCCGCCGAACGCAGTGACGGCACAGCCTTCATATTCGTCGGGGATGACGATTGTTGTGTTGTTTGCATCCCCATCCCAAAAGTACACTCCGACAAAAGCGTCCTTTTTAGATTTGCTTATATATAATTCCAACCCGTCTATTTCACCGACAGAATGATAACATCCCGAAAGCGCAATGAGTGCCGTTGCCGCAACGGCTATCAGGGTAAGTGTACGCTTCATACTTTTCCTCCGAATTTATATGTTAGTAAATCAAATCAGACATGACAAAAAATCGGCTGTGTGGGGCTTTCCTCTGTCGATTTCATTTACCATTGTTATAGGTATCAGCTTTTCCATAGTTCCTCACCCTATTTCATCCACTTCATGCGTCTTGCCGATATTTATGCCCGGCGTCCACAAACCGTCGCCCCTATAAGTATATTGCGGATAATTCGGGTCGTCCGTCGCTTTGATTATATAGAACGACTCTATTCCAATGTTGCTACTATCGCCCGTGTCCTTAGCGCACCAGTAGAACGCCATTCGGTATATTGCCTCATCTGTCTTCACGTCGTAGGACATGTTGTACCACTTTCTCTCTATGCCGCTGTCCTTGTCCTCTTCCACACCTGTCGAGTGACGTTCGACAGAGATATACGCGCCGTCGTAGTATAAAAGCAGCTCTTCAATGCTCTCGTCAAAATTCGATATTTCGACTATTTTGTTCTGGGCAAACAGAGATTTTATCCCCTCGCTGTCTTCATTTCGAAGGCAATCGACGAACGATTGCAATTTATTGTCCGCATCTTCATTGTCGGACGGTTCAAACAAACCATCAAAAATTGCGCAACCACCCATAAACATTGTCATTGCCGCTACGAATATTGCAACAACTAAAGCAAATACTTTTTTCATTTTAATTACCCATCAATGTCGCCTTTAAATTCACCAACAGCATTTTCGCCCGTGTCGGTATCGGCGCAGGCCTTTTCACGCAGGGCCTTTTGTCTGTCTATTTCATTTTCAATGGGAATGACCTTTTTGCGCAAATCTTTTACAAACTTATTGTTGATGACGGCAACTATTATAATGGGCACGAACGCTAAAAGCGACCACAAATCATGCGGAAACAATATGGCAAGCACCCAACCGAGCGCAATGCAAACGGCAAGACTTATAAACAATATTTTAAGATTGCGCTTATGAAATTTATCATTGAGATTATACCATTCAAGGTGTTTTGCGTATTCTCTCTTGCTTTCAAGCTCCTTTTTTTGCTCGCTTTCGATTGCTTTGAGTTTGCCGCCCATGCAGACAGACAAAAGCGAAGTGCCACCAAACAACAGCGTAAACACCACCGGCATAAGATAGCCCTGCAAATAAAACCGCAAAAAGACGGTCAGCGCAACAATACTCATAACAACAAATATTACGCTTGCAGCGGTTAAAATCTTTGTGCGCCTCTTGCGCTCGGCGTGCGCTCTCTCGCGTAAAGTTTCGTCGGGAAACAGATATGTATACATCTTATCTATCTGAATGTTCATGTCCGACTGAATGTCGTAGACACTCTTTCTGCCCTGCGCCCTGTCTATTGCCGCCGCTTCCGACGCCGTCTGTTGCTCTATCGCCTTGCCCTTCTGTTGCTTTAATACGGCGTTTATTAAGTACGCAAAGAACAGCGTCAGCACGCCCGCAAGAAGCACCAATGTGCCGACAGAGCCGAATACGCCCATTTCCTCGCCGTCGGGGTTTTTAATTGCCTCGACAGCAATCAATGCAATGAATACGACAGCGCATATGCCGAAGACAAGCCATGCCCACCACAGTTTTCTGAAAGTAGACTTTTTGTCTTGAACCACCTTCTGCCTATACGATGCAACTTCGGGCATTTCGTCAGAACGTGCGGGGCGGTTGAGTATTTCGCGGTACGCCCTTTTAAATGAAAGCCATAAAATAAGCGCGACTATGCCCGATATAACCCACGTGCACAATAATGCGGTAACGATATATAACGCCAAACTTTCATTCAGGTAATTTTCAAGGGCAATCATGCCGACCAATGCTGCCGCGCACAAAACATAAAAGACAATCAAGGCAATAATCTTTGCCGCATACTTTTTATACAGCGAGCGGCGTTCACCCTCGTCGCTTATCGCCCTTGCATACTTTGCAAACCGTCTTTCAAACATTTTTCATCTTCTCCAATAAAAAACAATGAGGCTCGACCTCGCTGTTATTATAATATATCCGCTATAAATTGCACAAGCATCAAAACCTAACATTGTGTCAACAAAATCGAACATTCACCTTTTTCTTGCTTTTATAAGTGATATTACAAGTAAAACAACAGACACAACAACGATAACTGAAACAATAATTATTAACCACAAAAGCACGTCTGGAGCAAAACGGATAGCAGTTACCGTCTCATACCCACCGTCAGGGATATTGACCACCATTAAGCAGACAAGCACAATCAAACATAACAAAAATAAGGCTAAAAGCGTCGCGGCAACTATTACAACTTTGTTTTTACCCTTCTTTTTTGTCTGTAAATTATCACTTTTAGACTCTCCATCCGCTCTATCGTGATTATCAATTTGATTGCTCTGCCCTTGTTCTGTCGCCGGTTCTGTACTATCAAAAAGTAAATAATCGGAGGAAACGTTAAATATTTTGCATAGCACCTTTAATTTATCTGCTTTGGGAATCAGAGAATTCGACTCCCATAGCGATACAGTTTGGCGTGTAACATCAACCCTATACGCAAGTTCTTCCTGCGAATACCCCGATTGCTTACGCAACAAATGCAATTTTTCACCCAATGTATCCATAAACTCACCTTACATTTAGCATCTCGTCAAAATGCGTTAATTGTTCCCGCATAAAACGTAAAACTCGTCCGCAAAGCCTTCGGCGGAGTCGCCGATAAAATAACTTGATAAGCGTACATTATATTTTTTATACAGCGAGCGGCGTTCGCCCTCGTCGCTTACCGCCCTTGCATTCTTTGCAAACCATCTTTCAAACATCTATGTATTCTCTCCCTATTGGTTTTTTATCTGTGATATGCAATGCCGCGATTGATAATTTTTCCGTTGTAAAAGGTAAGTATCTTTTCCGACGCTTTATCGGCTAACTTTTGTACTATGCTAAAATCGGTAAATTCCCCTCCGCCTAGGTTTATTAAGATATTTCTCTCATCCCGAAAAACCGGTAAAATATCTTCAAGGGAAAAGCCTGACGGCTTAAACACCGAAAAGTATAAAAACAGGTCGCGCGCCGAATAGGGTCGGGCACGGAATGTCGTTAAAGGATAACAGGAAACCAAATCGGGGTCGTAGGCGGTGTGTTGCATATCTCCGACATAAAAGCCCACGGCAGCTATCTCGTTCCACGGCAAAAATTTGCACTGCCTGCGGAATATACCGCGACGAAGCGCAACTCCGTTGCTATCCAGAACTATCTGAGACCAATATCTGTTTATAACTTTTTTCATAATCAAATTTCCTGACGTTTATAATATTGCCGCAACAATTATGACGGCGGCAACCGCAGCCAGCATAAGCGCGAGAAACACCCACCACATTGCGCGAGCAACATTTATTCTACTCAAATTCATCCGTCATTTGTATTCTTTACCATTATCGCAAAACATACAACCGATACACACATTATAAGGGCGAACAAGCTAAGGCATATCCAACACCAGACGTCTTTTGCCATTCCCCTGAAAATAAATTGCGCCGCAATGTATTTTCGTACACCCAATTCTTTATCGTTACAATTATTTGTATCCTTATTTACGTTTACGAATAATTGATTTTTTTTCTAATAACCAGCGGCTGAATTTTTTTGAACTATTTATAGCGGTAAATATAATCATAGTAATACCTAACACGATTAAAAGTATCGCGCCCGATAAGATTGTCGCCAGCAACGACGTCGGATAATTATGAAATGACTGCGATGCGGCAAAATAAGTAGTAATACCTATACCAATACCGGCAATCGTAGCGTAAACCCACATAAGAAAGCCAAGCAGCTTATTTTCTCCGTTCCACTCAAAAGCATAATCCCATTTTTCACCGAATGAAAGCGATTTGTAAAAACGAATAGAACTATCTTGTTGAGTATCAATAAAATCATTAGGTGTTTTTTCAAGTTCGTGGCATATAACCGACAACATTTCCAACGAAGGTTGCGTCGAATTATTTTCCCAGCGCGAAATTGCTTGTCGTGTAACATAAAGTTTTTGTGCAAGTTCCTCTTGCGAAAGATTTTTTTCCTTTCTTGCAATAGCCAATTTTTCTCCGAATGTCATAGTGCACTCCTTTGCAAGAATTATATTATACCGTGCAAGTTTAAGTCAACCGCATTAAATGTTTTTATTACGCAACAATTTGTTGCACGGTAATAGACGCATTCATTTATAAAGTGATGATTTACGACGATAAAATGAAAATTTTGTTTCACCTTAAAGGCGGTCAATAGGGTGAATCACTGTTAAATCTCATTTTTACGGATTATCCCGACGGAAACGGCGACGACGAACAGCGCGAACAACCACCAAAAACGCGAAAGCCAAATATTTTTTTGCACGAAGATTATTTCATCTTGCTCTGTAAAACTGTATTCTTTTCCGCTTTTCAACTTTTTTCCGTGCAAGGTTGCAATATATCTGTCATTGCCTTGATATTTTATAAAAAACTGCATATTCTCACTCATCCGTCCTTTGTATTCTTTACCATTATCGCAAAACATACAACCGATACACACATTATAAGGGCGAACAAGCTAAGGCATATCCAACACCAGACGTCTTTTGCCATTCCCCTGAAAATAAACTGCGCCACAATGTATGCAAGCAATTTCGCCGCAAAATCTATATAGTTCCACGGTTTAAAATTTACCGTCCCTCTGCCCTTTGAAAGTATTTCGGTCGAGCAAGCCAACAATATAAAGGGCAGAAAGACAAGCACGACGTCCCAATTCAATATTTCCTGCTTATCCTTGAGGTAAAAAATAGCCAATATGCAGGCGGCGTAATAGAGTAAGCCGAATATTGCCGCCCGAACCAATTTACCGCAATTACTTTTCATTGTTTTGCTCTGCCCGCCTTATCTTTTCCGCATTATACGCTTTCGCCACTTTTTTGCCCGTCCCGACATGATAGCCCATGACGACGAATACAAAAATCATATACAGCGGCTGAATGTATATGTTGAACGGGTAATAGGTAAAGACGCCGCCCTCGTCTTTTACCAAAAACGCCGTGCCGATTGCAAACGCAATGCAGGCAATATAGGCTATCGTCTCAAAGAGCAGGCGTTTTTTTGTTGCATACTGACTATGTCTCGCCAAAAACAGCGTGCGCGTAATAAAACACGGCGCAATTATCGCGCCTGATATCACTTCCATTACAATAACCCCTGCCCAGACATATCCGAAAAGAATTGTTATAAGACAGAATGCAGGAAAGAGCAAAAAGCAAACGACCATAGGCGTACAGATGAACAGCGTTTGACGGAATTCTTTATCGGTCATAAGAGTTCTCCGACAATCTTGCAATTATGTTAACACATACATAATTAACCACGCGCCCTTAATTTCCCCTCAGTCTTCTGCAACATTTTACAATTGCCGCCTTTTCGGTTACATAGTAATCCACGCACATATAGATAATGTGAAGTACCAAAATTGCAAGACTTATAAAGAAAAATTCGTGCCGATATATTAAGCCCTTATCGCCTATGTATATCCACACATTAAACGCAGATTGCAAAGTTGCCGCAATAATGAACATTATGTGAATGGCCAGCTCTATCCAAAAATATTTTGTAATATTTAAATTAGGCTCGGCTTTGTAGCATTTATATCTGTTGCAGTACGAAATGCAGAATAAAAATACAAACAACCCTTCAATCAGGTAATTTACAAACAGTAAATGAGGGGTAAACCCGACAATTAAAATTATCCCTTCCAACACCCAAGCCGCCATAAAAGGCGCGCCTATCCACGGAAGTATTTTTTGCGGATTTTTAATTTCAATTTCTTTTTTTATAATCATAATAAATTATAATTTATGCAAAAGTATATTTTATTTCGTGATCACCGACAGGTAGTGTGTATATGCTTTCTCTTGTATCATCACTTTGAATGATATTCAACGCGCCGTAGGTCATATATCCGTGTCCGTCAATTTTATAGAGCTTTTCAACTATAATCTTGCCTTTATTAAACAGATTTCCTTTATCAATTTCAATATTTATCACATAAAAATCTTTATAGTAGTTTTCGTCAATTTGTTGGCTTGTTTTATTTATCACATATTTGTTAATCGTTAAATTAGTACGCCAGAATTCTTGATAAGGTTCAAAATCATAAACCCCATACAGATAATAAAGCCCGTCCTGTTCTTTTATAGTTCCGTTTTCGTCAAAAACATCATTATCTTGTACTGTTGGCATATCATTTTCATCCACTTCATAAAGTAACATTCCAACAGCACGAAATTCATAATATACAGGCGTTATTTTTGTATCTTTTGAACAAGAAAATACGGTTTCCGAGTAATAATTATCTCCGTCTTTGTAAAGAGTATCATTTAAATTCCAGTAGGCGAGCGTTTGTCCGTTTTCGTTCTTATTTTGAATAACGTCTATCGACGTTACAATTTTAAACGGCTCATTTTTAAGCAAATTATAATATACAAATCCGTTATCTTTTTGCTCTCCGTTTACGGTATCAGCATTGAATAAGTCTTCGTTGAACAAAGAAGAACCAGAAAGTTCATCATTCTCGTAGATAATATTATATCCCTGTGGTAAAGAAACGACACAATGAGCTTCGTCTGTAATAAAATCCGAACTACTGGTACTGTCATTGCTGTCGCAGGCGGCAAGCGGTAAACAACAAAAAATAGCGACAACTATTATAAAATAAATCTTCTTCATTTAACTTACCTCTGTTTAAATAATCGTTTTTCGCGTCAAGATATATCCTTATCTTCGTTCACCTTTTGCTTTTTAAGCTTTCTTAATTTCGTTGAATGAATTATGCACGAAAGGGCGCAAAATACTCCGACGACCGCTAAAACGATTGTCAATACCAAATACAATACCCCCAACCATTCTGGATGAGTCGTAAAAGTGTTAAGTAATACAACCGTTGACATTGCACAGCAGCATGTTGAAATCAAATTTAATATGCCAACGGCTTTCCAGAATCTTTCGCTTTGTTCCTGTATTGTTATCTGTTTTTTCATTATTTTCCTTCATTGACAGTCGGCTTTGGCATTATTTTACCATATTTTCTGATACAATTCAACTGCTCGGTTAAAATTGACCCACATCTCTTTACAATCATAGAAATAGAGGGCGTTCTGTTTTGGAACACCCCCCTTACTACACTTAACGAATTTGCTATTCAGTTTCCTATTTTTTATAATTCCCCAAGGATATTTACCTTGTGATAATATTTTATTGTCATTAGAATTCATTTCTTTTGTCCTCCGTTTTGTTCCTGTTTTTGCAACTGGCAGGTCGCACTTATATTCTAACAAAACGGAGTTTCCTTTTCAATACCACATCGGCAATAGCCTATTCCTGAACCCCCGGACTATCCGGGGGTTTTCTTTATACAAAAAAAGCGCCTCGGCTTTGAAGTGAACCCCAAAGTTTGGACATAAATTTAATTAAATCATTTGGTAATGA
>ERZ1090881.634-NODE-638-length-16550-cov-16.249894_pt1 | contig 16550 bp, 15 predicted proteins | sample MGYA00478470_ERZ1090881 | MGnify/ENA primary metagenome ERZ1090881 (study PRJEB33644, sample SAMEA5815736) | chicken gut metagenome | biome: Chicken; feature: Gastrointestinal Tract; material: Caecum | place: Ireland | collected 2019-01-01 | study: A study of the...
CCGCGGGGGGGGCCGCACACGAAATAGCCTTATTATTTTAAAATCCTCTACCCGGCCGGGGGGGCGGGGTGGGAGGGCCCCCGCTTTTCTGTTTTGGTACAAATCTGAAGGGTACGTCACCCGTTTTTCCGCATCGAACTCACAATGTGGCGGGCGTACAGCCGCGCGACGTTGATGCCCGTCACGCGCTCAAAGGTGCCGAAAAAGGCGTTGGAGTTGACCTCGCATACCTCGAAGCCGTCTTTGCCGAATAACAGGTCTACCCCGCAAAAATCCAGTCCGAGGGCATCTGCGACCTTCTCACAGAGGGCGGCGGTGGCGGTATCGAGCGGATATTGTTCTCCCCTGCCGCCCAGCTCGGCGTTGGAGCGGAAGTCGGTCTCCGAGACGCGGCGCATGGCTGCGATCGCGCGCCCGCCCACGACGAGCACTCTGAGGTCTTTGCCCGTGCTCTCCGCGACGAACTTCTGAAAGAGGTGCGGGCGCAGTTTGAGCTTTTCCGCAATGGAGGTAAGCTGCGCGCGGTCTCTAGCGAGGTATACCCCCTTGCCGAGCGACCCGTAGCACTCCTTGACGACGACGGGATAGCCGAGCACGCGCTCCACCTTGTCAAGAAGCGCCGCGGAAACGGGCGCACCCGGGGTATAGCACAGCGGCGCGGCGAGCGTTGCGGGCATGCGCACGACGCCCGCGAGCGCCATGTGCGTACGCATCTTGTCGTCGCAGACCTCCACCGCCTGCGCGCGGTTGAAAAGGCGCATGCCCGCGCCCTCTAAAAGGCGCGGAACATACTTATCCTTATCCAGATAGACGCAGAAATCATATTCTGCGACGTCCGCTTTGATGCCGCCGTCCAGATACGCGGGGCAGAAATCGTTGCGCTTCAAATCTGCCGCAACGCCCAGTTCCGCCAGCTCTTCCTGCAGACGGCGAGGCTGATAGAGTTCGTGCTCGCTGTGCGTGTACGCATTGACGAGAATGAGTCCCTTCATTCCGTTCTCCTTTTTCGCTCGTTTTTCAGGGTACGTTATAGTGTAAGGGAAAAATACGAAGCACGCCTTTGGCGGTATCTTTTTGGCGTCTTATTGCTCATCTTCCTTGCAATACCCCGGTATTGCGGCGTCATCGCGTCGCGGCAAGGCGCATTTTGCGAAAGTTCGGCTTACGCCAAACATTGCGCTTGAATCGCCTGCCGCTCCTCTTTCTCAAAATTCTTCATAAAGAATTTTGAGAAGAAGCTGAGGTACTCGCCAAAGGTGCATAGCAATCAAAAGCGGCAAGACGGGCGTCCCAGACGCGGCGAAGCCCGCAGGGCGTGCCCGGTGGCACGGTCAAGGGCTTCAACAATGCGATCCCCGGTTTCCGCTTTTGATCGGGTTCGTATTACTCCCTTACACTATGCCGTCTTTTGTGCATCCTGCTGTTCGGTGCGCAGGAACAGCCCGTTGTCGCCGCAATCAAGCACGATCTTCGAGCCTGCTTCGGGATTTTCCTTGACGATATACTTTGCAAGCAGCGTCTCCGCACGCGACTGGATGAACCGCTTCAACGGTCTTGCGCCGAACATGGGGTCGTAGCCGTTGTCCGAAATGAACCCGACCGCGCGGGGCGTGACCTCGAGTGTGAGATTTTCCTGCGCAAGGCGCTTCTTGAGACGCTCCAGCAAAATTTCGACGATCTTGTCGATATTCTCGCGCGTGAGCGGCTTGAACATGATGATTTCGTCCAGACGATTCAAAAACTCGGGGCGGAAGGAGCGCTTCAGAAGCTCCGCCACCTGCTCGCGGGCGCGGGGGCTGATCTCGCCGTCCTCGATGCCGTCCATGATGATATCCGAGCCGAGGTTGGAAGTCAGGATGATGATGGTGTTCTTGAAGTCCACCGTCCTGCCCTGCGAATCGGTCACCCTGCCGTCGTCGAGAATTTGCAGCAGGATATTGAACACGTCGGGATGCGCCTTTTCGATCTCGTCGAACAGCACGATGGAGTAGGGCTTGCGGCGCACCGCCTCGGTGAGCGCACCGCCCTCCTCATAGCCGACGTATCCCGGAGGCGCGCCGATGAGACGGGAGACGGAGAACTTCTCCATGTACTCCGACATATCGATACGCACGATATTCTTTTCGTCGTCAAAGAGGTTTTCGGCGAGCGACTTTGCAAGCTCCGTCTTGCCCACGCCCGTCGGGCCCAGGAACAGGAAGGAACCGATGGGACGGTTTGGATCGGAGATGCCTGCCCGCGAACGAAGGATGGCTTCCGAAACCTTGGTGACCGCCTCGTTCTGCCCGACGACACGCTTATGCAGATCGTCCTCGAGGCGCAAGATCTTTTCGCGCTCCCCTTCCTTGAGTTTGGCGACGGGGATGCCCGTCCAGCGCGCGACAATGCGGTTGATCTCCTCCTCGGTGACCTCGTCCTGCAAAAGCGCGTCCTTGCGATCGTTGACGCTGGACTTCGCCTGCTCGAGCTTCTTCTGAAGATCGACAAGTGTGCCGTATTTGAGGCGGGACGCCTCCTCGTACTTGCCGACGTTCATCAGCGATTCGATCTTGCCGTTGACGTCGTCGATCTGCGCCTTCAAATCCTTCTCGGCGCGGATGGCGTTCTTCTCGTCCTCCCACTTTGCCTTCATTGTGGCGAACGTCTCCTTGAGGGAGGCAAGCTCCTTTTTGAGCGCCTCCAGACGCGCCTGCGAGAGATTGTCGCTCTCCTTAGAGAGCGCCTTTTCCTCCACTTCGAGCTGCGCGATCTTACGGTTCATCGCGTCCATGTCCGCGGGCATGGAGTCGATCTCCGTGCGGATCATCGCCGCCGCCTCGTCGACGAGATCGATCGCCTTGTCGGGCAGGAACCTATCGGTGATATAGCGGTTGGAAAGCACCGCCGCCGCGACCAGTGCGTCATCGTGAATGCGCACGCCGTGGAAGATCTCAAAGCGCTCCTTGAGTCCGCGCAGGATGGAGATGGTGTCCTCGACCGACGGCTCGCCCACCATGACGGGCTGGAACCTGCGCTCCAGCGCCGCGTCCTTTTCAATGTATTTGCGGTATTCGTCCAGCGTCGTCGCGCCGATGCAATGCAGTTCGCCGCGCGCCAGGAGCGGCTTTAACAGATTGCCCGCGTCCATTGCGCCTTCCGTCTTGCCCGCGCCGACGACGGTATGCAGCTCATCGATGAACAGCAGGATGTTGCCGTTGGACTTGGTGACCTCGGCAAGCACTGCCTTCAAACGCTCCTCAAACTCGCCGCGATACTTCGCGCCCGCGATGAGCGCGCCCATATCGAGGGAGAAGAGCGTCTTGCCCTTCAAAGTCTCGGGCACGTCGCCCTTGACGATACGCTGTGCCAGTCCCTCGGCGATCGCCGTCTTGCCGACGCCCGGCTCACCGATGAGCACGGGGTTGTTTTTGGTCTTGCGCGACAGAATGCGGATGACGTTGCGGATCTCCTCATCTCGCCCGATGACGGGCTCGAGCTTGTGCTCGCGCGCCCGCTTTGTAAGGTCCGTGCCGTACTTGTCCAGCGCCTCGTAGGTGTCCTCGGGATTGTCGCTGGTCACGTTCTGATTGCCGCGCACCTGCTTCATGCCTTCCAAAAACTTGTTCTTGGTCAGACCGAAGCGGGAGAAGATGTCCTTTAATCCCCGCTCGTCGTTGTCAAACAGGCACAAAAAGAGGTGCTCGACGGAGATATAGTCGTCCTTCATGCCGGAGGCGAGCTTCTCCGCCTCGGTGAGAATGCGGTTGACGGCGCTCGTCGCGTACGGCTGGGAGCCGCCCGACGTCCGCGGGAGCCGCTCCACGGCGTCCTTGACGGCGGATGCAAGTCCGTCCGCATCCGCGCCGGCGCGCCCGACGATGCGGTAGTTCAGCCCGTCCCTGTCGAGCAGTGCGCAGGCGAGATGCAGCGCCGTCAGCTCGGGATTGCCGTATTCGGCGGCAAGGCTCTGCGCGCTCTGGATCGCCTGCAATGATTTTTGTGTGAATTTATTTGCGTCCATATCCATGCCCTCCTTGGGTGTTATAAGCAGATCAAAGGCAAGAAATCTTCTTGCAATCTAATTATACCGCACTGGGTAGCCGCTTAAACAGGAAAGTTAAGAAAAAAGAACAGACGTTCGGAAATGCCTTTGATGGGTTGCATGGTCAGGGCGCACAGCGTTCAGGTGCATTCGGCGCGCCGCCAAAACAGGCGGCGCGCCGCGCCCTCAAAATAACAAAACTTCCGCACATGCAGCATGTGCGGAAGTTTTGTCATGTCTCCATAAGGAGCAAAAAATCAGTTAATGCCTTCGTTGAGCTTGGCAAGCAGCTGTTCAAGGTCTTCCCCGTGAACGGCAACTGCCTCCGCGATGGTCTCGCCGTGCGCCATTGCACAGCCGAAGCAATGCATGCCCGCACCCTGCAGAATCTCCACCGCGTTGGGGTTGATTTCAAGACACTCGGCAATCAGCGTATTTTCCGTGATCTTAGCCATAGCCGTTTCCTCCGTTTTGATGAATTTTCAATAGTATAGCACAAACTTTTTGAAAAGGCAAGTATTTTAGAGCGCGATCAGCCAGTACACGAGCCCGACCGCCGCACCCGCCAGGACGCCGTACACGATGATGGGCCCCGCAACAATGAACATCTTTGCCGCCGTACCGTAGACATAGCCCTCCGTCTTGAATTCCACAGCGGGAGATGCGACGGAGTTGGCAAAACCCGTAATGGGCACGATGCTCCCCGCCCCCGCGTTCTTTCCGATGCGGTCATAGACGCCAAGTCCCGTCAACAGCACGCCTAAAAAGATGAGCATCGCGGAGACCGTCCCTGAGAGAATGTCCCCCGTCAGCCCGGCAAGTTCGAGCATGGAGCGGAAAAACTGTCCGACGCAGCAGATGAGCCCGCCGACAAAGAAGGCCCTGATGCAGGTCTTGACGTGCTGTGTGGGCGGGTCAAAGGTGTGCACATAGGCAATGTAGTTTTTGTTGAAATTTTCGCGCGAACGGCCTGTCACGGGCGGACCTCCTCCCTGCCCGCCTGCGGGAAGCAGGTCTCACGCTCCTCCCGCGTCTTGTTCAATGGATTGGGACGGATCTTTCTCATACCCCTATTTTGGATGCTTTGCGCAGAGATTATACGAATCCCCGCGTATTTTGACCTGCGCCATTTCTGAAACAAGACAGCGCCGCCCGCGCAGACCTGCGCGGGCGGCGCCCCTTATTCCGTCACGATGCGCGTCCAGGCGTATGCGCCGTAGGCGCCCAACAAATTGGCTGCATTGACGGCGGGATCGGAGACGTCGAGCGCCTCTCCGTTCGCCATCCAGCCGCCCGCCGCGCGGAATGTGACGCTCGTCAGCTGATCGCAGCCTGCAAACGCCCCCGCCTCAATCGTCGTCACGTTTTGTCCGATCGTGATGCTGCGTAGCGTTGCGCAGCCGGAGAACGCGTCCGCTGTGACCGTCGTCATGCCCGTACCGATGGTGATACTCGAGAGCGCGGGACAGTCCGCAAATGTGCCGGCCTCCACGACTTCCACCCCGTTGCCGAGGTTGATCGCTTGCAGGGACGAACAGCCCTTTAACACGCCGGCTTGCAGCACTTTGATGCCGCTGCCCAGCGTGATGTGGCGAAGGGATCCCCAATCGGAGAAGAAATCGTCCTCAATCGAGGTCACGCCGCCCTGGAACGTGACTGTGGAAACATCTTTGGGATACCCGGATGCACCGTCCGCAAAGATGTACAGCACCTGCGTATCCGGCACAAGGTACCAGCCGTTGCCGGAGGGAAATTCCGGATTGACCGACGCCGTCACGGGACAGCTGCATCGACCGCCGTACGGCTCATCCCACCAGACTGTCGTGCTGCCATAGGCGCTCGGCGTCACCGTGGTGATGCCCATATAATAGCTGCCATCCGTATATTCGGCGCGGTAAGAAACTTCACACGCGGTATGGGCATAGAGCGCATCGCTGAGAATGAGCCCACCTCTGACCTCTTTGCCCTCCTCTTTGGTCAGCTCCGAGCGGTTGGCATCGAGAAAGACGCTGACAACGCCGTCCTCATCGAATGTGACAGCTATGTACTGATAGACTTCCTCGCCCAGCGCCTGCTCCGGCTGCGAGGGGTCGACGGACACCTTGGAGGACGCGCCGAGCGTCTCGGCGACGCCGGGCATGCGCGCCGTCGTCAATTCCTCTTGCGATTCCTGATCTTCCTGTCCTGCCTGTTGCTGCAACAAGCGGAGATAGTTTTCACTGTAATATTCGAACGTGTTTTCCGAGCGTGCGTACGGCTCGCCGAGCACCTCGATCACGCGCTCACGGCTGTCACCGACGGCGATCTGCTCCACATGGCTGATGCGGAACTTGCTGGACATTGCGACGCACATCACGATGACCGTCGTCACAAGGAGCAGCACAAGACCGAGCGCCACCAATCCTCCGATGAGGCGGTTGCCTGCCGTGGCGCTTTTTTCCCTGCTGCGCTGGTTGTTTGACATTGGTGTTCCTCCGAAACCGAGAGCGGCTCTTTCTCTTTGGGCGACGCCCAGTATATCACATTTCAGAAAAAAGGACAAGTTTTTTATACAATATTATATAATTATTGTATCACAACTGTGCCCGTGTTTCAAGAATTTGACGCAACTTTTCCGCATTTTTTGAGTGATCGCACCTTCCAGACGCCCTTTGACTGCGTCTGCCGCGATCTTTGCTAACAATACACAATCGTATCGTTGCATCTGCGGCGGCGAAGGTAATGACCAAGGACGGGCGAGAGATGCACGCAGAGCGCGTGTCGGGGACAGACGCGCACGCATTTTAAGCAGCGGATGCAGGCGCTGTTTGCCCGTCCCTGCCGCATCGCGCCCATGGGACACGCCGCCCCGCAGACGTTACACCCCACGCAGTCCCCGCCGCGCACCAGTCTTGCGCCGATACGGCTGCGCCATGCGGGCGCAAAGTCGGAAAGAATATGCTTTTGCGTCTTGGGGAGCATGATCTCCGTACCACCCTCGGAAAGTTTGGCAAGCACGGGCGCAAGCGGCGCGCCGTCAAAGCGGTAGCCGTCGCGCGCGAGGGAATGTTCGGTCGGGACGTATGCCCCGGCGGTCACGCTGCCGGGGAAGAGTTGCTGCGCGTCGTACAGCACGTGCCCGTAGGACATGCCGCCGTACGTTGCGATGAACGCAGCGCATCCGGCTTCGGCGCGGCGCAAAAAGCCGACCACAGGAGGCGGAAGGTTTTCGCAGTAGACGGGAAAGACGATGAGCGCCCGTTCATCCCGGCACACCGTGTCCGCGCCGATGGGAATGACGCGCCCGCCCAGCCGCTCGGCACAGTACGCGGCGACCTCGGCGCTGTGTCCCGCGCCCGAAAAGCAGTAGACGTCAATCATCGTCCGCACCCGCTTCGGCGCGCATCAGGGCGCACTCTGGCAGCTCTTCCAGCGAAAAGCCGAGGCAATGCTCCATTTCGTAGACGACCTCCTCGCGCGGACGGTCGCAGCGCCTGCTCGAGAGGGAGATCTCCAGCGCGCTGAACGGGATCATCTTGCTCTCGCAGCGATAGTAGCGCACGAACTGGGTGTGATCTTTGCAGCGCTCGATGGAGCAGCTCGTGTGCAGCGCCTTCTTGCTCTCGTCGGGCGCGACCCAACCGCATTCGCGCACCAGAATGTCCTTGACGCGGTTCCAGTCGTACGTCCCGCCGCTGATCGCATCCATATCCAGATGCACAAACGCGGGAACATGACCCGTGAAGGATGAACGCCGGATCGCCCGCCTGAGGGGCGGCAGCAGTTCGGGCACGGCGTGAATCGCCTCCACGACGCTGTGCACCGGTTCACTCTGATAGCCGCTGTATTTTTTGACGAGATTGTCCCCATAGGCGAGCTGCTTCATGGTCATGAGCGCCTGGATCTGCCCCTGTCGCAGAGGCGGATGCAGCGTCAGAATCCGCCCGACATTATAAAGCGCGGTCAACAGGCGGTTGTTTGCAAAGGAATAGGCGATCTTCGGAGCGATATGGTTATAGTAGAGCCCGAGCATCTGCACCGGCTCGTTGCCCGCCATAAAGTACGGGACGCGGTTTTCCACCAGCTCGGGATAGAAGAGCAGGTATGCGAGCGACGGACAGGCGCAGGTATTGCCCGCCAGTTCATAGAGTTTGTGATATACGCGCTTTAAGTCGGCGCGGCTGACGGAGCGGGTGATGAACTCCACCCGATCAAATGCCCGTTTTGCGCCCTCGATGCTCGCCTTGGCGCTCTCGGAGATGAACGGGATCTCCCATGTAAGCGCAAGGACGCGCAGCCCCTTGACCTTGGAGAGGTAGTAGAGCAAATAGGTCGAATCCTTGCCGCCCGTATAGAAGAGCGCGACGTCAAAGCGCGATTTTTTGGAGCGCGGGATCTCGTCGATGAGGGGCAGAACGCTCTTTAACCCCTTTGTCTCCTCCTCCGTCTGACACATGGGACAGCGCCCTGCGTCGTCAAATTCCAACCCGGGGAGAATGAAGTCGTTAGCGCAGCAGGAGGTGCAGAAGCGCGCCTCCGACAGCTTTTTAGGAATTTTCCGCACTTCCGACTGCGGCACGACCTGCGTCCCGAGCAGACCGCCGAGCGCCGATTTTTCCTCTTCCGTCAGCTCCTTTGGAAGCGTTGCGACGATCGCGCGCTGCTTTTGGGAGAGCTTTACGGTGTTGCGGAACATGACGCCGCGGTTGCGCAGTCCGTAATAGTACAGTTTGTTGCCTTCGAGTTTCCATCGGCTCTGCAATGCGTACATGACATTCCTCCCTGATACATTCATTGTACCATATCAGCGCCGCGATTTCAAGACGCGACGGAAATTTACCGCCCGATTTTCAGTGACCTGTCTCAAATATATTGCATAAAAAAGGACCGCCGTAGCGGCCTTTTTTGATCATCGCGCCGTGCGGACGGCGCCGTTTTCGCATTTGTTGCCCCATGCGTCGATGAGCTCGTTTTCGCGGTAGACGCAGATGATCTCGCAGTGGTTTGCGCACTTGCCGCACTCGAAGCCGCGCGTGCGGAACGCGATATCGGCGGTGTCAAAGGAGAAGGGACGCTCCTTGCCGCTGCGCCTTGCCAGCACCGCAACGCCGAACGCGCCCATCAGGTGCCCGTTCTCGTCCACGATGACTTCATGTCCGACGGCGTCCTCGAACGCCTTTTTGACGCCGACGTTCTTGCTCACGCCGCCCTGAAAGACGATGGGCGGCATAATCTTCTTGCCCTTGCCGATATTGTTCAGGTAGTTGGCGACGACCGCCTTGCAAAGCCCTGCGATGATGTCCTCTTTCTTGTGCCCGATCTGCGCCTTGTGCACGAGGTCGCTTTCCGCAAACACCGTGCAGCGCGCCGCGATATTGGTGGGCTTTTTGGAGGTGAGCGCGATCTCGCCGAAGTCCTCCACCGAGACGCCGAGGCGGTGCGCCTGGCTGGAGAGGAAGGAGCCCGTCCCCGCCGCGCACAGCGTGTTCATCGCATAGTCGGTGACGAACCCGTTTTCGATGATGACGATCTTGGAATCCTGCCCGCCGATCTCAAAGATGGTCCTGACGTCGGGATGCACCGTCGTCGTACCGATGGCGTGCGCCGTGATCTCGTTCTTGACGACGCTCGCGCCCGTCATGACGCCGATGAGCTTTCTTGCGCTGCCCGTTGTGCCGACGGAGACGACCTGCACGTCCCGCTCTTTGAGCTGCGCTTCAAGCGCTTTCAACAGGCGCTTGACCGCGCCCATCGGGTCGCCCTCCGTCCAGAGGTACTCCTTGGCGAGAATATTGTTGTCCTGATCGATGACCACGCCCTTGGTGGAAATCGAACCGATATCGATACCTAAATATCCTTTTGTCATGCTTTTCTCCCGTTTCTTGCTTCGACCATGTCGTAAAACGCCTCCAACCGCGTCCGCACGCCCGTCTCGCTCGTCTGCGAATCAAAACTGAAGTGCAGAATGGGCACGCCGTAGTCCCTGCTGACGTTCTGCAGAATGGGCATGGCGTCGATCTCCGGCATACAGCCGAAGGACTTGACCTGAATGATGCCCGCACACCCCTCCCTGGCAAACGTGATCGCCTCGCCGATGGTGGAGTTCGCCGTCGCGCCCAGCGCATACTTTGCGTACCGCTTGGCAATCTTCTCCTTCTTCCTGCCCTGATTGTGGATAATGGAGTTGGTGAAGTTCATCTGGCGGTACACTTCCATACCGAACTTGGCGAGCTCCTTTTCCATGAAGTAGTTGGAGAAGGGCTCCTGCACGGTGTAGTAGTCCCCGACCATGCCCACTTTGATGGTCTTTGCGGGCTTGTTGAGCGGGATGTCGTGCAGTTTTTTGCGGTACTCCTGTGAGAGTTCTTTGAGTTCCTTGCCGTCTGCAATGTTCTCCAGCTTGTTTAAGAACTCGTGATAGGTCGCGTCAAAATCGCCGTCGTTGACTTCAAACCCGACGTTGTGACGGATGAAGTCCTCGAACTCGTCCAGCACCTCGATGATCTTGAACGTGACGGGCACCGCTTTGGCAATTTTTACCATGCTCAGATCGGGGTTGATGATCTTGAAGTGCTCGTAGATATCCTTGGGCGAGCGCCAGTTGACCGCCGCCATGTCAAAGAACTCGAACTCATAGCCCATGTCCCGCAGGATGCGCGCGTTGAGCTCGCCGTAATAGTTGAGGCGGCAGCCGCCGTAGATCTGCATGAGGCAGTTTGCCCCCAGCTCCAGCGCCTCCAGATAGCACCCCATGCAGTACTTGAAGGGCGAGCAGACATAGTCGGGACTCGTCCTGCTGCCCAACTCCAGCGTGCGCCGCGTGATGGGCGGCGGGATGAGATATTTTACTTCAAACCCCTGTTCGCAGATATATTTGAAGGCGTAGGCGTAGTTCGCCATATGCGGGAAGCACGCCACGATCTCCTTATGCGTCATGTCCTCTCTCCTTTCTGAGCGCGATGATATCGACAAAGCTCTCAAGGCGGGTCTCGATGCCCGCAGAGCCGTCCTGCGCGTCCACGGTGAGCGTGATGATGGGCGTATCCTTGAAGGTGCGGATGATATACTCGTTCACCATGCTGTCCGTACCGCACGGGAAGGCGGTGAGCATGACGATGCCGTCCACCTGCTCTCTATAAAGTGCGACCGCGCCGACCAAATGGCGGTTATACGCCCACGGCATATTCTCCGACACCATATAGGACGCGCGGATACACTCGCGCTCGTCGCCGTACTCTGCGAGCACGGGCTCACAGCCCAGCGCCTTGATCATCTCGATGACGGGCTTGCCGATATAGGCGTCCCCGACGCAGTAGGCGTGCGCGACGAGCAATATTTTCAGCTTTTCGGTCGCCTCGATCTTCTCCTTCTGACGCTCGGTGCGGAAGCGCTCGTAGAACATCTGCGCCTGCTTTGCCGTCTGGTAGGCGCTTTTGTAGACCGACTTCTTGACCTTGAGGTACTTTGCCATCTTGTAGACGGCTTCCTGCTCGGCGTCCGGCTTAGCCTCCCCCACACTGTAAAAGAGGAGCCTGATATCGCGCTCGCGGAAAGTGTTGGCGACAAGGTCGGTCTGCGCCATGAAGCGTGTGCACATCTGCAGCTTGTGCCGGAACGCCATGCGCGGCACGAAGATCACATCGCACTTTCCTACGAGCCAGTCCACATGCCCCAACAGCAGTTTGACCGGCAGGCAGGTCTCGTCAATGGAGAGCATCTCGCCGCGCGTCAAAATCGCCCTGTCCGTCTCGGGACTGACGATGTACTCCACGCCGATCTCCGTGAAGAAGGTCGTCCAGAATTTTTCGTTTTTATACCAGAGCATTGCTCTGGGAATGCCCACTTTCATCTTACTTTGCAAAGAAGGCGACGGCAATCGCGCCGGGGCCAACGTGCGTGCCGATGGTGCTGCCGATCATATGATAGGGAACGTGATCGGTGTAACCCTTCCAGAGCAACTCGCTGTCGCGGATATATTTTTGCAGGAACGCATCGGAGAGCCCCGAATAGCCCAGGACATAGGGCATCGTAAAATCGATGCCGCCGCAGTCACGAACGAGCTGCGTGAGCAGGTTGTTACCCTTTTTGGAGCCCATCGCCTTGCCGACGAGCTTGACTTCGCCCCTGACGACGGAGATGACGGGCTTGATGGAGAGCATCTCGCCCGCGATCGCCGTCACGGAGGAAATGCGCCCGCCCTTGCGCAGGTACTTGAGGGTATCCAGCACGGCGAGCAGCTGAATCTTCCCCTTCTTTTCGTCCAGTTCCGCTGCGATCTGCGCGGCGGTGAGCTTTCCTTCGCCCACCAGGCGCACGGCATACTCCAACAGGATGCGTTCGCCGATGCAGGCGTTGAGGCTGTCCACGACGACGACCTTGCCCGCATACTTCTTTGCCGCCTTCACCGCGCTTGCGTGCGTGCCCGAAAGCTTGGAGGAAAGCGTGATCGCGATGACCTCGCTCCCGTCCGCCGTGAGGGAGGCAAACACCTCGTCAAAGCGGTATTCGTTGATCTGGCTGGTCTGCGGCAATTCGTCCGTCTCAATGAGTTTTTCAAAGAATTCTCTGTGCGTAAGCGACACGCCGTCCAGATACTCTTCGCTCCCGAAGCGGATCTGAAGAGGCAATACCGTAACGCCAAGCTCGCTCGCATCCTGCTGTTCCAGATCGGATGCGGAATCTACCAAAATTTTGATCATACGTCCTCCTGCGGATCTGCCTGATTACGAAGCAGATCGCGATAATAGTGTTCAAGGTTGCCGCAAATCTCCAGAAGCGTCTTATAAAAGAGGGTGCGTTGCTCGTCGGTGAGGTCCGCGCTGCCCGCCGCGACGGCCTGCGCCGCGCGCTCCGTAACGTACTGCGCAAGCCGCTCTCCCTTTTCCGTCAGGGTCACGACCGCATTGTGACGCCCCGCGTCGCCGAGGACATATCCCCTCTCGCGCAGCTGCGCGATCGCGCGGGAGATCGCCGCCTTGTCATCCAGCGTCTGACGACACAATTCGCTCGCCGTCATTCCGTCCGGATGCATGCGCAGGTGATACAGGCACATGACGTGCACCGCCTTGAGATCGAATTTGTGGATCTCAAGCGACTTGATCTTCTGCACCAGCTTGCTCATTTTGAGAATGGTCATCGTAAACAGCTCAAATACGTCGTCCACCGTGACTGCTCCTTGGTTGATTAATCAACAACATGGGCATTATACACACTTGAAGCGCGCTTGTCAAATGCAGAACGGCACCTTGGCAATATTTTCCCATGAAAAAATTTTGCGCCCTGCCGCAGTCTGCGGCAGGGCGCAACAAACGCCAACCTGAAATATTTCCCTATGATACCTTCAAAAAGACAGCTTTCTATGCGTCACGCCTGCGGCGGCACGACAAGTTCCAAATCGGAATCCGGATAGCTGCAGCACGGGTGGATGTAGCCGAATTTCTCATCGGCAAGGCGGCGCGCATCCTCGCCGGCAATGGAATATTTGCCGGCGACAAGCCGGCTGTGGCAGAACCCGCAAACGCCGCCGCGGCACTTGGACGGGACTTTCAGCCCGGCGCGTTCAAGAGCGGTGAGAACGGTCTCGCGGCTGTCCGCGGGGACGGAATACGTCTCAAATCCGATGTGAACGGTGAGCGTATACGTTCTGGCTTCGACGTCGCGCGTGCCCGTGCAGTTGGCCTCCGTGCGAATGCGGCGGCGGGGAAGCGCAAGCTTTTTCAGTTCACCGTCAAGATGCCTGCTCATGGCGCCCGGCCCGCAGATCATGACGGTATAATCCCCCGTAACATGCGCTTTGATCAACTCCGCCGTAAGAAAGCCGTGCTCGTAGCCCTCTCTTTCCTCGTCGCTTAAAACGTAAATCACCTTGATCTTATCGCCAGCAAGCGCATCCAGTTCCGCCTTGAATGCAAGGTCTTTTTGCGTCCGCGCACCGTAGAACAGGACCAGTTTGCAGTCCTCCGTGCCGTCCGCGATCGCTTGCGCGAGGGAATAGAAGGGCGTGATGCCGCTCCCGCCTGCAAGGCCGACAATCGTCCCGGCATCACGCAGCGGCTCATAGTAAAACTCGCCCGAGGGGTCGCCGATCGTAAAGACGTCCCCCGCCTTGGCTTCGTCGACCAGGTAACTGCTGAAAAAGCCCTCCTTTTTGACAGTCAACGTCAGCGACTTTTGCAGCGCCGCCTTAGGTGCAGAGGAGACGGCATACGGACGGGCAACTTCGCTTTCGCCCACCTTGCAGCCGAGCGTCACATACTGCCCGGCGCGGAAATACATGGGCTTTTCCAGCGCGAAGGTAAAGGACTTGAACGCAGGCGCAACTTCCTTCACCTCCGTCAGCGTCGCTTTCTGATAGCCCGGATGCAGCACCGCCGCCGTCTCGTTGACGCGGTAGCGCTTGGGAAGCGGCGTCGCAGCGCCCTCGGCGAGCGCTTCACGGCGCTTGGGTACCATCTTTTTGAAACGCAGCAGATCCATGAATCCGAAAATCTGTTTCTTGAATACAAACATGGCTCAGCCCTCCCTCTTGAGATCGCCCAATGTCTGGCGGCCGGAGATGTCGCCCGCATGATAGGCGCTCGAATAGCCTGAAAGACGCATCGCATAGCCGCCCGCAAAGCGCAGCCCGCGCACGCCGTTTGCATAGTCCTCGCTCATCATCTGCAAGCGGGGCATCAACCCGTCCCAATACTGCGACTCATAGCCATAGATCGTCCCCTGCGGGTGTCCGCAGTAACGGGCATAGGTCATGGGCGTCGCAATCGCAATTTCTTCGATGTGATCGCGGATGCGCGCGCCCGTGTCGTGCTCGAAGCGCTCGATCATGCGGTCTGCAACTTTGTTTTTTGTTTTGACATAGTTCTCGGGCGTGATTTCCGACCATGCGTCCGCACCGTCCTCGCGCTGCATGAACAGCGTTGTGAAGTACATCATGCACGTCCCCTCGGGCGAGCAATCGGGCTGCGCGCGGTTGAGACAGACGGTCGCCTGTACATCGTTATCCTCGATCGTCTCCATCAGATGATACTGTCTCACCGAGTCCGAAGTATCGTACAGGAAATAATTATGGTTTTGTACACCCATCTCCTCTGCCGTGGCGTCCAGCCCAAGAAAGAGCGTAAAGCCCCTGCCCGAGAGCTTGCGCGCATTGGTCGCACGGATGATGCGCTCGGGGACGTCGTCCATCATTTTGCCGTAGACGAGGTGCGGCGAACAGTTGGCAACGACATGGCGGGTCTCAATCGCCGTCCCGTCTGCAAGCATGACGCCCTCTACGCCGTCCTTGCCCGTGAGGATCCTGACAGCCTCGGTATTCATATGGACCTCGCCGCCCAGTTCGAGGAAGCGCTCGATCATTGCGAGCGAGATCTCATGCGAGCGGGATTTGGGGCTGACCGCGCCGCGCAGAATGTAGCGGTTGACCATGGAGGCATAGTGCGCAAAGCTCATGTCCTCGAGGTGCGCGCCCAGATAGCACCAGTAAGCGCTCAGAATATCCTGTGCCTTCTGCGGCATCTTCAGCGCTCGCAGTACTTCGTTGACCGAATAAGAGCCGCAACGGACGAAGTTGCCGTAGTTCTCTACCATATACTTGGAGTCCGTCTTGCCGTTGACGGAATTGCTGTACGCCTGCGCAAGGCGCACTTCCTCGGCAAGAGCAAAGAACTTTTCCGTAGACTTTCTGCTTCCGGGGACATACTGCTCCATGCGATCGATAAATGCCTTCACCCCAAAGGGCATGGTCGCATCCAGCCCCTCCGATTTGCAGATGACACGGTAGGCATCGGGAATTAAGAACCATTCGATCTTATCCGTTACGCCGAGCGAATCAAAGAGCTGGCGCACGTCGCCCGCGTTGTCTGCCGTACCAAAATCATTGAGCTCGTGCAGCGATGCCTCGAACTCAAAGCGTCCGCGGCGGAAACTCGTTGCAAACCCACCGGGCAGATTGTGTTTTTCTACAAGCAGCGTCTTTGCTCCGCCCTGCGCAAGACGCACCGCCGCCGTCAGTCCGCCGTTCCCGGCGCCGATGACGACTGCATCGTATTTGAAACTCATCCCATCCTCCTTCTCGTTTGGTCAAGCACATTGTACCGCGAAAACCGCTTTTCGTCAATACTTTGCCGAAAATTTCGTCAAGGGCTTTCTAAAAAATTGTACCTCCTTCCGTTATTCTGATAAAAAAACAAAAAATTCCGAAAATTCAGCAAAAAAAACTTGAATATGTCGCGCAGAATGCTTGACAAGCCGGTGTTTTTTTAGTATCATTACCGTTGTTCACGGGGGCGTAGCTCAGTTGGTTAGAGCGCTTGCTTGACATGCAAGAGGTCACAGATTCGAGTTCTGTCGTCCCCACCATAAAGCCCTGTATATCGTGCCGGAGAGATGATAAAAGCGCCGATATGTGGGGTTTTCATTTTTTGTTCTCCGTTTTGTGTATCGCGCGGCCCCCCGGGCGGGGGGGGGGGGGGGCGCAAATAAGAAAACATGGGGGGGTAAAAAACACCACCGGGCCAAACCAGGGGGCGGGGGGGGGGCCGCAAATTGGGGT
>ERZ1090881.644-NODE-648-length-16387-cov-5.316250_pt1 | contig 16387 bp, 14 predicted proteins | sample MGYA00478470_ERZ1090881 | MGnify/ENA primary metagenome ERZ1090881 (study PRJEB33644, sample SAMEA5815736) | chicken gut metagenome | biome: Chicken; feature: Gastrointestinal Tract; material: Caecum | place: Ireland | collected 2019-01-01 | study: A study of the...
GAAGAATATGGAGGGAAGATGAGTGAGAGCAAATCGAAATTTATTTATCTATAGTAAATCGTAATCGGGCATCGGAGGTTAAAAATGAAGAAGAAAGCAATTATAGGCTGTATCATTCTGATTCTTATTATCGGGGTCGGAGCGGCGGCTTTTCTTTTTGGAGACAGACAGAAGGATAATGAGGAAAGCAGTTCTGAACAGGTTATAGTAAACACCCCGGATGAAGATATGGACAGTGATACGGAGAAGAAAGAAAGTGCAGATACAGATAACAGCGGAGAGGCTGCTGCAGAAGGAGGAGACTGGTATAACCTTCCCGGTTATATTAATGGGGTGACAGAAGATGAGGAGCAGAAAGTCTGCGGACTGGATCTTCCCTATGCAGTCCAGGATACTCCTATAGTAATAGAAGGAATAGGACAGTATACAGGACCTTTTGTAGAAGATGGAAGTGATGAGCCTCTGGCAAATGTTCTTGGGATAGTGGTAAAGAATGATTCGGATAAAGTTGTGGAGTTTGCTGAATTACGTTTTAAGATTAATGATTCAGAAGAGGCAGTTTTTCATATATCTACCCTACCGGCAGGAAGTTCAGCAGTAATTTTGGAAAATAACCGTCGGGAATACAATCCGGAAGGGACTTTTAGTTTCAGTGATAAGCTATATTCCCAGCTGGACAAGCTTTCTCTGATGGAAGATCAGGTGGAAGTAACTGCCCAGGATCAGAAACTGACTGTAAAAAACTTAACAGATAAAGACCTGGGAACGATATATGTGAGATATAAAGCAAAATTGAATGAGGACTATTATCTGGGAGGAATTACATACAGCTGTAAAATAGATGGAATAGGCGCCGGTCAAAGCGGAGAGGCAGAAACAGAACATTTTACGGCAGAGGGAAGTCAGGTTCTCATGGTGGAAGCCATTGATGAATAAATCTAGAAAAGGAGGAAGAGTCATGAAAAGAGCTAAAAGAATTTTAGCGCTGGTGCTTACCATGCTAATGGTGGTAGGTATGGCACCGACACAGATGCTGGATGTACAGGCAGCCGGTATGGAGCAGGAACAGCAGATCTCTGTTCAGAGTGAAGAAGAGTCCCAAGACCTGGAGACCCCGGAGGCTGAAACAGCTACAGATACTGAAACTCCGGCATCGGAAGAAGGAACCCAAGAGGTCAGGGAAGGGACTGAGGAAGTGGAAGAAGAGACACCGGAAACAACGGAAGAAACTACAGAAACTCCTCAGGATTCAACAGTGGAAGAAAAAACTCCGGAAACAACAGAGGAGACTCCTCAGGAAACAGAAGAGAATGCAGAAACAACAGAGGAAACTCCAGAGGTTCAGGGGAATACGCAAGAGACAACACCAGAAGCTGAAACACAGGAAAGTGAAACTCCTGAAACCGAGGAAAATGCGGTGGAACCTTATGCGGTTGATCCGCAGGCTGTGACAACAGCGGTTTACGAGCAGGTAGACAGTATTGAATCTGGCGGGGAATACCTGATCGTATACCAGACAGGCAGCTATAGCAATCGTCAGTATTATGCGCTGACTGTAAATGGAAACTCTCTGAGCGCTCTGCAGGTTTATCCATCAAATGGAGAGATTGAGCTGACTGCCGAGGAGAATAATGTACTGTGGACCATTAATCAGAATAATATCCAGATTAATGGTCAGACATTGAAGGCAGTGGGATCCTATGGCGGGTATTCCGCATCTATTAACAGCAATAACGGATCTAATTTTGTTGTAAATAATAATAACCGGATCAGAGCAGATGTGAGTGATTACTGGGACTGGGATTCTGACTGGCGCTACCTGTCTTATTCTAATGGAGGCTGGAGCGTAAGCCGTTCTTCCAACAGTAATTTCACTTTTTACCAGAAGGCTGAAACGGCAGATGAACCATTTTATCCGGATGACGCTGTAGGTGAAGAGAATCCACAGTATCCATACCAGGGATCTGTGCGTACAACAAAGACGGCGATGACAGATAATTTCTTTGGCAACGGTGTGGCGCAGGTTGAACTTGGCGTGACAGGCGTTCCGATGAAGCGGGGCGTGGATATCGTTCTTGTTTTAGACGTATCCAGCAGTATGACCCAGGATGGCAGTACGAAGCTGGCAGATGCAAAAGCAGCAGCGAAAAACTTTATTGAAAATTACGTTTTTGCAGAAAATGCGGATGGAACACCGTCCAACAACCGTTTAGGTCTTGTGACATTTTCAGGATATAATGATTGGAATGGGTATGATGGCACTGGAAATGACATCCAGTATAAACTTAAGAATGCAAATGCTGAGCAGGAAATTCTGGATACAATTGAAGGTTTGACAACAAATTCCGGAACAGACTATGATTTCGCTTTCAGCGGCGCAGATGACGTGCTGGATGATGCATTGACGACAAGGGACAGATACGTGGTATTTATGACGGACGGTGCCCCCAGCAAATACAATAATTCTACTGTCCCGGGAACAACCGCCAGTACATTTGAAAATCGGGTTAATAATTATAACCTGACAAATGCGGAGACTGTTAAAAATCAGGGTGTAACTGTATATACTATTGGTTTTGATATGGACAGCGGAAACTCACCATACGGTGAAGTATGGTTTTCAGCGACAGACTGCCAGAATATCCTGAAGAAAATAGCAACCGATGAGAATCATTATATTAATGCTTCCAACAGTCAGGATCTTAACGCAGCTTTCGAGGCTATCGGCACCAACATCCGTAAGGCCGGAACCGAAGCCGTAGTTACAGATATTGTCGGAAGCGCTTACACTCTTCAGAAAACACCGTATCATTATCAGTTTGATAATTCGGGGTCAGCAACTACTACTCCGGTTATCGAAGTAAAGAGTTATCAGTTGGATGATGACGGTAACCGTACAGGCGAGCCGACAGTACTTGAGACAGTTACATTCAGTAACGATGGGAATACAGTGACATCCTCTGAGAATGGACAGCTTGATGTTGACAGCAGCGGAAGCTTTGATGCGAAATATTTTTCTTATAAGGTAACCGGACAGGGAGACAATAAGACAGAAACATTCACCTGGAATATCGGCGACATCAATGATACAGAGATTGTATTAAGCTATTATGTTTATCTGAAGGGATCAACAGAAGGCGACCGTGGTGACGGAACCTAACCAACCAACGAAAGCGCAGTGCTTGATTATACAAATTATCTGGGACATGATGCGCATAAAACATTTGAAAGACCGGAGCTTCCATGGGGCGCGGCAACGGTTACCTATGAATTCTATCTGGTTAACGAGCAGGGCCAGCCGGTAAACTCAGCGGGAACTGTGATTCCTTTTGAAGAACGTGTGAAGGTAGTTTCCCCTCAGACGGAGCGCTTCAATTGGAACAGCACGACGGAAATTGATGCATCTATCAAGGCAATAGATTACGTACCGGACGGTTATACATTACATATGGAAGATGCGGCATTTACCGCCCATGCAGTGAGCAGCGGAACTGGTGGTTATGCCAATGCGACCGGAACTGTTCCGGCAGGAAGTGCGGACAGTACCCATTATGGAAATAACGATCCCCAGTATATCAGTACCTGGGTAGCTTTCGGTGTACTGAACAAAACAACCCTGATTCCGGATTCTATCGTTCTTGACTACGGAAAGAAAGTTAAGATTGATGTTATGGACAATGATCTGCTTCAGAACGCAGTACTGAACAGTGTGGCGAAAGAAGACGCTCTTGGAGACAATTATGATTTTGAGGCCGGAAGTACTACAGCACTGGCGGACGGATTCGGATCCTCTGTAGAAGCGACAAACGGAACTGCAACTGTAGAAGACGGAGTGGTAGTTTATGAGCCGACCAAATATATGGACAGTATCGACCGTTTCCTGTATTCCGCACAGATTACCATGGGAACAGAAGACGGACAGACTGAGACTCAGTACAAATATCAGGAAGTCAGCGTGATACCGGCAACTACGGTATACTATGAAGATAACTTTGGAAATACCGAGGATGAAGACGGCACAAACGGTATTGTTTTCAGCGGAGCATGGACGGAGGTTCAGGAAGGAACAGACGGTTCTGAGTATCAAGATAACGGAACGGTTGCAGAAGACCGCCACCCGTATGGAAATGACAGCAGTTATGCGGATAATGACAAATTAAGCGCAGGATCTGCCCATGTAGTGTATGCGGAAGATGGATCAGCAACTGCAAGCTTTACCTTTAAGGGAACAGGCTTTGACCTGGTAAGCAGAACAGATAAGGATTCTGCAGTAATTATGGTTAAGGTCACAAAAGACGGAAAGACAGTTCAGAATAAAAAGCTGGATCTGGAGTATATCAGCGGAACTCTGTATCAGATCCCGGTTTATACGGCACATTTTGATGAGTATGGTGAATATACAGTAACTATCACAGTGTCAGCGGCAGATGAAACGGCAAACTTCTATTTGGATGCGATCCGAATCTACAATCCCATCGATCCTGAGGGAGAGGATGCGGCAGAAGCAGTTGAGCACTACCGGGCAGATGGCGAGGCGAATGCAGATGTCGCAGAGCTTAGAGATATGCTGCTGGATGCAGGAACTTATACATCCGGTAATGCTGACGGTGTTCTCTATACTGATGGAACGAATAACGGCACAGCGGTATATGAAGAGGAAGGACCGAATAATGAAGTATATCTGAAGCCGGGACATTCTGTAGGATTTGAACTTAAGGTGGATGCCGGAATGCAGACTGTACAGCTGGGAGCAAAGGCAGTGAACGGGGATGTGTCTCTTACGGTAGGAAGCAATCAGCAGATTCAGAGAACTCTGACGCTCACTACGGCATCCGATATGTATTACGATATTACAGATACACTTCGGCTGACTACCAACAATGACGGATCACAGGAAGGCGTTGTTGTAATTACCAATACAGGTGATGAAGATACGATCCTTTCACTGACAAATATTAAAGTGACTTATTCCGGCAGCGGACGAAGCACATTTACTGTAGGCGACGAATCTGTTTCTCAGATTACAACTCTGGCAGCCGCAAGAGCAGCTGTTTTAAATGACGGTACAGATGGTGAAAATGACACACTACAGCCGGAACAGCCGGCAGCGCCAAGCTGGCAGAACCGTTGGGAATCTGTAACGAACCAGATCAAAGATACCGTAAATTATATTGGACAGCAGATCAAAAACTGGTTTGGAAGCTGGTTTTAGAAAGGTGGGATGTGGGAAATGAAAAAAACATATATAAAGCCTTATATCTGTATAGAAGCTTTTGAAGTGTCTGAATTTATTGCAGGGGATTGTGCAATAGATGTGGGATTTGGAGATACGGGGGCAGCCCAAGCATGCTGGATACCGGATCCGGATTTCCCGGGTGAAAGACTTTTTAATGACTATGATACATGTACTTTGTTGTGGGATTATGAAACAGATGGAGGATGTTATCATATTCCGGAAGGCGGACACGGATATTTTGGTTCATAATTAGCGGATAGTAAAATTATGAAGGCAGGGGATGATCACTTGACAGGTCACCCCCTGTTTTCGGAATTAGGAAAATTAAAGGAAGAGGATTAAAGTGTGAACTATCAGACTTTTTATAGATTTTCAGATATTACCCTGTGTATAGAAGCTGATATGAAAATCGAAAATAGAGATTGCTCTGGGCTTTTTGAGTATAGCAGACCTGATATAGAATGGGATTTTCTAATACAGGTTTGTGAAGGACAGCTTAAGGATCCGGCTTCGGAGTTACCTGCATATTCCAGTGGAAAAAGAAAAAGCTTTATAGAGCCGGATAGGCTATTGACCTATTATAGGCAGCCGAATAAAAATTGGCAGTTCTGCTATGAGGAATTTAGAAATAAGGGTATACTTACAGCTCTTCCTCAATATAAAGATTATCTTCAGGATGTGCGGAACATCTGGGATAAAATAGATTTTTTGCGTATATTGCTTTTCAGGAATGCCATGATTCTTCATGCTTCCTATATTTCTTATAATGGTCATGGAATTTTGTTTACTGCGCCTTCAGGAACAGGAAAGTCTACCCAGGCAAGATTATGGGAGCAATACAGAGGGGCAGAAATTGTCAATGGTGACCGGGCGATTCTTAGCAATAGGGATGGCCGTCCATGGGTTCACAGTCTCCCCTTTTCCGGATCTTCCGGAATCTGTAAAAACATCAGCTGCCCTCTGAAAGCCATTGTTGTGCTGGGGCAGGCTGAGGAGAATCGAATCAGAAAACTTTCAAAAATAGAGGGAATGAAGCATCTGTATTCCCAGTGTGCCTTGAACCGATGGAACAGGGAGGAAGTAGAAATAGCCATAGGTCTACTGGAGGAGTTTGTGCAGAAAATACCAGTGCTGAAATTAGAATGTCTTCCTGACAGGAGTGCTGTAGAGATACTGGAGGCTTATCTGAAAACTATAATGGGAGAGGAATAAATGAGAGTGTCAGAACCTAGATTATCACAATATCTTCATTGGACAGCGAATAAGAAGGGAACGCCTTTAAGCGGAACCTTTGAACTGTCACCCTGCTGCAACATGGATTGCCGGATGTGCTATGTGAGAAAATCCAGGCAGGAAGTAGAGGCCGCAGGCGGCGAAATCACGGCAGAACGCTGGCTGGCTATGGCCCAAGAGTGCAGAAAAGCGGGAACACTTTTTCTGCTCTTGACCGGAGGAGAGCCATTCCTGTATCCGGGATTTCGGGAGTTATATACAAAACTTTCCAAAATGGGCTTTTTGATCAGTATCAATACCAATGGCACTATGATATCGGAAGAAACAGTAAACTGGCTGAGAGAGGCGCCTCCGGCAAGGATGAATATTACCCTGTATGGAGCGTCAGATGAGACCTATAACAGGCTATGCAGGAATCCTAAGGGATACAGCCAGACTGTCCGGACGGTAAAACTATTGAAAGAAGCGGGGATAACGGTGAAGCTTAACGCCAGTATGACGCCCTACAATATTGACGACCTGGATGGCATATACCAGACAGCAGAAGAATTGAACGTGTATGTTCAGGCAGCAGCCTATATGTATCCTCCCATAAGGAAGAACGAAAAGAATATCGGAGGAGGCGACCGCTTTACCGCCCGGGAGGCGGGATTCTGGGAAGCTGAGATTGACAGGAGGAGACTGACCGGAGAGCAGTATCAGAAAAGAGTGGAGGCAATCAGGAAAAACATTCTTTCAAAACCGAGAATCTCTTCAGAAGAAATGGGGGAGAAGGGAGAGCCTGTCCGCTGCCGGGCAGGAAAGACCGCTTTCTGGATTAACTGGAAGGGGGAAATGACTCCCTGCGGGATGATGGTAGAGCCTGTTACTTATCCGTTCAGGGATGGGTTAGATGCGGCTTGGGAAAAACTGAGAAAAAAAACAGGAGAGATCCGGCTGCCTGTAAAATGCCGCAGCTGCAGTAAAAAAGATCTGTGCCCCATGTGTGCTGCAGCCATATATGCAGAAACCGGGGATTTCGCAACGGTACCGGAGTATCTCTGCGAGCTGACAGAAAAGAAGATTCTGCATACAGTGGAGCGAATAAAATGAATTTGTTTTGTGCCTCTTTTCCAGGCGTAGTAAAATGGAAGTACGCTTGGAAGGGAGGCGTTTTTTATGGGGCAGTTAAAAAAATTTATGACAGGAAATTCTGACTTTCTCAGCCTTCAGGCAGGAGGATTTTATTATGTGGATAAAACGCTGCTAATTCGTGAGCTATTAGATAATCCAGCTATGGTGACATTGATCACAAGACCCCGCAGATTTGGAAAGACACTGAATATGACCATGCTCCAGGCCTTTTTTGAGATAGGAAGCAGAGGAAAATCCTATTTTGAAAAGCTGGGCATATGGAAATGCGGAGAAAAATATACAGGATACTGTGAGAAGTACCCTGTAATAAGTATTTCTTTTAAAGATGTAAAAGGCGAAGACTGGGAGACAATGTACGGGCAGTTCTGTAGTGCCATACGTAATGAGGTGGGTCGGCTTGAAGGAAAAGGGCTGCTTGCAGGAGCGGGAACGGTACAGAGAATGGAGATAGAAGATATCATTTGCGGAAGAGCAGATAAGAATACTTATATGAATTCCTTGCAGACCTTGTCTATTGCTCTATACAGGACAACAGAGAAAAAGCCCATCATATTGCTGGATGATATGATGGGCCTATTCATGAGGCTCATGAGAAAGGATATTACAGGAAAGCGCTGGAATTTGAAAAGACCTGGCTGTCAGCAGGCTTAAAAGATAACCGGCATCTGCAGTTTGCGGTGGTTACCGGCGTTCTCCGGATTGCAAAAGAGAGCATCTTTAGTGACCTGAATAATTTAAAAGTATGTTCTATTACATCCGATAGATATGCAGAATATTTTGGATTTACAGAGAACGAGGTCCGGGATCTGGCTGAATATTATGGCGTGCCCGATAAAATCGGTGAGATACAGGATTGGTATGACGGATATCGGATTGCGGATTGGAGACAGAGAAATCTATAATCCTTGGTCAGTGACAAACTATTTTACAGAGGGTTGTAAAGCACAGGCTTACTGGAGTCAGGCCAGCCGTAATTCTATCATCAAATCTATGCTTGCCAGAGCAGATGAAGAGCAGCAGCGGGAACTCAGAGAATTGCTGGAAGGAAAATCCTGCGAGAAGATCATCAGTGACAGTATTACCTATGGTGCGCTAGATGAGGTATCTTTGGAAAAGTCCCCATCCGATTCTGTAGCACTGTTTACACTTTTACTCATGACAGGATATTTGAAGATACAGAGAGTTATCCGGATACTGTCCTCCTCCTATGTATGCGAGCTGAAAATACCGAATAAAGAGATACGTTCTCTCTATGCGGATGAAATTTTGGATTATTGCAGAGATTTGATACCAATTTCTATTTTCACACGATTCGAGGATGCTTTGTTGAGTAATAATCCGGAGAAACTGCAGAGGACTATGAGAGAATTTCTTCTTCAATCTGCCAGTGCACATGATCTGGCTCATGAGGTTTTTTACCAGGGACTGATGACAGGATTGTGCGGAGTTATGTATGACAATTATTATCTGAGCGGAAATGTAGAATCAGGAGAAGGAAGGTATGATATTCAGTTAAAACCGAAACAACCAGATAGACCTGGTATTCTTATAGAGCTAAAAGTATATCTTGGAGATAAAAAGGGAGAAAAATTGCAGTAGGAACTGGAAAACCATGCAAGAAAAGCCGTTGCGCAGATAGAAAGGAAATCCTATTATACGGATCTGAAAATGTATGGGTGCCATAAGATTTTTATTTATGGCATGGCATTTAAAGGAAAAAATGTGGAGATTTATAGTGAAATCATGGATATGGAATAAAAAATGAGTAAGATAAATTTCCATTTGCTAAGTGAATAAAGAAACAGGGAAAAGCCTTGTCCCTGGCCGGAAACGGCCTGGGGCAAGGCTTTTTGGCATCTTGGGAGAAGAATATGGAGGGAAGATGAGTGAGAGCAAATCGAAATTTATCTGCTAATCAGTATATGCAAATTTGCAAAAAATATTAGGGGATAAATTTCCATTTACTAAAAATTTCGAGGGACTTAGAAGGAATATGAAAAAGATATATCAAAAACCTATGATCACTTATATCGATCAAAATAAACTTAAATTTCATACGAATCCAGAGGTGGTTTGCCGGGAAATAGCCGGGGAATCCATACTGGTGCCAAGTGGAAAGATGGCCCAGCAGTTCAATGGCCTGGCCTCCTTGAACAAGACAGGCCTGTTTCTCTGGAGAATACTGGAGCAGGAGAGGACATTTCTCGAACTGGTCAGAATATTCGCAGAAGAATATGAACTGACAGAAGAACAGAGCACTGAAGATGTGAGAGAGTTTCTGAGGCAGGCATTGACGAAAGCGTTGGTGCTTCAAAGCTGATACGGCTGTCCATTGCGAACAGCAATTTCATAATAGAAAAATAAGCAGATGAAGGAGGAGATCATTATGAAAAACAAAATATCCAAACGTATCCTCGCGGGGATTCTTACGTTTGGAATGGCAGCATCACTGATGCCGGCGACAGCGTTTGCGGCGACAGATGTTGATGTGGATCCCGGAAGCGGCACGCTGCCGGTAGAGTATTTCAGCAGCACGATGTACCGCTGGGATGAAGCTGAGGCAAATAGAGCAACGGCAGAAGCTGACCGGACAGAGGAAGAATACTATCAGCAAACAACTGTGCAGTATAATGAGGTGGCTACACGGGAGACGAGCAGCTACAGAGAAACCAGTTATTTGCATAAAGTAGGAGAGGATTATTATCCGGTTTATTATACCCGGGTAACTTCGGGGGGCTGGTTTAATCGAATAACTACCTATACCCTTTACTACAAAGACGGCAATTCCTATGAGAAGATCGGCAGCACGACAAGCGGTGGGGATGAGATTACCCTCTACAGACTGCAGCAGGGCGGCTACGAGGGCAAGGGATTCTACTTTACCAGCTCCGATAATAAACCTGAAGATCAGTATGTTCCGTCCTTCAGTAAATGGAGCAGTACGAACCAGAACTATTACATTTATTCCGGCTTGGCAGCTTCAGACCTGGATGACAGCAGCAATGCCCCGTTTAGTGATAATGTAAATGCGGCAAACTTATTTGCGGCTGAAAGCAACGAGTACACAGATGTTTATAGTAACGTACAAGTTCCCTTTGTCTATGATGAGGCTACCGGTTACTATGAACTGAACAGTGATAAATGGGCGGTGTACTTTGAAAATGGACAAGCCTCATCCGGTACGGAAATGGCTATTGCGGACAAGCCGGTATCTTTCTATGCCGGTACCCCGAAGAACCCTATGTGCGGCTTTCAGCCATTCGAAGATGTCAGCAGTCAGACTCAGAGGGCATATATGGGCACCTCGGCAGATGAGGATCAGCAGACTACATCATATACATTAAGTGATAATAAACCTACATAAGGTTTCTGTATGGTTACGGCCGTTGATTTCCAGCTGACAGACGATGGAAAAGACGCAGAGGGAAATCCGATTGAATTTTCCTTCTCAGGCGATGACGATGTGTGGGTATATGTTGATGGGGTACTGGCTCTGGATATCGGAGGAACCCATGACGCGATTACCGGTACCATTGATTTCTCCACAGGCGATGTGACTCTGACGGCAGAGAAATATGGTAAAGTAGGCGATAAAGCAACAGATTCCAGCCTCAGCAATCCTTCAGAAGATTCTTTGAGCCAGACCAATCTGTATACTGCTCTTGGTACGACGCTGACGGGTTTTGCTTCCCAGGGAAGTCATAAGCTGACAATTTATTATATGGATCGTGGACAGGGCGCTACAAACTGTCTGATCAGATTCAACCTGCCCCAGAGAGACACGGTTTCTGTCACGAAAGAAATTTCTCAGGCAAAGGACAATGAGGGGAATAAGTCGCCTCTGACAGATGCGGAACAGGCGTCCATCGATAATGTTAACTTTGGATTTACCATTTATGAGGGTGAGACTGCTCTTGCCAATAAGACATATTATATATACGAAAATGGTGAGCTGATAAGAACCGCTTCTACGAACAGCAGAGGACATTTTACACTGCAGAATAATCAGGAAGCAAGGTTCATTGTAGATATCAGTGAAGATGGAAAAGCTTATCATGTTGTGGAAGACGACCTGCTTGAATCAGGTTATAAAGAACCGGAGTACTCCTACAGTTCAAACATCAGAGGGGCAGAAGTTACAGAAGAAGCGAGCGGCTTTACAGGGATGACAGTGCAGGCAAGCGGTTCTTCGACTGCCGCAGATTCTATTTCCTTTGTATGCGAGAACTTCCTGGACAAAAACCTTCCGAATCCCGGAGCAGCGCTTGCCGACGATACATACGTGATCGATTACGGCCTGCCTGTTAAGCTGGAAAATGTCATGGGAAATGATGTCTGGCGCGGAGAGACCGCAAAGGTGACAAAGGTTGAAGAAATCGGAGAGTACATCAGTGAATCAGGCAAATACGGGGAAACTGTTTTGAATGACGACGGCTCTATTACATATACTCTGACAAAAACTCTGGACAGGGTGGTTACTCTTCAGTATACCGTACAGATTACCGGCTCAGGAAATACAGGAGACACAGAAACATCTGAAACAATAGAAAAAACTGCTAACATTTATATCATTCCGGCAACATCCATGTATTATGAAGAGAATTTCTCCGATATGGTTACATATAGGAGTAACCTTGAATGGAAAGATATAAAAGACGGAAAGGAATACGGGGCATATCAGGAGGAAGGCGAAGTAGGAACAGCCTCTGACAGTACGTATGGAACAGATGCGGTTTATCTGAACAACGTCGGTGACAGTTATGGTACATCAAAATATGTATCAACTGCAAATTATGCAACGCAGTTTTCTTATGAATTTACCGGTACGGGTACAGCGATTTACAGCCGCATCTCTACAGACAGTCCGTATATCAAAGTAGAGATTACAAAAGGCGGTGAAAATGTAGACCGCCAGTATATTGATATGCGTATGATCGGAAATATTGCTGCAAACACAACGCTGTACAATATCCCTGTATATAACAACAGCGGACTTGGTTATGGTACATACGAAGTGACAGTGACCGTATACAAGGCAAACACTCCGGTAAACGGAATAGTAGATGAGACTGGCAATTTGATCACAGGCACCGACAAGTCCGGCTCAGAATTCTATCTGGACGGCATCAGAGTATATCAGCCGGTATTAAATGACGACAGAGCGGAGAGCGCGTACGCATCTGACGGAGAAAGCAATATTGCGCTGATCAATATCAGGTCCAAGATTGCGGCGGACAAAGAGATCGGTTTTGGCGGCGACAGCTTTGTTACACTGACGGATGTAAACGACAATATTCAGAAACCGGAGGATTATACCAGTATCGGGCCGAATGAGGAGCTCTATTTGAATGAAGGAGACTATACGGCATCCTTCTATCTGCTCAACTGGGATTCACAGAGATACAATCTGTATCTGGGTATGAAGACGCCGGGAAATAATACGGCTTCTGTTCAGGTCGGCGGCAGAACAGTCAATCTGAATAACAGCGCGGACTGCTATTATGATGTCAGCGATTATGTAACAGTAGAGATGCTCGATCTGGATGAAGACGGAACAGAGGAAACTGCGCTTGGAACTCTTACAATCAGCAATGCAACCGGTCTTGTCAGCCTGACAAATATTAAGGTGACCGGGGTAGACGAGTTTGATATCGGTTATTCTAACGACTTGGAAAGTTCAGGTGTGGCGGCTCAGACACTTTACTTGCTGCCTTATAATTACTTTACTAACGAAAGCGGATCGGAATCCGAAGATCCTACAGAAGAAGTAACAGAAGAGCCATCTGAAGATCCGGAGGAAGAAACACCAGAAGAGACACCAGAAAATCCGGAGGGAGAAATGCCAGAAGAGACACCTGAAAACCCGGAGGGAGAAACACCAGAAGAGATGCCTGAAAATCCAGAAGGAGAAATACCGGAAGACGTGCCTGAAAATCCGGAGGGAGAACCATCAGAAGAGGTGCCTGAAGACCCGGCGGAAGACCCATCTGCTTTTGTTCCGGAAAGGTTTGATATTCATGTTAATTATGCAAAATTGACAAAGAAAGCAACAGTTAATGTCGCTACATCTACAGATGTGGCCTATATTACCATAGATGGTACGAGAATCGAACCAGGACAGACAGGGTCAAGCTATTCCTTTGCGCTTAGTTTCACAAAGGTAGCAAAGGGTACTACCTATGAAGTTATTGCTTACAATAGCGATGGCGTGGCCAGCGAGGTTAAAACAGCTGTGGCAGAATAAAGGAGGAGAAGAGATGAAAGCGGGTTATGAAAAACCAGTCATTGAGTTTCAGGAATACGAGCTCAATACAACAATAGCAGCAGGGTGCCAGACGATCGTTAGTCTGGGGCCGGGAGATGATACCCATCCGGTTTGCAAGGAATATGAGGTGGACTTTGGACCTCAAACATATTCAGCAGAACGTCCTATAAACTTTTATGAAGATAGCTGTGCATGCTACTTGAGTGCAGGTGTTGGAACTTTAATGAAATCTTAAAAAGCATTGTACAATACAGGAGCCGGTTCGGCAGAAATGCCTGCCGGCTCTCGGCTTTTTATGAAAGTTGTTATAGCAGATATGGAAATGAGAAGATATGACATTAAACTTTTATTTGGCACACTGTGTATACGGCTAACATCTGAGGTACCTTTGATTTTAACAGATGAAATAAAAGTATTTTGTACAGATCAGAGTGAAGCGGATATCTATATATATATTAAATTAATGGAATGTGATTTGAAGATATGGGGAGAGCGCTGCGGGGAAGACCTTTTGAGGGAATATTACCGGAATGATCAGCACCTGATTGCAGCGGCAAAACGAGGTACCAAAGACAGCGCAGCGGTTACGGTTTATACACCGGATTTTTCTGAAGCAATATTTTATATAAATGACAGGGAATTCCCCGGTATGATTCGCAGAGTAAGTAAAATATTGCAGCTGTTCCCCATGCGCAGAGCATTGGCGGAATATCATGCATTGCTTCTGCATTCTAGTAGAATTCTTATAAGAGGAAAAGCCATTATTTTTACAGCCCCCAGCCGGACAGGAAAGACTACACAGGCGCAGTTGTGGAACCAATATGAAAAAGCAGAGATTGTCAGCAACGACCGTACATTGATCCAGCAGGAACAGGATACCTTCTATACATATGGTTACCCGGTGGATGGCAGCAGTCCGGTATACAGCAGTCGGAAACTGCCGCTGGGAGCTATAGTTGTATTAAAGCAGGGAGAAGAAAACAGGACGGAAAAACTTCCGGCAGGAAAAGCCTTAAAATATCTTATGGAACAGACAGTTGCTGATATATGGGATGGGGAAGAAATGCAGATTTTACAAGAACTATGGGTCTGTCTGCTTAGACAATATCCTGTTTATCAGCTGACAGCAACACCTGATGAAAGAGCGGTTTTCTGCTTGAAAGAACAATTAATACGAGATGAGGTGATATAAGTTGCCATCCATAAAAGACAGACTCTATAAACAGGCGATAAAGAATCGTATACCTTTGACAAGTGCTTTTGAATTGAGCCCTTTATGCAATTTCAGCTGCAAGATGTGCTATGTGCGAAAAAGTGCAGAAGAGGTCAGAAGAGAGGGAGGAATAAAAACACTGGATTTCTGGCTGGATATTGCGCAGCAGGCAAAAGAAGCGGGAACATTGTTTCCTCTTCTGACAGGAGGGGAGGCATTTCTCTATCCCCATATCCGGGAGCTGTATGAAGCTATGACAAAAATGGGAATGCAGGTCAGCATTAATTCTAATTGCAGCTGTATAACAGAAGAAACCGTGAACTGGTTGTCGAAGACGCCTCCGATCCGTATTAATATCACGCTGTATGGAGGGAGTAGTGAAAGCTATGAAAAACTCTGCGGCGATCCATGTGGATTTGATAAGGTGAGACGAGGTGTAAAGCTTCTTGCAGATCATGGAATACGGTTTCAGTTTAACTGCAGCCTGACTCCGGATAATGCGGCTGATATGGAACGGATGATGGACTTTGCAAGGGAGTATGGACAAGGATTGAGGCTGGCCACTTACATGTTTCCTCCAATGCGCAGAACCGGACAAAGCGGAGATTATGAAGGAAGGCTTACGCCAGAAGAAGCGGCATATTACCAGGTACTAAATGACTGGAAACAGCTGCCTCCGGAGCGGTTTGCTGTTTTGGCAAAGAATGCTCAGCATTTCACGGAGCTGACACCGGAGCTTTTGGAAGAAGCTGCTGACAAACCGCCTCGTGAAATGGGATGCTTATCCGGCAGATGCAGTTATTGGGTGGATTGGCAGGGAAATTTAAGCGGATGCGGTATGATGGATATTCCTAAGATCAGTCTCCGGGATCATTCGCTAATGGAAGCCTGGAAAGAAGTGGTAGAGTGGACAGAACAGCTTCGATATAGTCCGGTGTGCAGCAATTGTGTGAATCGGTCTGTGTGTTTCTCTTGTGCAGCAATGGTACATAATGAGACCGGCTCTTTCCAGGGGCGCCCAGTATATCTGTGCGAAAAGGCCAAGTATGCGGCAAAATACTACAAAGAATTTTTAGAAAACCCCCCGGAGAAAAACCTATTTAAAATTTAAGACTCTTTAAGATATAGCATAGAAGATTTGGAGCTAAATGACTTCTAACGAGCTAAAAAGGAATGATAGTTTCTGGATAATAGATCCTTACAGTCCTAAAAAGATTGCAAACTGAATAATAGTGTGCTAAAATACCATTGAAATCTCATTTTTGGAAAAGATACGGCTCAAGCCTTTAAAATAGGGCTCTGAGCC
>ERZ1090881.652-NODE-656-length-16265-cov-15.275447_pt1 | contig 16265 bp, 17 predicted proteins | sample MGYA00478470_ERZ1090881 | MGnify/ENA primary metagenome ERZ1090881 (study PRJEB33644, sample SAMEA5815736) | chicken gut metagenome | biome: Chicken; feature: Gastrointestinal Tract; material: Caecum | place: Ireland | collected 2019-01-01 | study: A study of the...
AAAAAGGGGAAAATGTTATGAAAAAAGATTTGTGTATCACAAAAAAGTATTGTGCAATAGGCATAATGGCAGTTGTTTTGTTTGTTTTGTTTTTGTTGGCTGCTTTGCCTGTTAAAGTGAATGCGGAAGCAAATACAGGAATCATTTCCAATGAAACAACTTACAAAGAATTAACTGATGATGATCAGTTGTCTGGGTTAGATGTTACGCTTGATGATTATATTGATAACATGAAAAGCGATTATTATATTCAGACGTCCGGTACAGGGGATACATATCAACGTATTTACGAGCACACTGATCATATGAGTAAAATTATCCCGATCGACTTGTTTAAGGAACCTAACACTACATATTATTTGGGAGCTGAATATTTCTTTTATATTCATACCTATTATGATTCAGTTAATATGCTGACCTCGAGCGTGATGCTCTTGGATTATGATTATGAATATTCGGATCCTGCTAAGTCTGCAAGCATCAGATTAACAATGCTTCCGCGAAATTACGCATATCTTGTGGAAGATGGACAGGATGTTATATGCCCCCTAACGGGTGTTAACAACCATATTTCGGTGTTAAATCCTCAAATGTTTGGAGTTGTCAATAATAAGCATTCTTTAAACCAATACGATGAGGGATACTCAAAATCCCAAGATCCCGGAATCATTTTTCGTCAAGCCAGACTGAATTATATCGGAGCATATCAAGAGGTGAATTATTCATGGGAACCCGTGGGCAAATTTGTTGTTGGAAAGGTTTTAGGTGCTGTTGCAAGTTGGGCAAAAATAGATGATATTTGGGATACGATTACAAACGCTAAAGACATTATAGATGCGTTAGTTTCTGGGGTTGAAGTTGAAAATTGCGAAGTCAAAGCTGACAATGAGAATGAAATAACAGATTATTATACAAAAGCAGCTCAAATTGAGAATCCTAATTTCGATTATTTAACAAAAGCGATACGGATAAAACCTGCGCAAAATACGATTATTAATGACTATATAGAATTAAAAGTATTACTTTCTGAAGATATTGAACCCACGGAGCTGAATATGGGTGCGTTTTTTGACGTGCGTATTGAAGATCCGATGACGGGAGAAGTCGAAATATTGTCTTTTGGAGAAAACACAGGGCATGTAATATTTTCGCAAACAATTTATGAAGAGATTTACGATTACGATGATGTAAAAGATAATCTTTATGTATTGCCCGGTGATAAACAGATTTTGCAATTTAATGCGCCGTTTTATACCGATTATATTTTTACACATGATTTTTCAAATATAAAAATCTTTGATGAATATGATATCACTCATTTTGTTGGACTTAATGAAGTAGAAGCAAATGATTCAGAATTTGTTTTGAATAACGATATTCTGTACTTTATTGAATTATACAATAATTCAACTAGTTCAATAAAAGGTTCCATTACAGAAACGGTTGTAGCGGATATACTTACCGAAGGCGCAAATAATATACAAATCAGTCCTGACCATTCCTCTATTTATAAACTGGAAGGTGGGGAAAGCATTGTAGAAGTGGATACGCATAATGAAAATGTAAGAGTCGAATTCTACGATGAGGAATACAATTTAATGCAATTCTCCAATAACGGCACGGAGTATATTGCAGCAAAAGATAGCGGAAGAATTTATGTTATTTTTATAAATTATTCCGGTCAAGATATTACAGCAAATATTACATATGTAAGCGGACAAACCATATCGCGCGGACAAAATATACAGATAGCCGGAACGCAAGAGAGATATTACCGCTTTGTTCCCGATCTTACTGCCGACTATATATTTGAAACAGATTCAGGTAATTTGCAATTTAGTATTAAGAATGAATCAGCTAATACTGTTTATCGTCTACAAGCAGGAAAGACTTATTTCATAGAGGTTCACAATCAATCAACACAATCTGCTGAATTTTCTATAAATTTTGACGTTACAGAGATGGAGCTGGGACGAAATAATTTAGCAGATAAAGATATCGGTGTTTATAAATTTGTGGTTCCGCAAGATATGCGTTATAGTTTAACCACGCAAAAACAAATATCATACATCTATATTGATGACGTCAAACAGTATATTGGTGCTACTTCCGTAAACGATAGTTTTGCAGCAAATACAATTATATATATTGTATTAAACGATATTTCCAATGCTGATACGATTACTATATCTGTTGCACATGACGATGAACTGGTGATGGGAACACAAAAAGTAATTCAAGCAGGCAGCGACGGATACAGTATTGTAAAATTTACAGTTGAAGAAAACTCCTACTACAGCATAACTTCTTCGGAAGAGTTTACTCTTTATACCCAAAGTTTGTTGTCGATAACAAATCAAGATTATGGGTATCTGTCAGTTGGCGTTTATTATATTAAAGCCAATTTAGGTGCAAGCGGCAGCGTGACTTTAAAAGTTGAAAAAGTTTCTCAACAAATAAATCCTCATCAGCATTATACAATTAATGAAACGTCATATTTTGTAGTTGATTTGGAGCAAAATACTGAATACTTATTTGAAACGTTAGGCGATGCAGATAGAGATATTTCGACGTCAATAAAGATATACAACGAAAACGGCACAATTTTATTGACTTCTGGTAATTTTGCTCAGTTCGGAAGCATTACTTTTGATACCGGTAATAACACTAGATTTAATATCGTTGTAGGTACTGATTCCAATCTTACTTTTGTGTTTAGGATTGTATATGCTTCGGCGGCGGATATCCATGAGGCATTACTTTCTCTTAATATAGGCGGATATACAACGGCTACAAACAGTACCTACTTGGAATTTTCAACATCTTCTCCGGTTGAGTTATATATAGATGTGCCGAGTGATGTGGCCTCAATACAAGTATATAATGTGGACGGATATACCAAATTAACACCTATAGAAACGGAGGATAACAGTTACAAAAAATATTTATTCCAAACGACGTCATCGAATACATATACTCTATATATTCATGCTGACAATGCTCAATTTTTGCCTATCGTTATTCTTCCGGTAAATGAAAATAACGATATTATAATTAAAGACGCGACTGGAAATGTTGTTAACAACCTTCTTAATAGTAATACATATTCCTTTGAATGGAATAACAACGGTGTTATTGTTCCGAATACTATATTGAGTTTAGATTTTTTAGTCAATGATGTAGTAAAACAACCTAATGGTATTGTTTTCAGTGCGGACAATATAGGCGATACAATAACAGTTGAATTCAGGCTTTTTGATCGGATTATCAGTGAAGAATTTACGCTTGAAAAAGTATTCGACCTTAATTTAGATTTCGACGTAATAACTGATGCGGCAGAAAACGGTTCTGATACCGATGTTAATCCGACACTGCATTTAGCTTTAATCCCGACAGAAATAGATAATGGTAGCGACGGTACAGCTTCTATTAGCAACAAAATAATTAAATTAGGGAATCAAGAATGGGAATTAACTGATGATACTCCTATAGACTTTAGTAATTATGTGTGGGAAAACGAATTTGTTTTCACGGTAGGCCTTCGTCTTACCGATGACAGCTATTATGAAAAAAATGTTACTATTAACAACAATGAAATTTTGTTCAACGATTATACTGCGATTTCAAGTGAAAGTAAACTTGTGTATCTTTTAGGTGGCGAAACAACAATAATCAATAAAACCATTGAAATTCCTTCCAATGTTGTAATGGTAAGTATTGCTGGAAATTCAGCTAAAACTTATGATAAGTTATCTTTTTACATCGAAGAAAGAGAAACTCCACTTTTAATTAACATAAAAAACATGAAAATGTATTCATATTATGATCAAAGGTTTGGGTCTCCTTGCTTTTCCGCCAACGACAGAAAAGCATTCCCTACGGTAATGAGATTTGAGGGGAACAATTATTTTTATGCGTCTACTTCATATATGAATAGTGGGACTTTTGAATTTTATCGGAACTCATTATATATGATTGGAAATTCAACGGCTGAATTAACTGCTAGGGGTGCTAATGGAGAGGCTGTCCAAGAAGGGCGATATGGTCGATCTGGTAGTATAGCTATAGCAGCTGAATCGTTGGTCTTACAGGGTTTTTCAAAAATCTATGTGTATGGTGGTAATGGTTCTAAGGGGGGAACGGGAGAAAAAGGTGAAGATGCTCCGGATTATACTTATATCGGATATTATGGAAATCTAGGAGAAGATGGTGGCAATGGTGCAAATGCAATTTATTGTAATTATCTAACCATAAACGTAACAAACATTTATGCTTATGGCGGTGATGGCGGACAAGGCGGACAAGGCGGTGTTGGTGGTAATGGCGCTCATGGGTGGAATAATCCTAACACAAACGGTGGTAAAGGAGGAGATGGCTCTCTAGGCGGAAAAGGCGGATGCGGCGGCTCTGGTGGAAATGGCGGTGATGCTGTTTATGTTCATCGAAGTGCCTCAATAAATGTTTCTAACGTAAAAATTTTAATTGGTGGTGATGCTGGAAAAGCTGGAAAAGGCGGGACCGGCGGTAAAGGCGGTGATGGCGGTAAAGGCGCAACAGGTACAAGTGGCATTGCTGGCGGAAAAGGCGGAACTGGCGGGAACGGCGGCGACGGCGGTCAAGGCGGTGACGGAGGTAGAGTCGGATTTGCTGGATATGGATTATATATATCTGGCCAAAGATCTGGAACTATTGGTAATTCATACAATTCGACTTATTATTTAAATCAAGCAAAAGGTACTGGTGGCGCAGGCGGTTCCGGTGGCGATGGTGGTAATGGAGGCGATGGTTGGTTTGGTACGACAGGAGACGCTGGGGCGAAAGGTCAGCCTGGGGATTCGGGTAGCGCAGGTCAACCTGGGTTTACCTCTTAAAACAAATACAATATAGTTTATTCAAAATAGTACTTGGGTATTTTATAAAAATTACTCTTAACAGAGCAATTTTGAATTACAGCAAAAAAGTTACCTCAACAGATAGACCGCTCTATGAGTGGTCTATCTGTTTTGTAATAAGCATAAGAACACAATGTTGAGTGGTTTAGTATGAATATAGGCGCAAAATAGGAGATATAATTAGGAAAGTCTACGAATGGAGTAGAAAGTGAATAGGTTGAAATTTGTTATATATTTTTGTATTGAGTTAGCACAAAATGAGAGGCTTGCTATTTATGAGGGATAGAAAAAAGATAATAATTTATTTAACAAAAAAATATGATGGTGGAAACTAAAATCAAAATCTTGGAGTAAAGTCTGTAACGTCGAAATAAGCATATGTCCTATCGTCACTTTTGAGACAAATAGGCCGGCAGGAGAAAGCTGGGGGATAAGTCATATGTATGCAGCGGATGTTGATGTCGCCGCAGTCAATAAAATAGTTTCGGGCATAGTTGACGCCGAGACTTTTGAGGACGTCTAATGCAGTTATCAGTAAACAGCCTCCTCCGCAACAGGGATTGGAAATGGTAAGGATGTCGTCTTTCTCTGCTTTTTCTTTGATTAGAGATTCTTCTAGAGTCGCGCGGGCCATGAATTCCGAGATATGGTAGGGGGTAAAGAATTGCCCCGTGTTTTTGTTGCCGAGGTCACAGCGCATAAATAATTCTCCGAGATTGTCATTGAATTTTCCGTTATCATAGACAACGGAAGCGAGCAAGGCATAGACTTTTGCAAAGATTTTTGCCAACATTGATTGTTCGGAATGTTTGTAGTTGCGGATGATCTGCAAATATCGCTCTTCGCGCATATTATATTGATTCAGATCGATCATATTGGATACGGTAATCGCGCTGCATTCAAACAGATCGGAAATAAATTTCTGCTTATCTGTTCGGTAGGATGCCGATTCAATATCTACATAATTTTGTCGATGGTCAGAATACGATAGGGACACAGATTGTCTGTTTTGGTTGGCCGTTCTTCCTGTTCCAGTTGGGAGATTGGGATTTGTGTCGGCGGAGTTTATTTATCGAAAGAGAAGTCGAAAAAGAAAAAAGGTGTCATAGGACAGGAACTGAATTGCCAAACCTTTTCAAACTTCCCGTTGGAATCGACGATCATCCCGATGTTCTCGGCAGGGCTGTATGCAGTGATACGAAAGTAATTTGCCATTTTTAGATCTCCTTTTAATATTTTTTGAACGAAAATGTCGTTATGAGCCCCTGGAGAGGATAGATCCGATTTTCGTCAAAGGGCGCTATCTCTGACGCCAAAGTATAAGGGCAAAAGTCATCCAATACACAAGCGATGCAATAATATCCTTCTACGACAATTACAATATATTTTTCTTCTTCGATGCCGGGGCAAAAGCCTTTCAGGTATTGCATCGCCTTTTCTGCTTGCTCTGAAAGAGCGGGATTTTCTTGCTTGAATACGGAAACGGGACAAAGTTCATCGATATAGTTTTTCATATTTTCTCCTTTAAGCGGCAATTTGTTTGATCGTTTTGTTTGCATACGGCAGCCAGACCTTGTTGACGTAGTGCAGGGTTTCGTCGGTTGGCTTAGAGTTATGAACGCCGTAACATTGCAACACTTTGTGCGTTTTCAGGGAGTATTCCAGCGTTACAAAGGGCTTTTCGGGCTGCGCTTTGGTACGGATAAAGAAGATGAGCGATTCTTCGTTTGCCATGCTCAGATCGTAGTGCATCCGTCCGACGCAGTGATGCAAGATTTCGCCTTCGCGTATCAGATCGGCGGGCGTCTGTGCGATCACGCAGATATAGGCGCTCCGTTTGTTGTGCTGCAACGGCATATATTTTTGTGCCACGTCTGCAAGTTTTTTGGTAAGTTCCAGATCTTTGTTGGCTTGTTCGATGGCTTTTTGTTCGGCATATTGTGCGATGCGGATGTCGTGCCATCTTTGAAAGTCTTTGGGGAACAGGTTTTGTTTTAAGGTCATATCTACGTTCAGATATTTGCAGGCATTCAGATAATCGAGATACAACCGATCCGAGATGTTTTGTTTTTCTATGTAGTCGAAATACTTTTTGAGTTCCCAGCCTTTAAACAATTCACGGATGGGCAGAGCCCTCGCTTCTCTTTCGAACTGTTTTTTTCGGAAAAGATAATGCGCAACCTCTTTTAACGGAAGCCCCGTCTTAAAGGCCTGCGTTATCGTGGTGACGTTGTAGGCATTGGCCCAGGGAAGGGCAAGTTCGTTTCTGTGTCGGATAAACCATTTGCAGAAAACTTTGTCTTTTGCGATCTTTTTGAGCAGGGATAGGTTTTCGGCATAAGCGCCTAAACCGAGTTTGAGCAGGTATTCTGTCTGCGGGTATTTTTTATAGATGCGAAGATAAGAGATGATATCTCTGCCTTTGTAGTACTGGTAGGCACTGTATTTGTATTCGGGAAGTTTTGCGATGACGCTGCGGTTGATAAGCTCGGCATAAGGGTCATAATATTTTTTGTCGGCGGTGTGCCATTTGCCGTCTTCAAAGGATTTTTGCTGCGTCTGCAATTCTTCGGCGTACCAACCGACGCGGTATCCGAATCCAAAATAGTTGTATTCCATATCCCGCACCAGGCAGACGGGGGTATGGATGCCGTGCACGGCGACCTGTTTATACGCCCAGTGCTTGTTTTGAATGGTCGAAACGGCAACGGTCACTTTGACGAGTTCTTTCTTCCATATCGCAAGGTAGGCATAATAGCGCACGAGGCTTGTCTGCCACGGGTCTATCTTCAAGTCCCGTTTATAGATCTCTTTGAGTATGGATTGGGGGATAGGTTTAATGTCTTTTTCTGTCATGGCGTTTACCTCATTTCAATTTCATTTCCGAACAGTTCGTCTATTTTGCAGAGCGCTTCCACGTCGAACGCTGTGGGATCGTAGGGGAGAGCCTCGTCTTCGGCATAGTGCATCACACCGTCATCGTCGACATAGGTCTGCTCGTCGATCCAATGTTTTTCCGCTGTGTCCGTTTTAGGTTCTTCTTTTTCAAGAAGTTTAACGTCGTCCGACGTGTCGACGACGGCGATTTTATATCCCTTTTCCAAGGCTTTGGGGAAATAGGTGTCTGCGGTCTGAAGGGGAAAACCGACCATAGGTACGCGTTCCGAAAGACCGCAATCGCGCCCCGTGAGCGTGAGGGAAAACTCCTTTGCAAACAGTTCGGCATTGCTGCCGAGTATCTCATAAAAATCGCCGCGCCTGAACGCGACAATATGGTCGGGATATTTTTCCTGCATCTTTTTATACCTTTGATAAAAGGGTGAGCCGAGATTTTCGATAGCGGGGATCTGAACGGGTTTTATTTTGTCAACAGGTTCTTCTGTCGGTTCTTCGTCGTAATCGGTGGCTTTGCAAACTTCTTCGGTCGGTTCTTCATCGCAGTTGGCGGCTTCGCAAAGTTCTTCCTCGGTCGGCTCTTCGTCCTCTTCGCTTCGATTTTTACATACATTCTCCTGTTTTTGTGCCAAAGAGTCCATTTCCAAAAGGTCGAAAAGCGACATTTGCGGCTTTGGTTTGGTAGCAGGCGGCGTATAAGTTGTCGAGACGCTGACAGGCGGAGCCGTTGTTTTTGGCTTATATTCGGTTCCGTCCGGGTTGTAGAGCGTGCCTTCGATGGCGTCCTCTTCAAAATAGTGGATCGCCCAACCGAACACAACGCAGTCCTGGATACAAGCGGCGCGTGCTCCTTTTTCCACGAGCTTTTGCGCTTCCTGTGCGGAAAATTCGATACAGCCTTCCAGCGTTTTTTTGTTGAGCAGGCTTTTCCCGTCCTTTTGTATCAGAACACCGTTGTTGATCTTTTCGGCAAGAGGTACGCTTACGTGCTCTTCGAGATATTCTTTGATGATCTTTTGCGTTTCGTCTTTTGCTTGAAGGTTTAATTTCGGCATAATTTGTTCTCCTTTTTTCTATAGAGTGTATCGGAAAGTTTCGGCAAGGCGGAATAAAAATTGCTGTTTATAATACGCAGGTGTAACGCTTTGTTGTGGGCAAAGTCGTTGCGCCTTGCGTACTCCGTGCCGTTGTTTGTCAGGCGTTTGAGTTCGTACCGATCTTGCCCGTCGTGGTGAAATCCCTCTATGTACAGATGTCCGTTTTGTTCGTAGATCTTCAAGTAGTCGAGATGCCGAAGGAATGTGCAGAAGTCCTCAAAGGAAAATATGAAATTTCCTGCGCCGCAGGGGCCGTTCCATCTTCCGCACGTCCCCATGATGATGTAATCATCGGTTTCCAGTCGGTGTTTGAGTGCGGTTGCAAAGTATTCCCAGTCCGCTTCGTTCTGTGAGGCGATCTCTTCCCAAACCATATCGGCAGGAACGTCGTTTATATCCGTCCATTCCTGGCTTTCGCAGAACGATTCATACACCGCCTGTTTTGCTTTGTCGTATTTGGAATAGTCGTTCGTGCTGTCGTAAAAGATGATCTCTTCATTTTTCATTTCAGTAGTCCTCGCAATGTTTCAGATACTCTTTTTCTGCTTTTCTCAAGCCGTGCAAAAGCCGTTTGTCCGCATTGATCTGTTCCATGGTCAGATCGAGCGCGTCAAGCGTTTCTTCTAAGTCAAAGGTAATGCAGTATTCGTGATTGGCCAGTTCGTAAAGGAACATATGATAGATAAATCCGTCTCCCGTCTTATCGGCGGCGATGGCTTCTTCGCGTTCTTTTACAAAGCGGTTCAGCATTTCGCAAAATGCCGCACAATCGCTTTTGCGGACATAACAGCCACCGCCGACGGAACAGATCTTATCGGTGTCATCGGGGGTGAGTCCCCAGTTTCGCATCATCTGATCAAACTGTTCGTTGCTGAAACAGGCGCCGAGGGGAAATGCGTCCATTTCTTTCTGATGCCTGTTTTTCTGTTGTGCATACAAATTTTTCATCCTGTTTTTCTCCTTAAAATTTTATTGTTCGGAAATTTTTCCGTAAACGTCATCGGCATAGAAGCAGCAGACAAACCAATTAAAGAGGGCGTGACATTTCACGCCCTCAAAATCTACGATATAGTCGTTGTCGTCTGCTTTTTCAAGCACGGTGATCTCTCTCAGTTCACCGTTTAACGAGTTGATGTGTGCCTGTGTTTTGTAAGGTTTCATATTCTGTTCTCCTTTTTATATTGATCAAAGTTCGTATGTTTGAGCAGCTTTTTCACTTCGGGCATGATCTGTTGTTTGTTTTTGCCGATGCAGGCAAGCAATAAGAGGTTTGTGTTGGCTCCATACAGCCTTTGAAAGGCGTAATCGAGGATGCGGGAGATGTCGGGATCTTTATGCTCGCTCGTCGCGTTGATGGCAAGTACGGAAGTCAGAAGAAATTTCAGTTCGTCCAGTCTTTTCATAGGGCGCCTCACTTCAATTCTTTTCGGAATAGGTCTACAAAGGTGTGGGTGTAGTAATCGTGTTTGCAGGAAAGATGCCAATAAACTTCCGATTCGCCCGAATTGTTGTCTTCTTCGGAAAATTCATATTCTTCGCCGGGATCGCCGTCGATATCAAAAGTAACTTCACCGTCCCAAAACTCTTTCAGTTGCTCTGAAATGATCTCTTTGAAACGGTCATAGGCATCGTCATATTTTTTGAAGAGTTCAATCTGAAAGCCGTCTGCGTCGGTAGTTGACCAATCCAGCATGACCATAAATACGTGATCCATAGTTTCACCTCACGCAATTCGTCTGATTCCGCCGCCAAAACTTTGCAGGGTAACGCTACCAAATTCACTGCACCAATCGTCGTCTTTGTTCCAGACATAGGCAAAAGCGGTATGGCGGTTGCCCTGACTGTACACGAGAGTATCCCATTCTTCGGGATAATCGGTCACGATGAGAAAATCGTAAAGCTCTCCGAACTCGGTATGTTCGTGCGTTATGGCATATACTTTGCATTTGTGCTTTTTTTCAAGCTCTTGCATCTTTGCGTACAGCTCGCTTTTTTGATCGACCCAGTATCCGCCAAAGCCTTCAAAGAAACATACTCTGTCTTTTTCGGCATATCCCTTGATATAGGGACGATAGATGTTCAGTTCCTTCATTAGTTTGAGTGCTTTTTCCTTCTTTGTCATTTTGCGTTTCTCCTTTTTATTCGTAAATTTCTATGATTCCGCCGGAGTATTTTTCCGCGCAGTTCATTCCGAACGCTTTGCCGTATGCCTCAAAGTCAAAGAATTCGATGAGATCGTCGTCGATCTTTCTTGCACAGCTTTCAAACAGTTCTTTGCCGTAATCTTCCCAGTCATAGCCTTGATAGATGTAAATGTCATCGTTCCAGTTTTTGCCGTGCGTTTCCACTTTTTCGATAAACTCCCGAAGGGAGCGTACTTCCAGATAGGCGCAGAGGACGGAATAGAGATATTCGCTTTCCAGAACGCCGCTTTCTTTGAGCGATTCAAAAAGTTCTTTGGGGCTCATATAGTCCCAGTTTTCACAGTCGAGGGGGAGACCTTCGATATCCTGGATAAAAAGTTCTTCGTCGATGCCGGAAAGCTCAAAACCTTGCCTTTTAAGTTCTTTTACGATCTCTTCCCAGTCTTCGTAACGGGAAAGAGTAAGATAAGAGGATCCCAACGCCCGCTCGTTGCAGGCAGTATAGGATCCCCAGGAACCGATGACGATCTTGATTTCGACTTTCATTTGTTTTTCTCCTTGTAATTCGGATTGTTTTCGCAGGTATCATCGTCGCAGTGTCCGCAATCGCCGTTGCAGAGGTTTGCTCTGTCGCAATATTCATAATGTTTGCAGTTCATGCAGGATTTCTTGCTGTTTTGTTTGCAGGATTTCATTCGGATACCTCCTCAGATTCGTTAAAATATTCGCGGCTATCGTTTTGTTCTTCTTCCCGATAGAACAGGGAATCGGTATCGCCGCATCTGCTGTCGCAAAATCCATATAAAATGCAGTTTTCGCAAAGGTTTTCCATTATTCTGCCTCCTCAAAATCGTCAATGTGGATGTGTTCTTGTCCCGCGATGCCGTATTCAAAGTACAGACCGTTTTTGTCGATGTACAGGTCATAGTCCGAAACGCTGATCTTGCCGCACTTGGTAACGGCGATCGTGATCTTGTTTTCTTCTACGGCTACGATGTTGAAAACGACGGTATTTTCTCCGTCAAAGAACTGAAATTCTTTCAGATAAAATTTGTCCATGAAATGCCTCCTTAATCGATGAGTTTATACCAGATCGAGTATTCGACTTCGATCTCTCTCTTTTCGTAACCGGTGAAATCACCGCTTCCGTTTTTCGTTTCAAACTCAACTTCGCGGATCTCGTAATGTGCGCCTTTGTATTCGCCGTCGCGGCTTTGGATGGAATGACAGTTTTTGATGCAGTCTTCAAACACGCGGATATACGCGTTTCCTTTCTGACTGACGCAGGCGATGATGAGATCTTTCTCGGTGATAAAACCGATACCGGTCAATTTGTTGTTTCCGAATTTATTGAATCTGGAAACGGAGTAAACAACTTTTTTCATTTGGAACAACCTCCGAATTTTGTTTTTGCCTTTTTTCGGCGGAGACGGAGGAGCATAGGCCGGTAGGGAACCGAAAAGTACAGATACGGGATGCAAAAGTCAACGAGGCAAAGGATAAATTGCTGCGTTTTGAGCATTGAAAGATTGCAAGAAAAGAAAAAGGCCGGGCAGGAGAACCTGTTCGGCTTATAGTAAGGAGGTATGTTTTAAGCTGCAATTTATCCGCCCGTTGACTTTTGCGAGGCGCTATGCTACGGTAGTCGAACCGAAAAAAGCAAAAGACGGAGGAAAGAAATTAAATCAAAGTTTTTAGTTCGTTTAACTTTGCATCTATCTCCCATATTATATTGTTCTTTCGTATAATATTTTTATTGATTTTTTCTAAACTTACTAAGCAGTCATGAATTATATTAAATTCATTAAATGTATAGTATCCGTCGGTTGTTGTTCGAACATTTTCTACAGCTTCTATAATATGGCAGAATATTTCGATTGTAATGTTTGCAACTTCAATAAATTCTTCGGTGTTTAATTTATTCATTGCATTTTTTAATTCATTGAAGTCATTATACGCTATATCTTGGTGGGCAATTAGTTTATCCCGAATTGTTTTTAGTATTTTTATGAATTCAGATTTTGAGCTTAACCAAGATTCTATGCTGTTTTGGAACAATATGAATTCTTGTTTCATCTTGTCTTCTGTAATGTTAAGATAAATGTTGTTTAAGATATTAGATAAGGCAAGTTTATTGCTTCTTCTTTCGTCAAGAAGTTTGCAAAGGTCCAATACAGCTTCATTTAGCGCGAAAAAGCGAAATCTAGGTGGAGTGTTTTTAAGAATATCACAAAAAAACTTAAAAGAGTTGAAATCAACAGCTAAATCATCCATGATTTTTATGGCAAAAGGAATCCAATCTTTATTTAGAGGTTGATTTTTTAAATTTGGTAAATTATAGGGAGTGATTTCATGTAGTTTATATCTTTTTCTGCCTGATAAACCTGTTTCAATATAATATTCCATATTTTTGACGTCCTAAAATTATTATGTTCATTATAACACGTCATTGAATTAGCGTCAATATTATCAGATTTTTAATTGTGTGCAATTTGTTTTGTTCTCGCTGAAAGAGTGGATTAGGAATTTTGCTTGAAAAAATTTTTTCTTTATAATATAATTAAAGCATGAAATGTTTTCGGTTGAGGACAGCAAGGTGATCAAAACTTCCATCCGTTTTTTTGACGATATACCTGTAAGAGCCGTTTGGGACGAGCAATCTTCCAAATGGTGGTTTTGTGCCGCCGATATCGCAGAAGCGTTGACAAAAAGTAAAAATAGCCGTTCTTATTGGAACGCAGTAAAGAGGCGTAAGCCTGAGTTGTCGACAATTTGTCGACAACTGAAACTGACAGCAAGCGACGGGAAAAAGTATAAGACGGACGTCGTAGACGAAGACGGCGTAAATACATTGATCGCGCTTGTTCCGAGCAAAAAATCCGTTGTTTTCAAAAAATGGTTGACGGATATGGGAACGACGATCGATGAAAAGAGCAAGCAAAAGGCATACGAACTTTTTGAGTCGGGCATTATTAAAGATATAGAGGTTGGCACCGTAAAGGGATTGCAGCAGATACATTCTTATATCTTTGGCGGATTGTATGATTTTGCCGGTCAGATACGCACGGTAAACATAGCGAAAGGGGGCTTTGCGTTTGCTCCTGCCATGTATCTGCAGGAAAATCTTTTGAAGATCGAAAAGATGCCCGAAGACACATTGGAAAACATAGTAAAGAAATATATTGAAATGAACGTGGCGCATCCTTTTCGGGAGGGGAACGGCAGAAGCACGCGGATCTGGCTGGATCTGATCCTGAAAAAGAATCTCGGCAAGTGTACCGATTGGAGCAAGATCAATAAGAGGGATTATCTTGCGGCAATGAAAAAAAGTCCCGTGGACGGAAGAGATATTTTTTCTCTCATCAAAAACGCTCTGACAACCGAGATCGATGACAGAGAGATTTTCATGAAGGGAATCGATTATTCCTATTACTACGAAGAAATCGACGAAGAATAAGCGCGTTTACAGTTTTTCAGGCAGATCAACGACAGCGCAGAACCACTTTTCTGAAAAACGGAAAGCTGGGTTCGAATTTGTATGGTTTCTGTCCACCACGCAAAGGCACCTATTTTAGGGTGCCTTTTTGCGTGGCGGAGGCGGACGAGAACCACGCGCGCCGAAAGGGAAGAAAAAAAGAGGAGGAGAAGCAATCGCGCGTTGTTCGTGCGAGGGCAGCGCCCGACGCCTTGCCGAGGGGGCCCCATCGGGGTTTCGGCAAAAACTGTTTATCTCCACCATACCGTAACAAGTCGAACACTTGGGTAAAAGATAATCCTGACGAGAAGTATCGTCAGGATTATTTTCTTTTGTATAGTTAAAGAATATCTCAAGCCTGTCATCATAAACGACAATTTTTTGAATCAATGTTAAAATCAAAGGTTTTGGTTTGAGCTGGATAGCTTTTTGTAAATAAGCAACTACATTTTCATAAGAAAGTTCTTTTTGTTTTTTATATTCTTATGTTCATTATAACACGTCATTGAATTAGCGTCAATATTATCGGTTTTTTAATTGTGTGCAATTTGTTTTGTTTCTCGCTGAAAGAGTGGATTTGGAATTTTACTTGAAAAAATTTTTTCTTTATAATATAATGAGAGCATGAAATGTTTTCGGTTGAGGACAGCAAGGTGATTAAAACATCCATCCGTTTTTTTGACGATATTCCCGTGCGAGCCGTTTGGGACGAGCAATCTTCCAAATGGTGGTTTTGTGCCGCCGATATCGCAGAAGCGTTGACAAAAAGTAAAAATAGCCGTTCTTATTGGAACGCAGTAAAGAGGCGTAAGCCTGAGTTGTCGACAATTTGTCGACAACTGAAACTGACAGCAAGCGACGGGAAAAAGTATAAGACGGACGTCGTAGACGAAGACGGCGTAAATACATTGATCGCGCTTGTTCCGAGCAAAAAATCCGTTGTTTTCAAAAAATGGTTGACGGATATGGGAACGACGATCGATGAAAAGAGCAAGCAAAAGGCATACGAACTTTTTGAGTCGGGCATTATTAAAGATATAGAGGTTGGCACCGTAAAGGGATTGCAGCAGATACATTCTTATATCTTTGGCGGATTGTATGATTTTGCCGGTCAGATACGCACGGTAAACATAGCGAAAGGGGGCTTTGCGTTTGCTCCTGCCATGTATCTGCAGGAAAATCTTTTGAAGATCGAAAAGATGCCCGAAGACACATTGGAAAACATAGTAAAGAAATATATTGAAATGAACGTGGCGCATCCTTTTCGGGAGGGGAACGGCAGAAGCACGCGGATCTGGCTGGATCTGATCCTGAAAAAGAATCTCGGCAAGTGTACCGATTGGAGCAAGATCAATAAGAGGGATTATCTTGCGGCAATGAAAAAAAGTCCCGTGGACGGAAGAGATATTTTTTCTCTCATCAAAAACGCTCTGACAACCGAGATCGATGACAGAGAGATTTTCATGAAGGGAATCGATTATTCCTATTACTACGAAGAAATCGACGAAGAATAAGCGCGTTTACAGTTTTTCAGGCAGATCAACGACAGCGCAGAACCACTTTTCTGAAAAACGGAAAGCTGGGTTCGGATTTGTTGTATTACTTCCCAGTATAACGGAACTATCCGAACCAGACAGCAAATAAGAATCCCGAGGAGTGCCGTCCCCGGGATTTGTTTCGTCCGTGTAATTGTAAAAGATTTCGATCTTGTCTTCGTAGACAATGATTTTTTGGATCAGAGTATGGATGAGCGTTTTCGGCT
>ERZ1090881.654-NODE-658-length-16240-cov-4.658696_pt1 | contig 16240 bp, 14 predicted proteins | sample MGYA00478470_ERZ1090881 | MGnify/ENA primary metagenome ERZ1090881 (study PRJEB33644, sample SAMEA5815736) | chicken gut metagenome | biome: Chicken; feature: Gastrointestinal Tract; material: Caecum | place: Ireland | collected 2019-01-01 | study: A study of the...
GATGGCCTATCCATTTTTTATACAAGTCCGATATATAATTTTCCACTTCATTCTGATTCATATTATGAATCAGTTCTGATTGTTTTTTATTCTGCTTTAGTTTTTTACGATCTTTTCCATACAGATAAAGCTGATATAATACAGGAAACTTTTTCTTTATACTATCAGCACTCATGATCTTATCTCCTCCGGATTTACTGTTTTCGTGTTATTTTATATTTTACTGTTCTGATCATAGACATAAATATTTCTTCCTTTTTAACATAAAGATATAGAAATGAGCCCAAACAATAGATAAATGCACCCAGACATATCTGAATCAGCAACGTTCCAATACTTTCGTTCAATACGTTTCCCAGTTTAAACGTCACAATAAACATAATTATGCCTAGTCCAAGAAAGAAGAGTGTTTGCTTGAAATATTCCCAAATCTGCAGTTCTTTTCTTACAGCATAACACTGAATGAAACAAACTGTAATTTCTGCCACAATTGTACCAATAACAGCGCCAATAGCACCATATCCTGGGATCAGGAGTGCGTTTATAATCAGATTTACTACTGAACCACTTACAACAGAAACCACAAATTCTCTATCTTTTTCTGTCGGAATTAAATACTGTGTTCTAATAACATTGGCAAATGACATAAAAGGAATTGTTAAAGCCAGACCCATAATCAAAAATCCAGAAAGCCTAAACTCCTCGCCCCAAAAAACAGGTGCAAAAATCGATGCCACTCCTGCCAGCCCAAAAGTTAAAGCGTAAGCGAGCCACATAACATAAAGCATTGATACGCCGGTGTACTTCCTAACTATACTTTTATCTTTCTTTGCCACCATATTGGACATTTTAGGAAGCATAACGGTTCCAAATGATGAAATGACTGTCGTTGGGATATTAATAACCTTTTCAGCATTTTCATAAAATCCAAGCTGGGTCTTACTACTAATTAAACCAATCATTATTTTATCCATATATTTATAAAGACTCACTGCTATGGTCGGAACAAACAGAATTAGCATTGGCTTAATATGAACAATCATTTTCGCTCTCGAAGGTTTTACAAACTTCACATACTTCTTCAACGGAACCCAAAGAGTAATCTGGCTGAGCAGCATTCCCAACGCCATAATTAAACAGTATATCCACAGATCTCCCTTGGATTTCACTAATGTGAACACACAAATAACATTTATGATTTTAATAGCAGTACTTCTTAAAACAGTAAGCTTAAAATTTTCTATACCAAAATAAAACCAACTGATATCAAACAACCCGCTCAGCACCTGTGCGACCATAATTATTGCATATATCTTTTCATTTGCATTTACTGTAAAAATATAACCAACATATACTACAACGCACAACAACGATATAAGAATGTGAATCATCGCCATATTTGAAAACAGCTCATTCACTTTTTCTTGATCATCTCTGTATTTTGCAATCATGCGATTGCCGTAATTTTTGATTCCCAACTGCGAAAAAAGGACAAAATATGTAGCAACCGAATAATAGTACGAATAGATCCCAAGTCCCTCGGCTCCAAGCACTCGCGCAACATAGGGCGATGTCAAGAATGGGAGTATCATTAACAAAACATCATAAAGCACTTGATATATAATATTAACTTTTGTACTCGATTTTCTCAAATTGTGCATCTCCTTTTCTTTATGAGTTCAACAGTCTACATAATATTATGCTTTACTAGTGTGTTTCACTCTATAATAATTCTCGACAATTATCTGCGGTGCCAAATATAAAATGGGATTATACTGAAGGCTTAAGAACACTCTATTGGAAAGCGCATAAATTCCTATTGTTAACATCCATATAAAAATGAATCCATCGCCTTTTGCTCTGATCTTACAAAGCAACCATGTATAGGCTCCAATCATCAAAATCGAGAAAATGACACCATATACTAAAAGCATATACATATAGCCACTATCCACATAATTATATTCACTGAGTTTTGTTGTCATATTGATTGCATTGCCGAATAAATGAATTCCATTCTCGTAATAGCTATTGCTCATTAGCATAATTCTATTATTAAAAAATTCATCAAGAAATTCTCGTGATGCTGGATTTTGATAATAGTAAACAGACGCATACAGCGATAATCCCATGCATAACGGATAAAACAATATTGAAAAGAAATCTACCATTCGATTTTTCTTTTCGAATATATGCGTCACTACATTTATTAGATATAGAATAGAAAAAAAAGCAAACACCACTATTGAATGCAATGAAGTACAATATTTGTAAACTAACCAATTTATAAATAAAAGGGCTAGTACTCTGATTATCCTGTTTGTTCTCTTTTTAAATAATACTAAAATTGAAAGCATCATAACAATATTGGGAAGTGTAGTATAATACAAAAACCCCACGTAATGAGCTGTTACTCCACCATGATTTCCAGTTTGGTTTGGAATTATCCCCAGTATAGCCGGAACGCAAACAACAACTATTATTAAAGCATACGAAAAGATCATCCCTTTGATAATTTTTTCAAAATCAATATCATATGAGGAAATAATCAACAGCACGAAAATTGTCAAAGACAGTCCATTCTCAGATACTATGCCAACTATTTCACACAATATTAATACTGGTACAAAAATGTAAAATTTTTTTTTCAATAAAAATGACTTGCTTAGATTCTTAAGAATCAAAACACTCATAACAAAAATATTTATGAGTCTAAACAATACACCTGGAATAATATACGCATAATAAGATGAGGACAAAAGTCTAAAAAAAACATACAGAACCATCGCCCCCATAAACATTATATCTGATTTACGCACAACTAACGTCCTATTGTATAAAATTCTCATGGTATCTGCAATCTCTCCTTCATCTTTTGCATATTTTCACGTACAAACCTAACATATTTACCTTTGTAAGTAACACAAGCATTTTTATCTTCCAGGTTTTGTCAAACTGTCCAGCCTCACAAATATATTTCTTATAATTTCTATTTCCAACATTATACGCATCAATTCCTGCCGTTTTCAGGCATGAACCAAGGTCCTTTGAAAGCTGTGGCATATACTGATCTATGTCCGGATGTTTTTCTTTCATCAAAGAACAGGCACTGTACAATTTTTCAGGATTGCTGCTAATAGAATCCCCTCCAATGTAATAATCCACCAACCCTTCTCCCAAACAATAGATTGAAAACTCTTTTGATGCTCGATACAGTAATTCCAATTCCTGAAATCTAGGAAAAACCGAATCAAAACGCAAATTTTCAAAAACATGCCGACGTGCCAGTAAAGTTTGTGTTCCGATCCCCATAACCGTAACCACAGGATTTAACATACCTTCTTTAATTCCCATTGGCAACAAAACTGTTTGTCCATCCGCTTTAATTTCATTCAATTTACAAAAGACAATATCCGCTCCTGTTTCATTCAGTTTGTTCAGTTGTTTTTCCAGCTTATCTTCATGCCAAACATCATCACTATCATGAAATGCGATAAAATCTCCCTGAGCTAAGTCCAAGCCATGATTTCTTGCTACACAAGCGCCAGCATTTTCCTGATATATATATTTAATCCGTGTGTCTTTCATAGATTTAATCTCATTTGCAGAGTTATCCATTGATCCATCATCAATAACAATGACTTCAAGATCGCTCCAGGTTTGATCTAATACACTAGCAATCGCTTTCTTAATTGTTTTTTCTCTATTATACACAGGTATAATTACTGATACCATTTTATTCTCTCCACATCAATCAATATTCAAATATACTACTTTCCGTATATTCTGGAGTTTTATTTCCAATCAGCCTGTTTACTGCAGTTAAAAACATTCCATAAATTTTCCATGCATTTAAAATGATAGGATAAAGCCTAACTAGCCCTCCCTCGTTTTTTCCACCATTCATCTTCATCTGATACTTATATCTCAGTTCAAATAAGTTCAGGAACATAGGTGAAACAGTGCCTTTCCTTCTAAGAAATTGAAGCACCTCATTATCAGATTTGAGTCCATTCAGTTTATCCAGTGAAAAATTTTCTCCAGTATTAATATGTAAATAAACGAGTTTATTGCAATAAGCAATATTCTTCCGTTTCATCAATAAACACCATAAAAATAAGTCATCTGCACAATTAGTCTTCATGATATTTTTCATCCAGAAAGAATCAATTGCATCTTTTCGAATCATTGTCTGTCCTGGAGAACTTAATAGATTTCCCATTACCAGATAAGAATGATAATCCTTTGCCAAGATTGTCTTTCCATAAGTGTTCAAGATGATCTTATCCCCTTCTTTTGTTTGAAAAACACCATTTCCTATTACGCAGTCACATTCTGATGATTTTATCTCATTAAACAATGTAAGCAAACAGTCTTTTGCAATTACATCATCCTGATCCAGCATCATAATAAACTCACCAGAAGCATTAGTGATTCCTGTCACTCTTGCCTGATGAATTCCCATATTTTGATCATGTTTAATTACTTTTATCGTATACTTATCGGTATCGATGAACTCTGCTTCAACCTCCATCCATGGACTATCATTGACAATTAAAACTTCCAGTTCCGCCTCTTTTCGCAGGAACTCATAATTACAATCCAATACTTTTTTCAATTTTTTTAAATACTTATTTCCATTATAAAAAGGTATTATCACCGATATTTTCTTCATTTTGAACTTTCTCCCACAACTACTTCTACTCGATCAAGTATCCTGATGATTCAAAATTACCACTTCCTACTTTGATTTTAATTTATTCAATAGGCGACTCAAACACGCTTATATTACTTTTTCCATGTAACGTTTTCTTTCAAAATTGTACCATCATCGCCTATGCAGCATTTATTTACATAATATTTTCCATGCAGACCACTATTGGCAGCTACGATATTGTCATTTCCAATAACCGTCCCCTTTGTAATTGTGCAACGACAGCCAAACCACACCCTATCGCCAATAATAATTGGCGAATTCATGTTTTTCTTTTTTCCATCAGGTCCTATAATATCATGAAGATCTGTATCCATAAACAAGCAGTCCCACGATATTAAATTTGATTCACCAAATTCTATCTGATTTCCACAAATAATTGTTGTATTTCCAGAAATTGAAAATTTGTTACCAAAAATAATTGTTCCAGAATTCGACAGCTTGGTTCCACTTCCTAAAAACGCACTTCCTTTTAATACAATTTTTCCTCGGTTCTGCCATACACTACTTTCATTTTTCTCATCAAAACAGCCAATGGAATTAAAGCCAAATTTTAGTTTTTCTCCCCCGTCTATATCAATACTTCCTTTCAGCTCCCGAATCTTTACATTTTTGGAACATATAATAATGGGATGAAATATACTCTTCCAACCAAAATAGTAAATATTCATTCGCAAAGATTTAATCACAGATACTTCTCTCAGCATCTTACAGTTCAAGTTCAGCGCCTCCAATCCCGTCTTTACCCTAATCGTTTGATTTTACTTCTAATACTTTGAGGCAAAGCATTCCAAAGAATGTAAATATATTTTTTCGTTCCAAGCTTTTTATAGTAGACATCATCTATTGCTTTATAACCGGATTTTCTATATATCTCCATTACTTTATCCCTGTTGAAGTCTTTTCTGCAGGGATGCTTTAACTGCGAATTCACTTTTGCAACCTGCTCTAAGGTCGATTCACATAATTCAAAAGCATTCGCACACTCAGATAAAAATGTTCTTCCTTTCTCCGTATTTAATAAAACACAAGAAATGCCTTTTTCTTCTTCAAATCGCCCTCCATTGCTTTTTAGTTGATCCGGATGTTCTACACCAAATCCCCAATAATCACCAATTGTTATATCGGACACACGCTTTTCTTGTGAAAAAATACAATTATAGCAATTCTTTCTCAGAATATCGCCATTCTCAAAATGAAAATAATATGATGAAAGTTGCACTGGGATTTTTTTTATTTTTCTTTTCCCATATCTGTCTATATAATGGATTGAACCTTTGTTTCCCCACCCCATGTTCTTATCTCTAAACTTAAAAGCTATAACTTCACCTTGTATTTTTTTCTTTTCAATAGATATATAATCTCGAAACATCCTTAAACTCGGAACACCATGGCAAATGATATCGACAAGGATTAAATTCCTGTCACTACATTTGTTACCGACAAATCTCTTTAAAGAAGCCACCTGACATGGAGTCCCTGAAAAAAGAACTACCTTATTTGCGGATAATTCCTTTTTTACGTCTGCATATATGCCCTGGCAATCACTCTGGACATACTTTGAACCTTGAAGTCTATACAAATCTTTCTCTGAATCAATCTTAATATGATGTACAGTAGGAATCCCATTTTTAAATGACATTGCTGCACCAAATACGACCCCGCCTTCACGCAGAACCTTTTTCCCAAATTCAGGAAACACGCCACCTGAAGCTGATTTCGCTAGTATGCCTTCATTTTTAGCTGTTGCTGCTTTTACACTTAACGGATACCTTAATTCATTTTCATTTTGAAATCCACATACTTTTTTGCACATTTCACAATGGACACATTTACTTTCATCTATAGTAGGAAACTTATATCCATATTCGTTTTCCCGCATAGTAATCGCCTTTTGGCTGCAAATATCCGCACAGGCCTCACAACCACTGCAATATTCTTCCTCTTTAAACAAAACTATCTTATCATTCATTGTGTTCTTCCATTTTCTTTAAATAGTCAAAAAATACATCTTCCGCATGATTTTTCCAGCTTTCTATTATGGCCTCAATTCTAGCAAATTGTTCCTGTGTTATATCCAGATCAAGGATTTTCATATCCGATTCATTTCTAATAAAGTGATCCTGAAGTTCGAATGCCGATAGCAATTCTTCCATTCTAATGTTGTTTTCATATGGAACCACCGCAAAATTTCTTTTCAGAATACTTGAGAATACAGAAGCATGAAACGAACCAGCAATAACATAAGATGCTCCGTCTATGAGGTCTAAAAACTCCCAAGGTCCAATATCTGTTAAGTTGACATCGCATTTGCATCGATTCCTGAAAGATCCGACATATACAACTTTTGCCTGATAGCGATTCCGTAATTTTTCTACTACTTTGTCTAGAAGTTTGCTTGCTTCTGTAAGATATACCAGAATATATTTCCCAAATTTTTCGTCAAGAACTTTATGTTCATTTTTGCGATATTGTTCTGCTGAAATCAAAAATGTAGGATCGCACACCTGCTCGGAATGAATTCCAATGGAAGAAAGTACCATGCAGGCACTTTTTTCCCGAACAGTGACCATCTCAAATGATTCCACATTCTTTTTCATAAATTTCATCTTATTAGAATCAAATGAAGTTCTTCCGAGACTTGCTGCATAAGATATTTTTCTTTGATTTTCTGTAAATGCCAAATAGTATACCGGATCTTTCCCGCACTCAAAATAGCTATTCCAAATTTGATCGCTGCCAGCAATAAAGAAGTCGGCTTTTAAATTATCAGCATATAACTCTTCATAGTTTTTATATATTTTTTCCGTGGTAATCAAAGAATCAGAAATAAATTTGTTGTATATTTCCCATCTTCGTTTCAGAGCCTTCCTATATAAAATACGCTTTACAAAAAATTTCCAATCCAATGGGCGACCATTATTGTAAATATACCAAGGCCGATAATCTATAATCTCATTTTCGATTCCATGCTGTATCAATGCCTGCTGAAGCGCATATGCCTGAAGCCCTGATCCGCAGTTATCCAAAGCATGCACAGTTATTGTTTTCGTTTTCATATCAATTCCTCATCATAGCATCTTCATAAAAGCTTTGAAGTTTCTTTGCCTCTTCGTGTACATCATATCCTTTTTGTGCAACCATTTCTGATTTGTCTTTTCTGATAATATTTCTACAGGAAAGAATCTCATCTGCCCACTCTTCGGCGGATTGTGACAAATCCATGAATTTCACTGCATCAGTCAATTCTACTTCTTTAGTTATATTTGTTGACAAATAGCACGGAAGTCCAGAACATTCAGCCTCCACTGCCGCCACTGGCAATCCTTCATATAATGAGGGCATAATATAGCAATCAGCGGCACTTAAATAACGTTCTACATCAGAATGAACACCCAAAAAGTAAACACTATCTAAAATATTTAATTTATCAGCATAATTCTTCACTTTATCAAACAAATCGCCTGTCCCGAGTAGCAATAGTCTGGCATCCTGTTGTTTCATTTTAACTTTCTGAAAAACTTCTAATATGAATTTATGATTCTTTTGCTCAAGAAACCGCCCTGTATGAATTATCGCAAACTCATTTGATAATCCCAACTCATTTCTTACTGCATTTCTAGCACTTTTACTAAAACGAAATCGTTTTACATCAATTCCGTTATAGACCACTTTTGCTTTTCCATCACTTATAAGTTTCCGGGAGAACATCCATTCTGCTGCGACCTCCGAACATGCAAAGTAGTCTGTTGCCCAGTCCTCTATACATTTTCTCAGAATTGAATACAGAAGCCTTTTAAGAAAACTCTTCCCTGAAACCGCGGCACTGTGTGAATGATACACTATCACTTTTACGCCAGCCTTTTTTGCAGCCAAGGCATAAAACGCCCTTAATGGGGTTGTATAATGAATATGCACTATTTGATATGGATGCATCTTTAAAAAAGTATATAAGGCCTTACTTTCCTTCAAAACTCTGACCAGAATATTTTTTGACTCTTTTTGAATTATATACTTTTTCCCGCCCAATTTTCTAATTTCATCGTCATAGTATTCTTTCTCGTCTCGCATAACCATAAAATCAAATTGGACTTTTTCCCTATCCATATTTCGGTACATATTCATAATAAATGATTCTATACCAGCAGCCTTAAAAACTGTTGTTACATTTAAGACTCGTATCGCTTTCATTTTATTAGCCATAAATATTAAGCCCTCTTTACATTCATGTTATCAGTATATTGAATTTTATTATTTCAATATGCCATCTTATTAAGTATTTGATTCGCCATCGACATTAAACACAAGCAAAAATACATATTGTTTTTTGCAAAAAAAATAGCCAGCCGATGTTTGAACGCTAATGCTCTCATGTCAACATTGTCGATAGCGATTTGAAATGATGTCGCTTTTCTTAGTTCTCGTAATATCTTCCTTTTCTGAAAATAATTCTCTCTATTCTGATTTGTAAACACCAGATTAAAACACACGACATTAAATACCGTACAGACAAATTCCATGACATTACTTCGTAAAAAAGTGGGTTCGTTTTCTGCAATGATCCTATTTGTTGCCGTAATATATTTTTCCAAATTGTCATGTCTATATTTACGAATTGTTGAATTTAAAGAATACACATAGTTATAAATAGGTTGACTTATGTATATCATTTTTTTTGCATTTTTCAATTCGCGATAATTAAATTCTGCATCCTCGCATATTGATAGATATTCGTCAAATTTTGCATTTTTTATTAAATTAGATTTGTAGCACTTCCCCCATACAGTTCCCATAAGACGTGAAATATAAGGATTGAACTCTTTTTTCTTAGAGTCATATACGTATATCTCTTTATCTCCTACCGGGTTGCACAGTTCTTTTTTTTGAGGATATATTTTGTAAAAACTTCCAAAAATCACATCCGGATTCATTTCTTTTCTAATTGCCCACGCATACAGTTCTAATGTTTTTGGAGGAAGGTAATCATCTGCATCCAGAAACAGTAAATAGTCTCCTTTTGATAAAGTGATTCCAAGATTTCTTGAGGAAGATACACCCTCATTTTGTTTTGTAATAACATTGCAGTGCGAAAGTGTTTTTTTTGCAATTTCGGCCGTTTTATCACTAGAACCATCATCGATAAGAATTACTTCCCAATTAGAATATGTTTGTTCCTTTACACTCTTTATACATTTTTCAATTGTTTTTTCCGCATTATACGCAGGAATAATTATCGAAAATTTCAACACTGCTTTTCCCTCTTCTATACTTTAGATAAACGTATCTTCATACTGTCTACAGATTTTTTCCCATGTATACTCTTCTGCCACACGCTCCTTGGCCCTACTCCCCAGTTCAGCAATTTTATCAGAAGTTATTTGATCAGCCTGATCAATCAGCTTTGCAAGACTACCGAACTTGAGACTCCAGTACAAAGCGCAATCTCCTGCGACTTCTTTGTTGAATCCAACATCAACAAGAAGGTTTAGATCTGTGCTTCCAAGCGCTTCGATCAACGATGGATTAGTACCACCGACAGTATGTCCATGAAAATATGCATATGCATTCTCTCTAATTTTTTTCAGCAACTCTTGATCGTATACTGTTCCAACAAACTTAATTCTTTTATCTCTTTTGAAATGCAGCTTACTCTCCAGTTCATTCAAGAACTTTTCATTTACATTAGTAATAAGCGCAAAATCTTTTTTGCTATTACTCTTCATAAATTCTCGAATCATAATCTCAAAAGAATTTTCGGGTACAAATCTGCCAACCACAAGGTAATACTCTTTTTTCTTTAGATGCTTTTCCTTATACCAGTTCACCAGTTTTTCATCATCATCTGATAATTTGCTTGGCTTCAAATCCGCCCCATAGGCTATAAATGTAGTCTTAGGATTTCTACCACCAATCCCTTTTCCATCATAGCATTCATGTATGTATTTCTCAATTGTCTTTGAATCGCAAATCACCAGATCAGACCATTTTACCATCATCTGTTCTGATACTTTCCAATACCTCCGTATCGGTTTACTCCACTTAGCCCGCTTCCACTCATGACCATCTGGATTCAGGAATACTCGTCCACCTAACTTATGTATTTTCTTATAGAAATGTTTCATAAACGGTCCGATACGACAGGCCATAATATAAACTATAGGATGCTTGATTCTTTTTTCCCTGATAATCTTGCAGCTTTCCTTCAATGCTGCTATATCATAATAGATTGCCTGCGCTGGTCCAAGTTTTTCTGGCACATGGATTCTAAAGCACTCTGCATTGTGGTAAATAAACTTATTCTCTGAAATAATTTCTACACCTTCAGTTTTGCTTGGATCCATGCAGCCATCACCATTTGCCTTACACGCCACATGATATTTAATTTTTTCATTATTCTGATGGTACTCTGTCAGCTTATTGATGAATGTCTCATATCCGCCATAAGCGCCAAGAGATTTTGCCCCCACCAGAAATACATGTTGTACTTCGCCACTATTCATATTTTTTATCTCAATCCCTCTGAAAAATATCTCTCGTGTAAACTTTCTCTTTCACATCATCCAAGCACTTGTCATATCTATTAGCAATGATGGCCTGAGACATCTCTTTGAACTTCTTCAAGTCATTCACAACAACACTTCCAAAAAATGTATTCCCATTTTCCAGAGTCGGCTCATAGATCACCACAGTGGCACCCTTAGCCTTGATCCGTTTCATAACGCCTTGGATACTGCTCTGGCGGAAGTTATCAGAATTACTTTTCATAGTCAGTCGATACACACCAATAACACATTTCTTTTCCTCGTCAGCTCTGTAGTCACCACGGTTGTAATAGTCGTAATAACCGGCCAGTTTCAGCACCCGGTCTGCAATAAAATCTTTCCTCGTCCTGTTACTTTCTACAATTGCCTCAATCAGGTTCTCCGGCACATCCCGATAGTTAGCCAGCAGCTGTTTCGTATCTTTCGGCAGACAGTAACCGCCATACCCGAAACTTGGATTGTTATAAAAATCTCCAATACGGGGATCCAGACAAACACCTTTAATAATCTGCTGTGTATTAAGCCCTTTCATCTCTGCATAAGTATCAAGCTCGTTAAAGTATGCAACACGCAGAGCCAAGTATGTATTAGCAAACAGCTTCACAGCCTCAGCTTCTGTAAAGCCCATAAATAGAGTGTCAATGTTCTCCTTAATGGCACCTTCTTGCAAGAGTGCCGCAAAGGTATGTGCAGCATTAACCAGCCGTTCATCTTCCATATCGGTACCCACGATGATCCTTGACGGATATAAATTGTCATATAATGCTTTAGACTCTCTCAAGAATTCCGGACTGAAAAGGATATTCTTGCTTCCTTTTTTCTCCCGGATACTCTTGGTATATCCAACTGGAATGGTACTCTTAATCACCATGATTGCTTCCGGGTTATATTTCATAACCAGATCAATAACATTCTCAACAGCACTCGTATCAAAGTGCTGGGTAGACGAGTCATAATTAGTAGGTGCTGCAATAACAACAAAGTCTGCAGCGCTATACGCCATTTTCGCATCCAAGGTTGCAGTCAGGTCCAATTTTTTTTCTGATAAATACTTTTCTATATAATCATCCTGGATAGGTGACTTCTTATTATTGATCAATTCAACTTTTTCAGGAACAATATCGACAGCATAAACTTTATGATGTTGTGCCAACAATATAGCAATACTTAATCCTACATATCCAGTTCCTGCTATTGCAATCGTATATTTTTTATCCATTTTCTTTTCCTCTTTTTCTCCACAGGTAGTTATATCTCCTTCCCGCATATCTTATTTCGACCCCTGCCCTTTCACAACCACCGCCACGGTCTTCAACAATATCTTAATATCCAGCCGTATACTCCAGTTCCTGATATACTCTGTATCCAGATGTACTACTTCTTCGAAGTCGGTGATATCGCTTCTTCCGCTTACCTGCCACATACCGGTAAGGCCTGGCTTCACTGCCATTCTTCCTCGGTGGTGGTATTCGTATTTTTCCCATTCGTCTATTGTCGGGGGACGGGTTCCTACCAGGCTCATCTCGCCTTTCAGGATATTCCAGAATTGAGGGAACTCATCTATAGATGTCTTTCTTATGAACCATCCGATTCCATGCCTGGTTCCGTCAGGGCCGCTTCCGATGATTCTCGGATCGTCATCCATCTTAAACATTACCCCTTTCATCTGGTTCTTTTCCATCAACTCTTTTTTACGTTTTTCCGCATCCATATACATACTGCGGAACTTATAAATCTTAAATCTTCGCCCGTTTTTTCCCACCCGGATCTGGGAAAAGAATATGGGACCGGGAGATGAAATATAAATTGCCGGCGCCACAAATATTGTAAGAATACCTGTCAGGATCAGTCCTACAACTGCACCGCATATGTCCATAGCTCTTTTAATGATCAGCTGTCTGGAAGAAGCAATTCTCATGGCCGTGGTCAGTACTACAAATCCTCCCAGCCTTTCTAATTCCTGATTTCCACTGTCGTTTTTTCCAATCTCTACAATGCTCCTGTGAATAGTTACTCCCATAGTAATACAGATATCCATAATTTTCTGAGGAAGAAGTTCCTTATTCTCTTCGTCTATAATAATTCCGTCTATCCATTTCGTCTGAATGTAAGAAGGTATACTTTCTTTGCTGCATACCACAGGAATGTCCTGGATCTTCCTGCCTTTCATATCCCCTCTGTCTGCAAGGACTACGCCCGCAATACTCAGTTCATTGTATGTATTGTTTTTTATAGTCTTCAGTGTATGTTCCGCCCGGTCACTGGTAGTGATTACCAGCAAAGATTTTTTTTTATAAAAGACTTTTTTATGTTTCAGAAGATATGTCTTCCACAACATCCGTTCTGCATAGAGAAAAACTACTGAACTGACTAGGAATATAAGAAAAGCCAGTCTTGAAAAATCATAGCTGTTTCTTGACAAAAACAAATACATGGTTTCGAAAATACAGATAGTGATCACTTGCTTAAGTACTGCTTTAAACTCCTGTATCCCGTCTCTGCGCATAATTCCTTTATATCCTTCCAGGAAAAACACAGAGCAGATATCCGCCATGCAGATAATAAGACCTATATTCAAATAAACTCTGTCTGCGTATGGATTATGCATACCGTTTCTGACTATACAGGAAAACACATAGGCCAGCTGCAGACATATAAAATCAAGCAGAATAAAATCCCAATGCTTTAGCCACCCATTTGAGATCTTCTCGTACATCCTTTTCTTTCTCCCACTCTAAATTACTGCTTACTGAATATAATTCAGATCCAGCAGTTTCTGATAAACCCCATTGGCAATTTCTGCCTGCCCGTCATAGCTGGCCCTTGGGTTCGTAAGTGCAACAGTACTGATATAATGTTCTCCCCAGGCTTCTGTCATTGCCGCATCATAAGCTGTCCCATCTACACTTCCATCCTGAGGTGTGCTTCCTACAATAATATATTTTTCTTTATTGCTTCCAAAAGTATCTAATATTTTCTGCTGCTGCTCGATAAGTTCATTTGGATCGTGATTCCAGCCCCCATAATACCCCATAAAAATAACAGGGATATAGTCCGCTTCCGTGCGCTGCATCTGTTCTGCTGTCAGGTCTCTCATAGTAGTTTCCTCTACAGGAAGTTCTCCGCCTCCTGCAGCCTCCTGATGTTTTGCCACATAAGCGTCCAGATCCGTCTGAGGCACCCCCGCCATTTTCATAATAGACAAAGTGCTGGCCCCATTCAGAGTCTTATCTGCTACCGTAAGGCTGTATCCGTTTTCATTCAACAGGTTCTGAAGTATAACTTTATAGGAATATGTAGCTGCCTCATCTGCGGAAAGAAGTTCATCCCCCCAGCAGGCAATCCCCTGAACCGGCACTTCCGGCTCTGCCTGCTGAGCAGCCGCTTCCGGAGCTGTCTCTTCTGATATGCCCTCTTCTGCCTCTTCCGAAGGTTCCTGGCTATCTTCCACTTTTTCAGAAGTCTGATCCGGCTCTGCCTGATCTGCTTCTATCAGCTGACGCAGTCTTGCATTATCTTCCTGCTGCCGCTGCCGGTCCCAGAGCATCAGCCCCGCAAGGGATACAAGAAGAGCCCCGCACAGCAGTACCAGAAATATTTTTAAAATTATTGAACCTTTCATATTTATACCATCCTTCTTCCTTATTCAAGATCCTCTCATCCATAATAAGAAGAATAATCCGAATAGTATTTGTCTCGCTTAATATCTACCTTATTCAAAACAGCCCCTAGCACCTTACAGTCACTTTTCCGGATCTGCTCAAGGGCTTTCTGGGCTGCTTTATAGCTCACTCGCCCGCTTTCTACGATCAGAACTGCCCCGTCGCTTTCCTTTGCAATAACCGCCGCATCAATCACCGTCATAACGGGGGGCGTATCTAAGAGCACGAAATCATATTCCATTCTGACTTTTTTCATCAGCTCTCCGAAAGCCGGATCCTCCAGAAGTTCCGATGGATTAGGTGCGGAAGGTCCTGAAAAGATAATGTCTACATTCTGGAAATTTGTGGTATATTTTATCTCGCTTTCTGAAGCCTGACCGCTGAGAAACTCGGAAAGTCCCTTTACACTTCGCTTCACCTTGTATCTGACAATATATGCGGATTTGCGAAGATCCGCATCTATCAGCAGAACGCTTTTCCCCGCTTTTCCGATTTCCTGTGCCAGCTGCATGGCAATATCGCTTTTCCCTTCATTAGGATAGCAGCTGGTCAGCAGAATAGTTTTCACATTTTTTCCGGTAAACTGTATATTCGTCCGGAGAGTTTTTATGGATTCTTCATAAAAATAATTTTCTTTTCTGGGGTCTGTCATTATCACCCGCATGTCTAGATTCATTTATTTCTTCCTCTTTTTCGATTTTTTCTTTTTTCTGCTTTTCTTTCTGGTTTTTCCGGAGATAAAATCTTTTCTGTCCGGAACATTGGCCAGTGTAGAAATATTCAGGTATCGTGTAATATCATCTTCTGTCTTAATGGTGTCATCCATGATTGTGATAAGTATGATGATTCCCATACTCAGCACAAGTCCTGCCGCCACTCCCAGGACCGCCATCCTTCTCATGCTGGGGCTTGTTCTCTGTGTCGGTATCTCCCCCTCTTCTATAATTTTAGGAGATTCTACTTCCATATTTTCACCAATATATTCAGAAGCTGCGCTTGCCAGTGCATTTACAATGTCTCTGGCTGCCTCAGGATCTGTGTTTTCTACGGAAATCTGAAGCAGACGTGTATCTGTGGGATTTTCAACAGAAATACTTCCCTCCAGCTCATCATAGTTCAAATCCAGGTTCAGGGTATTGATCACCGTCTCCAGAACAGGTCTGCTGGTAATCAATACTGCATAATCATTTGTCAACTGGGTTCCTGCCTGCAGTTCTGACACAGCGCTGGCATTGTCATCTCTTGGAAGCACCAGCATTGTAGCGGATGAAGTATATTTCGGCGTCACAAAAACAATTGTAAAAAGACAGCTTATACATCCA
>ERZ1090881.655-NODE-659-length-16233-cov-30.530721_pt1 | contig 16233 bp, 21 predicted proteins | sample MGYA00478470_ERZ1090881 | MGnify/ENA primary metagenome ERZ1090881 (study PRJEB33644, sample SAMEA5815736) | chicken gut metagenome | biome: Chicken; feature: Gastrointestinal Tract; material: Caecum | place: Ireland | collected 2019-01-01 | study: A study of the...
CTGGGGCTCGGGCGCGGGAGTGGGAACGGGCACCGGCTCCGGCTTGTTGGTCAGAGTGAAGATTGTCCCGGCGTAGGTCTGCCGCTCATAATTGTCCGCGTTGTCCTCACTTAGAAGGAACCCGTCGTCACGGTACATCTGGATTTTGCCGGTCACCTCGCCGGGGTTGGGGGAGACGCTCAGATACTTGATGGTGTCGCCTGTCACGATGCGGCGGGTGCAGGGGTATTGGTTATCTCCGATTTTGATGTACATAGATACCTCCTAGAAGCAGAAGCCGAAGGCCACGCCACGCGAGGAGCTGGCGTTGCCGGCGTTGGCGTAGCCTTTGCTGCCGACAATACAGAAGCCGGAGGAGTCGCTGGAACGAGGAGAACGCTCCCACCAGGAGTACGCGTTGCCAGAACGATTCTTCACCTTGCTGTTGCCCGCCTGATAATATTCATACTGCGTTCCCTCTCCCGCGAAGGAGTATTTAATGCTCCCACACACCTCAACCTCCGTCGGCAGGAACAATTCATCACTGGTGGTCACGATACTGGAACTCTGATTTCCCGCGCTAGTCAGTTTGTTCACCGATCTAATCCCAGCCTGCACCTCCGCAGGAAGCAGGGCTTTCAGCGCGGGCATCGTCTGCGTTCGCATTTGACTGTCCCGCCAACCGCCAACATTGGTGTTTGTGTCATTCATTGGGTATGTGGTGGCGTAACAGTCATGGAGCTGGAACGTCAGCGGGGCTTTGCCCGTGCCGTCGCTCAGGTCGTCGTGGTTCTTTCCGATGATGTCAATGCGGTAGTTCGTCCCATTGATGAGCATGTCCTTGTAGCAGCTACCATCCGCCACCCACTCGTCCGGCACCTCATTGGCGTGGCAGGCTTCGATGATGTCAGCCCACTCATTTTCTGCAAAGACCGGGTTATAGGACTTTTTGTGGAGTCCCCTCGTCACGAAAAAGACCATCAGCTCACACCCACCTTTACCGGGATGTTCACGGTGGGTTTTTCTGTGGCGTAGAACGTCATGGTTCCCGCACCCTGCATGGGGTCTTTCTGCGATACCAGCGCCCAGGCGTTTAGAATCTCAGCGTTTGCGTCCGGGTCGCCGCTGGTCTGCGCATCCACGCTGACTACAGCGCTATCTGACTTAACGATGCTGCACGCTACCTGCTGGGTGTAGGGTGCCGCGTCGCCCGTCCAGCCGGCGGAAGTCAGGGTAACCGTGGTGGAGGTGGCGGCGAGGGAATCGACGTATGACTTAGGAGCAGCTTGGTTATTGGCGGTAGGGTCGCCGCTCAGAACTAGGGCCCCGGTCATGGTTCCACCGGCCAACGGCAACCACGGAGCCGACGCGGCGATTGCGGCCAATTGAGCTGCGTATTGGTCAAGCGTGGTGCCTTCCGGCGGTTCTACACCCATAGTCTGGAGGGATGCCGCAATACTGTTTTTCGCGGCGGTCAGCCGGTCAATCTCACTTGCAATGCTCATTGGTTCCACCTCAGATGGCCGCAAGGGCCGTCTCGATGCTGTTGGTCAAGGTTACAGAGCCGCCGGAGGTATATCCAGCCGGAACAGACACAGACGTGGCCTGCATACCGTCCAGTTCCAGAGAAGTTGCTCCATTGTTTGGCATGGTGCCTTCAACGAGCTCCCCTCCAACAAAGGCGGTAGAACCGTCCAAAATCTGGTCAGCGGTTGCCGTAGCGGACGACGTGTCCACATACTGCGCAGGGATGGGCTCAACGGTCACAGAGGTCAGCACCTTCCCGGCGGTGGGGCTGATTGTCTGCTGGGACTTGGTGGGCGTGGCCGTCTTGGACTCCGGGGAGATGGACACTGACCCGGTGCCAGAATGATACCCAGCCGGAATGGTGTATGATTTCTCCTGGGCTGTTAGAGTTTTGTTGACTGCACCGTTGTTCGGCATGGTGCCGGTGGTGACTTTCCCGTCTGCGGTGACAATCACTTTCCCGGCGAGCACGTCTCCAGCCGCGGCGGTTACGCTGGACACATCCTGGTATGCCTCTGGAATGGCCCCAACTGTCACGTCAGACAGTCCATAATATCCGCTGTCAGGCGTAATGGATTGCTGCGCCTTTGTGGGTGTAACACTCTTGCTCTGGAGGTTATAGCTTCCTCCGCCAGATACACCGGACACCGTGCCGGCTCCGTTGTGGTAGCCTTTGGGGATGGTGTATGTATCGCCCTCTTGGACGGTGGCGGATACGGCTCCCTGGTTGACAATCCCATCAATAGCCTCTGCACATGTATCAAGATTTGCAGTGGATTCCACAAGGCCAAAATTGACCAGTTTGTTCCTGATTTTGTTCCGGTCGGTTTGAATCCGGGTAATTTCGGTAGCAACGCTCATTTTCTGGCTCCTTTCAAATCGTGCCTAGCAGGATCTCAATGTTCCCTACTGTGGTATAGACTGCGGCGGATGTAATGGGGAGTGTGTTGTCCTGTTCCACATCGTCCGCAGTATCCACTTCCAACGTCGTCCCATCAACGACCTTTAGCCCGTTCCCGATTTCATATGGAAACCCACCGCCTCCGCCAGGGAGTTCGATGTCGGATTCCTCATATTCCCCGGTCTCCGGGTTGTAAATCATCCAGTATCCATTGGGGCCAGGTTTGGGCGGGTTGTTGTTCAGATCAATGATGTTCTGCTCGACCTGGGAAAACTCGCTTGGGACTTCCGGCCATTGAGCATCCCCTGACAGGGACTCGGAGATGAACACCTTGATTTGGTTCGTGTGCCGCACAACATCGCCCTGCGTCCCACGTAGCTGCATGGTGTAATACCCGGCAAGGGCAAGCATGTCGTCTGTAAGGACTACGCCAATCCCGCCGTCTGTAGGAGACAAGGCTATAATGTTTAGTTTCCCGTGGCATCTGACCATCATGGCCCATGTATACCCGTCCGGGAATGTGCCCTCAACAGTCAGGGTGCGGGACAGGTTGTCATACTGTCTGGCAATGATTGGAGTGCTGCAATCATCGGAAATTACCCAATCATTAAATTGGATCATGTCGGTCACCCCCATGTAGCAGACACTTTGTCAAGGAGTTCGTCGATTTCTTCGCCGCTGTACTTGCTGATGTACGACCCGTCGCTTTGCAGTTCGGCTTCGATGTCTTCTACCCGGCTATCAAGGAGGACTTCTATGGAGACAGGCACGTCAATGGTCGGCTTGGTGCCGTCTGCCACGATGGTAACAGACCCATCCCCATTATTGGTTAGGTATAACTCCGCCGCTCTTGCCGCCGTCCGCTGGGCCTGTGTGGCCCCCTGGTATGGATGTAATAGCACTTGGTCAGTCGCCGCAACCCCTACGGCCTGGGCTACCTGAGTGTACGGCGCGGCTGTGCCTGTCCAGCTCGCAGCCGTCAGATTTACTGTAATCATTTGACCACCTCATACCGCAAAGATTTTACGACCACTGGTAAAAAAGAGCTGCCCTCCGCGTCCCTTGAAGCGTCCGGATTGGATGGATTGCGGCTTGCGGTAGTAGAGCAGGATGCAGCCATTTCCGCCCTGTCCGCCACGGCCTCCGGCACCGGCGGAGCCTGGATAGCCCCGCACCAGATAGTTTGCCGCAGCGTTAGCCCCGTTACCCTGTCCACCAGCACCGCCGCCTCCGTGTCCGGCGTGGCCTCCGCCGCCCAGCTGTGGATTTTGCGGAGGGGTCACAGGTGTGGCACCATTACCGCCGTTGCCCACCTGGGCTCGCCTGGAGGTGGCTGTCGGAGCGTCCTTTCCGTCCCCGCCGTTTGCGCCAGCCGCCGGGCCGCCGCCGTATCCGCCCGAGCAGTTGCCCGCATTGCTTTTTCCGGTAGAGCCCGGACGATAGGTGACGCCGTTGTATACGACATTTTCGCCCTGCACCAGCTCCCAGTTCTGGCTTGTGCTATCCGCTCCGGTACCTCGACCGCCTTTGACACCGGCCTTACCGGGCTGGGCGTATACTTTGTGCGTGATGGGATCAGTATAGCCGTTCTCCAGCACGGATCCGCTGGCGGAGCTCAGCGTCCCGAAGGTGGTTGGCTGGCCTGCTGAGCCGTTGGAGTTAGCCGCGCCACCAGCACCGCCCACCGGACAGTTATAGGCAATCTTCTGGCCCGGTGCCACATCCATCGTGCTCTGGAACACCTTTCCTGGGCTCCCAGGCGTTCCGGCTGCTCCGCCCTCGCCTGCGATGCCGGCGCCCAGGTAGTAGATAGTTGTGTCGAAGTTATTCTGGTAGCTTCCATAGCCATACCGGCCGTCGCTCGTGCCCGGACTGCCGCCCCGGCCTCCTGTGCCTGGGCCGATCAGCACCGCCGTAACATTGTCCACATCATCAGGCACCGTCCATTCCCCGCTGCCGGTGAGCACCTCAGAATAGTCATAGTATGTTTGGCTTTCCGGGTTAGGTGGGCGGTATCCAGCAAGGCCCTCTTCGGACGACTTCAAAACACCGCTCATGGTCAAGTCAGCGGAGGACAGGAAAATATCTGCCGTCCCGCCGTAGGGGTGAGCGGTGCGTACCACGTCACCCGCCTGTTGCCCATTCCAGAGCGCATCCTGTTGGATTACATCCCGGTTTGAGTAATAATCCGCCAAGCGCTCCGCTATACCAACCGAATTTACCAGTGAGACCAAATAAGCCTCAGAAACGGTAATATCATCTCCGCTGTCTGAAACTGTTTGAGTAATGTCCCGCATGTAATGTTGATACAGTGTCCCGGTGAGCGTCCCTGTGCCTGCGCTTACCTTTGCATAGTTGCAGTTACTTTCCAAGATGTTGAACCCGGATGCACTCAGGTTATGCACCGGCTCATCGAACCGGATAATATCTCCCTCGTTGGCGGCCCCGTTGAACAGCTCAGTGCTTTCAGTCCCCTGCTCCCACCGATGCTCCGTGACAATCACGCGGGCAATGGGGGTTCCATAATCAACTGAACCGCCTGTGTAGCATTGTGCGGCCCCTCTGACCCAGCTAACGCCGCCGTACAGAGAGGTCACCCGTAGGGTGCCGTTCGCCATAGTCCGAAGCGACGCGCCAATGGCAAACAGGACTTGAGCCAGGTTATCACGCGCCATTGCAATCGGGAGCCACCCATAAAGCTGATATTCCTGGAATATGGTTTTAATTTCCACATTCACGCCGGTACCAGCCACGATATCCGCGATAACTTCCGCCGCTGTCTCTCCGCTGTATAGCCCGCCATAGTGGGTTTTGCCCATGAGCAGACCCACACCAGACAGGGCGGAGAACCGATACAGTCTGGCCCCGATGCGCTCCACAGACTGGACGTAGAACGTACCGATCTGCTGACCCTTGTAGGAATAGACCATCTTGTCGTTTCGGGTGTACTGGGTCAGAGTCGTATCCAAACTGTCCACATCAAAGGTGAGTGAGTTCGCCGCCAGAGAATCAGACAGGGCGGACATTTCCAGCAAGCAGTCCCCGGACGTGAGCCGGTATGCCGCCGTCAAATCGTCCGAAAACTGCTTCCCGGCGTAGGTTATCAGGTTGTTCATCTACTCACCTCACTGGGGCGTTCTTTGCGGCCCTTTTGCTGAGAAAGTCACTTGTAGGCCCGCCCACTTCCGCTGACCAGCCACCATGCCACGGTACAGATCCGTCCCTTCGTATACCATCGCATCAAACGTCATAGTCCCCTGCCCATAGGGCATCGTGATACTGTGGCTTGACACCGGGGCGCTGATTGCCTCGTAAAACGCGTCATAGTCCGCCTCACTTCCGGGCTCAGGTTCAACGGACATTGAATAGTCGTAGTAGGTACCAACCAGATCCCGCTCATAGAGGCCGGAAATCATCTTCCCGGCGTTCTCACCATCCTCAAGCCTGAAGCTGCGTCCAATGGTCTCATACTGCACCCGGAGGTTATACGTCGTTCCGTCCATCACAATCTTCACGCGCTCACCCCCTGGTATTAACCAGCTTCACGCCCTGGCGGGCGGATTCCTCACTCAGCGCAAAGGACAGATTACGGGTAAATCCATCCTTTGCCTTGACAATGATTTCCACCGGCGTACTGCGCACAGACCGCTCGTCCATAGCATCACCAGCGGCCTGCTTGAGCGTGGAGTACGGGGCCACAATCTCCGGCTCTCTGGTATTGTCGCCCAGGACGGCCAGGAACGGATTGTTGGGCGGGATCAGGCCGCCGTTTGCAAATTGCGGTATATCTTCTGGCATAGAAATAGACCGTGAACTGGTCTTGCCGCCAGAATACTGTCCAGTAATACTTTCTGCATCCGGGATTTTTGTGCCAGTAATCATTGCGATAATGGCCGCTAACGCAACTAGAGCGACAGTTACAGCCAATATAATTGGCAGCCAACTCGTCATTGCAGCTCCCGCAGCTCCAACCGCAACCGCTACTGATGATACAATCCCTGCAATCGGACTGATTACTGCTATCAGAACCAGTACCACCGCAATTGCCGCTTGCACTCCAGACGGAAGACTATTGAAGAAATCAAGCACTTGTGTCCCTAGTTCCACAATCATTGTGAGGAACGGCTGTATTGTTTCTGCAAGTTCAGCCATAGCCATTTGGAACTCATAGCTTGCTTGTCTGTTTTCAATTAGGGCCTGGTTGTTTTGTACCCATTCCTCATATGTACTAGATAGGCCCTGGCTTGCTAATACACCAAGCGCATAATTTTGCCGATCGGTTTCACTGGACATCAGAGAAAGTTGTGCCGTAAAGTTTTCTGCCCCCACGCCAAGACGGTCTAAGAGTTCCGCGAATTGTCCAGTTGCCGATCCGGTCGCCAAAGTTTCTTGTAGGCTATCAGCCAAGCTCTCAATCTTTAGGGTATCTGGGAAGCTGAGATAAGCACCGGCCAGGTTTTCAATAGCCATTTGCAAATTGCTTTCGGTGAATCCAGCTTGCAATAGGTTTGATGTCGCCTCAAGGCTACTGTCAAGTTCTCCAGATACAACCACAAAATTCTGCATAGCGGCCTGTGCCGCCCCGATCCCAACACCAGCATTTCTAGCGTTGGTCTCCAAAATAGAAAGGCTGTTTCTGATTTCCTCTGTCGCCGGAACTGTAGCGGCCGCAGCAGCTAATACACCAGCAGCGGCGGTTGATATCCCTTGTGTTGCGCTTTGTATTTTCCCGGCTCCCTCAGAAATCGACCCAGCAGTAGAATTAAACTTTTGCGCAGATGCATTAAATTTATCAAATGCTTTCTCAGCATCCTCTGCCGCCATTTCCGTTTCAGCAAGCTCACGCTGGAGTGCATCATACTGGCTCTTGTTAATTTTTGCTCCAGAAAACTCCTTATTGACATCAGCGATAGCTTTCTCTAGCTCATTCGCCCGTGCTCTCGTGTCATCCAATTTTTTAGCAAACGCTTCATACTGTGATGTAGAAATATCACCAGCATCCAGCTTTTTCTTCATGCTGTCTGCGTTGTTCTCCAGAGCACGGATAGATGCCGTTACTGTATCCAGTTCACGCTTTAGCGGCTCATAGGCGTTTTGATATGCAGTACCTCTCTCAAGTGCCTTGTCCGCGTTTTCAGCGGCCTGCCGTAACGTATTTAGTTTTTGCGCGGTTCCTTCTGCCGCCTGGGCCAGCAGCCGTTGCTTCTGCTCCAGCAGCTCCGTGTTTCCGGGATCGAGTTTAAGAAGCCGCTCCACATCCTTCAGCTGCTTTTGGGTCTCACTGAGTTCCTTATTAGTTCCGGCAAGCGCCTTATCGAGTTTAGTGGTGTCACCGCCGATCTCGATGGTGATTCCCTTTATTCTGTTTGCCATGGGTTCACCTCCTCAGAACCGGTCAAAATCCTCCTGCGTGGGCAGTTGCGGATAGTCCACATCGTCATTCGCCGCCTCAATCATCATGTCGGTCACCATACCGATGGTCAGCAGCTCCAGGTCGCTAATCGGTATGCCCAACTGCGCCACTCTCAGTAGGAACAGCCCGGTGGTCATCTCCCGGTCTGTGGGACGTGTTTTTTTTTATGAACTGACAAGACGGCGTTGTTGGCCGTCCACAGATCCAGAAGTTGTGGAAGCACAGCGTAAATGGAGAAGGTGCTGAACCCCTCAAGCCAATCTTCCGGGCTGTTTGCCTCCATCTCCGGGTCGGCGTGCTTCGCCATTAGGTAGGACACATCTTCAAAAGTTTGGAGGAAGCGAGGAGGGATGGGCCCTTTCCCCTCCTGCGCCTTCTCCAGCTCCTTTTTCAGGGCCGCCATGTCCTGCATGATGTCCCGGCCAAACTTGATACGGTACAGCCTGGGAATAGCGGCGGTTGCTCGAAATTTGACTGCTTTACCGTCAATTTCAATGACCCTCTCCATTGTCAGCCTCCCGCATCAGCTGCGCCGGGCTGCCATACCGCGCTGTACCATCCGTTGTAGTTCGTATCCGGAGTATCAGCGGTGGTCCGGGCCTTGATATTGCCATTGGACAGAGGGGCGGCAGTGATGGTCATACTCTCTGTGGTCGGCTCCTTGGTATTCGTGGTGGTAGCCCCTGTTACACTGGGCCGTGTGCAGGTACAGTTGTACAGCACATGCCGAGTGGCCTTTTGATCTCCATCAAACTCAAAGAGCAGCGCAAATGCCACAGTCTGGTTGTCCACATTCTCTGTTAGCACCTTTGCCGTTTCGTCTAATGTCTCCTTTAGCACATCTGTACGGAAGGAATCCGGGATCAGAGCCACTTCCAATGTGCCGCTGTACCCGCCATTGGCTGCCGTCACATAGTAAGCCATGTTATCGGCATAGAAAGTAGAAGTATCTCCCTGCGCGTCCATCGTCAGATTGACTGCTCCGGGGATAGCAACCGGGATTCCATAGGTTGCACTCCCGTCCTCTTCTGCGGTAAGAAGTGCATAATGCACATTTTTCAGGCCGTATTTGACCTTGTTAGGAGTATTGCTAGGCATATTCACACCTCAATTTCGTAGGAAATTTCATAGCATCGTTCGTCGTCCAAATATTCCTCGGTTTTCTCCCAGCAGATGTCTTTCAGGGCCGTTTCTACCAGGGCCTCGGCATCCGGATTTTTGAACTCTGTGTATAGCTCGATACTGATATGGTTGATGGGATGGTAAACCCGGTTGTCAGCGTCAAAGTTGTTGGAATATTCCACCAGGTAACAGATGAATGGGAGATCAGGCGCTTGCCCAACCGGGAAGGCGCGATAGGCGACGGGTAACCCTGTGGACTCCAGTAAGGTTTTCAAGTCTTCCAGTCTCACAAGGTTACCCTCCAATCCTCAGTTTCACTTTCTTCTCTAGCTCACGCTCGGCAAGCTCCTCCGCCGGTTTGATATGCGGATAGGCTTTTGTCCTCCCGCCGCCTTTTAGTGCATGCCCATTTTCCAACAAGTGTGTCAGGTAATATCTCTTTTTGTTTCTGACCACAACCACGATACTTCCAGCGGTTTCAGATACTTTTACCTGGCCCCAGCCTTTCCGGTATGCTCCGCTATCTTTTGGGCTTTTTGCTTTTACTTCCTTAACGGCGGCTTTTGCGGCCTCTTTGACCGCTTCTTTCACATCCCCGGCGACTTCCGAGGCATAATCCTCCAGTTCTCCACGGATAGATTCAACCAGATCATCAATCTTAACGTTCACTGTACCCCCGCCTTTCTCTGGAGATACAACTCAATCATGTCGCTCCCAGGCTGGAAGTACGTGCGGAAAATCTCATACCTGATATACCGGTACTCCGCCTCCCGCTGGCCGGAATAGTTGACCAGCGGGGTTGTGAACACGATTTCAGGGTTTAGCCCATCGTGTCCGGCGGCGTACCATTCAGTGCGGTTTACAGAGCTGACCGTGCCCCAAATCTCTGCCCGTTCCTCTCCGGTCACAACAAAAGCCCCGGTGGAGTTCTGGGCGAGCGTCTGGCTGATCAGGGTGAGCACATCATCCATCCGCTTCACCCGCTTTCTGGCTGAACAGGCGGTTATTGAGCGTCCAGCGGAGCATCCTGGGCATAGCCACGTTTCCATCGCGTCGGCGGCGGTAGAGGTAGGCGGAATACATCTCCACCAACATGCCGTCGCCGGTCGAGCAGTCTAGGGTAATGCCCTCAGTCTGGATGTAGGCCCTGGCCGCCTGGATAATCTGGCCCAGGTAGTTATCCAGCTTATCGGTAGAAAACTGCAGATCCACCTTGAGCACAGTTAAAATCTCTTCGTCGGTCATGGCCTACACCTCCAATCAGCCGGAAGCGCCGGTGATAGTCAGGTTGTAAACGCGGGTCGCGTTGCCCTGCTTCACGGTGATGGCGATAGGGTTCTCGACGGAGGCAGTCAGGGTGGCGGTGCCGCCGTTACGCAGATTTTTACCGTTGGCGGTGATGCTCACCAGGGCAGTGGGCTGCGCCGGAGTGGCCTCCACCTTCAGGCTGTTGCTGGTCGCCGTAGCAGAGTAGGTGTAGGTCTCAGGGTTAAAGCTGATGGTGGCTCCGGTCAGGGTCAGGTCGGAGAGCTGGGCATCGTTGGCGGTATCCGCCGCGAAGTCCATAGCGGTCGTGACCTCCTGATTGTTGATGTTGATGGCCACGAAAGCACCGGGGATGATGGGCATACCATCTGCCCGCTGCTTGGCACGGAATACGGTGTTATCCTGGAGGAACTGCACCTCATAGCTGGACTCAATGCTCATACCGGAGCGCTGGGCCAGGAGATACAGGTCGCCATAGCCGCCGATGATGTCACCGTCAGGGATGAACTCCAGCACATCGATGTCGCCGGTCACGATGGGCAGGGAACCGAACAGGTTCGCCACGATGTCGCCGGTTGCGGTGAAGGTGATGAGCTTGGACTTGAGGGTGGCGTAGGTCTTGGAGTTCATGGCCCAGAACATGGTGCCACGGTTGTAACGGGTGTAAGTAGCCCCAGTGGCAGTCATCAGTGCGCTCCAGAACTGCGCGCCGGTCACGCTGTTGCCACCGATTTTGAGGATGTTGGTTTCGTGCAGATCCACCCAAGCGGGGGCGTTGGCGGGATAATCGCTGGGGGCGTTCTCCTGGGCCAGACGGGTTACAATGCCCAGAGGCATCCGGGACGCGGAGCCCTTGCCGTAGAGAATAGCCTTGTCCATCGCCAGACCGATGCTCTCGGACAGCATCTCCACAATCCAGGAGGCCAGATTGATGTCGTTATCCTCCAGCAGGGAGTTGCAGACGGGGACATAACCGGCAACCTTGTAACCGTCAAGAGTCACCTGGTTGAACACAAAGTTCAGTTCATTGATGGCCCCGCACATCTCCGTCCAAACGGCCTCGGGCACGGTTCCAGCGATGGTCTGCCGGGCCTGGCCGGATACGTTGCGCACCCGCACACGGTTCAGCAGCTTGGAATAGCGGAACATGTTCTCGGCAATCAGGTCGAGGAACACAACGGGGATGGTTAGCTCAGCGCCGGTGATGGCTCGGCTCTGGCCCTTCATGCCCCGCAGCTGGGACAGGAAGGTCTTGGTGTCCTCCTGGGCCAGAATAGCGCTGCGTCGCTCGGCGGGCAGGGCGTCAAAGGCCCGAGCAGTTTTGGGCAGCGCCCGGATATTGATGGTTTCCATGTGCATATCACCTCTCACATTGTCAGTAGTCTTGTGGCTCTCAGGAGTGGGCGGCTTGGGGGCATTGCGCTCAATCTCGTCAAGCTCGGCCTCCAGACCCTCAATGTCGGCGGACAGCTTCTGCTTTGCCTCATCATGAGCGGCCTTGTCCGCCTCATAGGTCTCGATTTCGGCGTTGACAGCCGCTTCCTGCTCGGCGTTACCGGGCTCCACTTCGTTGATCGCAGTCTCCAGCTCGGCCTCGCGGGTCTGGAAATCCGCGTCCTTGCGCTCCAGTTCGGCCAACTCAGCCTTCTTAGCGTCAATAGACCGCCGGAGCATCAGCACTTTCAGCATGGTTCAATCTCCTTTCGGTAAAAAATAAGAGCGGCCAACTATCGAGGAATCCTCGGTAGCTAACCACTCTCGGCTCTTCTGCCTCAACGCTTAGAGGCAGGCTCAGTATTCTGTTTCGCCTTTCGGCGCTTGATGATGTACACTTCTGCACCATCCGCAGTTGGGATCAGTTCCACACGCTCACCAGTCAGGATCACCTTACGGGCCAGCTCCAGGGCTTCTCTAATTTCCATGCAACCGTTCCAATGCCTGGTGCTTCCACGCCTCGGTGCGCTTGCGTTTGATTTCTTCCAGGTCGTGCTTTCGGGCGGAAACCGTTGTGTCCTGGTAGGCCGGGAACGTACAGGGCGAGATTTCGTACAGCGGGGATACTTTGGTGATAGTCCAATGGACACTCCCATCATCCCGGTAGTCCGCCTCCTGGGCGGCAATGTCGAAGCCGAAGGAGCACCCGGTAATATCACCCCGTGAAATCCGGGCATAAGCGTTCATTGCGTCGGTGTCGTTCCTGTTTAACTTCACCCGTCCCCAAAGCCCATGCGAATCCTGCTTGATTTCCATCGTCCCGGCGCTTGTACGGCCCAGCACGATGTCAGTATTGTGGTTATAGAGCGCCCGCACATCGTCGCTCACACTATCGTCAAAGGCACCCGGCGCAATACTCTCAGTGGCACCCGGCCACAGCTCATAGTTGGAGTTGAACACCGCGAAGTATCCCTCAATATAGAGGTCGTCGCCGTCCTCACGGGTTTCCATCTTTTCCATTGGGATGTACCTATGTTCCATTGCTCTCACCTCCATTCTGCACCAGCTTCCCCTGGTCGCCCAGGCGATCCGAAGGGATGTAGTTTTCTAGGGCCAAAAGGTCGTTCATTTCCGGGTCAGGCGGCAGGTTCAGCCAGCTTCTCCACTCGTTGCGCCGCAGGGCGATTCTGTCCACCATCTCCGCCCCGGCGCTCACAAGTTCCGTGATAGAGTAGCTATACAGGCTCCAGGAATTAAACCGGAAAAACCAATTAGGATTAAGCAGCAGCTTTTTGGTCATTTCCTGCTCAATTGACCTGGCAAGTGGCATAATTGTAGTGTTTACAAAGTTGTTCCACTGATCGCGGTTGAAATCTCCGACTCCCAGCACAAATGGAGGGATGCCCAGCACTGAGGCCACCGTCCGCTTGTCCAGGGTGACCATAGCGTCCAGGGCCAGGTCGGACAAGGTGAGGGGCCGCACCTGCTCCACCGAAAACTGGTCCGCCGGAATCAACCACGGCTCACCAGCCTCCCCGGTAGTTACATAGTCATCCAGCAGCTTCTTCCGTCCCTTCGGCCCGGCAAACTCATCCGACAGCGCATCCACCTTGACGATGATGGAGGGCTTCCACTTCGACGACATGAATCCCTTCTGCGTCGTGGCGGCCTGTTTCAGGTTGTTTGCTACGTCCGCCAGGGAAACCCGATACCCGGCCCCCATCCATGGGTAATGACTACTCGGGTTCAGCACAAAGTGGAGCACCTTGTCCGGAGAATACTCCTTGCCGTCAATGACCACCTTGTAGCCCCATCCGTCAGGGATGAACGACGCAAACGCCGGGGGTATTGGGTTCAAGTCTCGGATGATGCCTGCCCTGGTATTGGGCCAGACAACCGCGTTACCGTTGCCCTCCAGGTAGAGGGTGCGGACAATCCAGTGTACAAACTGTTCCCGGGTTGTGTAGCTGTTCGGGTCAATATCAATTTTCCGGGAAAGTTCGTTCTTAACGCGCACGTCCCCGTCCGCCTGGTTTTCCATAAGCTGGATTGTCATTGATCCAATCAACCGGGCAATGGTATCGACCCCCGCCGCAATCTCCGGGTTATGGGCCAAACTGGTGTAGCCCTGGCAGGTCAGCGTTTCAAACGCATCCGGGGAGCACAGCCAGGCCGCGCTCCGCTTCTGAGGCTCGGCCCTCGCCTGGGGGCGGCTTCTCTTTTTTTTACTCATCGACCGTCCTCCCGTTTATTTTCAAAATAAAATCGCCGTCCTTAAGTCTGTTTGATTCTATTTCGGCTTGCTCAACAATTGCTTTAGAAATCATATCCGCGATTTCTTTTTTTGTCGCATCTGGATTAGCCTTAAACCAAAGGCAAAAACATCCGGTCAATAGCCCGCCCTCAATAGGCTTAAAATTGCGGTCAAGCTCTGTGTTAAAATGAATAATAGCCTTTTTCATCCGTTCTCCTTTCCGTTCCACCACTCTTGGCCTTTCTTCTGTTTCTCCATGTTCTCCAAGTATCGCACACAGGCAAACACAGAAGCGTCAAACAGGTCAATGCGGTGTTCTGGTTGGACTTTATCGTATTGGATCATGTCATCGGTCTTTTCAATTGCGGATACATTTTCAACGCAGTATTCATAGGCCTCGGAGTGCAGGTAGTAGAGATTCCCATCCTTCGCGGACTTCTCAAGGTGCCGGAACCCCTGGCTTTTCTTGTAATAATACTGCGGCTGGTCGATGATACGGAATCCGGCGGACTTCATGCCGATAAAATACTCAGCGCAGAATTTCCGGTCGTGGCCTATTTGCCGAATCTTAAATCCCCGCTTCCGCATGTCCACAAACCAGTTTACAACATCGGCGTGGTTTACAGTCGGGCTGTTGCACAGGGTCAACCAGCCGTCCTCCGCCCAGCCAAACAACGGGATATTGTCCTGGTCTGCCTTGATATGGGCCGCCACAACTGGGAAAAATGCGTGGGTAATTACAATGTCTGTCCCTTTGTAATTCCCAAACAGCGCCGCCGCCGTCAGGTCGTGGAGCTTCGACAGGTCGGCCCCGCCGTACCAGTCAATAGGCATCTTCGCCAGCTGTTCAAGCGTCCAATCATACTGGGCGTCGGACTTGCGAAATTCCTCAATATCAAAGTAAGCCTTCATGGCGTTGGTATAAACGTTCAGGCTCTTGGCAAAGAAATCCTTTCGTTGCTGCGGGTCATTCTGCGCCTGCAAGGCATCGTTTAAGATTTCCTCTGGGCGGATGCTTACCCCGTAGGCGGGGTTTGCCATCTCATGGATTTTCGGATCAGTGAAGTCCACGCTCCCGTCCTTTACGCCCTCTGGCGCGCAGCACATGAAAATAAAATACTGCTCATCCTTTACGGTGCCGTCCAGTACTTTCCTGCAATACTTGAGGCGCTGTCCAAGAAACGCCTGCTCATTGTCTCCAGCGGTGGATATTCCAATCAGCAACTTGTTTGTATAGGCTTTCATTGCCTCCTTGAACAGGTTATATTGCTTCGGTTGCTTGAATGCGTGTATCTCGTCACATATGGCAATGTTGCAGTTCAGAGAGTCCTGGCTGTCCGGATTAGCCGCCAGGGCTCGAATATAAAATGATCCATCACCCAAATCTGCCTCAAGGCTATGCTCGTTGTGGTTATCAATTATCCGCACACAGCCGCCGTCTTTGGCATCCTCCCCCATACGTCCTATGTTATACTTCAGAAAATTGAAGGACTCCATGGATTGCATGAGGGCGGCTGATGCTATGTACATCTTTGACCCAGATCGTCTGAACAGGAGCGATAATGCCCACGATAGACCAGCAGCAAATGATGTCTTGATATTCTTCCGAGGTATGAATATAAGCGCCTCATGGAACCGGAGGATATCAGTCCCTTTCAGCTTAAATCCAACAAGGTTGTAGATGATGAATTTGTGGAATGGCTCCAGAAGGAACGGCTTGCCTCTAAGGGGCGTCCCGTCTAGTTTCTCGCCCTGCTGGTGGCAAAGCGTTTTCTCTATGACCTGGATGCAAAACTCAGGATCCTTATGTGTTAGCTCATATTCTGGATTCTCCAAATCCGCGAAAAAACGGCTTACCGCATGCTTCAATTCCTCGCAGGCTATCTTCTTTCCGTCCCGTATTGACTCGGCGTACTCCAGGACGATGGGCCAATTTTTAGCTTTCAAAACTACTCAGCACCTTCGCCAGTGCTCCACCCGCAGTAGATGAGGGCTCATCCATCATAGCCTTTGGATTGAGCCTAAGTCTATCCGAGTACGCCAGGATATCCTTCCTCAATGCCTCATGCTGGCCGACATCATAGCTCTTCTTCTGCGTCCCCTGTGCGCTCTCCACGCTGGACTTATATCGGCTTCGTTTGAGCCGTTTCTGTACCGCGATGTACTGTTCCCACAAATCAACGTACGCTGTAATTATTGGATCATACTCAGGTCTATAAGTTCCCAACTGCTCCATGCTAGACTTCACCGACTCAAAGCTGATTTCCAACAGATTTGCCCTCCTTTCTTCCAAATTTTCGCTATATCTCTTTCAGACTCTTTCCCATTCTGAAAGAG
>ERZ1090881.657-NODE-661-length-16223-cov-33.090735_pt1 | contig 16223 bp, 16 predicted proteins | sample MGYA00478470_ERZ1090881 | MGnify/ENA primary metagenome ERZ1090881 (study PRJEB33644, sample SAMEA5815736) | chicken gut metagenome | biome: Chicken; feature: Gastrointestinal Tract; material: Caecum | place: Ireland | collected 2019-01-01 | study: A study of the...
AATTTCCCTGTATGTGTCCCGTCCATCCGCACATGTCGGCTGGACGGGACTTTTTCGACAGTCTGTTTTATTCAGGATACATGATAGAATTCTTTGGCGATGTCGGCCGAACGCTTGGCGTCCTTCGCGTACCAGTCGGCGCCGATCTCGAGGGCGTAGCGCTCGGTCAGCACCGCGCCCCCCACCATGACCTTGCAGTCAAGTTTGGCTTTGTGCAGCGCCTCGATGGTCTCGGCCATGCTCTTGAGGGTGGTGGTCATCAGAGCGGACAGGCCCACGAGCCGCGCGCCGCTTTCGCGCACGGCCTCCACCACTTTCTCGGGCGGGACGTCCCGGCCCAGGTCCAGCACCTCGAAGCCGTAATTTTCCAGAATGACCCGCACGATGTTCTTGCCGATGTCGTGGACGTCCCCCTTGACGGTGGCCAGCACGATCTTGCCCTTGCTCGAGCCGGGCGCGCCGTTTTTCGCCACCGCAGCCTTGATCTCCTCAAAGGCGGCCTGGGCGGCGCTGGCCGACTGCAGCAGCTGGGGCAGGAACAGCGTCCCCTTCTCGTACCCCGCGCCCACCGCGTCGAGGGCGGGGATCAGGGCGTGGTCCACCAGATCGAGGGGCTCGTGCCCGGCCAGCAGGGCGCGGGTGTGGGCCGCGGCCTCCCCTTTCAGGCCCTGCTCCACCGCCTTCATCAGGGGGGCGTAGGGCCCGCCGGCGGACGTCTCCTCCGGGGCAGACGCTTGCGGCGCGGCGGGCTGGGCCGCCTGGGACGGCATCGTCCGCCCGGCGTACCGGGCGATGTACCGCCCGCTCTGCTTGTCCCGCCCCGACAGGACGCCATAGGCATAGACCGCCCCCATCATCTCCTCGCTGGCGGGGTTCATGATGGCCAGGTCCAGCCCGGCGTACATGGCCATGGTCAAAAAGGCGGTGTTCAGGTAGGGCCGGCAGGGCAGCCCAAAGCTGATGTTGGACACCCCCAGCACGGTGCGCACCCCCAGTTCTTCCTTGCAGGCGCGCAGGGCGTCCAGGGTGGCCATGACGTCCTCCTGCTGGGCGCTGGCGGTCAGGGTGAGGCAGTCGATGTAGATGTCCTCGAGGGGGATGCCGGCGGCCAGGGCCGCGTCCCGGATGCGGGCGGCGATGGCCACCCGCCCGGCGGCGGTCTTGGGGATGCCCCGTTCGTCCATGGTCAGGCCCACCACCGCCGCGCCGTACTTTTTGCACAGGGGCAGCAGCTTGTCCAGCACCGCCTGCTCCCCGTTCACCGAGTTGACGATGGGCTTGCCGTTGTAGACCCGCAGCCCCCGCTCCAGGGCCGCGGCGTTGGAGGAGTCCAGCTGCAGGGGCAGGCTGACCACGCTTTGCAGGGCTTTGACCACCTGTTCCATCAGGGCGGGCTCGTCCACCCCGGGCGCCCCCACGTTCACGTCCAGGACGGCGGCCCCGCTCTCGGCCTGGCTGATGGCCTGGGCCAGGACGTAGTCCATGTCCCCCTCCCGCAGCGCCTGCTGGAAGCGCTTTTTGCCGGTGGGGTTGATCCGCTCGCCCACCACGGTGATGCCGTCCACCACCACCCGCTGGACCGGCGTGCACAGCACCGAGGGCAGGGGGCGGGCCTCCCGGCCCACGGCGCACCCGTCGAACACACGGTGCAGCGCCCGGATAAAGTCCGGGGTGGTGCCGCAGCAGCCCCCCGCCGCAAACAGCCCCAGCTCCCGGTAGGGCTTCATCTGCATGGCAAACAGCTGGGGGGTGATGTCGTAGCCGCTGCCGTCGGCCCGGGGCAGCCCCGCGTTGGGCTTGACGAACACGGGGTAATCCCCCGGCACCGCCCCGCACAGGGCCCGCGCCATGGGCAGGATCTCCTTCGGCCCCAGGCTGCAGTTGATGCCCAGCGCGTCGGCCCCCAGCCCCCGGGCCGCGGCGGCAAAGCTCTCGACCCCGCAGCCGGTAAAGGTGCGGCCCCCGGCCTCGAAGCTCATGCTGGCCAGCACCGGCAGGCCGCAGTTTTCCCTGCAGGCCAGCAGGGCGGCCTTCAGCTCGTACAGGTCGGTAAAGGTCTCGCACAAGATCAGGTCGGCCCCGGCCGCCGCCCCCGCCCGGACGATCTCGGCAAAAGCCTCCACCGCCTCTTCAAAGGGCAGGGTGCCGGCGGGCTCCAGCAGCTCGCCCAGGGGCCCGATGTCCAGGGCCACCAGGCTGCCGTAGGGCTGCGCCGCCCGGCGGGCGCAGCGGATGGCGGCGTCCACCACCTGCTCCACGGTATAGCCGCTGCCCGCCAGCTTGTGGGCCGAAGCCCCGAAGGTGTTGGCGCAGAGGATGCGGCTGCCCGCCGCGGCGTACCGGGCATGGATGGATTCGATCAGGGCGGGGTCTTCCAGGTTCAGGGCCTCGGGCCTGGCCCCCAGGGGCAGCCCCGCGGCCTGTAGCATGGTGCCCATGGCCCCGTCCAGCAGGACGGTCTCCCGGGTGCGGAAAAGTTCTTCAGCTCTCACAGGTCTCGCCTCTCTTTCGGTATTCGCACTTGTCCCGCAAAGCGCAGTGGGCGCAGCCGGCCCGGCGCCCGGTGACGGGGGTCCGGCTCAGCCCCAGCGCCGCCGTGATGCTCTTGCGGGGTAGCATCAGGCAGGTGCCGGTGACGCACAGGCCGATCCGCCGCGGCGTGTCCAGCAGCGCGGCGATCCGGGGCTGCACCCCGATGGGCCAGTCCCCGTACCCCGGCGAGTACCGCCCGGTCAGGTACATCCCTTCGGCCGCCGCCAGGGCCCGCAGCCGCGCCTCGGCTGCATCGGCCGCCTGCTCGGCCAGGACGCTGGCCAGAGCGTCGGAGGCAGCTCCCGCCGCCACGTCCCCCACGCCGGCCCGCCGGATCTGGGCGTCCGCCCCGGGGCCCAGGGTCACCGCCAGCAGCACCGTCTCGGTGCAGCCGGCCAGGTGGCGCCGGATGTCGCTCCCCTGCCACAGGTCTCCCAGCGCCCCGACGGGGGCCCGCAGCCACACCGCCCGGGGCGCGGCCGCCGCCCGCAGCGGCGGGGCCCACCGCTCCAGCAGGGCGCGGAGCATTTCGTCCCCGCCGTCCTTCGCCCCCATATACCGCGCCGCCTGCCCCAGGTCGATCCCCTCCGGCAGGTCCAGCGCCAGGACCCGGCTGACTGGTACCGGCATACAGACCCCCCTTTCGCACTGTGGGTTTATTGTAGCACAGGATGCCGGATAAGGGAAAGGCCTCTTTCTGAAAAATTGTAAAATTTCGCGCCCCACCCGCCCGCCGGATTGTCAACGCTGCGTTTTTATGTTATAATAATGCGACTTATTACCACTAAGGTGCGTCCGGACGTCAAAATGCGCCAGCCCCTCCCCCCGAACACGCGCAGGTGTGCGCTTTTTTAGAGATGGGTTTGCACAGGGCTTTCCGGCGCGCCCAACAGCGACGCCGACTTCGGCGCCAACGTCACCGAGGGCAAGGTCCTGGCCTCCAAGCGTGAGAACGCCGCCTACTACAGCGAGAACATGGCCAAGGCCGGCTCCACCGTCGCCATCGACGCCAACTTCGACGCCATCCAGAACCACGTCAACAGCATGTCCATTGCCGGCACCGAGGCCCTGGCCGCCGAGGAGAGCCCGGTGGACGCCATCTCCGGCGCCACCCTGGTGGATACCGCCGGTTACCTCGCCACCATCCTGGCCGCCGCACAGGAGTGATCGCCCCCGCCGGCAGACCCTGAACGTTGAGGGGCCCGTTGCAAAATAGCTTGCCCCCCAAATATTGCACAAAAACACCCCCTCCAAGGAAGCCAAAGCAGCTTTCTTGGCGGGGGTTTTGCCTTGTTATACTTGCTTCTTTTGTGCCCGCAACCGCCCGCAAAAAAGCCCGCCCGGGCGGCAGGCGCTTCCGGGCAGGTCTGTAAGGCAAAAGCTCAGTATTCCTCGTGCAGGCCCAGCAGGGCTTTCATATAGGCAAAGGTGCGCTCCTGGCCCTTGTCGCGGACCATTTGCAGCAGCTTTTCCAGCATGGCACGGGACTCGGGGTGCATCAGGTAGTGGTCCCGGCTGCGCTGGTAATACTCCCAGGCCGAGGCGTCGGTGTACCGGTCCCCCAGATAGATCTGGCTGGCGGCCACCCGGTCGCAGACCATCTCGCAGATGTACCGCAGGGGGATCTTCATCCCCACCAGGCCGGTCTTGCCCCCGCCGTAGTCGATCCAGTATTCCAGGTGGTGCTTGTTGCGGCCCTTGTGGTGCAGCCAGGCCGCCGTGTAGCCTTTGGCCTGGCGCTCGGCCTCGTTGGGGCTGTGGTCGCCCTGGTAGTAGATGCACCCCGGGATGAACTCGGTGGGGCTGTACTTGCTCAGGTCGTGGGCCAGGCCCTGCCGGTACAGCCCGCAGGCAAAGCAGTACTTCATGACCAGCAGCTTGTGGTGGGTGATGGTGTCAAAATGCCCCCGGATGTTCATACCCTTCACTCCTTTTTGTATTTTTTCGCCTTGAAATTCCAGATTTCCCATTCCGGGCCGGAACGCCGCGCCCTGTTTTTACGTCCTGTAGCGCACCCGCAGCTCTCCCTCCTGCAGGGCCTTCAGGTCCGCGCTCTCGGAAAAGTCCTCCCGGTCCCGGGTGAGGCTGGGGTTGTAGTAGGGATCGTCCAGGATGTCCTCCCGGCCATGGCGGTCGTACAGGCGCTGCTGCTCGGCGGCAAAGCGCCGGACCTTGACCGGGTCCTTGTCGTCGCCGCCGCGGCTCTTGCTCTCGTGGTGGCGGAGCCAGGCGTAGGGGGTCCACAGGATATGGTACCCGGCGTCCCGCACCCGGAGGCAGAAGTCCACGTCGTTGAAGGCCACCGCAAACCCCTCGTCCAGGCCACCCACGGCGTCCCAGACGCTGGTCCGGACCAGCATGCAGGCCCCGGTCACCGCCGAGAGGTCCTGCACGGTGGCGGCCCGGAACATATAGCCGCTGCCGCCCCGCTTTTTGTATTTGTGGCTGTGGCCGGCGTAGCCCCCCAGCCCGGTGATCACTCCCGCGTGCTGGATGGTGTCGTCGGGGTAATAGAGCATGGCCCCCGCCACCGCGCCGCCCCCCGGCCGGGCGCACTGGCGCAGCAGCTCGGTCATCCAGTCCCCGTCGGTGACCTCCACATCGTTGTTCAGCAGCAGCAGGTACTGGCCCGAGGCGTATTTCCGCCCAAAGTTGTTGATGGCCGAAAAATTGAACCCCTTGCCCGGATACCGGACCACCCGCAGCCCGTCGTACCGCTGCAGCGCCTGCTTGTAGTAGGCGAAGGTCTCGGGCTGCTCGGAGTTGTTCTCGATGACGATGACCTCGTACCGCTCCCACAGGGTGCGGGCGTACAGGCTGTGCAGGCATTTTTCCAGGTCGTCCACATGGTCCTTGCTGGGGATCAGGACGCTGACTTTGGGCTCGCCCTCGATCTCCCACTTCACCCGGTAGGTGCTGGGGAACAGGCCGTCCTCCACCGTGCCTTTCCGGCCGGTGCGGGCCAGATGGTCCGCAATGGCCCGCCTGGCCGCCGCGGCCACATAGGGCTTGGCGTCCGCCCCGCCGGAGGTGGACCCGGCATGCACCCGCCAGTAGTACAGCACCTGGGGCAGATGGGCCGCGCCCCCCACCGCTTCGGCCAGGCGGAGGAACAGGTCGTGGTCCTGGCTGCCGTCGCACTCGCTCCGCTCGCCCCCCAGCTGCAGGAACAGCTCCCGCCGGAACACCGCCAGATGGCAGATGTAGTTGCAGCACAGCAGGTAGTCGGGGGCGTAGTCGGGCTTGAAGTGGGCGGTGATGGACCGGCGGATGTCTTTTTCAAACAGGGCCTCGTCGCTGTACAGGAAGCCGTCGGGGCTGCCCGCCGCCCGCAGGTCCAGAATGGCCTGCCCCATCGCCGCCATGGCGTGGGGGGCCAGCACGTCGTCGTGGTCGGCCAGGGCCAGATATTCCCCGTCCGCCAGCTCTGCCGCCGCGTTGGTGTTGGCGGCGATGCCCCGGTTTTCGATCTTTTTGTATACGATCTGTTGATATTTTGCCTGGTATTCCCGGACGATCTGCCCCACCTCGGGGTGCTTCTCGTCCGATGCGTCGGCCAGGCACAGCTGGCCGTTGGGGGCCGTCTGCCCCGCAAACGAGTCCAGAAACGCCCGCAGGTACGCCGGCGGGGTGTTGTACAGCGGGGTCAGGATGCTGATGGAGGGCAGGCCGCAGCTGGCCCGCGTGGCGCCGGCGTAGCGGGCCCGCTGGGCCTCCAGCACCTTTTTGGCGGGCAGGTAGCGCGCCTTTTTGCCCAAAAAGCGCCGTTTGACAAAGCCGGCCGTCCGCCTGGCCACATCGGGCAGGCCGTCCTCCCGGGCCACTGTGACGGCATAGCGGCACAGCTCCCGCATCCGTTTGACTTGCTGGTTCATGCGCATTTCCCTTTCGTCCCGGGGGCGCCGGTCACGCCTGGCCCCGCTGCACCGCCTTGTAGGCGTCGCAGACGGTCCGGGTGTCGCCGTTCATTTTCAGGCGGCCGTGGCTCAGCCAGGCCACCTTGGTGCACATCCGCTCGATCTGCTCGATGGAGTGGGAGACCAGGATCACGGTGGTGCCCCCGGCCATCAGCTCCTGCATCCGCTTTTCGCACTTTTGCTGGAACAAAAAGTCGCCCACCGCCAGCACCTCGTCCGCGATCAGGATCTGGGGCTTGGTGATGGTGGCGATGGCAAAGCCGATCCGGGCCACCATGCCCGACGAGTAGTTTTTCAGCGGCACGTCCAGAAAGTTCTGCAGCTCGCTGAACTCCACGATCTCGTCAAACTTCTCGTCCAGATACTTGGGCGAAAAGCCCAGCACCGTGCCGTTCAGGTAGATGTTTTCGCGGGCGGTCAGGTCCATGTCGAAGCCGGCCCCCAGCTCGATCAGGGGGGCGATAGTGCCCCGCACCACCACCTGCCCCCGGCTGGGCTTGTACACGCCGGCAATGGTCTTGAGCAGGGTGGATTTGCCCGACCCGTTCAGCCCCACCAGCCCGTAAAAATCCCCGGGCATGATGTCGAGGCTGACGTTTTTCAGGGCGTAGAATTCGTCGTAGTGCAGCCGCCCCTGGATCATGGCGAGGAAGTATTCCTTCAGGCTCTCATGCTTCTCGCTGGCCAGGTTGAAACACATCGAGACGTTGCGGATCTCGATGATGGGCTGGGTGTTGGGTGTGTCCATCGGTGTCGTATCCCCCTCTCAGATGTGCAGCACAAAGCGGTCCTGGGTGCGGCGGAACACCGCCACCCCCGCCAGCATCGAAAGCAGCGCGCACAGCCCGCACACTTCCACCATCCGCAGGTCCAGCGGGATGCCCCACATGACCGTGCGGCGGAAGCCGGTGATATACCAGTAGATGGGGTTGAGGGCGATCACCTGCTGCATGTTGAACCCGCCGATGGAAAAGGTCATCTGGGCCGGGTCGTAGAAAATGGCCGAAAAATACAGCAGCGCCGTGATAAACACGCTCCAGATGTGCTGGATGTCCCGGAAGAACACCGTCCCCGCCGCCAAAAACAGGGAGATGCCCAGGCTGAAGAAGAACAAGGTCACCAGGGGATAAAAGGCCTGGAACACCGTCAGGTGGAACGGGCTGCCGGTGAAGATCATCACCAGCAGCAGCGCCACAAAGCTGAACACGCAGTTGACCATGGCAAAGCAGCATTTTTCCAGCGGGAAGATATACTTGGGGATATACACCTTTTTCAGCAGGGGGGCCGCATAGATGATGCTGCTCATGCTGGTGGAGGTGGCCTCGTTGAAGAAGTTGAACAGCAGCTGGCCGCACATCAGGAACACCGGGAAATTGTCGATGCCGCTGCCCCGCATATCCATCAGGCTGCTGAACACCGCCCAGTATACCAGGCACATCAGCAGGGGGTTCAGGACGCTCCACACCACGCCCAGGACGCTGCGGCGGTATTTGAGCTTGAAGTCCCGGCTGACCAGGTTATACAGAAGGTAACGGTAGCGCCAGAGGGCGCCCCACATTGCTTTCAGTTTCGCCACAGGGTTCACCACTTTTCAAAAAAGTCAAAAGTCTGCTGTGCAAAGGGGGTGTGCAGCTGGTCTTTGGCACTGGTCTTGTGCGGGCAGCCGCAGTCGGGCCATACCACGCCCACCGTGGGGTCGTCGTAGGGGATGCCCCCCTCGCTGGTGGGGTCGTAAACGTCGGTGCACTTATAGCAGAACTCGGCCACATCGCTCAGCACCAGGAACCCATGGGCAAAGCCCTCGGGGATATAGAACATCTTCTTGTTCTCCGCCGACAGGGTCACCCCCACCCACTTGCCAAAGGTGGCGCTGTGGGGGCGGCAGTCCACCGCCACGTCGTACACTTCGCCCAGGGTGACCCGCACCAGCTTGCCCTGGGTGTGCTGCTTCTGGAAGTGGAGCCCCCGCAGCACGCCCCGGCTGGAGCGGCTCTGGTTATCCTGTACAAATTCCCGGTCGATGCCGGCGGCCGCAAAGTCCCCCTTTTTGTAGGTCTCCATGAAATAGCCGCGGTCGTCGCCGAACACCTCCGGCTCGATGACCACCACGCCGGGGATCTCGGTCTGCGTAAAAGTGAACTTACCCATCGTTTTTACCTCTCTGTCTTTGTATTGGATTGGGATATGCTACGGATTCAAATACCGTTTTGGATACCGTCCGGACCGTCCGGGCCGGCCCTGCCGGCGCGCGCGGCGGGGCCCCGCCTGCGCCCATACCAGAGGGCGCCGGCCCCCGCCAGCACGACGGCCGCCGCCGACACCCCCAGGATCAGATGGAGGTAGCCCGCCGGCTCCACATCGGCCGCCGCCGGGTGGATCTGCCCGCGGCTGCTTTCCAGCAGGGCGTCCAGCCCCCGGGCCTGCAGGGGCACACGGACGCTGGCCGCCTCCTGCACGCCGCTGCCGGGCACGGTGTACACCGCCCAGCCTTCCAGCCTGCCGCCCAGGGTATATACCTCGGGCAGCTCGACGCTGAGGGCCACGTCCGAAGCCTGCATCCCTGCCGCCAGGGGCAGCCGGACGCCGGGCGCATCCAGGCTCAGCTCGCCCAGGGCGCCGCCCCCGCCCTGCACCGTCACACTGGCCGCCCCCTGGGCCGGCGGGATCTCGGCGTAGCCGGTCCAGGTGGAAAAGGCGTAGTCCAGCAGGGCGCGGACGTCGGCGTAGCGGTCGGTCTTGCTCTCGCTGCGCATGGTGACGCAGATCACCCGGACCCCGTTTTTTTCGGCCAGGCAGATGTAGGTCTGCCGGGCGATGTCGGTGTAGCCGATCTTGGAGCCCAAAATGGTGGGCTCGTGGAACATGCTGGACCCGATCCGCATCGAGTCCTGCTGGGAGAAATAGCGGGTCACCGGCTGCAGATTGGTGGGCTGCATGATATACATCTCGTTGTTGGTGAACAGCTGCTCAAAGCCCGGCTGGGTCAGGGCCCAGCGCAGGATGGTCGCCATGTCGTAGCAGCTGGTGTAGTGGTCGTAGTCGCTGATGCCGTGCGGGTTGGCAAAGTGGGTGTGCTGCAGCCTCAGCTCGGCGGCCTGGGCGTTCATGGCGGCCACCCCGTCCGCGATGGACCCGCCCCCGAAATATTCCGCCAGGGCGTTGGCGCCGTCGTTGGCGCTGGCCATCATGGTGGCGTACAGCAGCGCCTCCAGGGGCACCTGCTCCCCCTCCAGCAGGGCGATGTGGCTGGAGTCGGTGCCCACCAGAGAGTAGACGTCCTCGTGGCTGACGGTCACCATCCCGCTCCAGTCCCCCTGGGCCTTTTCGCAGGCCAGGCCCAGGGTCATCACTTTGGTGATGGAGGCGGGGTGCAGCTCCTCGTTCATATTCTGCTGGGCCAGCACCAGGCCGCTCTCCGCATCCATGATGCAGTATGCCTCGGTGGCCGCCAGGGCCGGGCCCGCCGCCGACGCCGGCAGCGCCAGCGCCACGGCTGCCAGCAGCAGGGCCAGCGCGGCCCAGGCCCGGGTCAGTCGTTCTTTCATGGTTCCCTCTTCCCGGCAGGGCCCGCCCCGCCGCTTTTTCTGAATCCAGGGTGTATCTGAGAAGTCAAAAATGCTGGGATATTCGCCCAAAAGCGCCAGATGCAAGGCGCATGAGCGCAGCACTCCTCCATGGAATGCAAGCGAATGCAACGCGGCAGATGGGGCTTTTGGGTAGAATAGAACAGCGTTGGGGAGTTTTCAGATACACCCTAGTATTATAGTATAGCACACTTTTTATGGAGGGGAAAGAGGCCTTTGCAGCAAGACCGGCTGGATCTGCCGCCCCTCCAGCGCCGCCGCCAGGGTCTCGGGCACAAGGGTGAGGTCGGCCTTCAGGCTCTGGGGCTTGTGGACGGGGTCGTCCTGGGCAAAGGGGACAAAGTAAAAGTGTTTGCGCTGCATCAGGCGGGCGATGTTCTCTCCCGAGGCCCCCAGCCCGTCGTTGGTGGACACCGCCACCACCACCGGCCGGCCGGCCCGCAGCAGGCTTTTGGCCGCCAGGGCCACCGGCGTGTCCGACAGGCCCGCCGCCAGCCGGGCCAGCGTCGCGCCGGTGCAGGGCGCGATGACCAGGGCCTGGGCCAGCCCCTGGGGGCCCAGGGGCTCGACGGCGGTCAGGGTATCCAGCACCGGCCGGCCCGCAGCCGCTTCCAGCCGGGCTTTCCAGCCTGCCGCAGGCCCGAACCGGGTGTCGGTGGCCGCCGCCGCAAAGCTCATGACGGGCAGCACCTGCCACCCCAGCGCCGCCAGCCGGGCCGCCTGGGGCACCGCCGCCTCAAAGGTACAAAAACTGCCGCACAGGGCAAAGGCCAGGCTGCCCTTGTGTTCCCCGTTCATCCAACCGCCTCCCTTTCTTCCATGATGTGCAGCACCGTCTCGGCCAGATAGGCCCCGGCGCTGTCCGGGGCGCACCGCGCCGGCAGCCCGGAGGCCAGCAGGGCGGTGTGGCCCAGCGCCGCGGCGGCGGCAAAGTCGGTGCCGCCCGGCGCGCTGGCCAGGTCCACGATCAGGCTGCCCGGGCGCAGCGCCGCCAGCACCGGCCCCGTCAGCACCGGCGCGGGGATGGTGTTGACCGCCGTGTCAAAGCCGGGGGCGGCCGCCGCCAGCCCTTCCAGAGGGAGGGCGGCCCCGCCCCGGCTGCGGGCCAGGGCCCGCTGGGCCGGGCTCCGGGCCCCCACCGTCACCCGGGCCCCCAGGGCCGTCAGACGGTCGGCCACCGCCTGCCCTACCCGGCCGTACCCCGTCACCAGCACCGGCGCATCCCACAGGGTGCGGGTGCGCCGGGCCAGCAGGATGCCGATGCACCCTTCCGCCGTGGGGACGGCGTTGCAGACAGCCAGCTCTTCCCGGGCGAAGCAGTCGACCCACTCCAGCCCCAGGGCGGCCGCGGCCGCCGGGGCCTTTCCCCCCAGCAGGAGGGCCCCGGGCTTAGCCCGGCGCAGGAGGGCCGTCAAGCGGGCTTCGTCCATGGCCAGCGGCACCGGGAACAGGACATAGTCCGCCCCGGGGACGGCCTCGGGGCCTCCCACCCGGCGCCCGGCTGCCGCCAGCGCCCGGGCGGCGGCCGCCTGCCGCCGGTCTTCCCCCACCACTGCGATCGTTCGTTCCGGCATGCTGCATCCCTCCCACGCCCCAGACTATGCGGCAGGGGCAGGGGGTGTGCCTGTTTTGCCGGCGCAAAAAAATCCCGCCCGGATGCGCGCGGCATCCAGACGGGACGGTGGGATCGTCCGCAGCGCGCTGCGGGACGCGCTTATTTCAAATACCGTTCCACGGCCCGGGCCACGATGCCGCCCAGCAGGCCGCTGACCAGGAACTCGGCCACCCCCTGCACCCCCACCAGCAGCGCCACAAAGACCAGGGGATTGGCCGCGCCGTTGGCGGCCACCAGGCCCTGGACGTAGTCGCACTGGTAGAAGAACAGGACGATGTAGCCCATAAAGAACAGGGTGTTCAGCCCGGGGGCGCACATGGCGCTGACGATGCAGCTCCAGGTGCCTTTCCGGTCCAGGCGGCGCAGGGCCTCATAGATCAGGCCCACGCACAGGCCCATCAGCAGCCGGGTGCCCACGCAGAGGATCAGGGTGTGGAAAAAGCTGACCTGCAGCAAAGCGCTGGTCATGGCCGAGCCGCCGGTCAGGGCGTCGTAAAAGCTGACCGCCCCGAACACGCCCCCCAGGATGGTCCCCGCCAGCGGGCCCATGGTGATGGCGCCCACCGCAATGGGCAGGGTCAGGAAACTCATATAGAGGGGGCCCATGGGCACGCTGCCCAGGCCAATGGCTTTCATGACCAGCTCGATGGCGACCAGCAGCGCCAGCCGGGTCATGGCTTTGAGATCGGTACGTTGATTCATGATAAACCTCCTGCTGCCGTTCCGTCCCATATGCCGGATACGGCGCATCAAATCTAAACCCACCCTCCACTCTTTTATGGTGTCCCCCCTGCCGCTGCGCGGCATCCCCCCTTCGGGGGGAACATACGGCAGGGCACGGGGAATACCGGGAGGGGAGTTTTGACGTTCAAAACCTCGAGGTACTGTTTACTTGTCGCAGGGGAATTTGATCCCCGCGGTCTGCCGCGCGGCGGTGAGGACCCGGCTGACGGCCAGCGAGGTCTCCAGCATGCCGCTGCACAGCTCTTGGTCGCCGGTGGCGATGGCGTGGGCGATCACCTCGAACTCGGCGGCGCAGCGGGGGCGCTTGCCGTTCAGGGAGAAGTGCTCTTCCCGGCCGTCGTTGAGGTGGAGGGTCACCGGGCCGCAGAAATTGGCGGTGCTCTTTTGCAGCAGATAGCCCCGCGTCCCCTGGATGACATACCGGGGCGGGGCGGCGCAGTCCTTGGCGGCGATGCTGACCGCCTTGAACGAGCGGTAGTCCATGGTCAGGATGCCGCTGGTGTCAATGCCCCGCTCCAGGTTGGCGGCGTAGTGGACCTGCTGGGGCTCGCCGAACAGGCCCACGATGTAGCTGACGTTGTACACCCCCAGGTCCATCAGGGCGCCGCCCGCCTGCTGCGGGTCGAACACCGGGGCCGTCTGCCCCGCACAGAACCCGTCGTACCGGCTGGAATACTGGCTGAAATTGCACTGGACCAGCTTCACCTGCCCCACCCGGGGCAGCAGCTGGCGCAGCTTGCGGTAGTTTTCCAGGTACTGGGTGGTCACCGCCTCAAAGAGGAAGCAGCCTTTCCGGTGGGCCAGACCGGCCAGGGCCGCCGCCTCGCCGGCGCAGGGGGCCAGGGGCTTTTCCACAATGACGTGCCGGCCGGCCTCCAGCGCCGCCTTGGCGTAGGCGGTGTGCAGCAGGTTGGGCAGGGCGATGTAGACCACGTCCACCGCCGCCAGCAGCTGGCCGTAGTCGGTGACGTGGAGCGGCACGCCGTATTGGGCGCAGAGGGCGGCGGCCTTGTCCGCGCTGCGCTGGGTGCTGCACAGCGCAACCACCTCAAAAGCCCGGCAGGACGCCAGCCAGGGCAGGAACTCCTGCACGATCTTGCCGCTGCCCACAATGCCTAATTTCATCCCGCGTTCCTCCTTTTCATGGCCGGAGGCTCGTCCCGGCGGCCGCGGCGGCGCTCCTCCCGGCGGAAAGGCTCGCGGCGCTTTTCGCCGCGGCGGTCCTCCTCCGGGCCGGGGCTGAAGCGGCGGCTGTCCCCGCGGCGGGCGGGTTTGCTGTTTAGCTCGTACAGCAGGGCCAGGCCCTTCAGCATCAGCTCGGGGTCATAGGTCAGGGGGTGGCGGCACAGGGGCGCCACGTATTTGGCCAGCCCGCCGGTCAGCACCAGGGTCACCGGGCTGCCCAGCTCTTCTTCGATGCGCTGGGTCATCCCGTCCAGCAGCACCGCCGTGCCCATCACCGAGCCCGAGAGCATGCACTCCGACGTGGTGGCGCCGATGGCGTGCCGGGGGCGGGCCAGGTGGATCTGGGGCAGCTGGGCGCAGCGGTCCCCCAGGGCCCGCAGCCCGGTGGACAGCCCCGGGCAGATCACCCCGCCCCGGAACACCCGGTCCCCGTCCACCACGTTGAAGGTGGTGGCGGTGCCCAGGTCCACGGTGACCACCGGCAGCGGATAGTTGGCCGCGGCGTAGGCCGCATCCGCGATGCGGTCCTTGCCCACGGCCTCGGGGTCGGGCACCCCCATGGTCAGCCCGGTGCGGATGGCGGGCCCCACAATCACCGGGTCCCGGCCGGTGTAGTGCCGGGCGCAGGCAGCCAGCGCGCCGGTCAGCTGGGGCACCACGCTGGTCAGCACAGCCCCCTCGAACCACACCTTGCGTTCAGGGTTGCGCCGCCGCGAAAAGATGCGCTCCATCTCGGCGCGGTACTCGGCCGCGGTGCGGGTGCGCACCGTGTCCATGTGGGCCACAAAGCATACACGTCCGTCCTTGATGCCCCCCAGGGCGACGGTGGTGTTGCCTATATCGATGGCTAAGATCATGTTGTCAGAAAGCCTTTCGGCCCCTCCTTTCACAATGCAGGCCGCGCACGGTGCGCAGCCCGTCTTGGTCGCTTTATTTTACCGCATTTTGACGTAAGTTACAAGGGGGAGAAACAAACAATGCGGGGGCCGGTTTGAAACCGCCCCCCGCCTTCACGTCCGCACTTTATACCTTATACCATCGGTTCTCAAGCCATTCCTTATATGCCTGTTCATCACAAGGCTTCCAGTCAATCCACTTGTCAAGCTCCGGAACGTCTTCATTCGTTTTCTCTAAATTCTTAGCTGCTGCCACCAGCGCAACGCCCACACACTCAAGTTTCGGGTATTTACACGAATACATCCAGCAACCCGCACCCGGATAAGCCTCCACAACATAGCAGTTACCCCCTGGCCGCTTCTTGTACACCTTGACCTCGGCATTATTACATTTGCTCCTAAACTCATAGTAATCTTTTTCATCCTTAAAGTTGAAGCAGCCTTTCAGCTTTTTTAGCTCCATCCCCAAAATTTTATTGATAAATCCGTTTTCAACACTCCCGTCTGACTGTGTATAGGGCAGGACATCCTTCCTTTGATTCATGATAGCAACCTCCTTTTGTCGCTTTAACCATCGTAGTTGTCTCTTACCAACTTACAGTTGCCGTGATATATGTTCGCATTCCTGGAGAGAAAACAATGTGGGGGTCAGCCTTTCGGCCCCTCCTTTCACAATGCAGGCCGCGCACGGTGCGCAGCCCGTCTTGGTCGCTTTATTTTACCGCATTTTGACGTAAGTTACAAGGGGGAGAAACAAACAATGCGGGGTCAGCCTTTCGGCCGACCCCGCAGAGGGACCCTATCTTTCGTGACGCAAAGTTCTTTTGTTTTGGTGCGATCAACAACAGAAGGAATTACTGGTGGGGTATTTCCTTTTTGTCGTCACATGAAAAGGGTGGAGCATTTGAACCAACAGGGTTTGACGCCCGCCAGCTCCTTATATCAATCCCGGTATGGTGTTGCCGGTATTGTTATAAGTACGGTTTCGATTAGACGCGAGCGATGTTGACAGCCACAAAGGTCAGGCTCTTGCCGTGGTCAGCAGTCAGAGTGATGGTGTCAGCAGCAACAGACATGGTGTAGTCGTAGTCGGTGTTCATAGAGTGGCCACCAACATCCACGAAGTCACCAGGCAGGTCAAAGTCATCTTCCAGCCACTCAACCTCACTGTTGATAATGTCAGCAACTTCATCCATAACGGCGTTCATTTCCTTGCCACCATCGGCAACAAACAGCATAGAAATATTCAGGCTGGTGCTATTGTAGTTGTTAACATTAGGGTCCAGCACATTGAAAGTATTGCCCACGCCCTGGCCAATAGTATTCTCAGCGTCCATGGTGTCGATCAAACTGACAGCAGCACGACGAATGGAGCGAGGAGCAGCGCCCCAGTTCCAATCGTTGACCAGCGCAGTAGTGCCGAACCAACCACCATCGTCATAAATACCAGCAATAGTACCATCAGCAGCATAACCCATGGCAGTCTGCAGAGCCTGGTTCACAATGTTGCTATCCTCAGGGGTGACTTTCTTCTGGCCAGAAGTAGACAGATGGCTGTGCAGCATCTGGGAGTAGCCAGAAACCTGGTTGTCGTCATCGCCGTTGTTGACGGGGGGCTGCTGCTCGTTGATGGTGCTGCCGCAGGCGGTCAGCATGGAGATGGCCATAACGCCAGCGAGAGCCAGAGAAGCAATTTTCTTGAGTTTCATAATGATTTTTTCCTCCTTATGGTGTATAAAAGATAGAGACC
>ERZ1090881.658-NODE-662-length-16202-cov-13.487954_pt1 | contig 16202 bp, 15 predicted proteins | sample MGYA00478470_ERZ1090881 | MGnify/ENA primary metagenome ERZ1090881 (study PRJEB33644, sample SAMEA5815736) | chicken gut metagenome | biome: Chicken; feature: Gastrointestinal Tract; material: Caecum | place: Ireland | collected 2019-01-01 | study: A study of the...
TGTAACTAATATTTAAATACCAAAATAGTGTACTTTTTTGAGACAGACGACATATTGATAAAAGGATGATGGTAAAAAGGAAGTCTTATGGAAGAAGGAAAACGGAAAATTGACAAAATCAGCATGATCGTAATGATCGTCCTCATCGTTCTGCTTTTGCCCGTACTGATCGTAAACCTTACGCTCATCGTAAAAGGGAGTATTCACCCCGACACGCCGCCCGACGTGTTCGGCGTTGCGCCGCTTGCCGTAACATCGGGGTCGATGGACGGCAGCAGGGAGGACAGCTTTGCAAAGGGCTCATTAATTTTTGTAAAACTTCTGGACGAAAACGAAAAACAGACGCTTGAGGAGGGGGATGTCATTACTTTCCGCTCTTCAGGTGCGTTTGTAACGCACAGAATTGTTTCCGTGTTCCGTGATGAAAGCGGCAAAATAGTTTCTCTGGTAACGCAGGGCGACGCAAACAATACGACGGACGGCGCAATTGAATTGGAAAATGTGGTGGGAAAATGCGTAGGAAGCGTTGGCGGACTTGGCGATTTTGCCATGTTTATGAATACGCCTGTCGGCATTCTCGTGTTTGTGGGGATTCCCGTTTTGCTGTATATCGCATACGACGTGACGCACATAATGATTATCAATAAACGGGCAAAGTCAAGCAATAGCGCCGAATTGCAGGAAAAGATGGCAGAGATAGAGCGTTTGCGTGCATTAGTAGAAAAACAGGGCGTTCAGGAAAGCGCTGAACAACAAGACGCACGGCAGAGCACTCAAACACCGCAATCGGAAAGCGAAACTATTGCCGACAAGAAAGAGGAGTAATTTTAGCTTTGTACCACACGCAGAGCGAATTTACATAAAAACAAAAACATGACGGGAGGTCTGAAATGACAAAGAGAAAAAATGTTGTTTCAAAAATGTTGTTGTTGGTGCTGATCCTTACGCTGATCAGCTGCTTCTTCCTCGGAAGTACCTTCGCCCGCTACACCAGTAGCGGAAGAGGTACGGGAACACTGGAAGTTGCAAAATGGGATGTTTCCAATACAAAAGGGGAAATCGAAGTTAATTTTGATAAACTTTCTCCTGCAAAGGAGGCTTACGAAGGCGGAGACGTTTATAATGCCGAAAACGTTCGTTCTCACGCTTCGGGCAAGGTATTGGTTGCCGTCATTACGAATAAAGGCGACGTAAGCGCAGAGGTCACCTTTACGGCCGGAGATATTACTCTTGTGGGTTCCGGATACGGTGCGGACGAAGCGCCCACGGAAGATGCCGTAAAAGGACTTTTCACCATTGCTTTGTATCAGGGGACTGAGGAATCAGACACAGATACCACAACACCTTTAGAGAAAAAGACCATTGCAAACGGGGAAACGCTTTATATTTTTGCCGAAGTTACCTGGACGAGCGACGACGAAACTGTTTACGGAGACGCAGCGGACAAACGCGACACTTGGGTTGGCGAAAATGTGACTTCTGTCAGCTGGACGATTTCCTATACGGCAGTTCAGGTTACCGAGCTCCCCAACGCATAATTCTAACTTTGCATAACTATATTGACTGCCGTGCCCACAGCAGTGTGGGCGTAGGCGCGGCAGAATGTAGTTTTGCATAATCATCACGCTGTAAATTTTTTTGGCAAGGAGAAAAGAGCGGATAGGACGGTGTAGCGTATGAAAACGGAAAACGAAGAAAAAAAAGCAAAAGATCAGGCCGATATTTTTAAAAAATCCGGACGCAAAAAGGCGGTACGGGACAACACGGAAACTCGTATCGTCCGTGTACCCGTATTTTCGGAAACAAAAGTCGCGACGGCGGAGGACATAGGCGAATCCGAACAGATCGACGTGCGCCTGCCGCGGCGCGCAACCGTCTTTAACAAGCAGGGTGAGCGCATCGGTAAAGTCCGCAAAAGTATCTGGCAGAACCAAGAGGGTATCGAACAGGGGACGTTCGTCAAGGAAGAGACAAACGTGTTTGTCTATTCGGGCGAATCGCGCACAGGTTATGTGGACAAAAACGACAACGTATTGTCGCTTACCAACAAATATATAGCCACGCTGCGCAGGCCGGAACGTTATTGGATCCTTGCGCTCGTGCTGATTTTGGTGCTTGTCACGCTGCTCACCGTCATACTCAGCGTATATTTTCTCACGCGGTCGGAAAACACGGATTACGCGCCTGTCATTTTCATCGCGTCGGAAGACGGACTAAATTGGGAAGATACCGAAGATCTGCCCATTTTCTTCAATGAAATGTTTGGGGACAACAAGGTCGTGCCCGGCATGAAGGGCAGCTACCGCTTCATCTTTGAAAACAGAAATAAAAACACGCTGGATTATTCTTTGTTATTCAGCGAGGAAAATGAATACGGCATCGCAATTTTATACCGCTTAAAGCGAGACGGTGCGTATATTTCGGGTACGCAGGACTACGTTTCTGCCGACGAGCTCGGCATGGACGGACTCACCGTGGAGGCTCGGTCGTCTACGATGTTCGAACTGGAATGGTTCTGGCAGGACAACGACGAAGTGGACACGATCGCGGGTCAGAACTCCGCCGTGTACACGCTTAATATTTCTTTATCGGCGCAAGTCAGCGTGCGGGCATGATATTATGAATAAGGTATATAAGGTGATAAAAACAATAATGCGTACACTTCTTCTCGTCATAATCGGGGTATTGGTGGTGTACAACTCTTATATACTGATTGCTCGCACGCTGTTTAAAAACGGAATGCCCGTTATATTCGGATTTGCGTGTGCAACCGTCGTTTCGGGAAGCATGGCGGATGAGATCGACGTGGGTGATTTCATCATCACCAAATCGCAGAAAGAATATGCCGTCGGGGACGTCATCACCTTTTACGACGGCGAAAGCGGCGCCTATATTACACACCGCATCATCCTCGTTTCCGGCGATACGTATGCGACAAAAGGGGACGCAAACGACACGGCGGACGATTTCAGCGTTCCCAAGTCGGCGGTGGTAGGCAAAGTCGTGGCAGTGTGGAAGGGATTCGGAAACGTAGTTTCCTTTCTGCAAAGTCCGCTCGGACTTGTCTGCGTGATCGGCGGCGGCATAGCTCTTTGGGTGCTGGCGGGCATCGGTACGGAGGTGTTCAGAAAAAAAGATGAGTGAAAAGAAAAAAATCCCTATTATAAGATATTTAAGCTATCTGCTTGTTGTCAGTCTGCTGTTTACGGGGGTGACCTTTTCCCGCTACTCAATGACGACATCGGGGGACGGCTCGGCGCCGCTTTCGCGCTTTCATTGTTCGTACGAAGTGGACGAAATTTCCGCAACGTCCATTCCCAACGTTAATTATTGGCTGAACAACAACAGCGCTGCCAGCACAGCGCGTACTTTGCGCTATATGGTCAGCAATTTCAAGGGAGACGTCACCAGCGACGTGGCAGTGAGGGCGTACCTGCGGATGCACCTGCCTGCCGAGATGGCAAGGAACCTCGCGCTCCAGATCGGCACTATGAACCTCGAAGAAGGCACGGTCACTTCCTATACGCCCGAAATCGTTCTGGACGAACTTATCACGGCAAGGGAAACGGATGCGGCGCAAAACATTGCTCAGACAAATCTCAATACAAGCTCTTTTACAAATTATTATGACAGCGGCGTGCACAACACTGCGGACGAAGAGCTTTCCGTAAGCGGTTCGCTGGCGGAATCTGCTACGCCGCGCACCATATCGGCGGTCAATCAAGGCGGTTCGGGGCTTTTTTTTACAATCACGGCAAGTACCAGGCAAGCGCAGTATTCGCTGGGATTTCAACGCGGCAAGAATGAAAACGATTATGCGCACCAGTTTTACCTCGACCTCGTGCGGGAAACGGAATTTTACACGATTGATCTGTATCTTCCTTCCATGGAATTCCCCGCAGGTCAGCCTCTGACAAAAATGTATATTGTTTATCTCACCCTTACCAAGCGCGTGGACAGTTCGGATTTCAATGCGCAATGGGCGGGAGGAGAAGACGTAAAAGTCGCTCTTGCAACGACGGATGAGGCGGGACAATTTCCCGTGAGCGACAATTCGGTGCTAATCAACGTTCCCCCCGCGGCGAATGAAGCATATTACTACAACGGCGCCAGGGTTTTGGGGTATCATTTCGATCAGACAGCGCAATTTGCGGCAGACTCAAAACAAGAAGGAGAAGAGCCCAAATCCACCACGGTGCGCATACAATGTCTGTACGATAACGACGGCGGTTACAACATCAATCTGTTCCACGTCGCGCCCATCGCGGAAAACGCTACGGAAAATTACGTGCATCCCATCACCCCTGCACAAGGCTCCGCAATCGTCTTTGACAAAATAAGCAAGACGTTCAGCGGAAATTTCAGCACGGGCATGTGCGATCAGAACATAGCCATTGATCTGAAAAATATCACGGCCCATCCTTTTTCGGAAGGATTGAACGCCTTTCAGGTGCTTTCCAAAAGCTATGAAGTAAACTTCAAAGCGCTGTTTGTGCAGGCGTCGGAATCGGAGGTATGATATGACTGCAAAGAGAAAAAGCATATTTCTTCCCGTTCTCCTGTCGCTCGCTATTATCTCCATGCTCACTGCGTCTCTCACTCTGGGCAGATACACGGAAGAAGCAGAATCGGAAGGAATTTATTCGGGCGATCTCGATTACATAGTCTCCAACCAGGTGGAGATCGAGTCGGTGAAAGAGTTTTTCACTGCCATCGAAAACGGCTACAACAACATCAAGATTAAGGATGATGTGGATAACCCGCTCGTTATTTCCGGCGGGATCAGCGACGTCAATTCCGACCTAGTCATCGATCTCAACGGCCACGAGATCCAGAGAAACAATCGAGAGCCGCTTCTTAACGTTACGCAGGGAGTAAAACTCACAATAATAGACACGTCCGAAAAGCAGACGGGCAGTTTTTATAACCCCGTCGGCAGCGTTTTGCGCATCAGCGGCGGTTCACTTACTGTTTCGGCGGGAGAGTTTGAAAGCGGGCCCCGCAGCAGAGAAGACGGTGCGCATCTCAGCGAGTATTATATCCCTGCCTCCCAGGCTACTCTTAAAGGCGCCAAGATCGACGCGGCTCATACCGTTTCCAAGTTGTATTACGAGGACGATCGGTACTATGACGGCGTTTCCATGCCCGTCATTCTTCCCGATGTGGATACTCTGTCTGACGGCAACTATTCTGTCAACGGGAATATGTATTTTTCTGAAGAATATAATAACTATATTTCAGCGGACACATACCTTTATTTCACGCTGGAAGACTCCACAGTCGAAAACGCAACCATTGCGGCGGAGGGCAGTGCGGATTATTTTTATACTTACTACCTCAACCGCGGCACGTTCACCTATGCGCAGACGCAGGAGCCGTCGGATTTTACCGTTCAGATCAAAGTCTATGTATACAACGGCGTAAAGAGCGCGGCCGCGACGACGAATAAACCGTTTTCCGCCATCGAAATGGAGAGCGGAAACCTGTTTGTGCGCGGCGGAACCTATCGCTCGTACTTCGGGGTGAGGGATACCTATTGCGTCAACGCTTCGGGCGGATATATGGCGATCGAAGAGGGCGATTTCTATGCGTACGGCAGGGGAGTCTGCGTGCAGTGTGATTATGCCGCCGATGTCAATATGGAAGAACAATATCTGCGCGTTTCCAGCGGCGATTTTTATTCGGAAGCGGGCGACACCATCGGCGTTTCCGGCGGCAGAATGGTCGTTTCCGATGCGTCTTTCGTCAAAAATGCTGTCGGTTTCGAACCGGAGTCCGATACGCGCAACGTCAACGGTTCCGCCATCCGCGTTTCCGGCGGTTCGCTGTCTGTTTCCGCGACCTCCGAGATCCGTTTTTCGCTTTACGGTTCGGGAATGAGCGGCATCACCGCAGAAGGGGAAAACGCCTCCGTCAGCGTCCGCAACGTCAAAATGAATTTCTACTCCCGAATGGCGGGTATTGCAGGGCAAGAAGATCCGAGCGACGCCGCAGGCATTTTGTACAACACAGGCATCTTTGCGGCGGGCGGCGGCAGCGTAGTCTGTGACGGGAATACATCTTTCAACGTGATCGGATCCTATTCGTCCGGCATCTATTCCGAGGGCGGTACTATCGATATAATCGGAGACACGTTTAAGTGTTTCGTCAAAATGGCGGAGGACGGACAAACCGACAAAGAACTTTCCAGCACTGCCATCAGTACTGTCGGAGGAAGTATTGATTTTAACGTCAAGGAGGCATACGTCTCTTCCAACGGATTGGGTATCACGGTCGGCGGCGGAAATATCCGTTTCAGCCATACCGAAAAGGAAATTATCAATATCGCCACCACACGCGGTACCGCGATCTATGTATATGACGGAGAGGTGTCCGTTGATGAGAATTCCACCGTCAGTATAATAAGCAAGATCGACCCTTCCTGTTCGTGGGCGGCAGACACCAGCGGCGGAAGTACGGGGATTACCGATACAAACGTCAATATCAACAACGGCGTGTATATCAACGGCGGATCTCTCATCTCGGCAGGGGAAATTAAGATTCAGCATACGGGAGTATCAAACAGGTTGGTCGGGTTTGGATTAATCGATAGCAAGATCAAGAGCTATGCCGTGCGCGTGGACGGTCAGCTGAGTTCGGGAACAAGTACGATCGACGCAAAAAAACTGACCGTTAACGTTTTTGAAAACGGCGGCGGTCTGTTTGTCAAAGACGGTTCTATTGTGTTGGATACTGCAGAAATCGACGCACAGGGTTTCGGCATTGCCATGCGCGGCGAGAGCGGCGACAACGTTACCATCAATACAGCGCTCACGCTCACCTCGCACAGAACTACGGGAATTTACATTACGGGTGGCTCTTTAACTCTTAACGGCGAAACGACTGTCAATTCGACTATCGACGCAAACTACGTCTTTTGCGAGGGGGCAGATCTTCCCAAGGATTCTTTCGACGGCGTATTTGTAGAAAACGGATCGTTGAATGCAAAGAGTTCGTTTACGGTCAATTTTTCGGGACTTTCCAATAATCCTGACGAAACTTTTTCCAGTATGATCAAAAGCTATGCCGTGCGCGTGGACGGTTCGGGAGCGCAGGGAAGCGGAGCTCAGAGCGGCGCTTCCTTTGAAGCTACAAATCTGAATCTTTTCGTAAACGCGGGAGCAGACGGCGGTGGGTTGTATGTTAATCGGGGCACGATCACTCTCGTTGCGGCGAAAATCGATTCGCAGGGCTACGGCATCGCTTTGCACGGAGAATCGAATACCGATTCCGTCACGATCAGTAAAACTTTGACCGTTAACTCCGCACGGACAACGGGCATTTACATTATGGGCGGATCGCTCACTTTGCCGGAGGGAAGTTTTGCTCAGATCGTTTCCGTTATCGACGAAGGTTATCATTTCTGTAAAACGGAAAACAATTTAACCGTATCTTACGACGGGGTATTCGTCGAGGGCGGTTCGCTGTATGCAAACGGCACCTTTAATGTCACGCATACGGGGATCGATAATTTGTCTGACACATACGGGGCAACGTATAAAATTGTCGGGCAACAGATTCGCAGTTATGCCGTGCGAGTGAAGGAAACCTCCGATCAAAAACCGACAGTGAATATTCTGAAAGGGACTATCACCAATTCCATCGGGGGCGGAGTGTACGTTTCGGGCGGCACGGTTACTTTGGGTAATGCCGCAATTGATGAATTGCGTGTAGAAACAACGGGGACTGAATTATATGACGATAACTATTATGACAGATTGACGGATGTCGGTGCGGATTCCTGGTGGTATTATCTTAACAAACAGGGCGGGCACGCTATTGAAGTCCAGGGCGGAAGTCTTACGGTAAACAGCGGCACTTATACCGCAGCGCAGGGGAACGGAATATTTGTGCGGAATACGGATACGTCTGCCGTCAGTAATAAGGTCACCATCAACGGCGGTTTCTTTTACGGTTATAATACGGGGTATCGGCTTGGTTCGGATGATAGAAAAGTAGGCCCCGGTGCCTCTGCGGGATTGTATGTAATGGGGCACAGTCTTACGGTCACCATCAACGGCGGCACGTTCGGGAACAAGGGGAATGTAAGCAACAGTGCGGCTTCTTTCTTCGGGACTCCGGGCGCGAGCAGGGCGCAGGTCTACATTAAAGGCGGAAATTTTTACGGCAGTAAGAGCGACGTTATGAGCGTGTTCCGCTTCGTCTATTTTGAGTTCGACGCTTCCGATACCACCAAGCACATTATGGTGGAGAATGCCAATGGCAACGCTTCGGCAGCGCTTTCCGTGCAAGACGATCTGATTTATAAAAATTATACGAATCGCGGTTCAACCATCAATATAAGTAATGGAACTTTTAACGGAACGGGGTATGGTATTTATTACGGAAGCAACGTAGACACGCTGGAAATAAAAGGAGGTAATTTCATCGGCAACAGCGCAAGCGGCTTGCATGTGGCAGTAACTCCCGAAACGTATCCGAGAAAGATTATTCTTTCGGGAGGCTTTTTTCAGGGAGGAAGTTATGCTGTTGCAAGAGCTTTCGGGGTAAACCAACCTGAAAGCTACGATTCATCATATATTCTCATGGATGGATATGAGTTCAGTAAAAACGGAAGCACCGAATGGACCGTTGTTTATAAAGGATAAAGCAAAAGCTGCAAAAATAGGGGAGAAATGTCACTTATAACACGCGCACGGCAGTCGTCCGCATCTGCATAAGCGCGATCTTTGTTATAATTTTATATGGCGATGATTTTACACGGGTGGAGTCTTTTATCGGAAACGGACAATAGATTATATAAAAAATGCTGTTCTTCGAAATAAAATGTTCAGAATCAATTTTGCAGATTTAGATTTGAAATGTCCCTTATAAATCATATGAGGAGGGATTATGTACGAATCCATTATTAAGTTTATACGAAATAAAGAGCAATTCAGTCCGACGATATTATATAACATATTAGAAAGCGAATTTATGCTGGATTATTACGCTTTACAAAAGACTGAAAAAGTACTGCAAAAATAAAAAGTGCAGAGCATTTACGATATAAATTACTCAGTCTTAAATTTATCGGATACAATTGCCGTGCTTAATGCGATATATTTACAAGACGACAACCTTGCGTGTCCTTCAAAAATGTTCGGCAATGGAAAGTTGTATATGATAGCTGATAGGCTTGAGGGGTTAGATGTTCTACCTGAAAAAGGAAAGTTTGACGATAGAAAATATTATAAAATAAGAAATCTTTTACTGATGGCTATGAAAGCATCTGCTTTTACAAAACATAGACTTATTGCCAACTTCCAGAATGAATTACTGTTTTTCAATGACTGTAAGGAATTGAATGAGGTAAGGATTAATTTGAAACAGAAGATTTTGGCGAAACTTTAATTTATTTGAGTGCGGTGAGCGATAAAAAATGGATAAAGATTTTTGAACCGGAATTTACGGAATATAATATCATTTATCCGGGAGAAAGAGCTCAAAAGATTAAATACGGAATAACGACGTTTCGGACCTGACGGTTGAAAAAGCACCGTGTAAACGTAAATCCTGTTACAGGTCATATTCTTAAAATAGTCGAAGCTTGTCCGAGCAATCGAGAGGCCCCGACAAACAGACTTACGCTATAAGGAAATCTATCTGTCGGGGCTTTCTTGTTCGCATAAAAAACTTTTGAAAAAAGTTAAAAAATTTTTTGAAGTCGCAAAAACCTTGAAAAGTTACCTTCTAAACAACTCTTTTTTGCATGCTTACAGTTGGTCGAGCAATTTTTTTCGTCTTAAATGACGACTAATAATGTCGATATAACAGAGTCTTTATTAAAGTAACGCTTTATTTTTAATCAGCCGTTTGCGGAAGGTTTTGCTGTTTGAAGCGTTTTTGTAATAAACAACATCATAGTGTAAGGCTCATTCACCGATATATTTTTTTATGAATTAACAGGAGAAAATATATATTAGCTGATTTTTGTGCTTTAAATGTATTAATACTTAACAAATAATAAAGTTTTTGTTAATATCAAAAAGGAGGTAATTGTGAAAAAACTATTGTGTGTTGTACTGAGCTTTCTTTTAATCGGTTGTTCGGTCGGTATGGCGGCATGTGATAAAGAAGATAAGAATAATGCCGGCTATGAGATGAGCGGGCAAGAGTGGGATGCGGCGTTTTCTGAGGAAGCATTTTCAAACGTAAGCGTAGTTATGACATTGGGCGAGGGACAGGAACAAACAGAACAAATTTGTAAAATCGTTATTACGCAGCAAAAATCCATGGTCGAGTTGTCCGTTATTCAAGACGATAACAATTGGACGGAAATTTATGTGGAAGAAAACGGAAAAACCGTACTTTATACAAGCGAATGGGGAGGTTGGTCGGAAACAGAGCCGCAAAAAACGGTTGAGGAAATTTTATCGATTTTCGATGTCTTCGCAAGTTTAAAGTTTGAAGACGCCGAGTATAACGAAACCGATAAGGCTTTTCATCTGACTGATGCCGGAATCCTGGTTAGCGTAAAATTCGACGATCAAGGAATGGTTGAAAGCGTTACACTATCGTCGGGTACGGTTTATCGCTTTTCTGACTACGGAAAAACCACGATTTTGATTCCATCGATTTCAGATATAACTAAAGATGTATTTGAAAGTGCGGTCAGGGCAACTGATTATACTCTTATTTCAGAAATAAAATATGCAGATGAAGATAAAGTTTACAAAGCAACTTTATGGCGCCAGAACAATTTATACCGCATGAATATTCCATACAGGATCATAACGGACGAACAAACATCCGAATATATAACGGACGACTATTTTAAGGAAGAAGCCGATGGGATATATATTTATAAATCCGCGAATCAGAATGTCGCAGAAGATGAAACGTGGGAAAAATTATCGGAATCGGATTATAATCTTTTTTTGATCAATAAAAATGCCGCCACAATAGGAGAGATAAATACGGATTTTTTCCCGTTATACGATTATATCCCGCAGTTGACGTATGACTATTTTATGGTAAAAGGGAATCTTCTTACAGCAACGGATGGTTTATTGGCATATTTTAACGGAATGAGCGCATATACGAATATACAATTGAATGCTCTGGTCGTTGAATTTCGCGGAAATAGTATATATCAGATCCGTGCGGAAGCGTTATACGGAGGAAAGGCCGTAAGCATGAAATACACTTTCAGCGCGGTGGGAACTACAGAAGTCAATCTTCCGAATAAATAAATTCAGTGCAGCGGAGAGCAGAACGGTATTCTTTTAAGATTTCGCAAGGAATCCAAGCTATTGCTTTGTTATATGGTTAATTGTTTTGTGTTTTGTTTGGAATGTAGGTGAGGTTTTATATTAACACTTAAGTATTGCAAATGCAATTTTAAGTATTTTTTTTGGCCTGAAAATTTTGCCTCTTTTCGAGGTGATTTAATGTGATGTGAGCTGTTTTGGGTACGATTTAGGACTTTTTAATTAGCTATTAAAAAAGCCCGAACGTTTGTCCGGGCTTTAGAGGAAACCACATGCCTAATTGTTATCAAGGACGTCGACAGTTCTGTTTATTTGAATGTATAAGTTTTTCCTTCTACTGTAATGCGATTGCCAGTAATTTCCGGCTTACCGCTCTTACAGGCACGCAGGATAACGTGTACGTTATCGTATTCTGCTTTCGGCATGTCGCCTTCATCGAATTTGTCTTCGTCTCCGACTTCGATTATCTTGAAGCCTTTGGATACCATGTATGACGAGAACTGCCAGAGTTTCTCGAAAAGTCCGTTGGAGTCCATGATGACCGAAAGGTTTTCGGTCGGGTGATACGCTGTAATTCTGAAATAGTTTGCCATTTTGTATTCCTCCTATGCGGCAATTTGTCTTATTTGTTTGTTGGCGTAAGGCAGCCATACTTTGTTGACGTAATGCAGTACGTCTTCGCTCGGTTTGTGGTCGTGTTCTCCGTAACATTGCAGGATTTTTCTGTTTTTCAAGGAGTATTCGACTGTAACGAACGGAGTATCGGGTTCTTGCTTGTTGCGGATAAAGAAAATGAGCGTTTCTTCGCGGACAAATTTCTGGTCGTAACCCATTCTGCCGACGCAGTGATGCAACATTTCGCCTTCACGGATAAGGTCAGCCGGACTGTGGGCGATAATGAAGATAAAAGCGCTTCGTTTCGCGTGTTGCAAGGATAAGCATTTCTCCGCAACGGCGGCAAATTGAATATACAGCTCCTTGCGTTTTTCTTCATCTTCGATTGCTTTTTTTGTGGCGTACTGGTCGATACGGATATCGTGCCAGCGTTTGAAATCGTGTGGAAAAAGGTTCTTGTCTTCTGTCATATCGAGTCCGAGATTTTGGCAGGCTTTCAGATAGTCGAGATATGTATTGGCATTGGTGTTCTGCTTTGCGATGTAATCGAAAAAGCGTTCGCGTTCTGTGCCCTTGAAAAGCTCGCATATCGGCTTCAAGTGCTGGTCGTGAGAGAGTTTTATTTTTGCTTCACGATAAGTCTGTAAGGCATCGAGCGATTTGCCTGTCCTATACGCGCGCAGGATAACGTCAACGTAGTAGTAATGCTCTGTAAGTTCTGCGCGGTGTGCCATCAGCCATTTGCGGAATGCTTTGTCTTCTCCTATCTTCTTCAGTATCATCGTGCTGTCCGCATATTTACCCAAACCGGCTTTGACAAGGTATTCGACTTGCGGGTATTTAAGATAAGTGCGGAGATAGGTGACAATACAGGGCGGATCTTGAATATCCACGGCCGAATAGCGGAACTGTGGAAGCGTAAGTGCAAACTTCGGATTAATGACAGGCGCCCAGGTATTAAAGTATTTGTATTCCACGGCATACCATTTGCCGTCATTGTAGAAAGGCGGTATATTGCACGGATACTTTATACCTTCGGCGAACCAGCCTACGCGGTATCCGCCCATGTAGTTGTACTCGATGTCCCGCACAAGGCATTCGTCCGAATACACGCCGTGAATTGCGACCTGTTTTATAAGCCTTATTTTTTTGTTCTTATTGCGAATAGCTACGGTGATCTTGACGAGTTCTTTTTGTATCGTGGTAAGATAGGAATAGAACCGTAAGCCGCAGTAATCATTTGTTCGCAAGAGTGAGTTTCATTCGTCCACCTCCTCGAAGTCGTCCAAGTCGATCTGATTGAAGCCTACGCCGTATTCGAAGTAGAGCCTGCCGCAATCTTCCAGCAGGTCGAATGTGTGAACGCTGATGCGTCCGCGGTCTGTCACGGCGACCGTGATCTCTTTCTTTTCTGTGTTGATGTCTATGAGGTTGAAGGTGATGAACTCTTCTCCGTCATAGAATTGAAATTCGCTCAGTTGGTATTGTTTCTTCATGGTCTTTATCTCCTTTGTTATTTCGCAAGTTTGAACCAGATATAGTAGTTGACTTCTATATCCCGTTCGTTGTATTCGACGATTTCGTAGTACGCGCCTTTGAATTCGTCCGTGCAGTTCATTACAGGATGGCAGTTTTTCACGCAAGGGGAAATTCTGATATACGGCTTGCCGGCTTTGCTGACATTTGCCGTAATCAGGTCTTCATCGGTGATGTATCCGATACCTGTAACTTTGGTGTTTTCGATCTTTCCTAACTTGGTGATCGAGTAGATAACCTTTTTCATTTGCTTCATATCTCCTTATTTTTTATTTTTGCCTTTCGGCAGTGGCTAAGGACCACTGAATGAAGCACGAATCGGTCAGCCTATAAGTACAGCCTCTAGGAAGTCAACGATAAAGAAAAAATTATTGTGTCGGTTTGTTGTGCTTGATTGCAATTACGGAATAATAAAAAACAGCCACACTCTTGGTCGAGTATGACTGTTCTTTCTTTTTATGGCTTATGCAATAATTTTTCCGTTGACTTGCCGCTTAATTCCGTGGTACAACGACACCACGAAAGGCATTAAAAAATTAGTTCAAAGTCCTGCATTTCTTCAGGCGGCAATCTTATATGGTGTTCTAACGGGGTTAAATAAAGGTGCGTTTAATGGAGCTCCTCATTTGACAAAGATCGTGTTACCGAAAGGGCTTAAAGTGTTGGAAAGACAGAGTTTTGCATCTACAGCGCCGGACGAGATAATATTGCCGCAGGGATTGGAAATTATAGAGGTCTCTGCTTTTGGAACTGCACAAACAGGTATTCATAGTGTCCGATCAAACGTAAGCGAAGTAATTATATCCGATTCCGTTGTCTCAATAGATACCTCGGCCTTCAAGAACCGAGAAAATTTAAAGACAGTGGTAATGTCCAAAAACATCGAGTATATAGGATCAGGGGTCTTTTCGGGTACGGCTTGGTACGAAGCGCAGCCCGAAGGGTATATCTGTTTTGGCGATATATTGTACGCATACAAGGGAGATTTTCCGGAAGAGAGCGCTGTTACCATACCGTCATTCATAAAGAAGATATCCGAAAGAGCTTTTGAGCAAACAAAAGGCTTAAAAAAGATAATTATTCCCGAAGGAGTAATATTAAACGGGGACAGTATATTTATTGGATGTTCGTCGCTTGAAGAAGCTGTGCTTCCGTCGGACTTAAAAGAACTGCCGGATTTTACTTTTTATAACACAGGCTTAAAAAGCATAACTTTACCCGATGGTCTTGAAGTTATAGGTAAGGCAGCGCTTGGATCAAACCGTAGCTTAAAAAGCATAACATTACCCGACAGTCTTAAAGTAATAGGAAGTAGTGCGCTTTCAGGGAGCAGTAGCTTAAAAAGCATAACATTACCCGACGGCCTTGAAATAATAGGAAGTAGTGCAATTGATCGCAGCGGACTGACGGAAATCGTAATTCCGGACAGCGTAACGACCATCGATCAACTTGCTTTTGATAATTGTGTAGATTTATTAAGCATAACGCTTGGCAAAGGGCTTCAAAATATAGAACAAGATGCGTTTAAAGATTGTGTTGCCCTTTTTGAAGTATACAATTTATCCTCTCTCGAAATAACGTCGGGGTCAAAGGATAACGGCGGAGTCGGGTATTATGCAAAGGACATATACGATACGTTATCCGCGGCGAGCAAGATAGAAAGTGCGTCGGACGGATATGTATTTTATAATGACGACGGGGAATACAGTCTTATAGCGTATGACGCCGACAAGAAAGAAGTGGTATTGCCGGAGGAATACAAGGGTAAGAGTTATGCAATAGCGTCAGCATTTTATTACAAAAAAACTCTCGAAAAGGTAGTGATACCGGATAGCATCACGTCATTGCCTGCGAATGTTTTTTATTCCTGTATAAATCTTAAAGAAGTGGTATTGCCGGACAGTCTGACCGCAATACCCGACGGGGCATTTGATGGTTGTAGGGCTTTGACAACAATAACGCTGGGAGAAGGTATTACCGAGATAGGAAAAGAGGCGTTTGCTTATAGCGGCGTGGAAGAACTGAGGCTTGGGGACGGGCTTAAAAGTATAGGCTATAGAGCGTTTGACGGATGCGACGACCTTATTTATATAGAGCTCGGAGCCGGTTTGGAAAGTATAGGGATGGAAGCGTTTAGTTTTTGTAATTCGCTGCAAAGAATAATAATACCCGCCAGCGTCAGGTTCATCGGAGAGAAGGCTTTTAATATGACAAAAGCAGTAAAAATATTTTACGAAGGGAGTAAGGCGGATCTGGACGAAGTCAGCAAAGGAAGAGATTGGTTTTATGATGATTCGATAATATATTATTACACGGAAACCGAGCCGCCGAAAAATGCCTCAGGAACGGGATATGACGACAACTACTGGTGTTATGCCTCCGATAACGCGACGCCCGTTATATGGCAGTAAAGTATATGTCGATGCCTACGAGGTTGAAGGTGATGAACGCTTCTCCGTCGTACAGTTCAAATTCAGAGAGATAATACTCTCTGAACTCGGTGAAATTGGAAACATTGGTTTTCATAGAGTTTTCCTCCGAATTATATTTTGCCTTTTCGGCAGCGGCGAAGTAAGCATCGGGCGAGATAGGGGTAGAGGATATTGATAGGGAAGTAATACGGAAGTCAACGACAACGAAAAAATTATTGCGTACAGATACAGAGTAAAAAGCGCATTGCAAAAAAATGGCCGAGCAGGTTGCTACCTACTCGGCATTCGTTTTATACGCTATTCGATTTTTCGGCGATAATTTTTTCCGTTGACTTCCGCGAGAACTATGCTTAGCTAAAGCCTCCCG
>ERZ1090881.668-NODE-672-length-16019-cov-12.780694_pt1 | contig 16019 bp, 16 predicted proteins | sample MGYA00478470_ERZ1090881 | MGnify/ENA primary metagenome ERZ1090881 (study PRJEB33644, sample SAMEA5815736) | chicken gut metagenome | biome: Chicken; feature: Gastrointestinal Tract; material: Caecum | place: Ireland | collected 2019-01-01 | study: A study of the...
TAAATATAACTGAATTTAAAAAACAAGCCGATACAATTACATTCAAATCCAAAAAACAACAGAATGAAATTAATGACATTTTAAATCAAAAACAAAAAGTCCTTGATGAGAAAAAAGCCGAAGAAGCTGCACAAAAAGCTCGGGAAGAAGCTGTACAAAAAGCTCAGGAAGAAGCTCGCAAAAAAGCCGAAGAAGCTGCCCGGAAGGCTGAAGGGCAAGCGCAAAAAGCAAAAGAAACCATAGAGAACGCAATAAACCATGCCCAAGACAAATTAAATTCCGACGACATACAAGAACTTAAAGAGGTAAGAGCAGAATTATCGAAACAAATAGTTAATTCGCCGTATGGATGCGAGATAGGTCTTTCTTTAGATGAGCAAAAAAATAATCAAATATTACGGAAGCTAATTGTTGAATTAGATGAAAAAATAAGAACTCTCAAGGTGCAAGAAGAATATAATAATATTGTCAAGAAAATGCAGCTTGCAGCTGATTCAATTATAAAAGATGCAAAAACCGGTGAGAACATTCCTGTAATAATTGAAAAAAGTGCTTCAAAAAACGGGGGCAGTTATTTGATGACTTTAGGCGATAATAAAAATACATACGGGCTTGCCGATGTATCCCTTCCGGAAAAATCAGCCTATTTCTTTACGCTGCCGGATGGTTATAGTGAGTCGTCATTAGAACTCCATTATTTGGCGGGTTCAGGCAAGACTAAAGGTGCAGGCAGGGAATTAATTAAACAGGTAGTTAAAGATTCCAAAGACTTGGGCTATGGCGGCAGGGTTAAAGTAGACGCTTGCGGCGGCAGTTTGCCAACCTATTTTCATGCGATTGCAGGTAATGAAAAAATGAAAACCAGCCCGGTTCCGTTCTACTATAAATGCGGATTCAGGTTTAATGATGCGGAACTAAATAAACAGGCTGAAGAAGGTATTGCAAATTTAAGCAAAGGATTAGAATACACAGGGCCGTCAGGGGGAGCTATGTTTTTACCCGATGAAGCAGTCCAAAAGTTATTGAACTCCTAGGTTTATTATTGCAAAAAGTTTAGGATAAATTTTATGGTGCGCTAAATTCTGATTTTGCATGCCGGCTTCTTTTTGAGTATAATTAAGCAAAAAAGGAGCGGCGGGATTTTGGAAAGATTTGTCGGAATTATAGGAATAATCATTATTTTGGGCATTTGTTATCTTATGTCCAATAACAGGCGTGCAATAAGTTTAAAAACGGTTTTATCAGGGCTTGCACTCCAGTTTTTGCTTGCGGTATTTATTCTGACGGTTCCTGCCGGCCAAAAAATAATCTCGGGCGTGGCTAAGTGTATTGAGAAAATTTTATACTTTGCAAATTCCGGCGGGGATTTTGTTTTTGGTTTTTTAAACGATTCGCCGGAAAAAATCGACGCTATGTTTTACGAAGGAGCAAATTTCCTTTTTGCAACAAAGCTTGTAATCACTATAATTTTTGTTCTTGCAATAGTAAATATTCTCTACCATTTCGGCATAATGCAGAGAGTTGTGCAGTTTTTTGCAAAGATTATGTATAAGATAATGAACGTATCGGGCGCCGAGGCGCTTTCTAACATTGCAAGCGCATTTGTGGGGCAGGTTGAAGCGCAGATACTTATCCGCCCTTACCTTGCAACTGCTACAAAATCCGAGCTTTTAGCCTCTATGACAGGCTCTATGGCATGTATTGCGGGCGGTGTTATGGCAATATACATTGCAATGGGCGTAGATGCCAAGTTTCTGCTTGCGGCAAGCATTATGGCTGCCCCCGGTGCGCTTGTGGTTTCAAAAATAGTTTTCCCTGAAACCGAAGAGTCCAAGACTAAAGACGAAGTGAAAATCGATATAAAAAGCCCCTATGTTAATTTAATTGACGCCATAGCCCACGGTGCTTCCGACGGGATGAGGGTTTCGCTAAATGTTATAGCTATGCTTATAGCGCTTCTTGCCTTAATTGCAATGATTGACTGGAGTTTGGGGCACCTCGGGTTGTTTTTGCACAATGTTTTACATATAAACCTCTCATTTATTGACCTTGCTCATTTGAATTTAAAATCTGTTCTGGGGCTTATTTTTTCATTCTTTGCGCTTATTATGGGTGTTCCTTTTGCGGACGCCTCAAGTGTAGGGGCTTTAATGGGCGAAAAGCTTGTTTTAAATGAGTTTCTTGCATACACGGATTTAGTGAGCCTGCAGGGGATTATAACGCACAAGGCTGAAGTCATAGCGAGTTTTGCACTATGCGGTTTTGCGAACTTCGGCTCGGTTGCAATTCAAATAGGCGGAATAGGCGAACTAGCGCCATCAAGGCGAAAAGACCTTGCAAGGCTGGGTATAAAGGCACTTGTCTGCGGTACTTTTGCTTCTTATATCTCGGCTTGTATGGCAGGAATTTTACTGGGATGAAAATTGTTGACAGAATTTTAAAAATTAAAACGCCAAAACTGCCCCCCGAGAATGCTTTTATGGAAAAAAGCATAAAAGAAGCCGGAATTGACCCGATAAGGTGGGCGGTGATTGAAGTTGAAGGCGATATTTTAACCGTAAGCGCCGCAGGGTATGAAATTTAGATATGTTTTTCTTTGGCGCTGATTCTTGCGATTGCTTTTGCAAGTGCAAATTGCGCCCTTAAAATGTCGTCTTTTTCGTTTCTTGCGTTTATTCTTGCAAGTGCGCGCTCTTTTGCGGCATTTGCACGTGCAATATCGATATCATCCCCGAGTTCCGCTATATCTGTTAAAATAGTTGCCTCATTTTCACTGAACTGCAAAACGCCTGCCATTGTTGTAATGCAGGTGGGTACCTTGTTTTCAACTATTTTTGTAACGCCTATATCAAGAGCGCAGACAATCGGAATGTGATTGGGCAAAATACCAAGGCGCCCGTCGGTGCTTTGTACGTAGAGCTCGTCTATATCGCGCTCAAGCACGACTTTTTCATGCGTGATTATTTTAAATTTTATTTTGTTTGAATTTTCATTCATAGGTTTTTACCTAAACCGCTGATGTCATTTGTTTAGCTTTTTCAACGGCGTCTTCAATTGTGCCTACCATATAAAATGCCTGTTCGGGCAGGTCGTCGTGTTTACCGTTAATTATTTCGCTAAAGCCTTTAATTGAGTCTTCAAGTTTTACGTATTTGCCCTTTGTGCCCGAGAACTGTTCTGCCACAAAGAAAGGCTGGGAGAGGAATCTCTGAATTTTTCTTGCACGGTTAACCGTAAGTTTATCTTCTTCGGAGAGTTCATCCATACCCAGAATTGCGATAATATCCTGCAGGTCTTTATATTTTTGAAGAATTTCAAGAACTTTCTTGGCTGTTTCATAGTGCTCCGTGCCGATGATATTGGGGTCAAGCGCTCTTGAACTTGATTCCAGAGGATCGGCAGCGGGATAAATGCCTAAAGACGCGATTTGACGCGATAGTACCGTTGAAGCGTCAAGGTGGGTAAACGTGGTTGCCGGAGCCGGGTCGGTCAGGTCATCAGCAGGAACGTAAATTGCCTGAACCGATGTAATAGAGCCCTCTTTAGTGGATGTAATGCGCTCCTGAAGTTCGCCCACTTCCTGTGCAAGCGTCGGCTGATAGCCTACTGCCGAAGGCATACGTCCAAGAAGCGCCGAAACCTCGGAACCTGCCTGTACGAAACGGAAAATGTTATCAATAAACAAGAGCACATCCTGTTTTGCAACATCGCGGAAGTATTCTGCCGATGTCAGGGCGGAAAGCCCTACTCTCATACGTGCACCCGGAGGTTCATTCATCTGTCCGTAAATAAGCGCTACTTTATCAAGTACGCCCGATTCCATAAATTCATTATAAAGGTCGTTGCCTTCGCGCGTTCTCTCGCCTACGCCGCCAAAAACCGAAACACCGTCGTGCGCCATTGCGATGTTGTGGATAAGCTCCTGAATCAGAACCGTCTTGCCGACACCCGCGCCGCCAAAGAGCCCGATTTTACCGCCTTTTTGATAAGGCATTAAAAGGTCGATAACTTTAATCCCTGTTTCAAGGATTTCAATATTTGTATTCTGCTCGGTCAGCTTGGGCGATTCTCTGTGAATGGGAAGATAATCGGACGCTTCTATATCGCCTTTGTTGTCAACAGGTTCGCCAAGAACATTTGTAATCCTGCCCAATACGGCTTTGCCGACGGGAACTTTAATGGGTTCCTTTGTGTTGACAACTTTCATTCCGCGTCTTAAGCCGTCGGTCGATGACATCGCAACCGAGCGGATAGTATTTTCGCCAAGAAGCTGTTGCACTTCTGCAGTTGTTTTTTCGCCGTTATCAGAGTAAATATTTAATGCGTCATAAATCTCGGGTAAACTGCCGTGAGGAAACTCAACGTCAATAACAGGCCCTATTATTTGAACTATTATGCCTTCATTTTCATTTAATGCCGTACCAGTCATATAACTACCTCTAATTGTCAAGATAAGATAATTATATGAGAAATTTTTGTGTTTTTGTTAAAAAATAAACTAATTTCAACCGTTTGGATTAGTCAAGGTAAAATACCGTAACCACTTTGTGCGAGTCTTCCGCAAAGTCAACCGCTTTATGAAGAGTGTTTGAAGTGTGCGAAAGGAAGCAAATTAACTGCTGGCATTCGCTGATTATTTCTCTGTTACAGATTCTTGAGGCGTCAGCAAGAGTCATCATGGCGCGGTCGGGGTGTTCGATGATATTAGGAACACCTATAAGCTGATCCTGCACGTCAGAGGGCTGCTGGCCTATTGTCTGGGGAAGAATAACTTTTAACTTATCGGGATTTGCTTTCATAGCGCCCCTTATGGCTGCGGCATTTGTACCTGATGAGCCTCCGGAGGTAATTATTGTATTGCCCTGCATAACAAGGCTTGTTGTGAGCGTTTCAATTATCTGCTGATGGGTAATTGTGAGGTTGCGGCTGCCTATAATAGCTATTCTTTTGGCACTTTGCCTTATGGTTGCAAGCTCCTGAGCCAGTGCGTCTACCTTGTGAATATCATCATCAGAAACTTTGTCTAAATCGTCAAGAGGTACCACGATGGATGGTTGTCGGTTTTCTTTTTCGTTTTCGCTCATTTAATTTCCCTGTTATCTGTTTTTATATTATAATGTTAATAATACCATGACTTTGCCCATTTTGGGAAGTCCTTAACAATTTTAGAGGAAGTTTTTTACAAATGATTGCAAATAAATCGTTCTTAAGCGGACTTAACGAGCAGCAGCAGCAGGCAGTAGAGGAAAAATTCGGCCCAATTCTGGTACTTGCGGGAGCGGGCAGCGGCAAGACAAAAGTTTTAACCTCCCGTATTGCAAACCTTGTGGAATCGGGTGTTAATCCTTATGATATCCTTGCGGTTACATTTACCAATAAAGCCGCAAAAGAAATGCAGCAAAGACTTTCAAATTACCTCGGCGAAGATGTTGTCAAGCGCATGTGGGTGGGAACCTTTCACAATATCTGCGGCAGGATTTTAAGAAGAGATTTAGAAAACTACAAAACAAAAGACGGCAGAAGCTGGGATAATAATTATGTAATCTACGATGATACCGATACAAAAACGGTTATTAAAAACGCGCTTAAGAAGTTAAATCTCGATGAAAAAAGTTTTGACCCCAAAATGATAAAATCGGTCATATCTAATGCTAAAAATAAAATGCAGGACGCATATGCTTTCTCAACAACAGCGCGCGATTATCAATCCGATAAAATAGCGCAGGTTTATTGTGAATATGAAAAACAGCTTTCCCTCAACAATGCTCTTGACTTTGATGATATGCTGATGCTGAGCGTAAATCTTTTAAAAGAAAATCCCGAAGTAAGAGAAAAGTACGCAAGCCGCTTTTTGCATATTCTGGTGGATGAGTTTCAGGATACAAACAAGGCGCAGTATGATTTAATAAATATGCTCTATCCCTCCGACGGCTCAAAAGACACTATAGGAAGCCTCTGTGCCGTGGGTGATGTCGACCAGTCTATTTATTCCTGGCGCGGAGCGGATTTTAAGATTATTCTTAACTTTCAAAAAGACTATAAAAACACAAAACTCATTAAACTGGAGCAAAACTACCGCTCTACGGCAAATATTCTTGACGCGGCAAATGCCGTTATAATAAACAATAACGAGAGAATGGAGAAAAATCTCTATTCTCAAAAAGGCTCGGGGTCAAAGATTAAAACCTTTGAGGCGGGCGATGACTATGAAGAGTCAAGCTACATTGCGGGCAAAATAAGAAATCTGGGCGTAAGTCTTGATGATATTGCCGTTTTATACCGTACAAACGCACAGTCGCGCGGAATTGAAGAAGCGCTTATGTCAAATTCCATTCCATATAAAATCGTGGGCGGTTTAAAGTTCTATGACCGCAAGGAAATTAAAGACATAATTGCCTATTTAAAACTTATCTACAACCATGATGACTCTGCAAGTTTAAGAAGAATAATTAACACCCCCAAACGCTCCATAGGTGATACTACGGTAAATAAACTTGCCGCTATAGCCGATGAAAGAGAGTGTTCGATTTTTTATGTCCTTGATGATATTGAGAACCTTGACGACTTTAATGCCGCGACAAAGGCGCGCTTAATTGCTTTCAGGGATATGATAAAAGAATTTTCACGCAATCAAAATTCCGTAGAACTGTCGGAATTTGTACCCATCGTGCTTGAGCGCTCGGGATATATGGCGGAATTAAGGGAAGAAAATTCCATTGAATCCCAGTCAAGAATTGAAAACCTGCAGGAGTTTGTAAACGTGGTAAAGGAATTTGAAGCGGACGAGTTTCTGGGGGATGAAGAGGATGATTTAGGGCTTTTAGGAAACTTCCTCTCGCAGGTTGCGCTGGTATCGGATATCGACCAGTTAAACGAAGATGATAAGTCGGTTACTCTTATGACTCTGCATGCCGCAAAGGGTCTTGAATTCCCCGTGGTGTTCCTTGCGGGACTTGAGGATGGTATGTTTCCGCACTCAAGAAGCATTGCCTTTGGCGCGCCCTCGGGTGAACTTGAGGAAGAACGCAGGCTTATGTATGTCGGAATCACCCGTGCCAAGGATGATTTATATTTAAGCTGGGCGCAAAGGCGCCGTATCTGGGGGGATATTAAGTATTTCCCCAGAAGCAGATTTATAAATGAAATCCCCGGGAATCTGCTTGAGGACGATAACCCGGCGCCAAGAAGAGCATACAGAGAAGATGACGGAGATTACCGCCGTTCCACATTTAAAAGTGCGGCAAATAAAATTAAAGAAAAAAGAGAGTTTAATTCCTCATCCGCTTCTGCTTTTGGCGGTTCTTCAGGCTCCGGCGGCGGGCTTTCAAACAATCTTGCTTCAAGTTTGAAAAATATCAAAAAGCCTGCGGCGCAAAGCGTTCAAAGGAGTGAAAACAAGTCTTTTGTCGTTAAGAAAAAAACCTCGGCCCCGCAGGACTCTGCAGGAAATGAGAAACAGCAAAGCCAGAATATGGCGGATGCTATAGCAAGATGCAAAGCTATGGCAAAAAGCCCTGCGCAGAGCGCGCAAAAGCCCTCTTTTAATACGTTTAAAACAGGCACCAGAGTGTTTCATCCGCATTTTGGCATAGGGCATATTCTTGAAGTCGAAGGAGAAGGACTCAATGCTTCTTATAAGGTGGATTTTGCAAAAAACGGGGTCAAAACTGTGGACGCCTCAATAGGCGGGCTAAAGACCTTCTAGTCTTCGCCGATTTCTTTTCTTATGCCGTATTTAATCTCAAGTACATCCGTGCCCAGAGCCTCAAGGACTTTCATAGCGAGACATTCTTTCTGGCGGGTTATGGCATAGAGCAGGTTTTCAGACACTATTTTTGTTTTATTATGCGATTTTGCAATTTCATAGGCGCATTCAAGCGCTTTTTTTGCGCGTGGGGTGTACTCAAATGTTCCCTCATACGGCTCGCTGCCGCAGCCGACAAGTTTTTCAACCTCATATCTGGCGTCTTTCAGTGTAATGCCCAGTTTGTGCAGGGCAGACGCGCCAAGACCCGTACCGTGCGCCAGAATGCCAAGCAGAAGCATTTCAGTGCCGATATTAGAGCGGTTAAGGTTCTGTGCCTCTTCGCGTGCAAACCTCAAAATAGAAAGCATTTCAGGCGCTTTGCCGGTTATTTCTTTTGTCACTTTTTCTTCAAAGTTTTCGGTGTCGCCTATTGAATCCTTTAAAATATGGTATGCGATACCTGTTTTTGTTTTTATCATGCCCAGAATTATATGCTCGGGCTTGATTTCCACGCTGCCCAGTTCACGCGCGGTATCTATTGCAAGAAGCATTGCTTTAAAGGCGTTCGGGGTAAAAATTATTTGTTTTTCAGAGTTTTCAAACTCCGCACTTCGTGAAGAGAAATTTTGCAATTTTTCAACGAACATATCCCTGTTGATACCGTTTTCGTTTAAAAACTTTGTAATTTCATAGTCATTATTTTCAAGGATTGACTGTAAAATCTGCTCCGTGCCCAAAATCTCATACCCGCATGTGGAGAGTTTTGAAGCGGCATTGTTTAAGATTTCTTCCACATTTTTTTCTTTGAAAAAATTGTTAATGTTTGAAAGGGTTGGATTTGTTGACTCTTCAATATTTTCAGGGTGTTCAAAGTCTTCGTTTGAATTTTTATCCAGCAGCCTTGTAAGGTTTGAAACTATTTTTTCCTCGTCAAGGTCAAATTCTTTTATGATTTTATAAGCACCCGAATTTTTGGAAGAAAAAAGCGCGAGCGCTATGTGCTGGGGCATAATAAAGCGGCTTTTGTATTTTTTTGCAAGCGCAAGAGTTTCATCGAGAATACTTTTTGCACTGGAGCTGAAAGTCACCTCATGGCAGCCCGAGGGGTTAATTTTTGCACCTATTGAAAAACTTATTTTCTCAATCAGTTTTGAGCGCTCGATTTTGTCAAAATTTAAAATTTTTGCCTGAACGCCTTTTGTCTGGATATATAAAGCCAGAAGCAAATGTTCGGAGCATATTCTGTAGTGTCCGAGTCTTACGGCTTCTTCCTGCGCCTGGGTCACAATCTCTATGGCTTTTTGCGTAAACCTTTCAAACATGTTTTAATTTTAACCTAAATTTTAGTGCTTGTATAGATGATTATAAAATAATTGTAACAGGCCCCCAATTTACAAGCCCCACATCCATATGTGCCGCAAAAACACCCGTCTTCACGCTTAAACCGGAAGCCTTAAGTATCTTTACAAATTTTTCATAGTATTCTTTTGCGGTTTTCGGCTCTTTTGCATTGTCAAAAGACGGGCGGGTGCCTTTTTTGCAGTCGGCGCATAGTGTAAACTGTGACACTACAAGTATTTCGCCTCCGGTATCACATACGGATTTATTCATTTTTCCGTTTTCATCCTCAAAAATCCTCAGTTTGAGCAGTTTTTGCGCGTAATATTCAAGCATATCTTCGCTGTCGTCTTTTTCAACGCCAAAGAGCACTAAAAGACCTTTTTGGATTGATGAAAAGAGTTTATTATCTATCGTAACCGACGCTTCTTTAACTCTCTGTATTACAAGTTTCATATCTTCTCCTTAATACTTAAAACCCTAAAACCGACTTTTTTATTTGTCAAGTTTTAGGGTTTTAAAGTTATGTATTTTAGAAACTAGTTTTTCATGTCTTTAATGGAAAGACCGATTCTGTGTTCCTGGGGAGTGAATTTTTTGATTAATACTTCAATTTCATCGCCCAGATTGAACATTTGATTTACATTAACGTATTCATCGGATATTTCGGATGAAGGCAAAAGTGCTTCAACGCCGGGGTAGATATTGATGAATGCGCCAAAAGACGTGATTTTATTTATTGTGCCTTTGATGATGTCGCCTTCTTTAAATTTGTCTGCGATTTCATCCCAGGGGTTTGCGCCCATTCTTTTTAAAGACAGGGAGATTCTTTTGAGTTCTTCGTCGATTTTGATAACTTTAACCTGAATTTTTTGTCCTAAAGTAACAACATCGGAGGGGTGTTTAATTCTTTCCCAGCTGATTTCAGAGATGGGAAGAAGACCGTCAATACCGTTTATGTCGACAAATGCACCGAAATCAGCGATTCTGACGATTTCACCTTCAACGACTTCATCGACTGCAAGACGTGATATAACTTCGTCTGCAACCATTTCTCTCTGCTGCGTGTAAACCTGTCTTTGAGAGAGGATAAGTTTGTTTCTTTTAGGATCGGCTTCAAGAATTTTAACTTCGATTTCCTGACCGATTTGCGTGTCGGAGGGTGAGCCTGTTCTCAACTGCGAAGAAGGTATGAAGCCTCTTAGGCCTTCAACCTCTGCAATTAAGCCGCCTTTAACGGTAGAAACGATTTTTGCATTGACATTTTCGTTATTTGCTTTGATGTCGGAGAGTTTTTGCCATGCTTGCGCACAGGAAAGTTTTTTAAGCGACAGAACGGCAACTTCGTCATCTTCTTCATCTTTCATAACGTAAAATTCTTTTTCATCCCAGAGTTTAATAATATCATCAGGGTTTTTGTCCGAAAAGTTTGAAACTTCGCGGTTAGGCAGGAAAGCCTCGGTTTTTGCGCCGATATCAACCAGATATCCGTCTTTTTCTTTTTTTACAACTACACCCTTAACAACGTCTGCAACGTTAAGTTTGTATGTGTAGCTGTCTTCAAGCATTTTCTCAAATTCTTCTCTTGAGATACTTTCTGTTGTTGTCATTTATTTTCTCCTTTCGATAATTTTTCAATAACTTTATTTATTATGTAATCAGGGGTGGAAGCTCCTGCGGTAACACCTATGTTTTTTGCTTTTTCGATTATGTCTTTGTATGAATCAAGTTCCCCGTCGGTTTCTATGTGAATTGTGCGGGTAATGTTGCGCAATATTTCAGCCAAATGCGTTGTATTGGCGCTTTTTTTGGAGCCTACCACAACCATAAGGTCGCTCTCTTCGGCAAGTGTTTTTGCCTCGTTTTGCCTGAGCGAAGTCGAGGCGCAAATGGTGTTCATAACGCGCAAATCTTTGCATATGGGTGCAAGATAATCAAGAACTTCGTTTAAATACTCTATCCTCTGTGTTGTCTGCACAACAACGCCTATTTTAGGATGTTTTTTTATTTTTTCTTCAATTTCTTTAAGCGCTTCGATGTTTTTTGCTACAAAGACATCGTCGCTGCTTCCCGCATGTGCTCTTGCATTGGATGAAATAGCCGTCACCTCGGGATGTTCGGGGCGTCCTAAAATTATTACAAAATACCCTTCATCCGCAAGTTCGATAGCCTTGTTCTGGACTTTTTTAACGTCGGGGCAGGTTAAATCGACAATTTCAAAACCCCTGTCTTTAATTTCTTTTAAAACCTCTAAAGATGCCCCGTGGCTTCTGATTATACAAATGCCTTCACCTTTGTCGGGAAGGTTATCCACGGTTTTTATCCCCAGATTCTCCAGTTCTTTTATAACCTGAGAATTGTGAATAAGTTCGCCCAGTACGCAAATTTCCCTGTCGGGATTTTCTTTTTTCAGTTTTTTTGTAGTCTCAACCGCTCTTTTTACGCCGTAACAAAAACCGGCATGGCGTGCGAGTTTGATATTTTTGGTTATTTAAAACACGTCCTTTTTAATAAAGTCGCACTAAAAAAATTAGTACGCTGATATTATTTAATCATGGACATGTTTTTAGTACAATAAAAATAATAAAAAATATTGGAGAATACGGTGGAATATTTTGAAGTCGGAACCAAAAAGGATATTTTATACTGGTCAAAAAGACTATACCAGAAAGGTATGTCGCCTGCGACCAGCGGAAATATAAGTGTGCGCACGGACAGAGGGATTTTAATATCCTCATCGGGTGTATGCTTAAATGATATGAGCGAAGAAGATATAGTATTAATTGATTTTGACGGAAATTTGATTGAGGGTAATAAAAAACCCTCCAACGAGAAGTTTATGCATGCCCAGATTTACGATCTCAGAGATGACATAAGCGCCATTATCCACTCGCACTGCCCGTATATTACCGCATTTGCCTGCTCGGATAAGATGATGAATGAAGCCATAATGCCCGAGTTTGTATTTTATTTTGACAAAATACCAAAAGCTCCCTACGGTCTGCCTTCATCCATGCAGCTTGCAATTAATACGGCAAATTGTTTTAAAACTTCCGATGTCGTGCTTATGCAGAACCATGGTATTGTATGCGGCGCAAGCACGCTTCAGCAGGCTTTCTACACTCTTGAGTCCCTTAAGGCATACGCTGAAACATACTTTGGTACACAGGTGCTTGGCGGCGCAAGAAAATTAAGCAAAAAAGAAATAAACGAAATAAGAAAATTGAAACTACAGTAATTTGAAAGGATTCATATAATGTCAACCCAAATAATTGAGGCTCAGGCGGGAAATATAACCGAAGAGATGAGTTTTATTGCACAAAAGGAAGACTTGAGCGAAGAGTTTGTCCGCGAAAAAGTTGCGCAGGGCAGAATAGTAATTTTAAAGAATAACCAGAGAAAAAATTCCATTCCCGTGGCTGTCGGCGAAGGAGTCAGCATTAAAATCAACGCAAACATCGGAACTTCAAACGAGCGTTCAACTCTTGAGCAGGAGCTTGATAAAGTCCGTGTAATCGAGCAGACGGGCGCTGATGTTTTAATGGATTTATCAACAGGCAGCAATATTGATGAAGTAAGAAGAAAAATTATCGCTTCAACAACACTTCCCATAGGAACGGTTCCTATGTATCAGGCGGGTAAAGAAGCGCTTGACGAACACCATAATATTGCAAAGCTCTCTAAAGACAAGCTTTTTGCCGATATAGAAAAACAGTGCCGCGACGGTGTGGATTTTATTACCGTGCACTGCGGAGTTACAAAGTTTGTAATTGACCAGCTTGAGCGTCAGGGAAGAGTGACGGGGATAGTATCGCGCGGCGGCGCCATGCTTGCCTGCTGGATTAAGGCAACAGGCATGGAAAATCCTCTATATGCTTATTATGATGAGCTTTTAGACATTGCGCGCACATATGACGTAACGCTTTCTTTAGGTGACGGCTTAAGACCCGGCTGCGGCGCGGATGCTGGTGACAGGGCACAGGTGGCGGAAACCATAGTGCTTGGCGAACTTGTAAAACGTGCTAAAAAATCAGGTGTTCAGGCAATGGTAGAAGGTCCCGGTCATGTGCCTTTGAATCAAATCCCCTCTATGATTAAAACCATAAAAGAGCTAACCGACTTTGCACCTTTGTATGTCTTAGGGCCTCTGGTAACAGACATCGCCCCAGGATACGACCACATTACGGCAGCCATAGGCGGAACGCTTGCAGGTATGCATGGGGCGGATTTTCTCTGCTATGTTACTCCCGCAGAGCACCTCGGGCTGCCTAATTCAAAACAGGTCAGGGAAGGCATTCTTGCCTCTAAAATCGCAGCCCATGCGGCAGATGTCGCAAGGGGATATAAAAAAGCAATTGAAGCAGATAGAGAAATGTCTATCGCGAGGAAAAACCTCGACTGGACAAAACAAAAAGAATACGCAATTGATAAATCAGTATTCAGCGGCAGCGGCATAAACTGTGAAAAAGACGGTACTCCCTGTACAATGTGCGGCGATTATTGCTCGATGAAAATATTTAAAGAATATTTTTAGATAAAAATAAAAATTTGTTATTAATAAAAAGCGCTACCGACAAAGGAGCGCTTTTTATAGTTTGTTGTTATTTTCTAAATAGTTAATAATCCAAGCCTCAATTAGTTGAGTTATTTTAATATTGTTTGTTTTGGCGGTTTCTTTGAACATCTCAACTAAATCATAATTTAACATAAGCGTTAATTTTCTGTTTTTGTCTTTCTTTAAATATGTATTCTTTAATTCTTTGTCTAAACTTTCCATAACTAATAGTAAAATGTCATATTTTACATGTAATTTCTAGTATATAATTCTTATGGGGTATTTACACGTGTAAAAAAATATGCTAAAATTTTCGGTATAATCGCAGATTTGCAGAGCAAATACAGATTATGGTGAAAATTTTAGCCCGGATGTCTGGAATGACCGAGAGCGGAAGCAGTCCTTAAGTTATTTTGGGGACTGTTTTTGCGTTATAATAAAAATGAGGTGATAAATGCTTTTAGCCGCTTATGATATACCTATGAATCCTTACGGGCCCGCAATTGACCAGTTGCAGCCTTACAAGGGTACCGTAAGCGGCGAAAAGGAACATCAAAAGCCTTCATATAATTACGGGCCGCCCTCTACAAAGTATCCCGTCCTTGCTCTTGAGGATGATATAATAGATAAAAACGGATACGGTCTTAAAAAAGGGTTTTATGAGGTACGCATTGATGAAAACGCGCGGTTTTTGCTTTTTGTGCAGTCGGGAAAACTCAAAGCAAAAATTCCCGTTATTTTCTATGAGACAACAAAAAAGAAAGAAAAGAGCCCGCCTGAGGGCAAGATTTTAGATAAAAAAACCGCCAAAAAAATGCGAAAGGAAGCCAAAAAGGCTAAAAAAGAGGCATATAAATACAGAAAAGGCGAAAACCCTGAAGACATAATATTCAACGAAGTAAAAATGACATATGACGAGAAAAACGCCTGCTGGATTATAAACTGGGAAGCGGACGGCTCGAGGGCGGTCGGATGTTTTAGGATTTAATTACTTCAAAAAGATGATTTTTTGTAAAAAAAAGCGTGATAACCTTATCCTTACAGGAGTTAGTGAATAGAGAGGCTGTTATGCAAAAAATTTCCCCCTTACGCGCCAGCGTGGCTAAAGCTTTTAACGACTTTAAAGCCGGCAGAGCAAAAAAGAATGAAAACAATGAAAATTTACACACAAACCCTTTCGGAATAACATTTAAAGGCGTTTTACTTCAAAGCGATGTTTTTGAATCAAGCTCCGCAGCGCAAAAACCTGCATTAAAAGACAGGCTTGCAGCGGGTACAAAACTCCTTGCAAGCGCATGGGTAGGTACTATTAACAAGTTTAATTCCATGAAAGGCGCCGCAATTTCGTTCGGCAGAAAAATCAAAGAAACTACAAAAAACACTATTGATATGCTAAACAATACAAACGTTGAGTTTGATGTTTTTAAATACAATGTGTCAAGACTGCAAAAGCAGCCTGTGTCCGAACTTGAGGGTATGCTAAGAAAAGAATTGGGGGCGTAAGTTATGAACAATCGCAGAATTAAGAACATTATTGAAGCACTTGCCCGTCACAATGACGAAGATTCAATCAGAGTATTGGATGAATTGGGCACAAACTGCCCGATTGATGAAATCCGCGAAATGACAAGCAAGGCTTTAATTAAAAAGAACACTCACAGATCTCTTGAAACAGTTATTGTTAACAAAGGCAAGGGTATAAATGACCTCTCAGCCAGAGTTGCGATGACTGCAATTAACGAACTTCTGGCGCTTCGCGATAAAGAAGAAGCGATTAAAATTCTTGATGACACAATTAATATGCACTCTGAAAAAGACGTACAGGATACAGCCCGCTCGGTAAAAGCGCTTATGTCTTTTAGTTCATAGTACAAAGAGTTTTCTTTAATCTCAAAACCCGCTTTTTAAGCGGGTTTTTCACTTTTTGTCAAAAAAAGAGAGTATAAAAATCATACTCCCGTAATGTGTTTTTGGTTTATCAAAAGTTTAAAGTAACTATATATAAATATAATGTATAACATGAAAATAACATTGTCAATAATTTAATATTTATAAAGTATAAAAAATGTCCACGAGAGGACTATCGGAGCCTTAGCGACGATGTGCAGCTTGTCTGCAATGGTTCGAATCCTCTGTTTGGGGTTGGGAAATTGTATAAAAAATGTCCACGAGAGGATTCGAACCTCCGACATTCACCTTAGGAGGGTGACGTTCTATCCATCTGAACTACGTGGACACATTATTAAATTTTCAATTCCCGTGTCAGATGGATAGAACAAATTTGAACTGCCGCAAACTCACGTTCGCTGTGCCATCTGATACTCACGTGGACACATTATTAAATTTTCAATTCCCGTGTCAGATGGATAGAACAAATTT
>ERZ1090881.672-NODE-676-length-15946-cov-17.857781_pt1 | contig 15946 bp, 10 predicted proteins | sample MGYA00478470_ERZ1090881 | MGnify/ENA primary metagenome ERZ1090881 (study PRJEB33644, sample SAMEA5815736) | chicken gut metagenome | biome: Chicken; feature: Gastrointestinal Tract; material: Caecum | place: Ireland | collected 2019-01-01 | study: A study of the...
CCGTTTTTGCCGACGTTTATCACGCCGCCCGCCGCGTCGATATTAAGTTCGGGCGATGCGCCGCTTTCGGCTACCGTCACCTCGCACTCTGCCGTAACGTCGCCGACCTTGGCGATTATGACCGCCGAGCCGACCTTTATGCCCGTGACCTTGCCGTCCGTCACGGTCGCCACGGACTCGTCAGAGCTGGTCCACACTATCGGCTCGGTCGAGCCTATAAGCGTGGCGTCGAGCGCGACAGTCTCGTGCGGGTCGATCGTAACGCTCTTTTTATCGAGAGTGAGCGTTACGTCGGGCGTGACGAGACCGGAATCGGGCGGCAACGGCTTGTCGCCGCAACCTATGAATATAGCCGTAGGCGCCGTCGCTATGCACACAGCGGCGATCAACACCGCCAATTTCTTTTTTATGCTCATATTTTCCTCCTATCGGTATCGGATGTGAAAATTAATCGGAATTACATATCCCAGCTGCCGTATATGGCGTCCTCGAGAGATTGCGTTTCATTGAATTTGGTAATATTCAGTTCCAGCGCGTCGACTTTGAACGACTCGCGCATAATTTTGAGTTCCGCATTGGTGTATGCGCCCGAATACAAATGCAACTGCGCAAAGCGAGGGAATATGCTTTCGAGTTTCAAATGCTTGGCGATGACCTCGTAACGTTCGAGATCGGACTCTTTGAGCGGCTCGATGAGTTCGTAGCCCTTGTCTATAAGGTCTATCCAGCTCTCCAACAGCCGCTTGGGCCAATAGCGCGCCTGAGCTATCTGCATGTATACAGATCCCGACAGGTCGGAATAAGTGTCGGTAAGATAGTCGAGGTACGCTCTTAGCTGCTCGAAGTATTCGAGCATAGGCTCCGCCGCCGGTCCAAAGTAGTTGGCGAAGAATTTATCTATTATTTCGTCCAAATCGATATTTACGTTCCACATCGCTTTGGAGTCGAAGTATTCCTTGAATTTGCCGAAAGCGGTGACGTTGGGTTGGTTATACTGCCCCTCGGGATACATATAAACGGTGTTGTAACGCTTGCAAAATCTAAAGCTGTCGAGCATCGATTCGAAGGTGTTGTACGGGTACAGATAGAGCGCGTAGTTGGTTTCGTACAACCATATATACAGCCTGTCGGACAGAGCGGACCACTTTTCGATCTGATCGGCAAGACTGTTGTTCGCGTCGTCATATATGGATTTGGTATAGTGCGCGTGGAGGTCCGCATAGTATACGCAAACGTGCTCGCCGCATTTAACGCTGTCGTCGATGGGCACGTACTTGCCGTCGACGAGTTTGACGGGCGCGTTTATAGCAAACGCGTACGCAAAGAACAGCACGTATACCGTGCGAGGCTTGGTGCCCTCCGCTTCCGCCTTTTGCTTGAGATACTCGTCGAGCCGCCTCGACGCCTCGTTAACGAACTTGATTATAGCGGCGGCGTCGGTGCCGTATTTTTCTTTCTCCGCCAAACATCCATCGCACTCGCAATGCTTGGACTCGTCCTGAATAGTTATCGAAATGCAATCGATATTGGGCGAGTCTTCTACCGCTTTTATCATTTTTTTCATGAACTCGTCGAACATCTCTTCCCAATACAGCCCGCCGCGCGCCGTATAGCAAAGCTGCTCTTTGTTCAACGCGAACCACTCGGGGTGATCGGGATAGTCGTTGGGGTTGAGATAGGAGAACGAGTTGTGGATCACACGACCGCCTACCGGCATCATTACCTCGTCGATACTCATATACCGCATCCCCGTGCGACCCGTGCTCGACATCTGATTGCTCGGCACGAAATATTCGAAATCGGGCTTATCGACGACGTCGAAAGCGGGCAGCTTGACAGAGTCCTGACGGTTTAGCGACACCGTATCGTCGGCGAACATCTCATAGCCCACGGTGTGATATAGAAATTCGAGCGTACCGTTGAGCACGCCCTGTTCGGCGTTCGCCATTATAAACACGCTGTCGCCCTTAGTCGTGATGTAATAGCCCGTCGCGCCTATATCGTCGCTCGGCATAGAAAGTCCCGCCGCGCCGAAAAGCACTTCGTTGTTCAAAACTATGAGCTTTGCCGTTTCGCTCCACATGGGAGTATCGTTTTCGGTAAGGCGCGCGCCGCTCGAGCTTTCCGTCCATTTGACCAACAGCCGCGCCGCGTTTTGCTCCTTTGCGGTCGCGTTTTCGGGCAAAACGTATTTGTATTCGGTCGCGCCGTCGACTATATAATCCCTATCGGTCGGCGTGACGTTTATCTTGTGCAGACCGTTCGTTATCTTGTGGTCGTCGCCCTGCGTAACCGTTTGCGAGGGAACGGGCAGTTTTTCGCCCTCGCTCCCTCGGCCGGAACAGCCGCACACGCCGAAACCTATGCCCGTCGCCGCCAATACCGCGGCTAGAACTATGGCTATTATCTTAGTTTTCTTTTTCATTTCGTATTCTCCTTACTCGGTGACGGTGAACTCGATAATATGCGAACCGAGGTTACCCGACGGGTCGACGGCGTATATGACCAAACGATACTCGCCCGCTTGCGTGGGACGGAAGGAGTTCGACTCCGCGGGCAAATGCTCGTAAGCGCCCGACGCCGTGTGAATGAACTTAATAACGATCGTCTCTTCCGCCGACGCGCAATTGTCGGTGACGGTGAACTCGGGAATAACGAACACGTCGCCCGCTTTTACCGTCGTTACGGGAGTTTGCTTCATCGATATTTCGGGCGCGTCCCTGTCCTCGACCGTTATCGAATACTCGAGCTGTTGCGTTCTGCCGCTGAACCCGTCTTTAGAGCTGTATAATATTGTATACCTGCCGAACTTGTCGCCGATAAACATATAGTCGACTTCGGCGCTCACGCCGTCCAAAACGACGCCGTCCTTGCTCGTGACCGTATTGCCGTCGGGATCGGTAAGCGTGACCGAAAATTCGACGTTTGGATCGAGCACGTCCGCCGAGACGGCTGCGCCCACCCTGGCCTCCGCCCCGATCGGCACGTATCTGTCGGGCTCGTTCACGACCACTATTTTCGGTCTTATGCGGTCGGCCGCGGTATCCGTTATAGGCTGACCGTTTATGTTCTCCACCGCGTAAGCCGCGCCGACCTTTGCACCTATAAACGAGACCGAAACGTATATCTTGTTCGACTTAAAGCCGACGAACGGTTTACCGTCCGCCGTCTCGGTAACGTCGAAACCGTTTCCGTCGACGGTTATCATGCCGTTGTAATAGCTCACTATAAACGAATGTTTGCTCGCCGACGACTGGAAGCCCGACAGGCACACCGCCGATTCGGTACCGACCACCGCCGTCGTCTTGCCGCTGCCGTACAACAACCGCGCTTCCACCGCCGCGCTACGGTCGACGCTGTCCGTAAGCTTTATCTTGATGCCGCCGAACTTCGACTTGCCGTCGACGGCGGCTACCGTCATTTGAAAATCCGCCGCGAGCTGAGGATTGGCGAAAGTCCACTCGCCGTCCGCCTTTTGCGCCGTCACCGTCGCCGAGTCGGTGCCCGTTTCGACGGTCACGCCGTTTGTTACGAAATAATTGGCTATCTTGAGCCGACGCACCTCGTCTTGACCTACTTCCTTGGGAATTATGCACACCACTTTTTTGACGAGCTTTACGCCGTCGCAGTCGTATTCGAGCTTAACCTCGTCGCCGTTGTGCTCCACAGTAGGCACAAACTTATCGGCGACCGTCCGCGTGCCCGCGCCGTCGGTGACGTTTAGCGTCGCAGTTTTCACCGCGCGCTCGCCCGACGTGTAGTCGTAAGCGTTTAGCGGCGGCAGCGCGTATTCGCTGCCCGATATAAAGTAGAGCGGCAGTTGCGGTTCGTCCGTAAACACGGGACCGCTTCCCTTGTCCACGGCTATTTCGTAGCTTGCCGAAGCCGTTTGACCTATATAGTCGGTCGCAGTAAACGTGATCGTATGCGCGGCGAGCTCCTCTACTCGGAAGGCGTTATCGGTAACTTCCACCGCTTTGCCGTTCGCGGTCACCGCAACGGACACCGTGTAATCGCCGCTGCCGCCCGTGACTTCGGCGTTCGGCAAAGTGACGAGATCTCCCGCCGTAGCCGACGTCACTTTATTCGCGTCGACCGTAACGGTCAGATCGTCGAGCTTATTCGAAGCCTCTATCCACACTATCCGCTTGCTCGAATTGCCGAAATTATCGGTCGCGGAGTACACCGCGGCGTACGTTCCGCCGTAAGTCGGCACGAATTTGCCGTCGACAACGGCGACGTCCACGGGATCGGATGACGTGTAATTATAGTATACGCGCGTTTTGACAGACACCTCGCCCGAGTAATCGTCGAAAGCCGTCGCTTGCGGAAGGGCGTATCCGACGCCCGTCTGCGCGGTCGGTATGACGGACGGACCGTCGACGGATATAGTCGGCGGAACTTGATCGTTTATTTTCTTTTGAGTAAGGTCCATACCCTTGACCTTGGTGACGACGAAATTCGCCGACGTACCCGTATAGCCGCCGGCGGTCACCGACAGATGGACCTTGCCGCTGTCGAAGCCGTACCAAAGCTTGCGAAAATATTCGCCGTTGTCGAGATCGGCGACGATGTATTTTCCGTAACGGTCGCCCACATACACCGCGTTGTTCGCGTAGTCGTAATACAGCTCGACTTTGAAGTCGTCGAGGGATGTCGTGCCATCGTAACGCCCGTAAAAGCTGTGATTAACGTCCGTGCCCCAGCCGTTATCGACATGCAGGATGTTCCAATAACCGCCCTGCCAGCCCGATATCACCTGGTTTTCTCCACCCGTCAAAAAGTATGTGTACGGCGAATTTACGCCGTCGGCGGAGCGATTGCCGACGATGCGCAGATAGCGATCGGGATTTTCTATGTCGGTCAACCTGAATTCGATAAGCCCGAAGTCATGCGCGCCTATCACGTCGGGCGTGACGAAGAACTCCGCAAGCGGTTCGGACAGATCGCACTCGGCAATGTCTATGATCTGAGCAAAACGCAACGTGTCGAATTCGGCAAGCCTCACGCTCAAGCCCTCCGTCGAAGCGGAATGAGCGTGCTTCTCATACTTTACGGAAGAATCCTCGCCTATTCCGATCAACGGTTCGTATACTTCGAACTTCTCCTCCGTCCGATACACTTTGCCGTCCAAAACTGCGGTATACACTATCGTGTAATTGCCCATCATATCGAGCGAAACGTCCTTTTTAAGTGTAGTCGTTCCGTCGGGAAAAACGAGCTTGGCGGTAGCCTCCGCCGATTTACCGTCGGCGCTTAACGAGCGCGCCGGAACGGTAAACTCCGCTCCCCGCTCGTATTCGGCGGCGAGCGTTATTTCGTGCCACTCCTCGCCATATGCTACGGCATCGGGGAGGGATAGGGCTATTGTGCCCGCGCCCGCGAGAATCGCCGCGGCGCAGACCGTCAATATCAATATATATCGTAGAAGTTTATTCTTCATACTGTCCTCCGAATTATTCGAATATCGGTCAGCCTTTTATGCCGCCAACCGATACATTGCTCATTATCTTCTTTTGGAATATCAAAAACACTACCAATATGGGTATTAACATCATGACGGCGCTTGCCATGCGCATAGGCACCGTGCTCATATTGTTTACCGACGTGGTGGCGAGGGTGAACACCCCGTACGCAAGCGTGGGATAGCTCGGCAAAAATACGAGCGGGGTCTGATAATCGTTCCAAAATTCGATGAATTTTATGAGCATGATAACAAATATCGTATTGCGCACGAGTGGGAGCATTATGCGAAAAAGTATCGTGAAATTGCCCGCTCCGTCTATCTTTGCCGCCTCGGTATACTCTTTGGGTATGCTCTTGAACTCGGCGTGAAACACAAGAAAATATATGCCCAAAAAGTTGGCTTTCATTATCCACAGCAACCATATCCGATCATATATGCCGAATGTGCGCGCAACAAGCAATTCGCTCGGCAAGCTGCCGACTATGGGAAGCGCCATCGTCACTATCACGATGAAGTAAACGACCTTACTGAACCTAAACGGAAATTTGGCGCATAGATATGCGGTTATGCACGGCGTCATCGTCGAGGCGATCGCGCATCCGAACGAATAAATCACCGAATTTAAGATCATGCCACCCATGCTCACATATCGCGTTCCGTCCTCCGCCATCACCGGGACTTGAAAGGATCTGAACACTTCGCCGTAATTCCACACCCATTTATCGGGAAAGCCGAGTATGTTTATACGAAACTCCGCTTGCGATTTGAACGACGTTATGACCGCCCAAAACAGCAATCCTATAAGGGTCAAGGCGTATAATATCAACACTATCAGCAAAACGACGGTAAGGGGCGAAAAAGCCGTCTTTGTCGCTCCCGTCCGCGTCCCCTTGCCTCGTCCGCGATTTTTGCGATCTGTCATCGACGCTAAAAATATGTTTTTCATCGCTACTCCTCTCGCGGTCCGAACTTGACGAGCGCTTTTCTTACCGCAAACGTAACGGGCACGATAATAACGGTAAATATTATGCCGAAAGCGGATATCACGGGATATTCCGCCTTGCTCTTGGCGTTTGCCGTTTGCACGTATATCCAATAGCCATAGGTCTGTATGGGCGAGGACCCGCCGTAAAAGCTGTACAGGTTGAGCTGGTTTATGAATATCCCCGAGACCCCGACGATCAAGAACGTCGTGAAAGTAGAATAAACGTGAGGAAATATCAAGTACCAAAATTCCTTAAATCCCGAAACTCCGTCCACTCTCCCCGCCTCGATAACGTCGGGCGATATGCCGCTCATCGTATTCGAGTACATCAATACGTTTATACCGAACCCGACCCATATATTGTAAAACATGACCATTCCGAAACGGGTATCGGGATTTTCGAGCAGTCCGCGCACGTCCTCGACGCCGAATAGCTTGTTCGCTATCTCGGGCACGCCGCGCTCCACAAAGAACCTAAATATCGTGACCATTATTATGGCGGATATTATGCTCGGCAAAAACAGCAACACCCTGAAAAATCCCGACATCTGCATTTTCTTGTATATATAGTACGAAAAAAGCAATGCGAGCGGCGTTGTTATGACCGTGCTCAACACGAACGCCAACAGCGAGTATTTAGTCGCGTCGATCATGTCCGACGACGTCGTAAGTATCCTGAACGCTTCCTTAAAGTTATCGAAGCCGACGTAGGTCGTTATATTTGTCAACACGTCGTAATTTTGAAACGCCAAAAGCAGCGAATTGCCGTTGACGACAATATAAAATATAACGAACTGCGCGATCGGAAAAGCCATAAGCGCGATATAGAATATTATGTCGCGTTTGGTATATTTGAAAAGCTTGTCTTTTCGCCTTTTACGCAACGAGAACACCATTTCTATACGCTCCACGTTTTAGCTTGATAATCGGCAAGTCCTTTGAAATACTGTTCCGCAGTCACGGTAAAGTCCTTGAACGCGCTCGCCGGGTTTTGATGATCCCTGTTGCTTACCGTCGAACGGTAAAGGTTGTCGGCAATAAAGTGCGACTGTTTGTTCACATAATTGGGATCGGTAGACAAAGGATATACCACCTGCGACGCTTTTCTGAGCCGAACGAGCGATTTGCCGTAGTTGTTCATTTCTTTCAGATCGTCGTCGGTCATCTCGTAATTGAGCGCTTTGAGCGTATTGGTGACGCGCGTGAATTCGCGTAGCGATTCGTCGGTATTACAGAATTTGATAAAGTCTATTGCGATCGGCTTTTTCCAATCGGCGATGTTGCTCTTCATAAAGCACAGCGAGAATATCGTGTCGCACAGCGTATATTTGGCGTTATCGGGCGCTTTTTTTGCCTTTTCGACCTCCGCCTGTGTAGCCTTGGGGAAGGGCATAAATGCGAATTTTCTGTTTTTGCTGCTGTATTTATCCCCTCTCGCCGCCACCATATTGTCAAAGGCGTTCTTTGCTTCCGACTCCCACCAAACGCCGTCGTACAGCATTCCGATAGGCGCGGTGTGTCCGCCGTCCTTGCCCGAGTTTATAAAATCATCCTGCGCGTCCATGTGCGAGTACGCTCCGCTGAAAACAAGCGAGTCGTAATAATCCTTGCCGCGCACCATGCGCTCTATAAAGTCGACGGCGTAATATTTGCCCGCTTGCCGAGCCAACACCTTGGGCGCGTCGGCGGACGTCACTTTCGTGGACTGTTTGTCTATTACCACGTTCCCGTTAGAGACGGTCGCCAAGGTCTTTGCCTCGCCGTTGAGCGTAAAGTTGAGCATCATCTGCTCCACGCCCTCGTAATCGGCTTGCAACGCTTCGGTGAGCTTGCCCATGTAATGACCGTAAGCTATGCCGTTCCAAACAAACGGCGTGGTGCCGTCGGATTTCATAAAATCGCACAGCTTAAAGAACTCGTCGTACGTGGCGGGCAGACCGTCGTCGAACGTGCCCTCCACGCCGTCGGGACCGGCGCTCTTTTTGGGATTGTCGGGAGTGACGAACAGATCGTCGAGACCGCTCCCCGTAGCGGTCTTTGCAAAATAATAACCGTTTTCTTCAAACAGCTCCTCGTCGTAAATAAACCCGTTAAAACCCGCATAATGGGGCAATCCGTAATAATGAGTACCGTCGCTCTCCTTCACACCGTAGAAGTCCGCCTGTTCCTTAGAGAGCTTTTCTTCGACCGTTCCGTCCTCACCGAACTTATCGAGTTTGCCCGTAACGGCTTCGGTTATATCGCCCAAACACCCTTCCGCTTTGAGTATGTAGTAGTACGCGTCCTCGGTAAAATAAACCTCGTCACGGTTGGATAAGATCTTGCTCGAATTGGTCATCAAGCTTTCTTTTTGGTTGTTGACGTATATCTGAATGCCTTTTTTGCCTTCCTCGTAAACGTCGTTTTCGTGAAGCTTTTCGTAGCGCGCTTTCACAGCGTTGAGCCAATCGGATCCGTATCCGCCGAAATGATTGTAAACGTACAGCTGCGTGCGGGTCACGTCTATTTTTTCCGTTCCGTCCACAGTTTCGCCGCTGCAACCGACGAGTCCGCTGAAAGCCGTTGCGACCATAATGCAAGTCAGTAACTTCGAAATGATTTTTTTCATATAAACTCCTTTTTAGCCATCTGTTTTGCGTTATAGAGCTTGCGCCGTCACATTCACCCTATAACGATAGTGCTATTATCTGTAATTATAGTTTACCACAGCAAAAACAAATAAATCTATATCAAATAACCGCACAAATTATCGGTTTTTGATCAAAAATCCGACAAATTCAATAATAAATCAACGGAGCATTACGCCCTGTTGCGCTAATCGGTTATAGAAACATACAGCTCTGAAGGGAGTTCTTCGTCGGTCAAGTATGTGTCGCCCTTTTGAGGCACGCCGTTCACCGCGACGGAGCGAACTCCTACGCCCTTATTTATATATTCTACGGTAAGCGGTCTTTTCTTATAGTTCAATTTGAGCGACGCCTTTTCAAAGGGCATTTTTCTCGCGGGCGATATGTGCAATCCGTTTAAGTCCGGATCCACACCGAAAACATTGCGTACGATTATTTTAATAAGCACGCACGCGCTACCCGTAAACCAGTCGTTCATCGACTCGCCGTCAAACCCCTTTTTCTCGTTGAATGCGTACGAATTGGGCATGACAAAGGGCGTAACCGATATTCGATCGTGGGTGATCGGCAATATTTTGACAAGCTGTTCCCATGCGAACTGCGGTTCGTCCGCAATAAATAGCGATTGGATCGCAAACATCGCCGCATGAATATAAACCGCGCTGTTCTCGGCGGTACCCTCGGGCAAATACGCGATACGCCCCGCTTGCGGATATTCTTCCGAAAAACAGGGTTCGAACGTCTTTAACCCGTATTTGGAATCGAGTCTACGATATGCGTCGAGTATTTCTTTTTTGAGGGTTTTGTCGCGTTCGAGCATGCCCGAAATGATCCAAAACGCATTGGACGTGAGGCTGTCGCGCGAAGCTCCGTCAAAGTCGTCGAAGCTCCCCACAAGAAAACTTTTGCCCTCGCCCCAACCGTGCAATATCTTGCGATTGCCCCAACCGTCCGTCGTCACGGCATTGGCTATAAGCCCGTTTTCAATCTCGTCTGCCGCCGCCAAATATTTGCGCTGTCTTTCGGGTAAATCGCAGCGCTCCGCAATTTTCGCCAACTCTTTTAAGTACGCGCAAAGCTGTAACGACGCCATTACCGAAACGCCGTCGCCGTATTCCTTATCACGCGCCGACGTCTTGCCCAAGCCGTCAAGCGCGTCGTTCCAATCGCCGTAGAGCGCACGCAAGCAGTGCGTACGCGGATCGACACAGTCTATCAAAAAGTCTGCAATGCGCAACAGGTGGTCGAGCGCACTGTCTCGCTTATCGCTTATGCCGACGCTTGTTTTGCCCAGTTTATAATATCCGCATTGTTCTTCGAGCGCCGAAAAATCGCCCGTAAAGCACAAATAAACGTAAAACGCATGAATTATCCACAAGCCCTGATCGACAAACATACGTAGATCCATGTCGGGCGGCGTTTCGGGCGTCCTCGGATAGGAATATTGTCGCGGCGCACGCCCGTCCTCGCCTATAAAGTTCAACGCTTCGAGCATTTTAGAGCGCGTGTATTTCGGCATCCACATGCACGTGCTTTCGAGTTGCTGATAGATATCGCGTATGCCGATATACGGTCCGGCGTAATTCTTTGCGCGCGCGCAAAATTCGGTCTGTCGCATGACGTTGCGGATAAACCATGTAAACTTTTCGCCCGACAGCCCGTACTCGGGCAGATCGGAAAACTCTATCTGCGGCAACGCCGCGCGGTCGGTCACATAACGGACAAGACGATCGTAATCGTTTTCTTCATCTTTTATAGACGTGTCGGCGTTTGTCTTGCACGCACCGCTTTGATCGGAGCAAACCGAAACGGCGTAAGAGAGTGTCGCGCACTCTCCCACGGCTAACTTAACAGGCATTATGTCGGCGGATATAGCCGATTCGGTAAACTCTGTATAGCTGCGGCGTTCGGGTAAGTTCCCCGTGAACAACGCCTCGGCGCAATACAACTGTCTGTTGCTGCCGCCCGAAAATTCGAGACGCGAAGTCGTGGATAATACGGGCGAATGCGATTCGGTGCGCAAAATTCGGGCATAATTATTTACGACCCCCGACCGAGTGCATTCGCGCGTGCGGTAAATATATCCGAAAGGGTCTGCCGAACAGCTCTTATACCACTTGTTTTCGAAACCCTCCGTTTGCTCGTGAAACATGAATAAATCGAAATATGCCGAAAGATATCCGTCGAAATCGGTTTGCGCGTCATTTTGAAGAAAAAGGGTAAACCGCATTCGCTTGCTCTCGTCGACGTACACTCTGACGGCGGACGAAAAGCCATCGCACTCGGTCAGATAGTACGCCTCCGTCGGCGAAAACACGGTATATCGGCGCACGTTCTCTTTCGGCTGACGCGCAATACCCGTAACGGATATCGGATCGTATCCATCGGCGGTTTTTTTCCCCACAAAAAAAGCCACGCTCGGCTCTTTACCTCCCGAATTATCTATAAGCACGGTGAGCAAGCTTTCTTGTGCGCAAATGTCGCCCGAATCGTGCGCCCACAGTATGAGCCCGTCGCACGAATACGGATATCTGATTTTTCCGTAATTGCTCTTTCGGCTCAAAACAGTACGATCGTCCAGAATGTAACAGCCGTTACCGAGTCGGCATGCTTCACATAGACCGTCGTTAGCAACAAAGTTATGTATAGTATCGAATAAATCATCGACCCTTTGTTTAATCGTATTTGACATGGTCAATATGATAGCATATAAACGGTCGAGTATCTATATAAAAAATCACCGTAAATTATCGGTTTTTGATCACAATTATGCGTGAAAATATGAAAACGCGACAGTAAGTTGACTTGTGAAAAACTATTTGATATACTTATGAGGCATTATTATATGCCGCGCGGCTTGCCCCCGACGTTTGACCGAGGTCGCCGCCGCGCAAAAGGAGGTTGATATGTCTTGCGTCGACGCCGACGAGCATTTCTTTACGTTGCGTTTCAATCATTACGATTATCCGCAAACGCACGAGCATAAATATTGGGAGTTTATGCTCGTGACTTCGGGCTCGTACGTTCATAATATCAACGGCGCTACGGATATCATAGGAAAGAACACGCTGTGCTTGATCCGTCCGACCGACGTTCACTCTATAATCACCAACGAGCCCCGATCGACGCACATCAATTTTGCCGTGTCCGACGATCAAATGCGGCTTATGCTCAACAGCCTTTACGTCCCATTGTACAATAAATTACTGTACGGGCAGCTCCCCGTGGTCAAGATATCGGACAGACAGACCGATCTGTATATACAATTCGCTTTGGAAGATCAAACGCTCGGTCTCGATCAGCTTTTGCCCAAAATATTTCTGCATTTTATGACCGATATATACACTCTTTTTGTGCTGACTGAAAAAGAAGAAATGCAGCGCGACATCCCGATCGTAATATTGAAAGTTATATCGCTGCTGAATGATAAAAACAATTTTTCGCGCAATCTCCAAGACATATTGAAAGAAGAAAACTATTCCTATCCGCATATCAGCCGCCTATTCAAACAGCATATGAAAACGTCGCTTTTGGACTATTTTACCGAAGCGAAACTCGACTATGCGCGCATTCGATTGGAACAGTCTCAACTGAAAATCATAGATATTGCCGAAGAAATAGGCTACAAAAGCTTGTCTCAGTTCAACCAGTCGTTTCATAAACGTTTTTCGGTTTCACCGTCCATTTACCGCAAAACCTATATAATGACGTACATCCAATTCGACGGCGAACAACCGCCCAGATACTCTATGCCCACTCCGCCGACCAAGCCGAACAAAGCAAAAAATCCCAAATAAGTTCCATTATTAAACAGATCAATATACTCCGGTCATATGACATGAAGTATCCATAAAAATGTGTCACTTTCCAAAGCGCGCGTCGCAAAGGTATGTCTCAAAGAATGAAAACCTTTATGCTCTATTTTCAGCCGTTTTAACAAATTTTCAAACATTTTCTGATATGTCCGTACCTGTTCCCCACGTTCCGACACCTTACTGACAATGTAATTGCTTTTCGATTTCTTCTTCATCTCTTTCAGATACGGCAGAATTTGTTTAGGCAATGGAATCAACCGAATCGAACTTTGCGTTTTCGGCGTATCAATCACTTTATGATAAACGCCGTTTTCCCAACTATCATGACAGGATTTTGATACCGATAGCAAACCTTTGGATAAATCCAGATCTTCCCACGTCAAAGCGAGCAACTCTCCGATCCGCACCCCGGAATACAAACACAGTAAAATTCCAAACAATTTTGCCGTGCGCTTTTCCAGTATGTATTTTCAATTTTACACTGTTCCTCTTTACTGAAACACGTAACCTTTTTCTCAACAATCCTCGGACGTACAATATGATCGGAATATTGTTTATCCGCAACGCCAAACACAACTGCAGAACGAAGCGAGTTTTTCAAAACAGATAGAATTCCGTTAACCGTATTTGCCGATAAACCTCTTTCAGTCAATCCCACCGTAAATTTTTGAAGTTCAAAAGCGGTCAAATCTTCCAATTCCGAAGCACCAAGTTTCGGTAAAATATGCCTTCTCATCAAAATTTCATACCGCTCATACGTCCACTGCTTTGTCGTTGGTTTGATTTTATATTGCAACCAATTTTGCGCCCATTCTTCGTATTTCATTTGCACCTCACAAATTATTATTTTATTGCTGATCTTTTTTTAATTCTTTCATCGCATTATCCTGTCTGTTTTTTTCATACAGCTCCTGTACAATATCTTCCGCTACAACCAAAAACATCTTCCAAATGTCTTTCGGAATCTTGTCAATATGCAATGTTCCGTTTACATAGACCGCAGGATCTTTTCGCTCTCGTTTCATCGAAGCACCTCCTCGATTTTTATTCTACATCCTTTTTTCCATGAAGCGTGAGCAGGTTCTTCGTTACTTTCCGATTATTTCATCACCTGAACCGTCAAAAACCGTTTCATTTCAGACATTTCTTGTCTTTCTGTTCGGTTGGTATCAGAAAAATCCCTTGCCGTCAAGGAGAAAAAATATTACCCAAAACACGAACACCGAGTCTTTTCAGACTCGGTACTTTTTTTATTTCAACGCAATATTTTTTCAGGTTTCACCTCTGCCGTCCTTGACGGCTTTGGCTTTTTCCGATTTTTTTTGGGTGCAGAAAGACAAGTTACAAAATCAAATTAAACTTTTTCTTTCAAATACGTAAAAAACTGTCGTATTTACGTTTTACCATTTCGGAAAAAAAAAGGAGTGTTTGAATAATTTATGAAAACTGCTGTGATCTATGCCCGCTATTCAAGCGACAGGCAAACTGAACAATCTATCGAAGGTCAGCTTCACGTCTGCAATGATTACGCCGAAAGAAATAATCTCGTTATTGTCGGTACCTATATCGACCGTGCTATGACAGGTACGAACGATAACCGCGATGATTTTCAGCGTATGCTCAAGGACAGCGACAAAAAAGCCTGGGATTATGTCCTCGTTTATAAACTTGATCGTTTCTCCCGTAACAAGTATGAAATGGCAATCCATCGTAAACGGCTGAAAGACAACGGAATCAAAATTTTATCCGCTATGGAAAACATACCCGAAACTCCCGAAGGCATTCTCCTTGAAAGCCTTTTGGAAGGCATGAACCAATATTACTCCGAAGAACTTTCTCAAAAATCCAAACGCGGGATGCGAGAAACCAGATTAAAAGGTAAGAAAACAGGCGGACGTATAAACTTTGGATATACGTCATCCAATCAAATTGTTTCTGTAAACGAAGAAGAAGCTCAAGTCCTTTTGCAAATTTTTACGGACTATGCAAACGGAAAAAGAATTATAGACATCGTCGCCGACCTCAATTCCCGCGGAATTACCAATCGGGGGAAGCCATTTCTCCATAACTCTATTTATTACCTTTTGAATACAGAAAAATATACCGGCGTTTATCGCTTCGGCAATGAAGTCTTTACCAATATCTATCCGCAAATTATCCCAACTGATTTATACCAAATTGTAAAAAAGAAAATGGATGCAAACAAACACGGCAAACACGTTTTCGGCGTCGATTATATGCTTCGCGGAAAAATCGTTTGCGGTTACTGCGGTAAAAACTTACGCTCCCATACCGGAAAATCAGGAGATGGAGAACTTTACAGATATTATGAATGCCCCTCCCCTCGCAAAACGACAAACTGCCGTTATAAAGCTATTCGTAAAGAAAATTTGGAAAGACTTGTTACCGATGCTATTCTTAATATCCTTTCTTCAAAAGAAAACTTTTCGCGTTTGACTCAGGAAATCACAGCACAATACCAAACGAAAATGAATCAAAGTTCCATTTTACGTGTCCTTGAGAAACAACTGGCTCAAACCGACAAATCTTTAACCAATCTCTTAAAAGCTATCGAGGCCGGTATCTTTACCGACACCACGAAAAATCGGTTACAGGAGCTGGAATCCAAAAAACGGGAACTGCAAGAAAAAATCATTATAGAAAAATCCAAAGAAAAATGTCTGTTAACTCAAAAAGATATTGAAAAATACCTTTTATACGGTCTGAAACAAAAACCGAAAGCAATGCTGGATCTGCTTGTTGATAAAGTATCTGTCCGAACTGACAGAATCGATATTAAATTAAAATACTCTGCTGATTCTCCAAACGACTTCCCGACAAAACATACTGAAAACGAAGAGAACCCTGACGGAAACAATTCCGATCAGGGTTCTCTTTTTCTTCATTATACGGCACAATACACTGTTCCTAAAAAAGGACGCATACCAAAGTGGCGCTGCGAACCGACCACCACTAAATACATTGAAATCTTTATCTATATCTGATACCTTTCTTTAATATTTTTTTGTTCTACTGGGGTTGAGAAATCCCA
>ERZ1090881.683-NODE-687-length-15787-cov-5.277714_pt1 | contig 15787 bp, 9 predicted proteins | sample MGYA00478470_ERZ1090881 | MGnify/ENA primary metagenome ERZ1090881 (study PRJEB33644, sample SAMEA5815736) | chicken gut metagenome | biome: Chicken; feature: Gastrointestinal Tract; material: Caecum | place: Ireland | collected 2019-01-01 | study: A study of the...
GATCCTTCAGGCTGTGATGAGAAACGGGAGCGCGGTCCCCACTGTTGTCACTGCGGCAGGCACGGCTGCGGGAATTCTGATGCTGTACCGGGGTGGCAGTATGCTGGGGCGTATGGCAAGGTTCAAAAAATATATAAAAACTCTTGGAAACAGAACATATTGTGATTTTACAGAACTGGCAGCAGCCGTGGGAAAACCGGTCGGTTTTATAAAAAAGGACGTCCGCCGGATGATACGCAGGGGATGGTTCCTGGAAGGAACGACAGATGAAAAGGAAACATGCCTGATCACCAGCCGGGAGACCTACCGCCATTATGAAGATCTGCGAAAGGAAATAGAACTGAAAAAAAGCCGTGAGGAACAGGAGGCGGCCCGCAGAGCAGATCTGTCGGAAGAGGTACGGGAAGTGCTGGATAAAGGCGATGAGTTTCTTGCAAAAATCCGCAGAAGCAGGGAAGCGGTCCGGGGCGGGGAGATTTACGGAAAGATCGAAAAAATGGAACATGTTGTGGGCAGGATTTTTGAGAGAGCCCGGGAACATCCGGAGATTGTGCCGGATCTGAAAAAAATGATGGATTATTATCTTCCCATGACCGTGAAACTCCTGGAAACTTATGAAGATATGGACAGTCAGCCTGTTCAGGGAGAGACAATCCGAAATTCCACAAAAGAGATAGAAAATACACTGGACACACTGAACAGTGCTTTTGCCAGACTACTGGATTCTGCTTTTCAGGACGCTGCCTGGGATGTATCCAGCGATATTTCTGTCCTGAATACACTTCTGGCTCAGGAAGGACTGACAGGCGGTGATTTTACAAAAACACAGAATTAAAAGGAGAACAATATGAGTGAGGAAATGAAGAACAGCACAGAGATGCCGTCTCTGACCCTGGAACCGGAACTTGTTAAGGCGAAAGAATCCGAGATGATACCGGCCGGACCGCTGATGGAAGAGAGCTCGGAAATGAATGAAGTACAGAAAGAAATGGCCGGAACGGTGCTGACAGCAGAGGAGCAGGAAATGGTGGATTCTTTCGCATCAAAGATCGATGTGGAGAATACAGCCCAGATCATGCAGTATGGAGCCGGAACCCAGAAAAAAATGGCGGATTTTTCGGATGAGGCGCTCAAAAATGTAAAGTCTCAGGATCTGGGAGAGGTCGGAGATCTCCTGACGGATGTAGTCGGAGAACTGAGAGGATTTGACGCAGAAGAGGAAAAAGGCCTGTTCGGTTTCCTTAAAAAGCAGGCGAACAAGATCGAGAATCTGAAAAACAAATATGACAAAGCGGAAGCAAATGTGGAAAAGATCATGGATTCTCTTGAGAAACATCAGATCCGTCTTCTCAAGGACTCTGCCATGCTGGATAAAATGTACCAGCAGAATCTGCTTTATTTTAAAGAACTGTCCATGTATATCCTTGCCGGAAGGAAAAGCCTGTCGGAAGTGCGGAACGGAAAACTGAAAGATCTGGAGGAGAAGGCTCGCGTAAGCGGACTTCCTGAGGATGCTCAGGCGGCAAAGGACCTTGACAGTAAATGCAGCCGCTTTGAGAAAAAGATCCATGATCTGGAACTGACCAGAATGATTTCTCTTCAGACCGCGCCGCAGATCCGGCTTGTCCAGAATAATGATATCATGATGGCGGAAAAGATCCAGACAACGCTTGTGAACACGATTCCTCTCTGGAAAAGCCAGATGGTGCTTGCTCTTGGCATTGCGCATTCTACAGAAGCTGCGTCGGCACAGCGTCAGGTATCAGATGTTACGAACGAGCTTCTTAAGAAAAATGCGGAAACTCTTCACATGGCGTCTGTGGAGACGGCAAAGGAGTCTGAGCGCGGAATCGTAGACATGGAAACTTTAAAGAAAACAAATGCGGAACTGATCCAGACGCTGGATGACGTGATGAAGATCCAGAAAGAGGGAAGACTGAAGCGGCAGACAGCAGAAGCAGAGATGCAGCGCATGGAAAATGAGCTGAAAGCAAAGCTTCTGGAGATTCAGAGTTAAAAAAGAGAAAGGACTGCTGCATTTTCTGACATTCAGATTTTGCAGCAGTTCTTTGAATTTTTTCGGGAGGAAGATTATGTATCGGGATCATACAAAAGTTGTACAGATCGGAGACAGGAAGATCGGCGGAGGAAATCCGGTCCTTATCCAGTCCATGACGAACACCAGAACAGACGACGTGGAAGCTACGGTAAAACAGATCCTGGAGCTTGAGGCGGCAGGATGCGAGATCATCCGCTGTGCTGTTCCGGATATGGCTGCGGCGGAAGCGCTGACAGAAATCAAAAAGCAGATCCATATCCCTCTGGTGGCGGATATTCATTTTGATTACCGGCTTGCCATCGCGGCAATAGAACACGGCGCGGACAAGATCCGTATCAATCCCGGCAATATCGGAAGCACAGACAGGATCCGGGCAGTAGTCAACGCGGCGAAGGAACGGAATATCCCCATCCGCGTAGGCGTGAACAGCGGATCCCTGGAGAAAGAACTGGTGGAGAAATACGGCGGCGTTACGGCGGAAGGACTGGTGGAAAGCGCCCTGGATAAAGTGAAGATCATCGAGGATATGGGATATGACAATCTGGTGATCAGCATTAAATCTTCCGACGTGTTGATGTGTGCCAGGGCCCATGAACTGATCGCGCAGAAAACCGATTATCCGCTCCATGTGGGTATCACAGAAGCGGGAACCCTTTATTCCGGAAACATCAAATCTGCCGTAGGCCTGGGTATCATTCTTTATCAGGGGATCGGCGACACGATACGCGTCTCTCTTACCGGCGCGCCTCTGGAGGAGATCAAATCCGCAAAAAGAATACTGAAGACTCTGGGACTGCGCAAAGGAGGGGTGGAAGTTGTTTCCTGTCCCACCTGCGGCCGTACCAGGATCGATCTTATCGGCCTTGCGAACAGAGTGGAATCCATGGTTCAGGATATCCCGCTGGATATCAAGGTGGCCGTCATGGGATGTGTGGTGAACGGTCCGGGAGAAGCGAAAGAAGCGGATATCGGCATTGCAGGCGGCGACGGCGTGGGTCTTCTGATCAAGAAGGGCGAGGTTGTGAAGAAGGTGCCGGAGGATCAGCTTCTTGATACGCTGAGAGAAGAACTTCTTCACTGGAACGAATAGCAAGAAGGAGAACAGGATGGAAAAAGATTTTTTTGACGTATTTCCAAACCTGAAAATTAAAGATGAACTCCATGAGCTCCTGGATATGGTGTTTGTGACCAGGGTGGCGTGTAATCCCGCAAAAACAAGACTGTGGGTAACTATCCGGAGTGAGCGCTGGATCCACAAAAAATATATCCTCGAACTGGAGCGGCAGATAGAGAGACAGTGTTTTCCCGGCATCCAGATGCAGGTAACTGTAATCGAAAAGTTCCGGCTGTCACGTCAGTATACGCCGGATAATTTTCTCGAGGTCTACCGGTCCAGCATGGAACTGGAACTGAGAAATTATAATATGTTGGAGTATAACCTGTTTAAACGGGCAAAGATCTCTTTCACCGATACGGATCATATGGAACTGGTACTTCCGGATTCTGTGATCGCCCGGGAAAAAAGCGGGATACTGGTGGAGTATCTTCATAAGGTGTTCTGCGAGCGGTGCGGCATGAATCTGAAAATAGATCTTCAGTTTGCCGAGACAGGGGAAAGTAAATACCGGAAAAACGCCGTTATCCAGATCCGCCAGGAAGTGGAGAATGTTCTGAAGCACGCGAAGCTGGACGAAGCCGGAGCGGAAAAAGGGAAAGAAGAAAAGCCTGAAAAAACAGGAGAGAAAAAAAATACAAAAGAAAAACAGGAACAGAAAACCGGAGGCCGGAAAGACCAGCACGGCGACTACCGGGGAGGATTCCGCCGGGATTCCAATCCGGATGTGGTTTATGGCAGAGATTTTGAGGGAGATACGATCCCTCTGGAATCCATTACAGGCGAAATGGGCGAAGTGATCATCCGCGGACAGGTAATGGACGTGGAAGCGCGGGAGATTCGCAATGAGAAAACGATCCTGATCTTTCCGGTGACTGATTTTACAGATTCCATTGTTGTGAAAATGTTCCTTCGGAACGAGCAGGTTCCGGAAGTGACAGAGGGTATTAAAAAAGGCGCGTTCCTGAAACTGAAAGGCGTGACCACCATTGACCGTTTTGACAGCGAACTGACAGTGGGATCGGTGTCCGGGATCAAAAAAATCGCGGATTTCACATCATCCAGGATGGACACCAGCCCGCAGAAGAGAGTGGAGCTTCACTGTCATACGAAGATGAGCGATATGGACGGCGTTACCGACGCAAAAGCCCTGGTGAAGCGGGCGTACGAGTGGGGGCACAAGGCGATCGCCATCACGGATCACGGCGTAGTGCAGGCCTTCCCGGAAGCAAACCACTGTTTTGACGCGTGGGGCGGATGTGTTCCGAAGGAATCCGATTTTAAAGTGCTTTATGGGATGGAAGCATATCTGGTGGACGATCTGAAGGGGATCGTCACCAACAGTAAAGGGCAGTCCATGGACGGGAAGTTTGTGGTGTTTGATATCGAGACCACAGGATTTTCGCCTCTGACCTGCCAGATCATCGAGATCGGCGCGGTGAAAGTGGAAAACGGCGCCATCACAGACCGTTTTTCCACTTTTGTAAATCCGAAGGTTCCCATTCCCTACCGGATCGAACAGCTTACCAGCATTAATGATTCTATGGTCATGGACGCTCCGGACATTCATACCGTGCTGCCGGAATTTATGAAATTCTGCGAAGACTCTGTACTGGTGGCTCACAACGCGGATTTTGATATGAGTTTTATTATCGAAAACTGCAAAAGAGAGGGACTTCCTCAGGAATTCACCTATGTGGACACCGTAGGAATGGCGAGATTCCTCTTGCCGGCGCTGAACAGGTTCAAGCTGGATACGGTGGCAAAAGCAGTGGGAGTCTCTCTTGACCATCACCACAGGGCGGTGGACGATGCGGCCTGTACGGCGGAGATCTTTGTGAAGTTTGTGGAAATGCTGAGAGAACGGGACATTTTTGATGTGGACGAGCTGAACAGGCACGGAAGCGTCTCCATAGATACGATCAAGAAACTGCCTACGTATCATGCGGTTATATTTGCAAGAAACGAGACGGGAAGAATCAATCTCTACAAGCTGGTAAGCCAGTCCCATCTGAAATATTACCGAAGAAGGCCGAGGGTGCCTAAGAGCGTTTTTCTGGAGCACCGGGACGGACTGCTGATCGGCAGCGCCTGCGAGGCGGGAGAGCTTTATCAGGCACTGCTGCGCAACGCTCCGGAGCAGGAGATCGCCAGGCTGGTGGATTTCTATGATTATCTGGAGATTCAGCCTCTGGGAAACAACGCGTTTATGATCGCTGATGAAAAAAACGACAGAGTCAATTCCAACGAAGATCTGATTGAGCTGAACAAGAAGATCGTAAAATTGGGAGAACAGTTTAAGAAGCCGGTGGTCGCCACCTGCGACGTGCATTTCATGGACCCGCAGGACGAGATCTACCGCAGGATCATCATGGCAGGAAACGGATTTTCCGACGCGGACAATCAGGCGCCTCTTTATCTCCGCACTACAGAGGAGATGCTGGAGGAGTTTTCCTATCTGGGCAGCGAGAAGGCGGAAGAGGTCGTCATTACCAATACCAATAAGATCGCGGATATGATCGAGAAGATCTCGCCCATCCATCCGGATAAGTTCCCGCCGGTGATCGAGAATTCAGACAGGGATCTGAAGGAGATGTGTTTCGCGAAGGCCCATGAGCTCTACGGGGAGAATCTCCCGGCGATCGTGGAGGACCGTCTTAACAAAGAGCTGAACTCCATCATATCAAACGGTTACGCGGTAATGTATATTATCGCCCAAAAACTGGTACATAAATCCAATGAGGACGGATATCTGGTAGGCTCCCGTGGATCGGTAGGATCCTCTCTTGCGGCGACCATGTCGGGAATTACAGAGGTAAATCCGCTTCCGCCGCATTATATCTGTCCGAAGTGCAAATACAGTGACTTTGATTCTCCGGAAGTGAAGAAATTCAGCGGTATGGCCGGCTGCGACATGCCGGACAGGAACTGTCCTCACTGTGGAACAAAAATGAAAAAAGAAGGTTTTGATATCCCGTTTGAGACTTTCCTGGGATTCAAGGGAGATAAGGAACCGGATATCGACCTGAACTTTTCCGGGGAATATCAGGCGAACGCCCATAAATATACAGAGGTGATCTTCGGAAAAGGGCAGACCTTCAAGGCCGGGACCATCGGTACCCTGGCGGAAAAGACGGCCTATGGTTATGTGAAAAATTACTTTGAGGAGAGAGGACAGCATAAGAGATACTGCGAGATCAACCGGATCGTTCAGGGGTGTACCGGCGTCCGCAGGACTACGGGACAGCATCCCGGAGGCATCATCGTCCTCCCCAAAGGAGAGGAAATCGAAAAATTCACGCCGGTGCAGCATCCGGCAAATGATGAGAACAGCGATATCATCACCACACATTTCGACTACCATTCCATTGACGGAAACCTTCTGAAACTGGATATTCTGGGACACGATGATCCCACCATGATCCGTATGCTGGAAGATCTTACCGGGCTGGACGCCAAAGAGATCCCTCTGGACCAGAAGGATGTGATGTCGCTTTTTGCGGGAACAGAAGCTCTGGGGATTAAACCGGAGGATATCGGCGGATGTAAACTGGGCTGTCTGGGCGTGCCGGAGTTCGGTACGGATTTCGCCATGCAGATGCTGATCGATACGAAGCCGAAATATCTCTCCGATCTGGTTCGTATCGCCGGACTGGCCCATGGAACCGACGTGTGGCTGGGAAACGCCCAGGTGCTGATCCAGGAAGGAAAGGCGACCATCTCCACCGCGATCTGTACCCGTGACGATATCATGATCTATCTGATCCATATGGGAGTGGAAAGCAGTCTGGCCTTTACCATCATGGAGAGTGTGCGTAAAGGCAAGGGACTCAGGGAGGAATGGGAACAGACCATGAAGGAACACAATGTTCCGGACTGGTATATCTGGTCCTGCAAAAAGATCAAGTACATGTTCCCGAAAGCCCATGCGGCTGCCTATGTGATGATGGCGTACCGTATCGCCTGGTTCAAAGTGTTTCGGCCGCTGGCATATTACGCGGCGTTTTTCAGTATCCGCGCCACGGCGTTTTCCTATGAGACCATGTGCATGGGGAGAGACCGGCTGGAATATTATCTTGCGGAAATCCGGAAAAAAGGCGACGCCGCGTCGAAGAAAGAACAGGATTCCATCCGTGATATGAGGATCGTTCAGGAAATGTACGCCCGGGGGTTTGAATTTATGCCGATAGACATTTACAGGGCGAAGGCGGACCGTTTCCAGATCATAGACGGGAAGCTTATGCCTTCCCTGAACTCTATCGACGGTATGGGAGACAAGGCTGCGGAAGCGGTAGTGGAAGCAGCGAAAGACGGAAAGTTCCTTTCCAAGGATGATTTCCGCGACAGAACGAAAGTCAGCAAAACAGTGATCGATCTTATGGATGATCTGGGACTTTTCGGGGATATACCCCAGTCCAACCAGTTTTCACTTTTTGACGGCATCATAGCATGATGCAGGGGTGAAACATAAGTTACCGGCCGGAGGGTTCGGTATGCTATGATAAATGAAAAGGAGAAGGAAGATGAAGAAAGAAGAACTCCGTTATCTGGAAAGGCTTGCGGAATTATATCCTACCATCGGCAAGGCGTCTACAGAGATCATCAATCTCCAGTCGATTCTGAACCTGCCGAAGGGGACGGAACATTTTATGTCGGATCTTCATGGAGAATACGAAGCTTTTTCCCATGTGCTCCGGAACGGCTCGGGCGCTGTGCGCAAGAAGATCAACGACGTGTTCGGCCACACGCTGAGCAACAGCGACAAGAGGGCGCTGGCGACGCTGATCTATTATCCCAGAGAGAAGATCCAGCTGGTGAAGAAGACAGAAGAGGATATGGAGAACTGGTATAAGATCACTCTGTACCGGCTGATCGAGGTGTGCAAGACCACGGCGTCCAAGTACACCCGTTCCAAGGTCCGTAAAGCGCTTCCTCCGGATTACGCCTATGTGATCGAAGAACTGATCACGGAAAAAGCGGAGGTGCTGGACAAAGAAGCCTATTACAATTCTATTGTCAATACCATTATTGAGATACGCAGGGCGGAGAACTTCATCATTGCCCTTGCAGAGCTGATCAAGCGGCTGGTCGTGGATCATCTTCATATCCTTGGCGATATTTATGACAGAGGACCGGGTCCCCATTTCATTATGGAGCGTCTCAGCGAATATCACTCTCTGGATATCCAGTGGGGAAATCATGACGTGGTGTGGATGGGAGCAGCGTCGGGACAGCAGGCCTGTATCGCCACTGTGATCCGTAACTGCATCCGCTATAATAATCTGGACATACTGGAGGATGGATACGGGATCAACATGATCCCTCTCGCCACGTTTGCAATGGATGTATATAAGGACGATCCCTGCACCGCTTTTGAACTGAAAGGGAATTCCAACTACAGCGCAGCGGAGCAGGAACTGAGCCGCAAGATGCACAAGGCGATCTCCATGATCCAGTTCAAACTGGAGGGAAAACTTCTCCGCAGAAGGAAGGAATTCCATATGGAGGACCGCTGCCTTCTCCACAGGATCGATCCGGATAAAGGAACCATCACCCTTCCGGACGGGAAGGAATATCCGCTTCTGGATACAAGTTTCCCAACGATAGACTGGAAGCATCCCTACGAGTTGAGCCCCGGCGAGAAGGATGTTATGGATCGTCTGGAATCCGCTTTCCGCAACTGTGAAAGACTGCAGAAACATATCCGGCTGCTTCTGGATAAAGGCGGTCTTTATAAGATTTATAATGGGAATCTTCTTTTCCACGGCTGTATTCCCCTTAATGAGGACGGAAGTCTGAAAGAAGTCCAGATCTACGGCAGGACCTGCAAAGGCAGAGAGCTGTACGATGTGCTGGAGGCTTATGTCCGCAGAGCGTTCTACGCCGTGGACAGCGAGGAACAGAGAAAAGGCAGGGATATCCTGTGGTATATCTGGGCGGCTCCTAATTCCCCGCTTTTCGGCAAGGATAAAATGACGACCTTTGAGAGATATTTTATCGCGGATAAGGAAACGCACAAGGAGAAAAAAGGCGCTTATTTCCGTCTTCTGGAGCGGGAGGACGTGGTGGATTCCATGTTGCGTGAGTTCGGTCTGGATCCCGCGGAGAGCCATATCATCAACGGACACGTCCCCGTTCATCAGGGGGAAGGCGAGAGCCCGGTGAAGTGCGGCGGCAAGGTGATCGTGATCGACGGAGGTTTCTGCAAGGCATATCAGAAAGTAACGGGAATCGCGGGATATACGCTGATCTACAACTCTTACGGTCTCCTTCTGGCGGCTCATGAGCCGTTTACTTCGAAAGAGGCGGCAGTGTCGCAGGAGATCGATATCGCCTCCAATCAGGTTGCGGTGCGGTACACCACCCAGAGACGTCTTGTGGGGGACACGGACAACGGAAAAGCGCTGAAAGAACGTATCGAAGAACTTACCAGACTTCTTGACGCATACAGGAAAGGTCTCATAAAGGAGAAAAAATAAGGCTTTACTTATTTTGAGGCGTTCTATATAATGGTGGGTGCAGTAAATGTCGAAATATTTATACTGAGATTACAGGATAAGGAGAGAACAGAACATGGGCGGAATTTTTGGCGTAGCATCAAAATCCAGCTGCGTGCTGGATCTGTTTTTCGGAATTGACTATCATTCTCATCTGGGGACCAGAAGAGGCGGAATGGCGGTATATGATTCTGCAAAAGGATTTGACAGAGCCATTCACAATATCGAGAATTCACCTTTCAGAACGAAATTCGACAGAGACGTATCAGAACTCCAGGGAAACCTGGGAATCGGATGTATTTCCGACAATGAACCCCAGCCTCTGCTGGTGAGATCCCATCTGGGTAATTTTGCCATTACCACAGTAGGTAAGATCAATAATATGGAAGAACTTGTGGCACACTCTTTTAAGAACGGCTGTACGCATTTCCTGGAGATGAGCGGAGGCAATGTGAATCCCACAGAGATGGTGGCTTCTCTGATCAACCAGAAATCTACTATGGTGGAGGGCATCCGCTATGCACAGGAGATGATCGACGGATCTATGAGTATGCTGATCCTGACGCCGAAGGGACTTGTGGCGGCCAGAGATCTTCTGGGAAGAACGCCTCTGATCATCGGAAAGAAGGAAAACGCCCGCTGCGTTTCTTTTGAAAGCCACGCATATATCAATCTTGGCTATGAAGATGAGAAGGAGCTTGGCCCCGGAGAGATTGTGGCCGTAACGCCGGAGGGGATCGAGACTCTGCAGAAACCGGGAGAGAAAATGCGTATATGTTCTTTCCTCTGGGTATACTATGGATATCCGACCTCCACTTACGAAGGCGTGAACGTTGAGGAAATGCGTTATAAGTGCGGAGATATGCTGGCGCAGAGGGATTTCGGGGAAGTTGAACCGGATATTGTGGCAGGCGTTCCGGATTCAGGAATCGCTCATGCCATCGGTTACGCCAACCGTTCCGGAGTACCCTTTGCAAGACCATTTATCAAATATACGCCTACCTGGCCCAGATCTTTCATGCCTACACAGCAGAGCCAGAGGAACCTGATCGCCAGAATGAAACTGATCCCTGTGCATAAGCTGATCAAAGATAAGAGCCTTCTGATGATCGATGATTCCATTGTAAGGGGAACCCAGCTTCGCGAGACAACAGAGTTTCTGTATAATAACGGCGCGAAGGAGGTCCATATCCGTCCTGCCTGTCCGCCGCTCCTGTACGGATGCAAATATCTGAATTTCTCACGGTCCAAATCCGAGATGGATCTGATCACGCGGAGAGTGATCGCGAAACGTGAGGGAGACAATGTTGACGAAAAAGTTCTGGCGGATTATGCGAATCCTGACTCAGAGAATTATAAGGGAATGCTGGAGGATATCAGGAAGGAGCTGAATTTCACTTCTCTGAAATACCACCGTCTGGATGATCTGACAGCTTCTATTGATATTGAACCGTGTAAACTCTGCACATACTGCTGGAACGGAAAAGAATAAAGGGATAAAAAAACAGAAAACACGGACAGAACAGAGGTGACGCTTTATGAGAAGAAGAGAGATACTGAAAATTTTACTGAGCGTACTTGTAGCGGTTTTCATTATGGTAAGCGCTGCGGCCCTGCTTCTTGCAGGATTCCGCAGCAGTGAAAGAGAAGAGCAGAAGAAACAGGAGGCGCTGTCTGCTCTGGAGAACGTGCCTACAGTGGCTCCGACGGCAGCCGCCGTCTCAGTAACTCCATCTCCCACGCCTCGTCCTACAGCGACGCCTACGCCGGTTCCTACAATGGTGGCGGCTTTTAATCCGGATGATTTCTGGGATTACTGGTACAGCACTGACGGTACGGTAACTGTTAATGTATATAATATCAGTCTGAATTCGGTATCTTTCACTTATTATCAGACCGACCGGAATCAGACGCAGTCGGTATCAGCGGATATCACTGCAGAAGTGGCGGGAAATGCGGCCCGTTTCAGTTTCTATGATTCTGCGGGAAACACATCCGCGGGAAATCTGATCTTCGACAACGGTCAGCTGTATCTCAGGATTGTCACAGAAGCGCCGGTCTCCTCTGTTTATCCCAGTGTGGACTGCATCATGAGCCGTGAACAGGTACAGCTTGTACCGGATCCCACGGCAACGCCGACTCCGGAGGTGACGCAGGCAGAGCAGCAGTCCCAGACAGATACGCAGACAGGGGAGTATTTCTTCCCTGACAGCAACAGCCGTTATCTGACGGATGAAGACCTGGCTCCTTATTCTTATGATGAACTGGAACTTGCAAAGAATGAGATATACGCCCGTCACGGACGGCAATTTGTCACCCAGAGGATAGCGGATTACTTCAACAGCAAGTCCTGGTATCAGGGTACCGTGGATCCGGATACTTTTGACGCTCAGCAGAGTTCCATTTTCAACGAATACGAAATGGCCAACATCATGAAGATCGATGAGCGGATGGCGCAACTCGGATGATATTCCAGTGGATTTTCTGAAAAATAAAGGACAGACAGAGTCTTGACGGCAGGAGACTTTGTCTGTCCTTCTTACTTTTATACCTGATCTATAATCTCGGCGGCTTTCAGCGCCCGGCTGATGATATGGTGCATTTCCGGACTGAGTTCAACAGAGTCGTCCAGATGGAAAGGCCTTCCGTCGAGAAATGAAACGGACAGTTCGTAGGCATAGTACTCATCGTTACCCTGTTCTTCGGCAATGCATTCTCCTTTGCTGCGCATTTCATCAGTATCCTGTTCACGCCCGGCAGTCATATCCGCCAGAGTACCCAGCAGAATACAGAAATGTTCCTCATCCCATGCGGACAGGTACATACATTTGCACAGTCCTCTGGTGAAGAATGGATAATTGCAGTAGCAGTCGGTCAGCTCTTTAAAACGCGTGCGGTGACCGGAATTTTCAAACATACCTGCTTCATCAAGAGCATCAAAACATTTATCTTTCCACTTCATAACCTTCCCTCCCTGACAATATGACATACATGTTGATTTAATAAAAATTATAATAGATAAAACGACATAACTCAACATATTTTTCAGATTTTACGATTGGATTTATTGCTTTTGCATGTACAGAATCAGAGATATACAGTTGCCTTTTTTGCGAAAATCATCTATACTGTAATGCAGGAGCATTGACTGTTGCGGCAGTAATAGTTGTATGTGAATGAAATTGTCATATCATATCAGGAAGCGGAATTCTCCGCAGTTATTCCCAAGTAAATAGAAAATAAAACATAGAGAACCGTATATCGGGGGCGGTTTTGCGGAAAGGAGATATATGTTTGCAAGCGTATTATCTGCCGTGATCCTGGGGATGGAGGTTTATCCGGTCCAGGTCGAGGCTGATATCAGCAGCGGGCTGCCGTCTTTTACTATGGTTGGATTTCCGTCGGCTCAGGTGAAGGAAGCCCAGGACAGGGTGAGGACTGCACTGAGGAACAATGAGATACTGCTTCCGCCCAAAAGGATCACGGTGAATTTTGCTCCTGCTGATATTAAAAAAGAAGGGGCTGGTTTTGATATGCCTGTGGCAGCTGCCGTACTTGCGGCGGCGGGCGTCATCAACCCTGATTTTCTGCGAGGAACCATGCTCGCCGGGGAACTCAGCCTGAATGGAGAGATACATTCTGTTCAGGGAATCCTTCCTATGGTAATAAAAGCACGAGAAGAGAAATGCCGGTTCTGCATGGTGCCGGCGGGGAATCTTCAGGAAGCCCTGCTTGTACCGGATATTAAAGTGATCGGGGTAAGTAATCTGAAAGAAATGATCCGTTATCTCAGGGAACCTGATACATATCGGTACCAGGAGATTCTCCCGGAATCCCGGCCGGCAGAAAATGTGCCGGATTTCCGGGATATCCGGGGACAGAAAAGCCTCAGAAGGGCGGTGGAAATTGCTGTGAGCGGTTTTCATAATCTTCTGATGATCGGTCCGCCGGGAGCAGGCAAGACCATGACTGCAAAGCGGATACCGGGTATCATGCCGCTTTTGAGTTATGGAGAAAGCCTGGAACTGACGAAAATATACAGTATTGCCGGACTTCTGTCTGAGAAAGACCCTCTCATCCGCAGCAGGCCTTTTCGGAGTCCGCATCATACCAGTACGGCAGCTGCGCTGGCCGGAGGCGGCCGGAATCCGAAGCCTGGAGAGATTACGCTGGCGCATAGAGGAGTTCTGTTTCTGGATGAAATGCCTGAATTTTCCAGAAGAAGCCTGGAGATACTCCGACAGCCGCTGGAAGACAGGGTCATACGTATTTCCAGAGTAAACGGCAGTTTTGTCTTTCCGGCAGATTTTATGCTGTGCGCGGCTATGAATCCCTGTCCATGCGGCTATTATCCGGATATGGACAAATGCCGGTGTACGTCAGGACAGATTACGGGTTATCTTAATAAAATCAGCCAGCCGCTTCTGGATCGTCTGGATCTCTGCGCTGAAGCGGAACAGGTAGATTTCTCGGAAATGAGCAGCAGAGAATGGGGAGAATCTTCAGCGGATGTGCGCAAAAGAGTGGAAAAAGTGCAGGAAATCCAGAAGGACAGATACCGGTCAGAAAAAATACAGTTTAACGGAGAACTGAAAGGAGAGCAGATAGAACGGTTCTGCAGGCTGGATTCCGGCGGGCAGGCATTTCTGCAGGCTACCTTCGAGCATATGGCTTTCAGCCCCAGAGCTTATCACCGTATTCTTAAAGTCGCCAGGACGATCGCGGATATGGACGGGACCTCGGAGATACGGAAAGATCATGTTGGAGAAGCTGTGTCCTACAGGGCTTTTGATAAAAAATACTGGACATGACCGGGAAAGAGTCATAAAAAATTTTCAGGAGGTGTACTTTATATGGAAAGAAAACAGGAAGATATCCGTTGTATTACTGCACTGGACGCTGAATATCCGGAGAAACTGAGGCAATATGAAGATATGCCGGGGTGCCTGTATGTAAAAGGAGCACTTCCTTCCGGGGAGAAACCGGCAGCAGCCGTTGTAGGAGCCAGAATGTGCAGTGCCTACGGCCGGATCCAGGCTTTCCGCTATGCCAGGGTTTTAAGCGAGGCTGGCGTGCAGATCATCAGCGGACTTGCCTGGGGGATAGATTCCGAGGGCCACAAAGGCGCGCTGGAAGGAGGGACGTCTACATTCGCAGTTCTGGGGAACGGCGTGGATATCTGTTATCCGGCAGGAAACCGCGGACTGTATCAGCGGATCCTGCGACAGGGCGGAGGTATATGCAGCGAATATCCTCCCGGGGTCAGACCGCGGAAATACAGTTTCCCTGCCAGGAACAGAATCATCAGCGGTCTTGCGGATCTGGTCCTGGTGGTTGAGGCAAAAGAAAAAAGCGGATCACTGATCACGGCACAGTGGGCGCTGGAGCAGGGGAAGGCAGTTTTTGCGCTTCCGGGTCCTGTAAATGAGGAACTGAGTATGGGCTGTCACCGGCTGATCTATGACGGCGCCGGGATTGCTTTCTCTCCGGAAATCCTTCTGGAGGAACTGGGGATCAATTGTAAAAAGAAGATAAAATCAAAACAAAAAAATGAGTTGGGACTTGCAAGTGATTTAAAATTGGTGTATAGTTGTCTCGATTTACGACCAAAATCCAGAGATCAGCTGAGCAGGGAGGCTGGCTTCTCTCCGGAGAAAACAGGGAGTATCCTTGTGGAACTGAGTATTCTGGGACTGGTCAGGGAGATCGGAAGGCATCATTATGTAAGAGACGGCGACAGGTAGAAAGCTCCGGTCTTATTAGTGTTTAATGAATGAATTAGGAGAGGTAACATGGCTAAATATCTGGTGATCGTAGAGTCGCCTGCAAAGGTAAAGACCATTAAGAAATTTCTTGGGAGTAATTATGACGTGGAGGCTTCCAACGGGCATGTAAGAGATTTCCCAAAGAGTCAGTTCGGAATCGATGTGGAGCATGATTTTGAACCCAAATACATTACCATCAGAGGGAAAGGAGAGCTTCTTGCCGGATTGCGCAAAGCGGCGAAGAAAGCGGATAAAATTTATCTTGCCACTGACCCTGACCGTGAAGGAGAAGCAATTTCCTGGCACCTGATGCAGGCTCTGAAAGAAGATCCGGCCAAGATGAGAAGGATCA
>ERZ1090881.684-NODE-688-length-15780-cov-17.284452_pt1 | contig 15780 bp, 15 predicted proteins | sample MGYA00478470_ERZ1090881 | MGnify/ENA primary metagenome ERZ1090881 (study PRJEB33644, sample SAMEA5815736) | chicken gut metagenome | biome: Chicken; feature: Gastrointestinal Tract; material: Caecum | place: Ireland | collected 2019-01-01 | study: A study of the...
ATCCGGGCAAAGTAAATGTGATTAACGGAACGCCTGATTGCCTGTCGGAATGGATCGGTATTTCGCTCAGTAATTACCTTGTGGAGACATACGGAAAAGATGCGTTCCTGGAGTTGTGCACGACCGGCAGAGGCGAGCAAGCCATCTACGGCAAGACCCGTGAGGAATTGCGCGCGGAATGGTTCGCCGCACTTCGTACCAAATTTGAAGAATAGACTTTTCCATGTCAAAGCGCGCGGCGCGGACAAAATGTCCGCGCCGCGCGCTTTCTTATTGTTCTCCCCTCTGTTCTTCCTGCAACCTCTGCTTGGAATAGACGCACCCGCAGTAGTTCTGACGGTACAGGCCGTGCGCGCGGGAGAGCACGATGGACTGCTGATAGCCGCCCCGCTTTTTGAAGTCGGAGGGCAGCCACTTCACGCCGTACTTTTCTGCCAGTTCCGCGCCGATTTCGTTGATGACGGCGGCGTTTTTGAGCGGCGAGACGGTGAGCGTCGTGCCGAAATAGTCATAGCCGCCCTTTTTTGCCTCCTGCGCCGTGCGCGCAAGACGCAGCGTAAAGCAGCGGGCGCAGCGCGCGCCGCCCTCGGGCGCGTCCTCGTACCCCGCCGCGATCGCCGCAAAGTCCTCGGGCGCGTAGTCGCAGTCGAGAAAGTCGGCAAGCCCCGTCTCCTGCAAAAAGCGGAGCTGCTCGGACTTGCGCTTTGCGTACTCCTCCGCGCAGTCGAGGTTGGGATTGTAGTAGAGCACCGTCACGCGGACGGACTTAGCAAGCTCTTGCAGGCAGTACGAGGAGCAGGGCGCGCAGCAGCTGTGCAGCAGCACTCTTCTTCCCGCCGCGCCTGCAAGCTCCTTTTGCATGAGGGCATCGTAATTGACGGCGTTCATGCGCTTAAGAGGTTATTGAGCGCCGAGACGAGCGCCTGCACCGAGGAGATCGTGATATCCGAGTTCTCGCCCGCGCCCCAGTAGACGTGCTCGCGCGTCTCCACGCCCAGATAGGAGATCGCCTGCGCGAAGGAGCCGGAGGAGAGCGCGTGCTGTTCGTAGCCCGTGATATTGTAGGAGATCCCGAAGTGCTTTTTGAGCGCGTTGGAGACGGCGTCCAGTCTGCCGTTGCCCGTCGCCTCGACGACGGTGGTCTGTCCCCTTTCTTTGATCTCGACAACGGCGGTAATGCCGTTCTCCTGACGGTAGTGGACCTCGCCCAGTTCGAATACGGAGCGGGGCGTTAAGAACTTCCTGCCGAACACCTCGAAGATCTCGTCCGCCTTGAGTTCCTTGTGGTGAACGTCCGATTCGTGCTTGACGGCATAGCTCATCGCCTCCTTCATACGGGCGGGCAGCTTGATGCCGTAGACGTGCTCCAGAATATACCCAACGCCGCCCTTGCCGGACTGGGAATTGATGCGGATGACGTCCGAATCGTACTCTCTGCCCACATCTTTGGGGTCGATGGGAAGGTAGGGAACGTCCCAGACGGTGCGCCCCGTCTCCTCGCGGAACTTCATGCCCTTGGCGATGGCGTCCTGGTGCGAGCCGGAGAATGCGGCGAACACCAGCTCGCCCGCATAGGGCTGGCGGGGCGAGATGCGCATGTTCGTATAGCTCTGATAGAGCGCCGCGACATAGGGCATGTTGGAAAAATCCAGCCCGGGATCGACGCCCTGGGAATACATATTCATCGCGAGCGTAACAACGTCGCAGTTGCCCGTGCGCTCGCCGTTGCCGAACAGCGTGCCTTCGACGCGGTCCGCCCCCGCCAGGAGTCCGAACTCCGCCGACGCGACGCCGCAGCCGCGGTCGTTGTGCGGGTGCAGCGAGACGACGACGTTCTCGCGGTACTTCAAGCGCTTGCACATATATTCGACCTGCTGCGCGTAGACGTGCGGCATGGCGTTCTCCACCGTGGCGGGCAGGTTGATGACCGCCTTTCGCTCCGCCGTGGGCTGCCAGATATCCAGCACCGCGTTGCACACCTCGAGGGCGTAGCCGGGCTCCGTCCCCGTGAAGCTCTCGGGCGAGTACTCAAAGCGATAGTTCGCCCCCGCCTCGTCGGTGAGTTTTTTGAGGAGTTTTGCACCGTCCACGGCGATTTGCTTGATCGCCTCCTTATCCTTGCGGAACACCTGTTCGCGCTGGGCGACGGAGGTTGAATTGTAAACGTGCACGATGACGTTCTTCGCGCCGCGGATGGCCTCAAAGGTCTTTTTAATGATATGCTCGCGCGCCTGCGTCAGCACCTGAATGGTGACGTCGTCGGGGATGAGGTTGCGGTCGATGAGCGCGCGCACAAAGTCGTACTCCGTCTCGCTTGCGGCGGGGAAGCCGACTTCGATCTCCTTGAACCCGATCTCGACGAGCAGATTGAAAAACTCCAGCTTGGTCTCCAGCCCCATCGGCTCGATGAGCGCCTGGTTGCCGTCGCGCAGGTCGACGCTGCACCAGACAGGCGCACGCTCGACCATGCTCTTTGTCGCCCAGTCCATGCAGGGCTCGGGGGGCAGGATAAACTGCTTCTGATACTTTTTAACGTCCATTTCTCCACCTCACGATTACATCCGATTTTTGCCGCACGTTTCGCCCGACACAGGCGATGGCGCGACTTCAAAAAAATGCGCCCCTTACGCGAACGTAAGAGACGCATTGATTTGCGCGGTACCACTCTTATTGCGGAAATTTTCCGCCACTTTGCAGGCACGAACATGCCCTTCCCTCGTAACGGTGGGACTCCGTTCTCCCCTACTTACCGTTCAGGGAGACCGCTCTGCGGGGAGTTCCGCCCCTGCCGCCTGCCGCCTCGCACCAAACGGCGGCTCTCTGCAAGGTGACTTTGGGACGTACTGGTCCGCTTCACAGCGTTATCTTGCTTCTATCATAGCACACTCGCACAAAAATTGCAAGCGTTTTCCGCAAAATTAATAGTTCTCGGGCTTGACCTGGAAATACGCCTTGGGATGCGCGCAGACGGGGCAGACCTCGGGCGCCTCGCTCGCCTTGACGATCGCGCCGCAGTTGAGGCACTGCCAATACACTTCGCCGTCTTTCACGAACACTCTGCCCTCTTCGACGTTGGCAAGCAGCTTTCTGTAGCGCTCCTCGTGCTCCTTTTCGACGGACGCGACCTTTTCAAACATGACGGCGATCGCCTCGAAGCCCTCCTCGCGCGCGACCTTGGCAAAGGTGGGGTACATATCCGTCCACTCATCGTTCTCGCCCTGCGCCGCAAGCGCCAGGTTCTCCGCCGTAGTGCCGATGCCGCCCGCAATGAGCTTATACCACATCTTGGCGTGCTCGCGCTCGTTGCCCGACGTCTCCTCGAAGATCGCGGCGATCTGGTTGTAGCCGTCCTTCTTTGCCTTGGACGCAAAGTACGCGTACTTGTTGGTTGCCATGCTCTCGCCCGCAAATGCCGCGAGCAGATTCTCCATCGTCTTGGTTCCCTTGAGTTCCTTCATGTTTTCACCTCTTTTATTTTATTTGTGCGCTTTGGCGCATATTCGCCTTGCTGCAATCCTGACAAATTCCCGTAAACTGCACCTCGCAGCCGTCTACATGAAAGCCGCCCCATATGCTCCCCTCTGCAACCGAGGCGAGCGCGGGCAGAGGCAGATCGCACACCCTGCCGCAGACGCGGCAGACGCCGTGCGCGTGGGGCGCGGTGGTCACGTCAAAGCGCGCGTCGCTCTCCGCAAGCGACAGCTTTCTGACCAGTCCGCGCTCCGCAAAGCCGCCCAGCACGCGAAAGACCGTCCCGCGCGACACCGTGGGATGCTCTTCATGCACCCGCTCGTAGACCTGCGTCGCCGTGGGGTGATCGAGCGCGACAAGCGCATCGTAGATCGCCTGCTTCTGTTTGGTTTTGCGCTGCGTCCCCGCCATGGCTCTCTCCTTATCAGGATTAAATCTTGATAACAGAATATCATACATTCACGATTCTGTCAAGGGGTTTGAGAAAATTTCCAAAATTTTTCTGACGGACCGCGGCAGTAAACTCTATAAGCCAAATCCTGCTTTTGGAGCAAAATATGTATCGTCCGATTCCAATAAGGCGGTATCAAAATCTGTAGAGCAAGGAACTTCCTGCCATGAGACCAGATTGAGATACGCATCGCCCCGCCTGACGGCGGGCATCATTCCTCCGTTGGTAACAGAAATCAGGTAGCGACGTTCGTCCTGGATATTTGCCGCCCTGAAATGACTGACATGAAACCCGTAATACGCTCCGTTTTCATCCTGCAACACGCGCTTATCTTCCCATGTCTCTGTTTCCCCGGTCTCCTCATTGACGATCGTCGTCACGACGCCCTCCTCAAAGACGTACGGCCTCCAAAGTCTGTTTGGTTCAAAATAGACCGGCACAGCGTACATATCCAGCCAAGGCTGATCGTTGATACACACATATACAAAGCCCTGCGGCTCCAGTTCGATGAGCGCATATTCCAGTTCATCGTATTCATTGTAGAGCGGGTAGACTTCCAATCCTGTGTACTCGCTCCCTTCGCCCAAAAAGCGCTCCTCGGCGCGCGCGGTGATGCGCTGCATGTGCTGATCTTCCGAATACATGCCCGTGCATCCCGTGCAAAGAGCCGCCGCAAACGTCAGGATAAGCGCAACCGCGCAGGTCACAATTTTTCCATGTCTTCTCATTGATTTCCTCCTCACCCCCCTATCTGTACTAAGTGTATCACACGGATAGCACATTGTCAATAGTTTTCCAAAAAATTTTAGCAGACAAAATGCAATTCTCTGCCGCACCCTGTTTGATGCAAAAAAGCCCGCCGTACAGGCGGGCCTTATTGCAAATGAAATCTTACTCTCCGTCGCCGTCCAGAAGCGCGGCTTCTTCGGCGTCCTCGAAGTCCTCATACTGCGCGCAGAACTCGGCAAAGACTTCGTCCAGCTCTTCGTCGTCCTCGATCTGCACGAGCTGCTCGTTGTCCTCGTCGCCCTCGATGCGGTAGATGGCGACTTCCTCCTCCCCCGCCTCGTCCTCCTCAGGCTCGGCGTCCTTGACCTCGGTGAGCGCAATGTACCAGTTTCCCTTGTACTCAAAGGTCATCAGATGTTCGAAGCGGAAGGAATTGCCCTCCTCGTCCACAAGCTCGACGATGTTCTCCTCTTCGTTGTAGTCGTTGCGTTCCTCTTTCATCGTTATTCTCCTTGTTTGATCTTGGCAAGGTAGCTCTCCAGAATATACGCCGCGGCGATGGAGTCCACCTGCTTTTTTTTCTTGTCCTTTTTGCGGGAGACGCCCATTTCCAACAGATCGCTCCGCGCCGCGCGCGTCGTGTAGCGCTCGTCCTCAAAGACGATGGTAAGCCCCGCGCGCTCCAGGGCGGCAGCAAAGCGGCGCGTCTTTTCGCTCTGGACGCTCTCCGTGCCGTCCTCGTTGAGCGGAAGCCCGATGACGGCGCATCCTGCCCCGCGCGAGGCGGCAATTTCACAGAGCGCGGCAATGTCCCGTTGAAAATCGCCCGTGCGGAAGTAGGTATCGGAGGGAATGGCATAGTCGCCGAACGGGTCGCTGAACGCGACGCCCACCCGCCGATCGCCCACGTCGAAGGCGACGATCTGCTGTATCATGGTTGGATTATACCATACTTTTGGGGGAAAGTAAAGCACTTCTCGCAAAGTGAGCGCAAAGCAGAAGCGGCGCGTTGCCGCGCCGCTCCCCTTATTTGGACTTCTTGTCCGCCTTGTCCGTGGACTCCATCTGCTTGAGACGTTCGTCCATCATCTCATCCATCTTCTCCATCAGCTCCGCCTGGCTCTTTTTGACGAGCGAGCGCGCCTTGTAGCTGTTGGCGACGACGAGCGCTCCGCCCATCGCGCCGAGAAGCAGACCGAGACAAAACATCTTTTCCATACATTCCTCCTGCGGTTTCCCGTCAGGTGCAGTTTGTGAAAAGACGCGTTTCTTATTCCTTCCCGCCGCTGCGCAATTTTTCCAATTCAGCGCGCAGACGGCGGTTCTCCTCCTTTAAGTCGGAGGCAATGCGCTCGTACAGGGCGTCGATCTCGCGCTCTAATTTGCGCTGGAGAAAGCTCTTTTCCTCAGGCACGCCCGCCGCCTTTGCCGCCGCCCGCACGCGTTCGGGCTGCTTCTTCAAGAGATTGCGGTACTTGTTCTGCATGCGCAGCATGAGTTTCTCGTCGCCCTCCGAAACGTTGCGGATGGCGCGCCGCACCGACATGCCCTTGCTCTTTTCGGTCAGCACTTTCTTGAGCATCTCGTCTGTCTCCTCCTCGGTGAAGGGGACGATCGCGCCCGCCTTTAAGTCCTTGCCCTCGAGGATCTTCTGTACGCGCGCATCGTTTGTGCGCTTCAGGAAGGAATAGTAGTAGTTCCTGACGCTTCCCTTGGCGCGGTTATGCTCCTTGCCGTACGTCTCAAAGAGGTAGGAGAGCGTCTTGCCCGCATTTCTGCCCGTGTAGATGTATTCGATGAGTCCCGTTGCTTCCTCTTCCGTGTAGCCGTTGATTTTGTTCATAGCGTCACCTCGGAAAAAATTGTTGACATAATTTTATCGCTTTATACATACAAAAAAGAGATGCGTGTATATTTTTTCTCCGACCTTCCCTGCGCTTTTTTTGTCAACGGTATGCACCTCGGGCGCATCGACAGCTTTGCGCGCGCGATGGAACTTGCCTCGATGGACGGCGTATTCTGCGAGTGTAAATCCCCCGCCTGTGCGCCCGTGCGCTTCCGTTTTGACGAGGACTTTTTGTTCGACCCGCCCGAGGGGATCGAGCTGTACTTCCACCGCGGCGCGGCCGCCGTGCGCATCGCGGACTTTGTGCGCGCGGATCCGACGCTGCGCGTCGTGTGGCAGAAGCACTTTGCGGGGTGCCTTTTAACGCTGTGCGTGCAGGGGCGCGTCGTGCTCAACTTTGAACGCGAGCGCCTCTTTTTGCAGATCCCCCTGCCCTTCTGCTTTGAGACTTGCCGTGCGAGCCTCGCGGGCGAACATATCCTGCTCGAATGCGACAGCGCGTTCTGCCTTCTCGACCGCGACGGAAACGTGTTGGTGCGCTCGGACGGCACGATCGTGGAGCGGGGCGCGACAGTCGTTGCGAACGTGCCCCTGCACGACGCGCTCTCGCACGTCATGCGGTGCAGCTACGAGGGAGGCAAGCTTGCGGCATGCTCCGTGCTCTCCGCCCGCGCCCCGACGGAGGCAACCGTCGGACTTGCCCTCTTTGAGAGCGTGCTCGCCGGCTTTGACCCCGCGCCCTACCTTGCGCCCGCGCTCGCCCAAAAAGCGGGGCTGCTGCGGGAGTTTTTGGGAGACTTCTGCGCCGCCGTGCCCCTGCAGGAACCGGGCGCCGTGGGGCTCATCTATCCGCGCAAGCCCCGCGTCTTTGACGTACGCGATATTCTCGTCACGCTGGAGGAGGGAAAAGTCGCCAACCTCACGCCCATTGAATGATACACACAAGTCGCGATCAGACCGCCGCCAAAATATATTGCGGATATGGCAATCACAAACGCCGAGGGGGCGGCATCGGATGATGCCGCCCCCTCGCGCACATGGAACTGTAAAAATCCGATCGGGCTAATCCACCCGATAGATCTGCTCCAGATTTCTTTGGTTGACGTTGATATAGGACTTCTTCCTGCATGTTAAGATGAGCCTTCTGCCGTCCTCCCTGCGGGTGAAAACGAGTTCGAACCGTCCAACCTTTTTCAGCTTTTTGGCGAGTACTTCGGCATACTCCTTCTTTTTGCCGATGACGGAGGGACAGGCAAAGCTGAAGCGGTACGAAGGCTTCCCGAGCACGTTGCGGCGAATGAGCAGGTAGCGCGGATTATCGATGGGCGAGAGAAATTCCGCCATCGCCCGATTGAATACATTCTGATCGTGTACACTGGCATTGCGCAAATACAGGCTGACGTAGCTGAGCTGCTTATCCTGCCGGCATTCCACTCTGGCGGAGGGCGCGATGAGCGAACATTCGCAAAGCGCCTCATAGATGGCAATCCCGAGCGTCTTGATCGAGCGCGCGGGGGTGCGGTTCAGCAGGACGTATCTGATCAGGCGATAGAGAAGATAGCAGACGATCCCCTCTCCCACGGCGACGGCAACCGCCGTCCACGCAGAAAAGCGCATCGCCGTCATGATGATCAGGCGGACGAGGTCGGCCTGCACGGCGGCGAGCAGCAAAAACAGGGTCACATTCCAGAAGGTGAATACGGGCACGCGTTTTTCCGTCGGGACGACGCTCTGCGCCGTCACCTCGACCACGCCGCCGCGGACGGCATTCTGCCATTGCGCACGCAATTTCTCCCTGTGTGACGCGCGCTCGAGCATCTCCGCGTCAATGCGCGCAATCCCCTCGCTGTCATAGGGCGGCGCGATCGCCGTCAGCCGTCCGATGCCGCTCTCGATCGCGCCCGTGCGATCATTGGGTCCCATAAAGGTATCAAATCTGCGCTTTAATATTTCATAGTCACAGGAGATCAGCCGCGAATCATCCTGTCTGATCTGCTCCGCGAGGCGCTGCATAGCCCTCTCCTTTACGGCATAGGGCGGTTCGACCGTGATAAGGTGCCAGATATTGGCGACCTTTTGTGGATGCGTGGGATCGATGCGGATCGCCCTGCCGCGCATCTGATTGGAGAGCACGAAGCTCCCGACGAAGCTCGCCAGAATCAGGGCATTGATGCAGGGAGAATCCCAGCCCTCGCCGAGCAGAGACTTGGTGCCGATGAGCACGCGGATCTCGCCGCGCTCAAACAGTTCGCCGACCGCCGCGACCGCGGTGTGCAGCGAGCCGGCGACGTCGACAACGCAGTAGCGCGTCCCGGGGATATGCTGCCTGGTATGACGAGCATGAAGCTTGACCTTCTCGGGCAGAATGATGAGCGAGCCGGACAGCACGCCGATCTCCTGCGTATCGTCTGCGCGGCGCAGCGTCTCAAAGATGCTCACGACGTTGACGGAGGAAAAACTCCCCCGCGATGCGACGCCGTCCAACGTCTCTTTTTTGATATAGTCGGTCAGAATGAGCAGGCGCAGCTCCCCACCCATCGCGTCCCGCTCGCATTGTACAATGCGGCGGATGCTGTCCAGCTTGCCGACCGAGGAGACGAGGGTGCGGCGCAGCTTTTCGCTGAGGCGAAGCTGTACCTGCCGCCGCTCGTACACGCCGTGCGACTTGACGATGTCTTCGATCTGCTTCTTCTGTTCTTCGGAGAGCAGCGCGCCATTGATCAAAAAGCCGATCGCCTGCTCCGCATGTCCGACCTGAAAGCGGGGCAAGCCACGCCTGCCCGCGAGCTGCCGTTCGATCGGGCGGCCGACCTCCAGCCCGCAGGAGCGGAACCAGCAAAAGAGCGCAGTATATTCCTGCGGCGCGGAGAAAATGGCGTCGTAGTCGGGTTTCTCCTGCAGGCGAGCGCACAATTCCCGCACAAAGGGCAGCGCGGCGATCTGATTGAGCGCGGCAGCGGCATGCGCGCGGTAGTCCTCCAGCGCGGCAAGTTCCGTCTTGGTGGGATAATTGAAATAGACGTAGTCCTGATGCGGACAGAGTGTCCCCTGTGCAACCAGTTCGGGGACGAAGATCTCCTCATCGATCTCGCCGCAGACGGCGATGTAGCGCTCCCATTCCCCACCCTCCGCGTCATAGGGCGGCGTTGCGGTGAGCGAGAGCACCGTCACGCGGCCGTCGAGCTGCTGCATGAATTTTTCCAGCGCACGCTGCCATTCATTGCGCAGATGATGCGCCTCGTCCAGACAGATCGTACCGATCTCGTGCGCCCCGATGAGCTGCATCAGATCGATGTCCGAACAGTCGTCCTCGCCGCCTTCCGTCCGCTCCATGGCGGTATAGAGCGCCTGATAGGTGACGGACGTGATCAGCCTGACGTCGTGCAGATCGCAGGAAAAGAGCGCGTCGGCGGCCTGTTCGTCATCGGCAAAGAGCGAGCAAAACCGCGCGCGCCATTGCTCGCGGATGGCAGTCGTGGGCGACAGGATGAGGCACGGCTTGCCGATTTTGCGGATGAGTTCCAGCCCGAGCACGGTCTTACCGCTCCCCGGCGCCGCGACGATATGCAGTTTTCCGTCGCGCAGATACCCGTCGGCGCGGTCCAGCACCCGCTGCTGATAGTCGCGGAACGTTCCCTTGAAATGTACCCGCTCAAACCCCTGCATTCAATTCCTCCCTGTCGGCGAACTCCCCCGCACAACTCTGCCTCTATTATAGAGCGGCTTTTTTATTCTGTCAAGGGGCACTCGGATACAAAGCGGCGCATCTTATGCGCGCCGCGCGCATTGTATTTGTCCGCTCAGAAATTGCTGCGGAAGAACTGTTCAAACTTGTCGAACGGAATCACCGCGAGGTTGTCATACAGGTCGGTATGCACAGCGCCCGGGATGAGCAGGAGCTGCTTGTTCTGCGTGTACTTGCTCCCATTGATCATGTCGGCAAAGGCGTCCTTGCTGAAGTAGCAGGAATGCGCCTTGTCGCCGTGGACGATGAGGACGGCGCTGCGGATCTCGTTGCTGTACTTCAAAATGGGCTGGTTCATAAAGGACATGCAGCCCGTGACGTTCCAGCCGCCGTTGGAGTTGAGCGAACAGAACAGCGCCTTCTTCTCCCACTACGATCCCGCCTTTGTTGAGATGATCGCATCCATGAAATAAGGTACAACTTTTTCATTCCACCGCCCGAGCGCATAGGTTCGCTCGGGCGGCTTTTTTGATACAAAAATGGCGTTTTCACGGGAAGATTGGACAAAAAAATTTTTGGCTCTCAGATCGCGCAGGAGCGTTTTTAATTTTTCAGGCGAAAATTTCGCCCCCTGTGACTTGCGCTCAGCTCTCTGCTTTTCAGCAACAATTGTAAGCATGGTCGCCAAAAATTGTGTGCAAAATAAAAACGGTCTTGCTCAATCTTTTGTATGGACGAAATAAGCGCCTTCCCCTCTGCCGAAACGCCGATCAAAAGCGTCAAGCACAGACCCCTGCCGTACCTTGCGCGGCTGAGTTGTACGCGGCTTTCTTTGCCGTCACGACCGCACTGCGCAGACAGATTCGCCGTCATATCGAGAGCGCGATCGGGAACTGATAAGCCGGCTGCACAGTATGTCTGCTGCGCCACCGCAGCGCCTGTTTCCCCTGCGTTTTTTCTCGTTCGCTCATGAGCCGCATCTTGCAAGAAAAGGGACAAATTTCGATAAATTCAGCCTTAGCGAAGTATTATGTCTGACATAAATAGTGTATAATCATAGTAATATGCGTCGCATAGTACTATGAAAACCGCGAAAATTGTCGGTTTCTGACACGCTTGGTATGCCGCCGTCAGAATGCGGCGCTTCTACAGCCGACCCTTCCTCCATGGCACTTTTCCGCGCTCTGAGACGCGATTTCCCGCCAAAAGTACGGTAAATTGGGCGATTCTTGCCTCAATTGCCGCACTTTTGGCGCCTATATGCCCTACCATTCCTCCATGGTACTGAATATGCGCTCATTGGCGGCTTTTTGCCCGATTTTGCCCATATTCGGCACATAATATGCCCCCCTTCCCTCCCCTTTGCAAGGCATCCTCGACTTTAGCCCCAAAAGGCGTGATTTTGCGGCAAAACTATGCACAGTTTGCTGACTTTTCCGCTTTTGAATGCGCCTGAAATGTGGCAAAAACAGTTTCAATAAATTGATGGGTCGTTTTGGGTGATTTTGGTGCAAAAACGCCCATTTTCGGGGGCAATACGATTCCCTTGCCTACCGCCCGATCCCCATGCTTCCACCCCTATCCAAAATGGCGCGCTGTCGTCATTTCTGCCGTAAAAATTGCGCTGTTTTTCCGTAAAATCGGCGGAAAAATGAGCGCGAATTGAGGCAGTTTTCGCCCTGAAAACAGGGTGCTGAATTGCCCGCTGACGGCGTGCGAGTTCTGCTCCCGGAGCACTTATCGTCCTGCGTGCCACGCGCCTTGGGAAGGCAAATCCCGAAGCAAAATCCCCCGCCGCGGCAACGCCTATCGGGCGGGAAGCGATCTTCAAAAGGACATGAAAAAGCTCCCGCAATACCATTGCGGGAGCTTTTCAATTGTTGATTATTTTTCCGAATAGGGATCCTGACCGTAGAGCGCGCTGACGCTGTCGGCGTACTTTTTGGACTTCTCATACTGCCGAAGCTCCACGCCCTCTGCCGCGTCCGCGATCTTCTTTTTCTGATCGCGGGTGAGCTTGGTGGGAACTTCAACGAACACTCTCAAATAGAGATTGCCTGTGCCGTTTCTCGAGCGGATGCCCTTGCCGCGCACGGTGAACGTCGTGCCCGACTGTGTGCCTTCGGGGATCTGATAGTCGAACGTGTCGTCCAGCCCGGGCACCTTGACCGTGCCGCCCAGTGCCGCCGTCTTGAAGGAGATGGGAAGATCGACATAGAGGTCCATGTTCTTGCGCTGGAAGATGCGGTGCGGCTCGACGCGGAACACGACGATAAGATCGCCGGGTGCGCCGCCCTCGGTACTCGCCTGCCCGTAGCCGCGCTTGCGGATATACGAGCCGGTGTCTGCGCCCGCGGGGATGTCCAGACGGATCTTCGCCTCGCGGCGGATGTACCCCTTGCCCTTGCAGTCGGGGCATTTCTCCGTGATGATCTTGCCTCTGCCGCCGCAGTCGGGGCAGGCGCCCACGCGGACGGTGCGCCCGAACATGGTCTCCTGCGCGTATCGGACCTGACCCTTGCCGCCGCACTTGGAGCAGGTGCGCATGGCGGTGCCGCCCTTTGCGCCCGTACCATTGCACGCGGGACAGGGCTCATTGCGGGAGTAGCTGATCTCCTTGGAGCACCCCTTTGCAGCGTCCATGAAGCTCAAACCAAGCGAGAGCTGAATATCCTCGCCCGTGGTATCCCTCTGGACGGACGCACTGCCGCCGAAGCCCTGGAAGATGCTGTCAAAGATATCGCCGAAGCCACCGAAGCCGCCAAAGCCCGCGCCGCCGGCGCCGCCCATGCCGCCCATACCTCCCATACCGGGATGCTCCTGCTCATAGTCGTACGCGGCGCGCTTCTGCTTATCGGAAAGGACCTCGTTCGCCTCGTTGATCTCTTTGAACTTCTCGGCGGCGAGCTTATCGCCGGGGTGAAGATCGGGGTGGTACTGCTTGACGAGCTTTTTATACGCCGCCTTGATCTCCTCTTCCGACGCGTTCTTGCTGACCCCGAGTATTTCGTAATAATTCTTTTTCTCTGCCATATGATGTTACCTGATATTCGCGCACCCTTCACCGCAGAATTGCCGTAACACAACGTCCCGACCATCCCTTTGCGGACGACGAAAACACGCGCCCGCCCTTGGCAATCGATCATGACGCAAGCAAAACCACGCTTTTGCGCAGCGTGCCTCAATTTGCGCACCCCTGCGCTTACAAGGAAAGAGTGAATTGACGCGAGTTAAAAATGTAAGCCCTTCAATTCGCGTCAAGAGAGAAAACGAGCCGCAGTCAGCGATAGCGTGCCGCGGCGACGTTTTCTTTTTCCTCACGGAATTTATCCGAGCCTTTGCTCGGATAAATTCGTAAACGTTTATTGATGGAACTCCGTATCCCCGGCGCTGCCGTTCGTGTCGGGACCCGCGCTCTGAGGTCCTGCCTGCTGGTACATCTTCTGGAAGATGGGCTGGATCTTATTCGAAAGCGTCTCAAATGCGGCGTTGAACTTCTCTTCGTCGTCCGCGTCCAGATCCTTCTTCGCCTCGTCCACAGCGGACTGCAGCGTCGCCTTATCCTCCTCGGACAGCTTGTCGCCCGACTCCTTCATCGTCTGCTCGACGGAGAAGATGAGGCCGTCCAGCTTGTTGCGCGCGTCCACCTTCGCCTTACGCTTCTTGTCCTCTTCGGCGTACTGCTCGGCTTCCTTGACCGCCTTGTTGATCTCGTCCTCGGAGAGGTTGGTGGACGACGTGATCGTGATATCTGTGGACTTGCCGGTGCCCAGATCCTTTGCCTCGACGTGCACGATGCCGTTTGCATCGACGTCAAAGGTGACTTCGATCTGAGGGATGCCGCGGGGTGCGGGTGCGATGCCCGTCAGCATGAATCTGCCCATCGTCTTGTTGTCGCGGCAGAACTCACGCTCGCCCTGCAGGACGTGGATCTCGACGCTCGTCTGATTGTCCGCCGCCGTGGAGAAGATCTGACTCTTCTTGACGGGAATGGTCGTGTTACGGTCGATGAGCCTCGTGAACACGCCGCCCAGCGTCTCGATGCCCAGCGAAAGGGGCATGACGTCGAGCAGCAGCACATCCTTGACTTCGCCCGTCAGGACGCCGCCCTGGATCGCCGCGCCGATCGCGACGCATTCATCAGGGTTGATGCCCTTGAAGGGCTCCTTGCCGGTGAGCTGTTTGACCTTCTGCACGACGCAGGGAACACGCGTGGAGCCGCCGACCAGGATGACCTTGTCGATATCGTTGTAGGTGAGGCCTGCGTCCTTCATTGCAAGGCGCATGGGCTCTGCGGTCTTGTCGACGAGATCAGAAATGAGCGCTTCGAACTTCTGACGCGTGATCTCCATATCGAGGTGGACAGGGCCTGCCTCGGTCATGGAGATGAAGGGAAGGGAGACGGATGTGGACATCGTGCCGGAGAGGTTGATCTTCGCCTTTTCCGCCGCTTCCTTCAGACGCTGCATCGCCATCTTATCCTTGGTGAGGTCGACGCCGTTGCTCTTCTTGAACTCCTCAGCCATGTAATCCATGAGGCGTCTGTCGAAGTCGTCGCCGCCCAGCATATTGTTGCCGTTGGTCGCAAGGACCTCAAAGACGCCGTCGGAGATCTCCAGAATGGAGACATCGAACGTACCGCCGCCGAGGTCGTAGATCATGACCTTGCTGTTTTCCTTGTCCTTATCCAGCCCGTACGCAAGTGCCGCAGCCGTGGGCTCGTTGATGATACGCAGCACGTTGAGGCCTGCGATCTTGCCCGCGTCCTTGGTCGCCTGACGCTGCGCGTCCGTGAAGTACGCGGGGCAGGTGATGACGGCGTCCGTCACCTTGCTGCCGAGATATGCTTCTGCGTCCGCCTTGAGCTTGGAGAGGATCATTGCCGAGATCTCCTGCGGCGAATACCCCTTATCGTCGATCTTGACCTTGTAGTCGGAGCCCATCTTTCTCTTGATGGAGATGACCGTCTTGTCGGGATTGGCGACTGCCTGGTTCTTTGCAACCTGCCCGACGACACGGGAGCCGTCCTTCTGGAACGCAACGACGGAGGGCGTCGTGCGGGAACCTTCTGCGTTGGGGATGACGACGGGCTCGCCGCCCTCCATCACTGCCACGCAGCTATTTGTCGTACCTAAGTCGATACCGATAACCTTTGCCATATTTCTAATCTCCTTCTATCTTCCTGAAAATGTTATGATGTTATTTTGTGACCAGAACCTGCGCAAACCGCAGGACTTTGCCGTTTTGTTCGTAGCCCTTGGCGTACACCTCTTTGACGATGCCGCTCTCCTCCCCTTCCTTGGGATCGACGGCGAGGATGGCTTCGCAGCGGCCCGCGTCGAAGGGCTCTCCGACGGGCGCGATCGCAGTGATGTGCTCGTCGGCCAAAAGCTGCTCGAAGTTCTTCAAGACCATCGCGATACCCTGCTTCGTCTTTTCATCCGAACAGGACGCAAGCGCGCGCTCCAGGCTGTCCGCAATGGGGAAGAGTTTGACGACGACGTCGCTGCGCCCTTCCGTGTACGCCTGCGAGCGGGTGGACGCGGTGCGCTTGCGGTAGTTCTCGTACTCTGCCGAGACGGAATACCACTTGCGCTT
>ERZ1090881.687-NODE-691-length-15742-cov-16.574743_pt1 | contig 15742 bp, 10 predicted proteins | sample MGYA00478470_ERZ1090881 | MGnify/ENA primary metagenome ERZ1090881 (study PRJEB33644, sample SAMEA5815736) | chicken gut metagenome | biome: Chicken; feature: Gastrointestinal Tract; material: Caecum | place: Ireland | collected 2019-01-01 | study: A study of the...
GCGCTCGGGCATGATACCGTCTACCACGCAGGGCAGGCGGCGACCTGCACGCAGGCGGGCTGGGAAGCGTACGAGACCTGCTCGCGCTGCGATTATACGACGTATACGGCAATCCCTGAGGCGGGGCACAGACTTGTTCCGCATGCGGGACAAGATCCGACCTGTACACAGAGCGGTTGGGCGGCGTATGAGACGTGCGAAAACTGCGATTATACGACCTATCAGGCTCTTTCCTCGCTTGGGCATCACTATGTCAACGGCGCGTGCGATCGCTGCGGCGCCTCCGATCCATCCGTTCCGCCCGAACCCGACGAGCAATTGGTATATCGGTTTAACGGCAGCGGATATACTGTCACGGGCATCGGGACAATGTCCGATGCAGTTCTCACGATTCCGTCCACCTACAACGGGCATCCCGTCACGGAAATCGGGGGGAGCGCCTTTGCAAATTGTACATGGATCACGGGCATTACAATTCCCGAAGGTGTGACAATTATCGGTTATTCTGCTTTCAATGGCTGTACCGGGCTTAAGAGTATTGATATTCCCGAAGGTGTGACAATTATCGGTGTTTCTGCTTTCCAGGCCTGTACCGGGCTTAAGAGTATTGATATTCCCGAAGGTGTGACGAGCATTGGCATTTGGGCTTTCCAGGGCTGTACCGGGCTTGAAAGCGTTGTCATTCCGGGCAGTGTGACAGAGATTGATCACTATGCTTTCAATGGCTGTACCGCGCTTAAGAGCGTTGTGTTCGAAAATCCGGAAGGTTGGAGGGATAGTTTGGGAAATGAAATTTCCAGTGAAGACCTTTCCGATCCCGCCGTTGCCGCGTCCCTTCTTGTTAATGGTGATGTTGGGAGTGCATGGGAACGAGTTACGCTATAAAAACCATGCGCCTTTTTAGCAGCGTGTCCCTTGAAAGAAAATTCTGATTTGTCTATCCAAATTTAACTCACTATATATCAAAATCACCGGTTTTACAACCAGTGATTTTGATTGAATGTCGGATTTCCGCGTATTTTGCAACGGCTGAATTGCTTTTCGGGCGCGTGCGATCGCGGGCACATTGACAAATCGGGCGCATTGTGCTATGATAGCGAATAATATCGGGCGCCTCCCGTGAAGGGGGCGCAAAGAGGGCAAGGAGGGAACATGGCAAAGATCTATACATCCGTCGATCAGCTCATCGGAAGGACGCCGCTGCTGGAGCTGCGCGGCATCGAGGCGCAATATTCGCTCGGGGCGCGGCTTCTGGCAAAGCTGGAAAGTTTTAATCCCGCGGGCTCCGTCAAGGACCGCGTCGCGCTGGCGATGATCGAGGACGCGGAGAAAACGGGCAGGCTGAAAGAGGGCTCCGTCATCATCGAGCCGACCAGCGGCAACACGGGCATCGGGCTGGCGGCGGTCGCGGCGGCGCGGGGATACCGCGTCATCATCGTGATGCCGGACAGTATGTCTGTGGAGCGCCGCCTTTTGATGACGGCGTACGGCGCGGAACTCGTCCTCACCGACGGCAGCAAGGGAATGGCTGGCGCGATCGCCCGCGCGGACGAACTGGCGGCGTCCATCCTGGGAAGCATGATTGCGGGGCAGTTCTCCAATCCCGCCAATCCCGCGGCGCACTTTTACGGCACGGGGCCGGAGATCTATGCCGATACGGACGGCGCGGTGGATGTCTTCGTCGCTGGCGTCGGCACGGGCGGGACGGTGACGGGTGTCGGTCGCTACCTCAAGGAGCGAAAGCCCTCCGTCAAAGTGGTCGCCGTGGAACCTGCGACCTCTGCCGTCCTCTCGGGCGGCAAGGCGGGCGCGCACGGATTGCAGGGCATCGGAGCGGGCTTTGTGCCCGAAGTGCTGGACATGGGTATCTATGACGAAGTGATCGCCGTGACGGACGAGGACGCCTATGCCGCGGGCAGGCTGCTCGGGAAAAGAGAGGGCATTCTGGCGGGCATTTCGTCGGGTGCGGCGCTGTGGGCGGCGATCGAGGTCGCAAAGCGCAAAGAGAGCGCGGGCAAGACCGTCGTCGTGCTGCTGCCCGATACGGGGGATCGCTATCTTTCGACGCCCATGTTCGCATCCCCGGATAATTCATAACGGTTTTTTCACGGGCGGCGCCCGCATGAATCTTCATGCGGGCGCCTCTCTTTTTCTAAAATAATCAAAAAACTGAGCGCATATTTTGTCGAAATTCGTCGTTTCTCCATTTTTGTACAAAATTCGACGAATTTTGTACAAAAATCTATGAATTTTGTACAAAAATGACTTTACAAATAAAAATTTGTGTTTTATAATGCCGTATGTAATTTCAAAGTACGGAGGAAAACTATGAAAAAGGTACTCATTTTGGAGAGCAATGAGGCATTCGCACGCGAACTTTCCGAATACTTCGCGCGGGAAGGGTACACCGTCTGCGGTGTCACGGGAGACGGCGCACAGGGACTTTCTCTGATTGAGAAGAATGTTCCCTGCGTGGTGGTCACCAGCTTATTGCTCACTTCATTGGACGGGTTTACCGTTATGGAGCGCGCAAAGAAGGCTGGGCTGAAGGCGGACTTCGTTGTGCTCGGGAACTTCTCGGACGACAAGATCGTCAGCCGCGTCATCGCACTGGGCGCACGCTACTATCTGATGAAGCCCGTCTCGGCGGAGATCGTGGAGGAGCGCGTCGCGGAGCTCTCGCAGGAGGACGCGCCTAGTCCTGCGCGGGAAAAGCTGGAGCGCAGGCGGGCGGGTTCGCTGGACGAGCGCATCAGCAACATCTTTGTCTCCATCGGCATCCCGCCCAACATCAAGGGCTACAACTACCTGCGCGAGGGGATCAAGATGGCGGTCGCCGATCCGCGCGTCATCAACAATGTGACAAAGGGGCTGTATCCCGTCATCGGCGAGAAGTACGAGACGAGCGCAAGCAAGGTAGAGCGCGCCATCCGTCACGCCATCGAGGTCGCCTGGAACCGCGGCAGGGTGGACGCCGTCAACGCCATCTTCGGTGCACGCGTCTATATCGGCTCGGAAAAGCCCACCAACAGCGAATTTATTGCGCTCGTCGCAGACAAGCTCATCCTGGAAAACATGGTCTGAATCGCGCGCAATTGTATTCGCCATGTTTCTCCCTCCTTTGAGGCATACCTCGCAAGCGGTATGCCTTTTTTGATGCGCAGGGAAGCTTCGGCGCGGCGGGCTGCGGACTTTGTGGGCGAGGGGCGCCGCATTGTTTTTTATGAAAATCCCCTGAATCTTGTTGAAAAATCCGAAGGAAAATGCTATAATGGTACTCTGTATAGGAATATCACGGCGGGGCATCACAGTGCCGGTGTCCCCATGCGCGCGCAACGCGCAGGAAGGAACACGATCACAGCGCCCCCTGATGGGGCGGGACGGAGGTTGTTTTGAACGGAGTCGGTCGCGGAGAAAACAAACAGAATAAAAATGTGGGCGCACTCCTGACGCGGGAGACGATCGGCATGACGCTGCTCTTGTTCAGCGCCGTCATGCTGTTTATCTGCGTCACGGGCGGCGCGGTCTTCGGTGAGATCGGCGTAGCAATCACAGCATTTTTTGTGGGACTTGCGGGATTTTTCGTCTACCCGCTCCTCGTGCTGCTGCTCTATCTCTCGTTCGTGCTCGTCTTCGGAAAGAAGCCCATTCCTGCACGCTGGATCGTCCGCGTGTACTTTCTGCTCGCCGCGATCTTTCTCATCGTGCAGACGGCGACGGCGGAGCCCTACTTTTCGCTTGGGTTCGGCGGCTATATGAACGCCTGCTGGACGGCGGCGGGGGAGGGGATCTCCGGCGGCACGGGCGGCGGCGTCCTGCTCGGGCTCATCGCCTATCCCGTCCGCGCCATTCTCTCGGGCGTGGGCGCATACATTCTCTACGCGCTGCTCATCGTGCTCGCGCTCTATCTCATCGCGCTGGATACCCCCCTGCGCGCGCTCATTCTTCCCTCTGCGCGCAAGCGCCCCGAAAAGCGGCGCAGGCAGGAGGGCGTCTCGTTTGACGATCTGCCCGAGCCTTCCCGTGCATCCGCGCGGCAGGAGACCCCTGCAGCGCCCGCGGAGGCGGTCGCGCCGACCGATATGCCGATTTCTGCGGGCTACGGTGCGCCCGGCTATCAGCCGCCTACTTATCCCGGGGCGTACGCCGCACCTGCACCCGAGCCCGCTCCCTACGGCGGCTATGCCGAGCAGACAAAGCCCAAGGTGCAGCCGCCGCTCTCCGCACAGGACGCCTACGAGCGCAGCCGTGCCATCCTCTTTGACACCGACCCCGCAAGCGACTATAAAAACAATCTCATCTTTGACCGCGATTCGCGCTTCAACACCTATCCGCGCCGTTCGAGCGTGGGGCCTTCGGGTACGGCGGCGGACGCGGGCAAGACTGCGGCGCGCTCCGATGCGAGCGAGGATTCGTCCGACGTGAGCTATACCGAACGGTATCTCTCCCAGACGGAGTCCTCCCGCCCCGTCATGCCCAAGCGCGTGACACAGGAGCGGCCCGCCTCCGCCATCGGGCAGGACGACTTCAACTATCCGCAGTCGCCCTCCTATCGCGCGCCCTCCATTCCGCTCTATCCGACGCACGATTACTATGCGAACGACGTCCCGTACGATGCGTCCAATCAGACGGAGGATCTCCCTGCGCCCGAACCCAAACAGGAGTGGCCGGAGCAGACGGCAAGACCTTCGTATACGCCCTATGCCTACCGGCAGCCCTCGCCGGAACCTTCTTCGGACGAGCCTGCGCGCAACGGAACAGATTTTGAGCCCGTGCGCGGCACGTTGGCGCCCGCGCCGGAGCCGGAGCCTGCGCCCAAAGTACAGCCCGCGCCCGAGCCTGTTTTCCGGCCGGAGCCGGAGATTGCGCCCAAGGCGGAACCTGCGCCCGAAATGCCGGAGCGCGTTTCCTACCTCGATCCCGTCAAATCGGGCGAGATCGATGCGCAGCCGACGCCCTCCGCGCCCGCTGACCCCGAGCCGTCTGCGCCCGCCTATCCCACGCAGCCCTCGCCCTATGCCCGCCGCGAGACGCCTGCGCAGCAGGAACCCTCGTACGATTCCAAGGCGCGCGAGCGAGAGTTCAGGAGCATCTTTGCCCGTCCCGTTGAGGAGCGCACGCGCGTTGAGGATGCGCCCGCGTCCGTGCCGCCGGAGCGCTTTGACAGGACCAAGCTCAGCCGCGCGGACCGCTTTGAAATGCCCGAGCCGCAGGAGGATCCCATCGCCGACCGCGGGCGGGACGTCTTTGAGCGTTCGCCCGCGGAGGACGCGCCCTCCGCGCAGAGCCGCGTGTACGATGCACCCGTTCCCTCGGCGGCAAACCTGTTCGATAACGACGCCGAGATGGACGACGCGGACTACCGCGAAGAACCCGCCCTGCCCGTGCCGTCCGCACGCGAAAGGGGCGAAAGGGCCCGCACGCGCACGCCGCGCGGCGTCGATGCGCGCGAGTTTTCCGAGGCGCCCGAGGAGAGCAAGCCTGCGCCTCAGCCCAAGAAACACAAGTATCAGGCATATGTGCGTCCCAGCGTGGACAATCTTGACCGCTATGACGACAATGTGCGCATCTCCCAGGAGGAGATCGAACAAAATTCCGAGATCATCCTCGATACCCTGCAGGGCTTCCGTGTGGACGCCGAAGTCGTCAAAGTGACCATCGGCTCCGCCGTCACCCGCTACGATATCGATATCCCGCGCAACATTGCGGTGCGCTCTGTCATCAAGCGTGATGCCGAGATCGCGATGCGTCTGCACGCGCGCGACGGCGTCAATATCTACTCCAATTCCGAGGTGGGCGCGATCTCCGTCGAAGTCCCCAACTCCGTCCGCGCGACGGTGGGGCTGCGCTCGGTCATGGAGGCGCCCGAATACGTCAATGGCAAGCCCAATTCCCTGATGTTTGCCATCGGCAAGGACGTCGAGGGGCGCAACGTGTGCGGCAATATCGTCAAGATGAAGCACCTGCTCGTCGCCGGCGCGACGGGCTCGGGCAAGTCGGTGTGCCTCAACTCCATGCTCATCAGCCTTATCTGCAAGTATTCGCCCGAGGAACTGCGGCTCATCCTCATCGACCCCAAAAAGGTGGAGTTCGCCGTGTTCGACGGGTTGCCGCACCTGATGATCAACGAGATCATCGCCGACGCGCAGAAGGCGGTTGCCGCGCTCAACTGGGCGATCAAGGAGATGGAGCGCCGCTATACCCTCTTCGAGCAGAAGACGCGCAGCGGCTCCAACGTGCACAATCTGGACGAGTACAACGCCTCCATTACAGACGGAGAGGAAAAACTTCCCAAGATCGTCATCGTCGTGGACGAGCTCGCCGACCTCATGTCCGTCGCCAAGAAGGACATCGAGGACCGCATCCAGCGCCTGGCACAGAAGGCGCGCGCGGCGGGCATGCACCTCGTCATTGCGACGCAGCGCCCCTCAGTGGACGTCATCACGGGCGTCATCAAGGGAAATCTTCCCACGCGGCTCGCCTTCCGCGTCGTGCAGGAAGTGGACTCCCGCACCATTCTCGATGAATCGGGCGCGGAAAAACTGCTGGGTCTTGGCGATATGCTCTACAGAACGGAGGGCATGTACAGCTGCCTGCGCGTGCAGGGCGCGTTCATCGACTCCAAGGAAGTCCAGCGCGTCATCGAGGATATCAAGGCACACAACGAGGCATATTTCGACGAGTCCGTTGCAGACTATATCAACAAGACGGAGGGCGGCGCGAGCGGCGGCGGTGACGACGATGCAGACGGCGGCGCGGTCGATCCGCAGTACATCAAGGCGCTCGCCATCGTGGTCAAGCTGGGCTCGGCGTCCATCTCGCTCATCCAGCGCAAGTGCTCGGTCGGCTACAATCACGCGGGCAAGATCATCGAATGGATGGAGCTCATGGGCTATATCTCGCCCTTTGACGGCAAGGCAAAGGCGCGCACCGTCCTTCTCACCAAGGAAGACTTTGAAGCAAAATACGGAGACATTGACGGATGAACAAGGTATTCGGCATGATCTCCCTCGGCTGTGACAAGAACCGCGTGGACGGCGAACGGTTGCTGGGCGAGGTCCGCCGCCACGGCTGTCCCATCACGGACGATATTCAACAAGCGCAGGTGCTCATCGTCAACACCTGCGCCTTCCTGAATGATGCGCGGAAGGAGGCGATCGAAGCCATCCTGGAGGGCAATTCCCACCGCAGCGGAAAGCTGGAAAAGATCGTCGTCGCAGGGTGCCTTCCCGAAAAGTTCGTCGATGAACTCTATCCCGCGCTGACGGAAGGGGACGTCTTTCTGGGTGTTTCGGATTGCTCCGAACTCTTTCCCGCCCTCGAGCGCGCCTATGCGGGCGAGCGCGTCAACGCCGTCCATACGGGCTGCGAGGGGGGTGAGCGCGTCATCACCACGCCGCCTCACCTCAAGTACTTAAAGATCGCTGACGGCTGCTGTAATCACTGTACATACTGCCTCATCCCCGCCATCCGCGGCAAGTACCGCTCCTATCCCATGGAACAGCTCATTGCGGAGGCGAAAAGCCTCGGGGACACGCACGAGCTGGTGCTCGTCGCGCAGGATACGACGCGCTACGGCGTGGACACGGGCGAAAATTTATTTGTGCCTCTGCTCAAAAAACTTTCTGAACTTGACAACATCTGTCATATTCGTCTGCTATACTGTTATCCGGAAGTGGTCACGGACGAACTCATCGCCGAGGTGCGCGACAATCCCAAGATCATCAAGTACCTCGATATTCCGCTCCAGCACAGCGAGGACAGGGTATTGAAGCTGATGGGGCGGCAGGGCACGCGTGAGAGCTACTTGCAGCTCATTCAAAAGCTGCGCCGCGAGATCCCCGGCATCGCGCTTCGCTCCACCTTCATCGCGGGGTTTCCGACCGAGACGGAGGAGGAAGTCGAGGGGCTGAAAGAGTTCCTCAGCAAGGCGCGCTTTGAAAACTGCGGCTTCTTCGCCTATTCGCGCGAGGAGGGGACGCCCGCCTACAAACTCAAAGGACAGCTCCCCGCCCGCACCAAGCAGCGCCGCGTCAGGGCGCTCTACAAGGTGCAGGAGGCGATCGCGGACGAGTACCTTGCGTCCTTTGTCGGGAAAACCGTGCGCGTCGTGTGCGACGAAGTAGACTTTGCGCGCGGCTGTTTTGTCGGCAGGACATACTTTCAGGCGTACGGCGTGGACGGCGTGACTTATTTTACCGCCCCGCATGCGACGACGGGCGAGGAATACGACGTCGTCATCGAACGCACAAAGGCAGGAAATCTCATCGGACAGGCGAAGGAGTAAGCTATGAATCTTCCCAATAAAATTACGTTGACGCGCATTTTCATGATCCCCGTGTTCGTCCTCTTCTTCTATCTGGACGTCATGGACGGGTGGAATTATCTCATTGCAGCGATCGTCTTCGTGCTCGCCGCCGCAACGGACGCGCTGGACGGTCACATTGCCCGCAGCCGCAACCTGGTCACCAACCTCGGCAAGTTCCTCGATCCCATCGCGGACAAGGTGCTCGTCGCCACGGCGTTCATCCTGCTTTTGACGCGCATGGAGGCGTTCTATGCGCCCTTCTACATCTTCAACGGCGGGAGCGTTGCTGCGGTGATTGATGCAAGCTATGCAATGACCGTGACTGCGGGCATCTGCGTCGCGCTCATCATGGCGCGCGAGCTCATCGTCAGCGGCTTCCGCATGGTCGCCGCCGAGAGAAAGCTCGTCATCGCGGCGGATAAACTTGGCAAGGTCAAGACGACCTGTCAGGACGCCGCCATCGCCTTCCTTTTGGTCGGGCTGAGTTTCTCAGGCAGCACGGCGGGACAGGCGATCGGCTTTATCGGGATCGTGCTCTTCTTTGCCTGCACCGTCCTCACCGTCCTCTCGGGCGTCAACTATATTGTCAAAAACAGACAAGTCCTCACCGAGGAGAAGGGGGAGACGAAGGCGCATTCCGATGGGTCGGCTGCGGATACTGTCAGCAAAGCGGCAAACAGCGCAGGCGGCGTTGACGGCGCAGTCGAACCGTACTATATCAAAGTCCTTGCAGCTGTCATCAAATACGATGTCGTATCCCTTTCGATGATTCAACGAAAGTGTGATATCGGCTATATAAAAGCGTGCAGAGCCGTCGAATGGTTGGAGAAGTCGGGATATATTTCGCCTTTTGACGAAAACGCAAAGACACGCACCATCCTTTTCACAAAAGAGGACTTTGAAGCAAAATACGGAGATATTGACAAATACGGGGAGCAGAACGAATGATTGATCCTGAGCAGAAGGGGGAGCAGGCGTGAAATACGCGGGCATCGTCCTTCGCAACAGCAAAAATTCGCTTACGTCTGTGGCGGCGGCGCCCGTCTTTGACGCGCTCCTGTCGGGCGGCGTCTTTGTGGACGAGATCGAAGTGCTCGCCTACGATGCGCCCAGCAAGGTTTCCTCCGCGCTCCTGCGGCTCTCCACCGAGTGCGACGGCGTGTTCCTCGTGTGCGCGTCCGCGCTCATCGCCTCCGCAAGGGACGCGGTCGCTGTCGCCGCAGAGGGGACGTTTACGGAGGAAAACATTTTAGAGACGGGCGACTGCCTGTTCGCCGTTCTGCCCGAGGGGGAGCGCGGCGCGCAGATCGTCAGAACGCAGGTCGTACCCCGCATCGACAAGCGGCGGCACAAGTCGTACGCGCGCGTCGTGCTGTGCACCTGTTCTGCCCCGCGCGACGTCATTCAGACCGCCGTAAAACAGGCGGAGGAGGCGGGCGGCGGCAAGCTCTCCCTGCACGCGACGGAGGAGTACGGCTGTGCGCGCATCGAGGTCATCTACGACCAGGAAACGCCCAAGATGGTTGCCGACGAGGTCGTGCGCATCCTCGCCACCGCGCTCAAGGACTACCTCTACGCGATGGAGGATATGACGCTCGCAGAGCGGCTCGTCTCGGCGCTCAAGCTGCACAGGCTGCGCATTTCGACGGCGGAGTCCTTCACGGCGGGCGGCGTGGGGCGCGCCATCGTGCAGGTTCCGGGCGCGAGCGCCGTGTTCTTCGAGGGCATCAACGCCTACGATAACAAGGCAAAGCGTGAACGCCTCGGCGTCGGGGAATTTACCCTGATGGGCAAGGGCGCCGTGTCCGACGAGGTCGCCTACGAGATGGCTGCGGGGCTGTTAAAGCAGGGCAACTGCGACGTGGCGATCGCAACAACCGGCATCGCCGGTCCTGATGCGGACGGCACCAACAAGCCCGTCGGGCTGTGCTATATCGCCGCCGGCACGCGGGAAAAAGTGCGCGTGTTCCGCTTCCGGCTCTCGGGCGATCGGGAGACGGTCACGCGGACGGCGATCAATCTGGCGCTGTTCCTCGCGTACCGGGAAATTTCATGAGAAAAAACACAAGGAGAAGATAGATGAACGAAGAAAAACGCAAGGCGCTGGACGCGGTGCTGGCGCAGATCGAAAAGGCGTACGGCAAGGGCGCCATCATGAAGCTCGGACAGGAGGCGGGCAACACCGATATCGAGGTCATCCCCACGGGCTGTCTCTCGCTCGATCTCGCACTGGGCATCGGCGGGCTTCCCCGCGGCAGAATGGTGGAGATCTACGGACCCGAGTCCTCGGGCAAGACGACGGTCGCGCTGCACGCCGTCGCACAGGCGCAAAAACTGGGCGGCGTGGCGGCGTTCGTGGACGCGGAGCATGCGCTCGACCCCGTCTATGCCAAAAAGCTGGGCGTCAACCTGGATGAGCTGTACGTCTCCCAGCCCGATACGGGCGAACAGGCGCTGGATATCGTCGATGCGCTCGTAAGATCCTCGGCGGTGGATATTGTCGTCGTGGACTCCGTCGCGGCGCTGACGCCCAAGGCGGAGATCGAGGGCGATATGGGCGATTCGCACGTCGGGTTGCAGGCGCGGCTCATGTCGCAGGCGCTTCGCAAACTCACCGCCATCGTCAACAAGAGCAAGACGTGCGTCGTGTTCATCAACCAGCTCCGCGAGAAGGTGGGCGTCATGTTCGGCAATCCCGAAGTCACCCCGGGCGGCAAGGCGCTCAAGTTCTACGCCTCCGTGCGCATCGACGTCAGAAAGACGGATATTCTCAAGGACACCGAGGGCGCTGCCGGCAACCGCACGCGCGCAAAGGTGGTCAAGAATAAGCTCGCGCCTCCCTTCCGTCAGGCGGAATTTGATATCATGTATGGCGAGGGCGTCTCGCAGGAAGGCTGCCTCATCGATCTGGGCGTGCAGTACGACGTCATCAAAAAGAGCGGCGCGTGGTTCAGCTACAACGACCAGAAAGTCGCCAACGGTCGCGAAAAAATGCGCCAGTTCTTAAAGGACAACCCCGAACTGGCGGCGGAGATCGAGGAAAAGATCCGCGCCGCGGCAAAGGGCGCGTCCGTGGACGAGGTCGCGGGCGGCGAAGAAGCATAACGTATGAAGTACGGATTTTTACGGGTGGCGGCGGCAAGCCCTTCGCTCAAAGTTGCCGACCCCGCCTACAATGCCGCGCGCATCATCGAGGTCATCGAGCAGCAGGCACAAAAGGGGACGGAGCTTCTCGTCTTTCCCGAACTCTCGCTCTCGGGCTATACCTGCGGCGATCTGTTTTTGCAAAAGACGCTCACGGACGGCTGCATGCGGGCGCTCATGACTGTTGCCGAGGCGACCAAGGGCAAAAAGATGCTCGTTTTTGTGGGGCTTCCCGTTGTGTGTGAGGGGAAACTCTACAACTGCGCCGCCGGCATTGCGAATGGGAAAGTGGAGGGCATCGTGCCCAAGACGTATCTTCCCAACTACAATGAGTTTTACGAGGAACGGCACTTTTCGCACGGGTTCGAGGGGGAGGCATACGTCCGCTTTCCCGACGGTAGTTTTGCACCCATGTCCGTCAATTTCCTGTTCACGGCTCAGGACTTTGAAGAGCTGATTGTCGCATGTGAGCTTTGCGAGGACATATGGGTTGCCGATCCTCCCTCTACACGCCATGCGCAACGGGGTGCGGTGGTCATCGTAAACCTTTCCGCCAGCAACGAGACGATCGGAAAACGGGAGTACCGTAAGACGCTGCTTTCGTCCCAGTCGGGCAGAAGTTTGTGCGCCTACGTATATGCGGACGCGGGCATGGACGAGAGTACCTCCGACATGGTGTTCGCGGGCAACAATATGATCTACGAAAACGGCGCGTTGCTTGCCGAGAGCACGCCTTTTTCCGGCAAGGTTTGTGAAGCGGAACTGGATGTGGACTTTTTGCTTGCCGAGCGTCGGCGGCTGAATACCTTTAAAACCTGTTATGAACGTGGGTTGGAGGGGAGGTATTTCTGGACAAAGGCCGATTTTTGGACGGACGCGCTGCCCTCGCTGCGCGCCGTATCGCCCATGCCATTTGTCCCCGCGGAGGACAGCGAAAGGAACGAGCGCGCCGAACTCATCCTCAATATGCAGGCGCACGCGCTGGCAAAACGTTTTGCGCATACCAATGCAAAGACGGCGGTCATCGGCATTTCGGGCGGGCTGGACTCCACGCTCGCGCTGCTCGTCACGGCACGCGCCTTCGATCTTCTCAAAAAAGATCGCGCGGGCATCCTCGCCTATACCATGCCCGGCTTCGGCACGACGGGCAAGACAAAAAGCAACTCCCTCGCGCTCATGCAGGCGATGGGGGTGACGGCAAAGACCGTCCCCATTTCGGAGACCGTCCTTAAACACTTTGAGGACATTGCACATGATCCCGCCGTCCTCAACGCGACCTATGAGAACGCGCAGGCGCGGTACCGCACGATGATTTTGATGAACGTCGCCAACGAGACGGGCGGACTGGTCATCGGCACGGGGGATCTCTCCGAACTGGCGCTCGGCTGGTGCACCTACAACGGCGACCACATGAGCATGTACGCCGTCAACTGTTCGGTGCCCAAGACGCTCGTCAGGCACCTCGTCCGCGCGGAGGCGCGCAGACTGGGCGGCGAGACGGCGGAAATCTTAGAGAGCGTCCTCGCTACGGAGATCTCGCCCGAGCTCCTGCCGCCCGACGCGGCGGGCAACATTGCGCAAAAGACGGAGGACATCATCGGGCCCTACGAACTGCACGACTTCTATCTCTATCACGTCGTGCGGCGCGGCGATTCGCCTGCAAAGGTCTATTTCCTCGCGAAGCGCGCCTTTGCGGGAAAGTATGACGCGGCGACGCTCAAAAAGTGGCTTGTAAACTTCTACCGCCGCTTCTTCTCGCAGCAGTTCAAGCGCAACTGCATCCCCGACGGCGTGAAGGTGGGCTCCGTCTCGCTCTCACCCCGCGCCGACTGGCGCATGCCCTCCGATGCCTCCGCCGCCCTCTGGCTGGAGGAAGCAGAAAAGCTATAAAAGGGACGCGGTGTATGAGTCAATGGCATCAGGTACAAATCCAATCCGATATCGATCAATTGCTTGAAACGTACGGCGGTTTTCATGATTCCTGCATTGTATCTCTCCATTATGTAAGCGGGACGCATGTTGACGATGACAATGCAATGGTGTTTGGTTCCGATGACGATTTTGTACTGAATATTGTTTTTCAGAGACAATGGGAGCCGAAGGGATTGGAGCTGTGTTTTTCAGGTGTTCGCCGTTTTCATGTCACCGCACTGCAAGACAATTATTTTGATGATATCTATGAAGCGTATCTTGCGTTTCATGACGGGATTCTGCCAGCAAAATATCGCGCAACAGATCGTGTGATCGTATGGGCGGACGACGCGGGCTTTTGTGTCAATGAACTGAGCGAGGCGCCTACAGAGCCGGATTTGTCTTATGTGATCGCGACCAGGCTGAAATGGCGCATTGTATAAACATGGTATCAGTTATGAGATAAACGCCGCGCCGCGCTGAGGAATCAGCGCGGCGCGGCGTTCGTATATGCATTCGGTCATACAGGAGAGTCCGCCGCGTCCGCACAGGAAAAAAGCGGCGAAGCGAACAAAAGAATGTATAAAAATTTCCGTCAAGAGATTGACAGCTGCCCCCAAGATATTGTATAATACAAAAGACAATGTCGTATCATGCCCCATATCGGGCACTATGGATAGAGTCAAATCAATACAGGGAGGCTGTTATGGAACATTTCGGCAGCCTGCTCCTTGCTACGATGGACGTCGGTCTTGCGGTCGGCCTGATGGTCGTGCTGCTCCTTGTCGGCGCCGGTGCGGCGTTCGGCGTTACCTGGTACGTCCTGAAGAGAATTTCCAAGAAGAAAGCGGAACAAAAGCTCGATGAGACGAGCAAGCGCGTGGAAGAGATGCTCTCCGAGGCGCGCGCAGAAGGAAAGCGCATCAAAAAGGAATCCATTTTAGAGGCAAAGGAACAGGAACTCAAGAGAAGAAACGAATTTGAACAGGAGATGAAGGAGAAGCGCGCCGAACAGCAGCGCATCGAAGCCCGTCTCAACAAGCAGGAGGACGCCCTCGAGCGCAAGGAGGCGGAACTCAACAAGAAGAATGAGTCGCTGGACGCGCAGAAGGAAAACCTCAACAAGCGGTTGGAGGACGTCTCCAAGAAGCAGGAAGTGCTGTCCCATCAGCACGAGCTCATGGTACAGGAACTGGAGCGCGTCTCCCAGCTCACCAAGGAGGAAGCAAAGAAACTCCTCACCGAGGAGATTTTGGACGAGACCCGCCACGACGTCGCCGTTCAGGTGCGCAACCTCGAGCAGCAGGCGAAGGAGGAGGCGGACCTCAACGCAAAGAATATCGTCACGCTCGCCATTCAGCGCTGTGCGGCCGATCACGCGTCCGAAGCGACCGTATCCGTCGTCCCGCTGCCCAATGACGACATGAAGGCGCGCATCATCGGGCGCGAGGGCAGAAACATCCGCGCCATCGAGAACGCGACGGGCATCGAGCTCATCATCGACGATACGCCCGAAGTCGTCATCCTCTCGGGCTTCGACCCCGTCAGAAGGGAGATCGCGCGCCTGACGCTCGAGCGTCTCATCGCCGACGGCAGAATTCATCCCGCCCGCATCGAGGAGACAGTGGAAAAGGTCACCAAGGAACTCGATCAGCAGATCAAGGCGGCGGGCGAGAACGCCATGTTCGAAGTGGGCATCTTCGGGCTGCATCCCGAGCTCATCAAGCTCATCGGCAGGCTGAAGTTCCGCACCAGCTACGGGCAGAACGTGTACAAGCACTCCATCGAGGTCGCAAACCTGGCGGGGCTCATGGCACAGGAACTGGGGCTGGACGTCAACTTCGCAAAGCGCGCGGGTCTGCTGCACGATATCGGCAAGGCGGTCGATCACGAGCAGGAGGGCACGCACATCCAGATCGGTGCGGACCTCGCCAAGAAGTACAAGGAAAACGCGATGATCGTCAACGCCATCATGGCGCACCACGGCGACGTCGAACCCAAGACCATCGAAGCGGTGCTCGTGCAGGCGGCGGACGCCATTTCAGGCGCGCGTCCCGGTGCGAGAAGAGAGACGAGCTCCAACTACGTCAAGCGTCTGGAAAAGCTGGAGGAGATCGCCGCAAGCTTCCAGGGCGTGGAAAAGAGCTACGCCATTCAGGCGGGCAGAGAGGTGCGCGTCGTTGTCAAGCCCGATCAGGTGGACGATGCCAAGGCGCTCTTCCTCGCCAAGGATATCGCCAAGAAGATCGAAGCGGAGCTGGAATATCCCGGACAGATCAAGGTCAACGTCATCCGTGAATTCCGCAGCGTCGAATACGCAAAGTAAAATAATGAATTGTCAAACTAAGTGCAACACTTTGTGAGATTTTCTTGGAACAA